>Ga0065720_1019486_pt1 | contig 25160 bp, 10 predicted proteins | sample Thericmetagenome_FD_59107 | JGI IMG/M metagenome (GOLD analysis project Ga0065720, IMG submission 59107) | Thermophilic microbial communities from the Joint Bioenergy Institute, California, USA of rice/straw/compost enrichment - eDNA_2 v2... | ecosystem: Engineered > Solid waste > Grass >... | reverse complement strand
TAATTATACCCAGCGTTAAGTAAGGGCAACCCCTCATCATCCTCACGCTGCGCCATCACCACGGAATCGTCCTCGCTAATTCCCATTCTGGTAATTATAGTCGCAGTTCGATGTTGTGGTAGCCTGCCAAAGCCCCGCATGCAAGCCTAGGGACTGCTATGCAGACAAAATGCCTTGCTATGCTTCATCTGCATGTGACGGGTGATGCCGGCTCTGGTGGTGTGCAGTTCGCTTGCCATGCTTGCAGCTTGTTAGCTGCCCCTCCTTACTTGAGCCCCGCCCGAAGGAAAGAATCAAGAAACTTGCTCAGGAATTGTAGCCTTGCTTTCAGGACCAACTATGATATTTGATTTGATACTCTCCTTCAATTGGTAGTCATGAAGCCCTGGCGCGTCAGTCAAAAGCAGAGGCAATCCGCGGGCATGCTTGCAGAAAGGGAGATTTCCAATGGGCACTCTAGATATCCAACTAGCCCGCTGCTGAAGAGAGCCTGACAAAAACAAGTTGTCCTGCTTGCGCAAGATCCAAAGCTCAACTGCCGGGCATCATTGATCTGTGAAGCTCGGAGCAGATCTCTGCAGCTCATCCTAGGCTTTGTATAAGGAGTAATAGCACCATCTTGTCACAGAAAGGTTATCGAGACAAAATACAGAGACAGGGAGTCAGCTTTTCAAAGCTGTTCAAGTGAATTTGAAGCCAGATATGGTGTGAAAAGAAAGCCGGCGGTTGCCTGAGTACGGCCGGCCATGATCAGGAAGGTGCTCAGTCCCCGCGTTACATAATAATTGACCGATAAGATAGTGCATCTAAGATAGGTAAAGCCTGGATAAGATAACACTGTGCTCGGGCCGCCCCAACCCGATGTTAGGCTTCCCCGCCTCAACCCGAGACAGGGATTGCGCTCAGGGGAGATGACGACGCTCAACTTACCAGAAGACATCGATCATATGGAGTTTGTGAGCTGGGATGCGTGATTGATGATCGACCCCGGATAGCTACGTGCGAGTCGATTACCCTTCCATCACGAAACCTACCGTTTGGAGACAATTGACGCACTACAGCTCTCGAGACATCAAGTACATCAACACTGAGGAGCTTACGGCAGACACTTCTCACCTCACCCCGTCCGCCTCAACCTCCCCTCAATCATAGCACAGTATCCAGCCTTCGCCCTCCAAACACCAGCGATCTCCAACCCAGCCTGCTCAAAAATATCCTCAAACTCGGCCAGCCTCCTCTCCTTGCCCCCGAGCATCAGCATACTAAAATTCATCCAGTGCACGTCCATCGGTGCGCCGACCTCGACCTTGTCGGGGACAAGCATCTCACACACGATGAGCCGTGAGTCAGGGCCCATGGCGTGGGCTTGGTTTTTCAGGATGGTGATGCAAACTGGATCGTAGTAGTTGTGGAGAATCATGCGGAGAAAGTAGATGTGTGCGTCTGGACTGCACGTCAGCATCTTCACATGACAAACTTGGGGAAAAGTAAGGGACCTACTTTTGACAGGCTGCTCCGTATGAAAATCATATTCCATCACCTCAAACCCCTCAATATCCTCCTTCTCCAAACTGTCAACAACAACCGGCAAATCCTGCAACACCAATCTCCTTCCCCAAGCATCCCCCCCACACATCGCCCGAATCTCCCTCAACACATGCCCCTTCCCACCGCCCACATCAACAACAAACACCCTCTCGGGCTCCCTCATCACCTGTTCTCTCATCCCCTCAAAAGGAAACAACCCTTCCGTCTGATACAAATTTGTCCCTAATCCGTTCATGCTCGTATTAAACATTTCCCTAAGCATCGGATCACCATCAAATACTTCATAGAAGGTCTTGCCTTCTTGGCCGTAGAAGCACGCGATGGGGTTCCTTCGAGGGTCAAAGATGTCTTGTGGGGCATGAGTAAGAGAATAGGAGGGGATCACACCCCAGCCGCGGACGAAGTAGAGGCCTACGCTGGCTAGACTGCCATAGCTATCCGCTTGAAAGGCGCTGGTCAGAGCATTACGGCGGTATGTGTCGATGTCAACCTCGTCGACCAAGCCTGCCGTCACCAAAATCCTCATCGCCCTCGTAATAACCGACTCATCCACATTTGACCCACTGGCAAGCTCCCCAGCCGTGATTGGTGTCCCGTCATCGGGGATCTTCTTCCATGCCCCCAGGCGGAGCATGATGTCGAGGGCGGAGGCGGTGCACATGGATTCTTGCCATCGAGCGAAGATGTCGGAGGGGTGTTCGAGGGTTGAGCGGAGGTCGTTGAGGTGTTTGAGGAGGGCTCTGCGTTGGTGGAGAGAGCCGTCGAATGTTTCGAGGAGGGGGATGAGCGCTTTGGCTTGGGCGAGGGCGTCGGAGTGGTTGAAGTCGGTCATTTTCGGAGGTTTCAACTTGATGTGTGTATGGAGAGAAATTGGAACTGGTGTTAAAGCTGAAATTGAAGCTGGAGTGAGGCAGGAACTCAATATGTCAGGTTATGTCGGGCTCCAGTGGCCTCGTGAAAGCTCATATTTGAGGGGCTGCGAACAGCCCCGAGCCAGCTGTGCCATACCTTGGTTTACATGATGCATGTCTGGAACCTGATGTGGGATGAGGATATTTCGAGATCCTGCAGGGCTGTGATAATGTTTAAGCGAGCTTCTTAAGGCTGCATATCTTGATCTCTGGTTGGCTTACAGCCGCGGATGGCGCTGATTGTAGTTCCGAGCTGCAATGCAACCCTCATAGACAGAAGGGTCTTTAAGTATCGACAGCGGGCTTGACCTTGGGGGCTATTTTACACCTGGGGTTCCGAGAGTCCACACGTCTGGTTTTCTATCAGCGAGGACATGTATCGGAAGGCAGCCTATCGAAAAAGAGCTTATCGCCTACGGAGTCAGTAGCTGCGCCATTGCAAGAAAGGAGTAGCTTGAATCTGGACTCGATAAGTGCTGTTTGACGTCAAAGTTGACGCTCTGGTATGTGGGTAGTCAGCCATGATTCTCAGGCTCTCAGCTGACAGCTCCTCTGTGAAGTTACTCGATCCTTCGAAGAGATTACATTGAAACGATATCTTCTCGGCTTGGACAAAACAATACGATTCAAGCAGCGGACAGTCATCAGCCCAGAACTCCAGACCGTCTCCTTTCCTCATTCCAGGGAAAGCATCTGAGGTCAGCAAACTCACTTTAGTCATCCAGGAACGGTAGATCACACTGTTTCTTTTGCGCAATCTGCCAACTGACTACGAGAAAAAGAGCAGCCATTTTCTATCACTATTTCCAGATCTCGAAGTATATCTCAGAGCGCTCGTAGTTTGTCTCATCATCCTCCTCTTAGTCTGAAGGAACAAGCTGGTTAGCCCCTTCATCTTCATCATCAGCTATTTGGGGTAACATTAATGGTGCCAGAAACCCGATCTTCATCGGTAATGCATGTATCTCCGGGATAGCCTCAGCGTCTTGCACCTGCAACGGTATAATATTGTCAGTATCACGGTAACTGGACAATCTCATCATTCTTAACATCCTTATCCCCTCAGCAGATATCGTATTTTAAGGATAATAACACGTTGGTCATCGTTCACCTTTTCAAGCCCAGAAGCCTGATCGTACACTGCGGAACCTCCTGCATTGGTCAGCTTATCATGTCTTACAAGCTCTTGATTTGGCGTTAGTTCCAAATGGGTGATATTCTTCTAATGATGGGCATAACAGGTTCACGAATCTAGGAGCAAACTTGACGCTCTCACCACCAGTGCGCTCCCCATACTTGGTAAGGTAGGACCCCTAGGTATAGAAGGGGCAATTTCTGCTGTTGTGATACAGAGAGTTACAATCCATCATCAAATGAGTGGCGTTCATATACGAATGGGCATGGGTTCAAGATATCATTGATGTTCATGGGGAATGGCTTCATGTTTAATTGGCTTAGAAGTTAGATTAGGCTTATGGGATCGTAATCATAAATTTAGATATGTTCAATATGGGGTTTACTTGGGCGGAAACTAAAGGATACATAATAGGACAATAGTACTGAGAGTTCTATAAGTTGAGAGAACAATAACTTAGCTGATGACACGATGCGGGTTACTGGGCCCTCACACCTTTGTCTTCGTATCATCTGTCGGCAACTGACCCATTGAACAGAGAACGTAAAGCACAACATAGTGATACGAATGTGTTTGTTTAATGGGACACGCGGTCGTCAACCTAAGTTCCTGATGCACCCTCAAGCAAAACTTTGAGGTTCTCTATGACAGTCCGCCGCCCACTACATTCATGGTTTTATTTATCTCTTTGCATTTAGTCTAGTCTTCTTGCAATAAACTTCTTATCAACCTAATTGGCAGAACCTTTACCCATCCCGATCTCCATAATACTTCGGTAATGACATCTGAGACATTGCTTCACAACATATCTAAATTCTGCTGGATCATTGCTAAGCCAAGGATAATCTCCTCTCTCACTCGTGACGGAGAACACCCATGGCATATATAAGCGACATTTTCAACTTTGATCTGCTTACTACATGATATTCATCAATTTTATACATCCATCTCTTCTTAGTTTCCCCTTCTTCAAGGCCAAGGTCATCCTTATCCTCACAGTACAAGTAATGCATTACTGCCTGAAAATGTCCTGTTGCTGTTTTATCTTTGCAACTGATTACAGTTAGATCAACATCAGGTGTGCTCTCCGGCAGTGCTCTTTCAAGATTGAAGAATGTTATGGAAACTTTCTGAATGGGAGGGGGAGGTCCGATTCTGGTAAGGACAACTATATCCTAGGCAATGATAACATCAAGCATGGAAGATTCTTGCAAAGACCCATCCTCAAGACTTCTATAAACTGTGCTTTATCTAAGATGACTTTCCCCACCATGTTACTTGACAGTGCGCTTGCGGTAGAGTCCCCAGGCTTTGCTCCATCTTATGACACGGATCCTTGACAGAACTCAGAAATAGGACTTTCGGCTCTTCTTGTATGAGTATTTCATCGAACGCGATTGTCTGACGGTTGCTAGAGGGCCGCGATGGTTCAGTTCCACAAAGATCATTGCTTGATTCAAAAGTTGAGAAATTAGCATAGTGAAATTTGGGGTCTTTGTAGGCTCCTGCATAAGGTAAAAGCAATCAGAGACACCAAAAATGACTAATTGTGAATTGGAAGAGAGACAAAGAAAAAAAAAGAGTGAGGAAAAGGAGCAGTAAATGTATTTTGAAGCTGTTATATCGTCAGTTACTCATTCGTGCCTTTGTCGCGGTGCAATGACCCAGCAAATGGCATCCGGGACAAAGAGGACGAAGCTGAATGCCAGGTCAACAGTCATGGAAACCTGGCTGACGCAAACTGAATACAACAAGTCAACATGATGTCCAAAATTTGAGATGAACTGCTCGATGATTTCTCCAAAGCAACTGTTTCAGAGTTGAAGTGAAGGAATGAAAGGATAGGAGCAGGAATTGGCAGGTCAAGCCCACAAAACGTTTGCATTTCTTAACCACAGATGTGTACCAATGTCACCATTGACCAATCACAGTCAAGACACCAATATAAACATAACGGACCATTTGGGTAGTACGTGTAACATACAAGTAGTTATGCAATTTCCCCAGTGCCCAGCAGAGCGCTGGAAAGGTCTGAGTTCAGAGATTGGGAGAATGATGACAGGCAGATCAACACCCGGCTTTCATCTCATTGCTGTCATTTCTGTTGAGCAACAAGAACTTCTGGATCCCTCAACTCATTACCATTATCGTCATCATATATCCCAATCATAGAAAAATACCCTCAAGCAAGAGCCGCTCCAACTAAAACCATCAATACCGACACTGCCAAAGTGCCAACCGGCAGCCGACCACCCATTACCGATGTTGCCGCGCTATCCGACTGATTCGGCGCTGGGCTGCTGGCAGTCTCACTCGGGCTGGGGCTCACGCTACCGTCGCCGACAAGCGCGGTCAGCTGGGAGTCGCCGGTGAAGCTGCCGCTGACAGAGGTGCCGTTTGTGCAGACCTCGCTATCGATTGAGGCGGCGGCGCCGGAAACGAAGTTGACTGCCGCGCACTGTCATGTCCATTAGCAACCTCACTCTAATTCCAAGATGAAACCAACCTACCTGATACAACATCCCATCCGGGGCATTCGCCACGACCCCAACAAAGCCCTTCTTCCCCACCCACTCCTCTGGCGCCGTCACAACAGGCTCACAGAACTTCCCAAACCCGCTCTGCTGCACGACAGGAAATAATTGCGTCCAGTTCGCCTTAGACGCATCCTCGTCCGTTGTCGCCCGAATCAAGAAATTCGCCTGGGGATGACCCAGTAGCCAGCCTACGGGGCTGCCATCGACATGGAAGTCGGTGAAGAAGGTGGCTTTGGTGATGTCCGTCGTGCCGCCGCCGCAGGGGGCAGAGGTCTGGAGCTTCTCGTCCATTTCATCGCCTTCAAGGGAGACGGGCGTTGTGAGAGAGAAGTGGGCGTGCGCTGACGAGAGGAAGAGCGCGCTGGCGGTGAGGAGGGTGCGGAGGGACATTTTTAGCGATGGGATAAGATTGAAGGTGTTGGTGAGAGTTGAGAAAGATGGGATGAAGTTGGAAAGTAAAGTGTGGATGGACTTTGTAGCGGCTGAGGTCGATGTTTAAGGAATGGGCCCTGAACCTGAACCCAGGGTCGTTGGTGCGCTGCAATGCCGAAGGACCCGGTCGGTCTGGATGGCTGGCGCCGTAGGAGTGCACGAGCTTACGGTGTGAGGGTTACGTAGTGGGTTGCGAGTGTCGCACACTGATGAACTGTGCTCAATTGACAATGCAAACTGACTACCTTCCTAGGCAAAAACGAGGAAAATTCGACATCCTTATCAACAAATTTCCGATCGAAAAGTGCCTTTCTCTTCAATTTCCTATTGTCGTCGATCCAAAATCGCTGAGCGCTTGACTGCGGGGGCGTGTAATGCTGCGGGCCAAACCCCACCCTCCCACATCGGTGGGCAGGGCGATCCCATGCCAAGCTTCATCGCCAAGATACATGCGGGCTGGGGGCTGTGTTACACCAGAGTACTGATACACGAGGGTAATAATGGGAGGGGCCTTTGGACAACTTATAGCTTCTACGAGATGAAAAGAAGATAGGGACTGCAAATTGATATCAGGACACTTCAGCTGTTCTGTATATATCAAGTTTGAAATAACCTCACAAAGAGATGAGCTCTTGAAAACCGTAATGTTAGTGTACACCTACCCACGGTACTTCTCTCTTCCCGCATCGGGTCTAGTGCCCGCCCGCGAGCGGATTTGAGCAAGTTGTCGCACGGCATCCCAGCATCCGGCAGCCAACCACATTGTGCGCCAGCTCTGGGGTCTGACAGCCCTCAGCGACGCGTAGGGCAAGCAAGGATCGCGAACGGCTACAAGCTGTTTTGGCGGTCCCAATCCCGCGAGAGCCGTTCATCGGATTCAGCATGGGATTTTGTCGTGGAAGCGTCACTGTCAGAATCGGGCTCCTTGTAGGCGGGGGATTTGTGGCACCGATTGTTTGAGTTGTGTGCCGTCGTCTTTTGTCGTCACATTTGGGTTCGCGTGTTGCTTAGATGGGCGACCAGATTTCTTTTGGTTTTGACGAGCCTAGGTTGCGGCTGACATTCCCTGTTGTTGAGTTTTCGATTCCTCTCCGCAGGATCGCACTTTCAACTTCTCTCACTGACCATCAATGAATTAACGTTGTGTCGCGTTATGCTGTGTCGTGCTGGAGATGACGTGGTAGAGTTTACAACTGCGACCAAGACAATACTGAAAGTCAAGTCGACGTTGCAGAATTCGACTTGAAGTTTGAACCGAACAAAGCCGCAGGCCCTATTTTCACTCAAAATCCAAGACCTCAGCGCCGATCGCGACCCAAACAAAATTTCCAAACCGCGATGGACCACAACCACGGCAACAGCCGGTTCCAGCCCGGCAACAAGGACCTCGCCCGCCGATACTGGTACATCATTGCCGGGTTTGTCGGCGGGTTTGCTGTGTGTCGCATCATCAACTTATACAAGGCGCTCGTCCGGTACGTTGCCCTTCCCTCACTACAGAACCATCTACTTACCATAGATATTCATGATCCAGCCTACGACGCAAAGCCACAGCCTCAGTCCAATTTCCGACAAGACCAAGCAACTTATTTTTATCAGCCTGGGCCACGGCAACAGCCATCACACGCGAAGCTTCCTACCCCCAACTCTACATCCCCCTCCGTCCGCTGTCATGGCTCACACCTCCCCCCCTAGGGAGGTTCATCACCCTCCTAGTTTACTGGATCATCATTATCACTTTCATGACCGACGGCGCGATCGTGAATGACATTTACCGCCGTGAACGCCTTGGTTTTCGCAACGCCTGGATCACGATCACGCAGCTCCCGTTGGTGTACTTGCTCGCGGGGAAGTGTAATGTTATTGGGTACTTGGTCGGGTCGAGTTATGAGCGGTTAAACTGGTTGCATCGCTGGGTCGCGAGGACGATGTTGGTTACGGCGACAGTGCATGGGTGGATGTTTTTTGCGGATTGGGCGAGGTATGATTTTGTGAAGGAACAAATCAAGATGATGCCAATGGTGAAGTATGGGTTTGGGGCGTGGGCGGTGTTGGTTTGGAGCTGTCTTGTGGGGATGGCGCCCGTACGAAGGTTGGGGTATGAGGTTTTTGTTTTTCAGCATATCGTCAGCGCGGCGTTGTTCCTCTGGCTGTTGTATGTCCATGTGCCGGCGGCGGCGAGATACAACATCTGGTTTGCCATCGCGGCATGGGGATTTGATCGTGTCTGTCGGTTCACACTACTCATCTGGCAGAACGTGAAGCTTAACCCCGACAGATCGAACTGTGCCGGAGGCCAACGTATTGGTCATCAGGCACAGCTGAGAGCCATCGGCGAGTCAATCACCGTCGTGACGATTAAGGACGTGCATTTTCGCTGGCGGGCGGGGCAGCACCTCTACCTCTGGATCCCTCGGATTGGTCCGCTCGAGGCACATCCATACACAATCGCCTGCGCGCATAAGGTGCCCGAGACCTGTATATGCAATAGTATTCAACTTGTCGTGCGCAAACATGGGGGATTCTCGAAGAGGTTGCATGAGTACGCGGTGAAGATGCAGGAGAAGGGCAAAGGGAAGGGCACTTTAACGGCTTTCGTCTCCGGACCGTATGGCAACCCACCAAGATGGGATATCTACGAGACTGTGGTGCTCATTTCTGCATCGACGGGGGCGTCGTTTACGTTGCCTATCTTAGAGAGCGTTCTCAAGAGTGGGGAGACTAACTGTGTGAAGAGGGTGGATTTTTTGCTGGTTGCCAGACAGGGCGAGGAGATTGGGTTTTATGTTGGGCGATTGAGGGAGTTGGTTGCTCTGGCGAGATGCACGGGAGTTGAACTCAATGTGCAGGTTGCGGTGACGAGGGAAGGGCTGGAGAAGTTAGAGGAGCCGGAGAGTGGGAAGGGACAGGGAGATGGGCAGCCATCGGCTTCGTCGTCAGGTAGTGATCTTGGGCAGCATGGCGATAAGAGGGCGTCTGGGGATGAGGAACAAGTAGGGCAGAGGGAGATGAGGAGGAGGATGAGTGAAGGGGAGACAGAGGAGGTTATCGCGTATTTTTCATCTAGGCCTGATATCGCGGCGTTGATACGGGCTGCGGTCGAGGCGACGGGTGGTGAGACCAGTGTGGTGGCGTGCGGTGGGCCATCGTTGACGTCGAGGGTTAGGAATTGTATTGCATCGTTGTCGGATGAGAGGGCGGTTCATAAGGGGACGGGGGCTCAGGGGATACATTGCTTTGTTGAGGAGTACAATTTTTAAATGATCTCAGTTTGTTTTGGTTGTGGTCTTTTCATCAATTGCTCTTGAGCTTGTGATCTGCTCGGTGTGCCCCGCCCCCTCCTTCACCTAGGTGAGATCTGCAGGTTTCTGATTGGTTTCATGTTTGGAGTGGGGACAACAGCACCTTGTCGCCCTGAAATTTTTCGGGTCTGGCTGCTGCCCTCTGAGTCAATTGACTGTGAGTGACATACCGACGGAAGCCAGCCGCTAGACCAGCTGGATGGAACTCTGGGCAAATTTGACACCAGTGTAAAGTAAAAACCCTGATGACAGTCTTCCAGGCGCAGGGAAAACTCAGGGTCAGGGCATTCGCTTCTTTAACTTTGGCTCGGTCGAGCCCCGCGACTTGCCGTTGCTTTCATCCCTCACAAGCTCCCGCTTGCTCCCATGCAGCAGCCCGTCAAACCGTTTTTTCTGCGGCTGCGCTTCCCCACTCGCTCCTCACTAACAGCCCCTCCCCCTCCATTTTCAAACCCAGTCCCATTTTTGCAACCACCATCATCACACACGGCCGGCCCGTCCCGCAACGACAACCACATTTACGCCTGTCGTCTTCCCAGCCCAGTCGTCGCCGCATTCACTCATCCAAAACCATGAGCGCTCAGGCCCCCGTCGACTCCCTCGTCAAGCAGGTCGAGGGCCTGTCCCTCGACGCGCTCGCTGACAAGTACCCCAACTGCTACCCGCAGATCAACCCCTTCGATCTGTACCGCGCCCATCTCAGCAATGTGCTGGCTGACATCACGGGTGTCGACCCCAAGATTATCTATCCTGCGCTCGCCTGGACCCAGGGCCTGGATAAGGGCGATCTGACACTGCCGACGCCGGCGCTCAGGATTAAGGGGCAGAAGCCGGATGAGTTGGCTAAGACTTGGGCGGAGAAGGTCAGTCGCTAAAGTAGAGGGACAAAGGTTATTTTTGGGATCTGTCAGACGCACTAACGGTGACGAGTGCAGTTCCCCGACAACGACCCTCTCTTCGAGAAACCCGTTGTCACCAATTACTTCCTGTCCTTTTTCTTCCGCGGGCCAGCTCTTGTCAAGGGCGTGCTCCCCATGATCCAGCACTTCGGCGCCGAGTACGGCAACAACAAGTTCAACGGCCTCAAGGACCCCAAGGATCCCTCCAAGGGCAAGAAGCGCATCGTCGTCGAGTTCTCCTCGCCCAACATCGCCAAGCCCTTCCATGCCGGCCACCTGCGCAGCACCATCATCGGCGGCTTCCTCGCCAACCTGTATGAGGGCGCCGGCTGGGATGTGGTGCGGATAAACTACCTTGGTGACTGGGGCAAGCAGTATGGTCTGCTGGCGCTCGCGTACGAGCGCTACGGTGATGAACAGGCCCTCCAGCAGGACCCGATTAACCACCTGTTCCAGCTGTATGTGCGCATCAATAATGAGTTGTCGGCCGAAAAAGAGGAGATTGCCAAGCGCAAGGAGGCTGGTGAGGACGTGACCGCACTAGAGGCCAACAGCCTGGATGAGCAGGCGCGCAGGTACTTCAAGAAGATGACGGAGCGGGATCCCGACGCGCTGGCCATGTGGAAGCGCTTTCGCGATCTGAGCATTGTTCGCTACAAGCAGACGTATGCGCGGTTGAATATCAAGTTCGATGAGTACAGCGGTGAAAGCCAGGTGTCGGAGGAGGCGATGGACAAGATTGTCAAAGAGATGCTGGAGAAGGGGATATGCAAGGAGGATCAGGGTGCATTGCTCGTTGACTTCCCGTCGCTCATCCCCGGCAAGGAGGGTAAGCGGCTGGAGCGGCCGCTTGTGCGCAAGAGGGATGGTACGGCGCTGTATCTGACGCGCGATATCGCCGAGCTGTTGGCGCGTCATGAGAAGTACCAGTTCGACAAGATGATATATGTCATTGCATCGGCGCAGGATCTGCATGTGAAGCAGTTCTTTAAGATTGTGGAGTTGCTGGGGCACAAGGATATTGCGGAGAAGTGCCAGCATGTCAACTTTGGTCTGGTGCTGGGCATGAGCACGCGCAAGGGCACCGTCAAGTTCTTGGATGACATCCTGCGTGATGTCGCCGACAAGATGCACGAGGTGATGAAGAAGAACCAGGAGAAGTACCAGCAAGTGGAAAATCCCGAGGCCACGGCCGATACCCTCGGTATCAGCAGTGTCATGGTGCAAGACATGACGGGCAAGAGGTAGGTCCACTCTCAAGTTTACTTTCAAGAACCATGCTAATTTGCCCAGAATCAACAACTACACCTTCAACATCGACACCATGACCGCCTTCGAAGGCGACACCGGCCCTTACCTGCAATACGCGCACGCCCGCGTCTGTTCGATCCGCCGCAAGGCCGGCCTTACCGACGAGGAGCTGCGCAGCGCCGATTTCTCCCTGCTCACCGAGCAGCACGCGGTTAACATTGTCCGCTTGCTTGCCCAGTGGCCCGATATCGTGCAGACAACGCTACGCACGCTGGAGCCGACGACGGTTTTGGGCTATCTTTTCAAGATGACGCATGAACTGAGCCGGAGTTATGACCATTTGCAGGTTGTGGGAAGCGAGAGGGAGGTGATGAGGGCGCGGATGGCACTGTATGATGCCGCGAGGACGGTGCTCGGGAATGGCATGCGAATGTTGGGTTTGACGCCAGTGGAGAGGTGAGTCGCTGCCTGCATTTTGTTCTTTTTTTTTTTTTTTTTTGAATTCTCTGATAGTCATTGAGTGACCGATGCTAACACAATGATGCAGGATGTAAACTTTGGGTTGAGTTAGCCGGGGCATTTGCATGGCAGTGTAGACAAGAACAGGAATAGACCTCTCATTCTCTGTGTGATTCCCCTGACTACTTAAGGTGCTCTTTGATAGCGGTATCTCTCGTTGGACCCAACCCTTGTTTCCATCACAGTGCGAATGCATTCACATGAGACCATATCCAAACTTCTCCAGTCGACTGGCTAATTTATCTTAATATTGCCCTTTCATTTCTTCTTTCGAGAATTTACGGGAAATAATGGAGATTTTATGGAAATCTATGTACATTCCATTCTACATAAATCCCACCAGCGTTAGGGTCGCACTTAAAGACCTGGTTTTGTAGGACCCTATAGCAGCATTACTTCAAGTACTTGTCTAAGATATTCTGATTCAGTTATATAATATACATAAATATTGCCTAGCATGAGTTCTGAATGAGCTTAACTGTACCTTTATTGATTATGTTTTTAGAACCCTCGACTGCACTGTCTGGTCCCGATTTGCCCTCTTGAGGCAGTCACCTGTGCCACGGAAATAATAATCTCTGATTTTACGTGGCTCTGGGGGGAAAGCCCGAAAAGTTTCACAGATTCCAAAAAAAAAAAAAAATTCATCACTATTTTGCATGCAGGACCTTGAATTGTATGCAGCCACCCGCTGAACAAAGAGTCCCGTCAGAGCACACTTGGCATCTGCCAATAGCAAATGACGTTCGAATTGACGCAACGCGTTCTCGCTTTTCTCCTTCCAACAACCACAGCAACCAATAAAGTTGCAGGTTTTCCTAAAATTGGGCAAATTTGGTCTTTTCGACTTTCTTGGCGTATACAAAATTGTGTCATCGATGATTGATCGTCTTGGGGACTGATTTGAGTGTTTTTGGGCAATTTCTTCGATTTCCTTGAACTTTGGCCTCTCACCTACCTGCCGCGCTGACACATGACCGGCTCCTAATAAAATAGTCATCATGAGTGCACGTCTGCACATGCCTACACGTTTTCCGATCTTTTGCATCAATCCGTCAACATTTTACATCCATGTAATCAGCTTGGGCTTTTCTTGGGATATATAATGGGCGGGGGGGGCTGCTAAGTTTCTTGCTTCTGCCTTCCGCGCTTTATCCTTCCCCTCATCTCACTGTACCACCTTCCTCTCCCCTCACTCTTTACATTGTGATTTTCTGAGTAGCGCTAACATCAAATCTTAGGTATGATGACTTTCATCGATGCCGCAATAAAGTCAATCGGCCTCGGTTTTCGTGTCTCACCGGCATCACAGAAATCGGTGGCGAGAAATCGATAGTACATAACGCGACTAACTCTCAATGATCTCATCGTCGCTTGTCGCCCCCAAACGGGGACCTCGGCTGTATTATCATACATCCTCAACGTGAGGAGCTCGCTGGCTGAAGACTCTAAACGTTCGGTCTCCAGCGATGCAAGGTGCACGGAAGGAACCCGATCGCACAGTTGACGCTTCCCCCCTGGTCCGACAGCCTCGCGATGACTTGTGAATTATCCTTCTGTCCTCCCGATCACTCCGCTGGCCCAGCGATAAAGGACCCCTAGGCCCGACGAGGCGATTCCACTGATCCTGATCGTTGGATGATTGGACTTCTCTTGTGCCTGCGAACGGATCTGAGTCATGATAATCGGTGTGATCATTGAGGACCAGCATCTGCACACTTCTCCCAAGGTTGCTGGCGACCTGGGCTCGCAAATCTGCGTAGTCCACGTGACCTACCTTCTTTCGCCTCGCTCCAGTGAACAACAGGTTCTTTTTTAATCCTGAACTTCAGTGTGGCCGTCATGAACGCCCGCTCAATGTTGTCATTGGCGCAAGGCGAACTGATGTCTCGAGGGGCTTATGTCTAGGCTCATAGGTGTGTGGCTCCCTTCCATTACCACCGATCTTAGAGCACCTGGGTGTTGATGTTGGTTCATATGCCTTGTCATTACAGCCAGCATACCGCCTTGACTGGCCATCAAAGCCTCCCGTATAACTGTATATATATAACTTGACATGTATCCGTTACGGCAAGCTCGCGGCTGGTCACCTTCATGGAGGTTTGTCCCCGAGGTCGTTAATAGTGGCATAAAGGTAAGAGGATCAAACTTTCTGCCCTTCCTGGAGTAGTGATCTCAGAGATACGCACTTCCTGTATCTTTTCCTACCCCTTGAGAGGAAGGACGATCGTGGCCAAGTGGCCTTCGCTGCTGGCTTGGCATGACTCTAGCCGTCAAAACAATCTTGGCGAGAATATAAAGCAATGTACCTCTTACTCCTTGCATCTTCCCCTGATCATGGAGATCCTTTACAGTGTCCTTTGTCGTGAGATTGATGTGCATACCAAGTCTAAGTGTCTTGATTTCACGTTGTCAGAGCGTTAAAGCTGTCCCCCCCCCCTTTACTGAGTTCAGACTGAGTATGATTTATATGTTCACCTTACACCCCACCATTGAGCTTTCTTGGCTCCTTATCTTCTAATCTTCCATGTCACTTCTTATTTCCCAATCTCACTCTTGATCTGGAGGTAGCTTCGATCAGTCACCAGAGACGGGTGACGTTTGACCCCCTGGGTTCTTTATTTCAGACGTTGTGATGAGAACTGGGGCATGGGCAGCAAGGCGAACTGACTCTTCGCTCAGTTCTGTGCTTCACTATCAGAGCGTTAACGCTCCTTTCCTCACAAGTTCCATTTTTATGTGCAAACCATTTGTTCACCTCATATTTGATAAGAGTTACTGGCTCTCTCACTTTTCGTCGAGTGCACAGTCATTACACTGTTCTCGACCCTCCAAAGACTTCTATTCATAACTACAGGGCTTGTTGTCATCAATATTCAGGTGAATCGACCTCTCATTCCTCTGTCATTTGCTGGCAAATTTTCGGATTTCTTTCACTATTTTCTCCCCTCTTATGCACAGATCTGAGAACCTGCCGGCTCTCACTCTTATTCGTCCGTGTGATTTTACTCGGCTGTTACGTGTCTCTGTAGTCCCACAGCTCCCTTCATTGGCTATGGGTGATCTAATGTCCCAGGTCCTGCGGCCATCCTCTCAGCCGCAATTATGGAAGGCTGTTTTGAAGATCGTTTGTCGTAGGCATTCTGTTGAACTGACCCTCAAGCTGTTCGACTAAACGTTGATTACACGCTGTCAAAATCCTGAAGCTCCTGTGTTCGGGTGATCTAATTCAGCACAAGCGATCCTTCTGCCCTTTGCCCCTTATCAGACTCATTGGCCCTAACTCTTCGTCCGGCACAGCCATTCAATAGTCATTACGCCGTTCTTGATCGTCAAAGCATATCACCAGTAGCATTCTCAGCGAGCAATGCAGACGTAACGGTTCGATTCTTCCATCTTCACCCCTAGCCACCATCAAGTGTCCATAGCGTCCAGTCCATGTGGTCCGTTGTGTCGGAGCTTCCCTTTTCGACCTGCTGTGTATTCAGCACACTAGCAGGCTTTAGGGCATCTGTCGCCTTAAGCTTGGCTATTGGTACCTGACCTTCGCCGACGATCAACTACGACATTCCAGTCGTCATCACTGGAGCATACTCGATGTTCGAGAGCTTCCAGAAGCTTGCCACTGAGGCAATAAAGATCCCTAATCACACCGAATCCGAGTCTCTCCGGCTACTGAATCGTCGTCCAACCAATATAGCGCCTCAAACACTTGCTCCAGGCAACACAAACTGCTCGTAGCTCAGCTGAACGACCTTTCTCTTTTTTTTTCCCTGTTGGAGCCCTGCTAGTCGTCACTCTTTGCCCAAGGAGACTCGAAAGCCGACCAACTACGGCGCGGAGAGAAAATTCTCAGATCTCATTGGGGGAAATCTCACTTGTGACATAGAGTGATGCAAACACCTTTTTTCATCACTCCACAGAGCCGGGAGTTGCTCAGACTCATCCTACACAAGTGATGTTAAATGTTTTCAGGTCTCTCCTTTGCGAACCTTCTTCCTCAGCTACTATAGACGGTTGACCGCAACTCTCGAAGCTCGTAATTGTCTTATACCAACCTCACTCATCGCTTAACGGTCCAGACACGCTCGGACTGGCCCGAGAGGTGCCCCGAGCGACGCTAGCCGTATGAACAGACCTTCATTATGAACCCCGGCCACGGGAGCAAGGTCATTTGTCTGTGAACAGTACTCGGCTGGCGCACCTCCGGCCACTGAGCAGCCGCGTATCTATCCCGATGTCGCTCGGATCCGGCTCTTGAGCGGCTTGTCCGTCCTCCGTGCGACCCAAGTGCCGCACCATGCCTCGGTACTTCCGGCCAGTTGAGTCACAGCCGAACCACTCATCGTCTGAGAAAAGCCGTCCAATCGGCTGCTGGGGGATCCGGTCATTTGTATGGTCTCCAGACCACGCATTGCCACTCAGACCGCCGGCCGGAAGATGTAGGAGCCTCTTTCAATGCTTTCGAGGACCACATCATCACATCCGATCGCTCAACGTGACACGATCATGCTAAAATCTTCAAAGTCCAGCTTCTAAGTGAGATGCCCTTGAAACAGATCAAAACACGCAGCGTCGCTCAGATCCGGGCTATCAAGTGATATCGACATAATCTAATCTTTTCGGAGAACTTTATCGCAATCTCAGTTTTTCTGCCCTCAAGATTAGTATCATTACTTGTCCCAGCCGAGCTAGCCCCTCTTGATTGTCAAAGAACAGATCATCTGGGCGAATGAATTCTGATATCATACATCTAAACGCGGCGTGTGATCCGGGCGCGGTAAAGATTAAAAAGTCGCAGAGTGAGTGACTGTTTTCCTTCCTCAAGTGTAGGCCCATACCAAGCCTATCTCGCTCCAGATTTTGAAGCAAAGCCAACAAAATTGTCATGGATTTAGTTTTTATGTTTGCCATTCTAATCATCACTGCCACAGTCCTCGTCTGTTGGGACGTGGTGGTTGGGAAGAAGCCGAAGCGACCCCCTGGGTCGCGCCCTTTGCCGGGACCATGGGGTGAGTATCTTTCTCTTAGAAATTCTCACACGCATGCTAACCAACCAGGCCTCCCGTTAATTGGACGCGTCCACGACGTCCCGTCTGAAGCCTCGTGGCTCAAGTTCCACGAGTGGGCCAAGAAGTACGGGCCGATTTACCAGACCGAGATTTTCGGCACCGTCCACGTCTGGATCTCCGACGAGAAGATCGCACACCAACTCCTGGCCAAGCGCGCGAGGATCTACTCGGACCGGCCGCTGATCCCTAATCTGCCGAACAACCGCACCTCGGGGGAGTATCTTGCTCTCCTCGGTCGCAACGAGATGTGGCTCCGCCAGCGCAAGCTGTGCAACCACCTTATGCACATCTCGACCTTGGCCGACCTGCACATGTACCCTACCCGCGAGCGGGATCGCTTCCTGTGGCTGTTCTACCGAGATCCGCAGAACTATGTCGAGTGGATCGAGCAATTCACCAGCCGGACTGTTTCGCGCCTGTGTTGGGGCACCGCCCGCCCGGCGCAGGTTTTGCGGCATACGACCTTCGGTCTGCTGCAGACCATCTCACCTTCGGGTGCGCTGCCGAATGTGGTGAGCGTCTTGCGGTTTGTGCCGAGCTCGATTAGCCCGTGGAAGCGGCGCGAGAGGGCTCGTCATTTGCTGGAGAAGAAGCTGTTTAAGGCGAATGTCGAGTATGTGCGAAAGAAGGGAAACGGTCAACCGTGTTTCTATGAGACGTTTTTGACGTCGAAGACGATGGGGACCGAGAAGCAGCGTGAGCGCCAGGCTGATGACGCTGAGGCAATGCATGTTGTTGGGTTGATGGCTATTGCCGGGGCGTTGACCATCGGCAGCCCGATTCAAAGCTATCTGTTGGCGATGTGCCACTACCCAGAGTGGCAGGCCCGTTTGCAGCTCGAGATTGACACCGTCCTAGAGGGGCGCTGCCCTCAATGGGCCGATCGCCCGCGCCTGCCTGTCCTCCGCGCCGTCGTCAAGGAGATTATCCGCTGGCGCCCCCCTGTGCCAACCGGCATCCCCCACCAGCTGGAGGAGGATGACGTCTGGGAGGGCTACCACATCCCGCGCGGCGCCACCATCCACGCCCTCGAGTGGGGCATCACCCGCGACGAGAAGGTCTATCCGAACCCAGAGCAATTCAACCCAGCTCGCTGGCTCGACCCGTCCTACCCGACCTACCGCGACCCCCTGAGCAAGTACCCCAATCTGCAGGGGTACTCACAGTTCGGCTTCGGACGCCGCACGTGCCAGGGGATTCCCATCGTCGAGCAGGACCTGTTTCTGATCATGGGCGGTATGGCGTGGGCGTTTGAGATCCGCAAAAAGCGGGATCTGGCGACGGGTGAGGAGATCGATGTGCACTGGAACGATTATACCCCGTTGCTGATTGCGAAGCCGAAGAAGTTTTTGTTTGAGGCCCTGCCGAGGAGCAGGGAGAAGGTTAGGAAGATGTTCAGGATGTTCCAGCGCGCTAAGGGGTTGAATGATCAAGATGATATGGATCTTAGTGAGTTTGAGGAGGAGCTGGGGATGAAGATTTATTTTGATGAAGAGGTTGAGGGTGGCGGGCCGACCGCACCTGAGAATGTGCGGACAACTAAGAGGGTGCCGCTGGAGATTGTTTACGATGATGATGGTGAGGAAACTGATTCCGAGTCTGTTACTCCTACTCCTACGCCAGAGTCTAGCTCTGCTAGCGACGAGAGCGACGGGTTGAACCCCGACCGGTTGGACTCCGACATCACGCCCTTCGACTTCACCCTGACCGAGGACTCTGAGCTCGAGCGCCACGAGCAGGAGAAGAGCCTGCGGGAGCGCGTCTTCAAGTCGATACCTATCTCCGACCGCATCAAGTCACCCCGCGAGACGCTCCGCGAGCTTATTCCGGGCTTTGAACTGCCTCCGGAGCCGCTTGTGCCGAAGGATCTGATGATCTTTACCGTGACGGTCGACTTCTCTCTGAGAATCACCGTTCCAAACGGTGAGAACCAGGACAACCGCGAGTACAACGACAACCTTGAGCAGCAGGAGTCTGACACCGCTGGCCTATCTAGCCAGCCTACTTCTGCTCCTACCGCGGAGGCCTCGACCTCGACGAGCCATCCTACCTTCGAGAAGATGTCCAACGGCGTCGTCGTCACCGTGCGCCCGGTCTCGTCTGACCACCACACGGACGACGAGGGCTTGACTCCTGAGTCGATCATGTATTCTCCTATTTTCGAGGACTGTGAAGAGCCTCAGGGGACTCCCCTGACGGCGTCTATTCAAGAGGAGATTGTGTTAACCGGTCCTAAGGGTCTAAAGGTTGAGAAGATGAGTCCCAACCCGGATTGGCCTGAATCCAAGCTTCCCATGTCTTCGTTTGATGAGATGGTAGAGGGCGTCTCCTATGACGGCAGGGAGGACTTTGATGAGGAAGAGGAAGAGGGACTGCCGTGGCCGGAAAACAAGTTGTTTTCTCAGGGGTACGACACGGATTTCACGGGGGAACTGGGGGAGTTTGAGGCGTGGGAGAAGATGTGGAGCTCGATGAAGTGGAAGGAGTCTCAGTCTAAGGAGAAGGATGATTCTCCTTATCTCCCCCACTCTCCTCGTCATCCTAATGCCGTGTTTGCCAATTCCGACGACGAGACGCTGGATTATGTTCCCGCTGTCCCCTCTATCGGTGGTGCTTCCGTCGAGGATGAGGAGGATGACAACGTCCCTGCTATCCCACACATCTTCCTTGGCAATCCTATCTACAATGACGAGGACACTGAAGACTCTGACTCTTCTTTCAATGCGGAGTTCTTCACCCCGCCCGAGTATCCCTCGTCCGTCGAGTCGGAAGGCGATGAGTCCTACGAGTGGCCCGGCAGGTCCTCTTCGGAGGTGGCCGAATTTGCTCTTTCTGATGACCCCGAGTTCGACCCCTCGCACCTCGAGCCCGGTGAGTTGGTCGTCTCTGGTGACGAGGGCTACGACGGTAGCTCCGAGATGGAGGAGACCGGTCCCGTGTCGGACCCGGACATCGAGAACGAGCACGATCACGACAACGAGGCTGACGATGCCGTCAGCCAAGCCTCGACTGGCTCGGTCTGGTTTGAGCCTGATTTTCCTTCCCTCCTGTTCCCGGTCTTCTCGCCCATCGGGTGGACCGATCTCGAGGAGGCGGTGGCTAAGCAGGGGATTGAGGAGAGGGAGGAGGAAAATGAGGAGCTTGTGGAGCGGACTGCGGAGGCGGAGGTGGCCCAGGAGGAGGAGCATGGCCGGCTGTCGTGGTGGAGGAGGCCATTGCCTGGCTTTGTCAACCGGTTCGTGCCGCGTTGTGTTGACCGGTTCGTCCCGGACGTGCCGGGTTACTATGAATGGTTGATAGACGAGCCTATCGATCGGTTGTTGCAGGAGCGTATCGAGAGTTTGGAGCAGGAGGTGTTGGAGCTGCCGAAGCGGTTTATGCCGGACGTGATCTGGGAGATTGTCGCCGACCGTCTGCCACAGCCGAATATCCATCCCAGCATCCCAGTCACGCAGTCGCAGGCTAAGCATGAGGCGCTGACGGAGTTGGTAGGGACTCGGCCCGATGTGCCGGCTCGTTTACCCGTGCCAGATCACTTCCTCCCGGAGGGAGTGACACAGTTAGTCATTGATCATCTACCTACCATGCCGTCGATGCCACATCTGCCGGATGTTTTGCTTCCCAGCATGCCAAGCGTGCCGCAGATGCCGTTTGTATCTAAGGCGGTGACGCAGGTGGTTGATCACCTGCCTAGCATTCCCAACATCCCACGGCCCAATATGCCCTCTATGCCTTCGGTGCCGTTGAAGCCGTATATGTCGGTGCCGCATGCGGTCAACCGATTTGTTCCCCGCATGCCGGAGGCTATGAGCCTCTTCCTGCCAGCTAGGTTGCGCTTTGAACAGGGACAGCAAACTCAGCCTCAGGAGCAAGCTGAGGAACTGGGGCATGGTTATGCGGAGGATATGATTCGGGTTTGAAGGGTCGGATAGATTGAATAAGAGGAGAGGATTTGATCTAATCTTGGTTAAACTAAATGGTTTAGAAATTTTCTGATGGGTAGGGCTAGCTCGTATGGATGGGACGGAGTTGGATGGGAATGGCTTTTTTGGTCTGGAAATGGCTAACGCTTCAGTACTGAAGGGTAGCTAGCTTCTGGCTCAATGAACTGCGTTGTTGTTCTTCGTCTCAGGTTCTATGCCGTGAAATGCTCAATTTCCATCGCTACAGTTGTGAAAGGAGATCCTCTTTGTTCCATCTTTGCTCTAGACGCACATCTAGTGTTTCTTACGCGCTGGTTTTTACGCTTCTGTGGTCTTTGGGTCTTTAGTTTGGTTTCAGTTATGCAGTGTTTGAACTCATAAAATGCATATGGCTTTAACGGATGTACGGATAGCTTAGCCAGCATATCCGTCTCGCATCCATTACATTAATTAGGCATCCAAAGTTTCGCAGATCAAAGATCGAATTTCTCAGCTAAAATTATGCCTCAAAAACAGGAAACCAATGCTCCGGGAAAACCCACCAATCACTTTTCAGTCTACCAAATCCTCCTAGCAACCATCTCATACCTCCTAACCCCCGCCAAATCCACCCCTCTCTCCCTCTCTTTCTCCCTCTTCTCCTCCGCCCTCCTCTCTTTCTCCCGAACCTTCCTCAATCCCTCCCCATCATCCGCAAACAACCACCTCCTCCTCTCATCCCCGACCTCCACGGCCCCATACCCGCCAGTCCGCTTACCATGTGCGTCATAACTCTCACGCTCCTGTTTCCCGAGCGAGATGTTATGCTCCGCGAGCTTCATCTTCGCGTAGATGTTGCGCGAATAGCGGAGAAGGAGCATACCTAGAAGGAGTTTGCAGAGTAAGAGGATGAGGAAGAGGAGGAGGAAGACGGTTAGAAATGTGAGGGCGGCGATGGCGTCGTCGCTTGTTAGGCGGAGGGTGAAGATCCGGGAGAGGAGGGATGTTTCAGACGCAAAAGATTCGGGGGAAGAAGGGTCGAGGTAGGGAGGGGCGCCGTAGACTGCGCGGCCGAGGGCGTTGCGGATGATATTGTCTAGTCGGTCAAGGGCGGCGATCATGGCTGGGGAGGGGGTCGCCGACTCGACACTGAGTGAAGTTTGTGTGGATGGGGGTAACGGAGTCGGGAGATGTGTGGCGAGGAACATGTTGTAGGTCTGGATGGAGGCACGGATGAAAAGGCAGGAGAGGGGGAGCAGGGGGAGGCCAAGGCGGCGCGTTAGGGAGGGAGTGACGAAGGCCTGTTGTTCCCATCAGTTATCTGTTGATGAAAAAAAAATATAGGCGGAGGGGGCTTACGTTAGTATAATAGTCCTTACACAGAATATCCAGGATCCGCCCATAAAAGCTCGGCTTGATATTATTAAACTTATTCACATACGCATGCTTGATCCAGTCGACCACCATCTCACTGCCGATGACCACAAAAAACGGAGAGAGCACCTCCCCCGACCAGATCCATGACGGCAGGATGGTAAAGCTAGCTGGCAATATACTCGACGTGTGCAGCGGGAAACTGCTCGGGCCGTCTTCGCTCCCCGCGCCGGGGACGGACAGTCCTCCTACCTCAACCACATTCCGCATGCCGATGATGGTTAACATGACCCACAGTTGAAACCGCTCAACAATATCTGCGCAGGCCAGCTGGAAGGTATTCTCCTTCTCAAACCGCTTGAAAACAGTACTCTTGATCTCGACGAACTGATTCGACAGCAGCAGCGTCAACAGGGCGTTCGAGTATGAATTAACCGCCACGTTGAGCGCAATGACCTGGTAGAAAAGAATCACCGAGTGTAAGATGTTGTACACCAGCGCCAGGATGAACATGCCGAGCGGGAGCATCACCCTCGACCGGCCGGAGTGCGGGTTTCGGGAGAGGGTCTCGGTGCTGAGGAGGCATTCGAGGACGTCCTGGCCGAGAGCGGAGAGCAGGCGATCGCTGACCTCGAGGAGGTTGTAGATAGCGTAGAGCTTAATGGCGGACTGGGCGCGGATGAAGTGGTACATGCGCGAGGCGTCCAAATTCATGAGTGCGATGGAGGAGCAGAGGATGATGGCGCCTTGGAGGAGGTCGGCTTTGTGGAAGGTGGTCAGGTTGGAAGGCTTGGAGCGTGTTCGTCGGTGTCGGAAAACGCCTTGAGTCTGGGTAGGTGTTTGAGGGATCCTCTTCTTGGTCTCATTCCCTGCCCCTATACCCGTAGAACTCCCCGTCGACTCCTCTACTTGCTCCCCCTCTCCCTCAACCGCCTTCTTAACCCTTCCCCTTTTCCACATCCGCCCCAAGCCCCCCCAAACAAACCTCACAATAAATTTTCCCTCCGCCATAATCGCATGCAACCACCAGCTCCCCAGCACTCCCAAAGCAATACAAAACCTAATAGGTAGCACCGTAAACGTCCACAGCCACGCGTCCAAGCATGCCAGCACCCCAAACCCCATAGCCCTTTCCAAGAACCAGGGCAAAAGCAAAAAGTTTTTGAGTCGCTCAAACTTGACGGCGTACGACTCGTACGGGATATCGACGGTGTGCGAGTGGTGGATGTAGAGTGGGGAGGGTCGTTGACCGGCTAGTTCTAACTGCAGATGTGTGGGTATTGACATTGGGGGGAGGGGTATCGTTGGCGGAATAGGTGACGGTGGCGAAGGATCACTTGGGCGCTTTTCGGGAGGGGGGGCTTCAGGTTTAGGGTTTGCTTGGGCGTTCTCTGTAGCTTTAAGATCCATTGGGGGGGGTCTGTGCCCAGGCTGAAAGGAATTTCGTCTGCTCGAGGGCTGGGCAGGCGGCTGGACGCTTGAGCGGCGGCGGTTTGTGGGGGGTGTTGAAACTGGCCTTGAGCGGCTACCTCTCTCATTCTCTCTTCGTGAATGTTCCCCTGGATTAGTTTCATTAGGCACCGGCGCAACAGGCAGCGCCTCCGGCGCGGTCAACTCCTGCATCTTGGACGCCGACAACCTCCTCACTCCGTCTGTTTGACTGCTTTTTGTGTTTGACCTCGGCCGGGTCTTGCCTTCGGCTGCCTGTGTGTTTCCATCGTGTTTGGATCTCTCGCCCTCGCTGCTCTCACCCGACATTTCTGGCGTCGGCACGCCCTTGGTTGAGCTCGACGGCGGTTCTTGTGCGCGAGGCTCGGGGACCGGGTCGGGGGGATCATTGGGAGTTAAGACGGGGGAGGGGAGGTGGGCGTGGGAAGGTCGTGTGCTGGATTTGTCTTTTGATCGCGCTGGATTATGCTGGCCTTTAGCTCTGCTTTCGCCATCGCGAGCGTCGCTTGGGTTCATGAAACCCTCTCCGATCGCCGGGCTCGCTGCCGACGATGGCGATGCCTTGCTGGCATTGGGGTCAGGATCCATGGCGTCGGGTCATACCATCGTATTGCTGGGATGCAGTTATCGCGGCATTCCTAGAATCTATAAATGGACTCGCGTCAATCGAGAGCATGCGAGCGTTGGGGAAAAGCTGGTGATCAGGTCAAAGAAGTGCAACGTTAACTCTTACCTTTAAGCTCAGCCTTGCAGTAGTGACGTTCGTTGTCTGCAGACCGGCCTATCATTCTTGGCGCCCTGTCCTTGAGGCTAGCGTGGCTGAAGGCCC
>Ga0065720_1019485_pt1 | contig 25182 bp, 21 predicted proteins | sample Thericmetagenome_FD_59107 | JGI IMG/M metagenome (GOLD analysis project Ga0065720, IMG submission 59107) | Thermophilic microbial communities from the Joint Bioenergy Institute, California, USA of rice/straw/compost enrichment - eDNA_2 v2... | ecosystem: Engineered > Solid waste > Grass >... | reverse complement strand
GGGACCAAGGACGGGCGTTGAGCCTTGCCAGAGGTCAATGGCAACGAGGTGAGCCGGAGTCAGACCGGGTGGATGGCGAGGTGGTGCTGTTTGAGGAGGGCCCAGAATTTTATTTTTTTTTTTTTTTTGTTGTATAAATCGGTTTCGGCCAAGTGTCGGTCAGGCCAATGTTCTGGGGTACGTGGGCGTATGCTGGTGCGGCGTGAGGGGCAACCGAAGCCCGCAAAAAAATTGTCAAGACGGGTGCCGAAACCGCACCTGATGAGGGGAAGGCTCCTGCTCGCCCACAACGATGAACCCCTGCCAGTATTGCCGCTGCGGCCAGCGTCCCACGCAAAAGTGGAGCGACTTCGGCCCTATAGTCCACTGGGCTGTGTTTCACTGCTTTCGAAACGCCCCATCAACGGTCGCAAAGGTGCGCGAACGTTTGTAGGCTTTACCTGCCACCTCTCAGTGCCTTCGCTGGGCTGATGCTGCCTCACTGGATGCTGGTCGGCAGCATATGAGCCTGGTAATTCCGACATCAGATCGGCCGCCTCGGGCCTTGTTGCCAACGGAGTACAACACTTGGGACGTGTCGAGCAGAGAACGGAAAAATAAACTACTTATGTTCCCGTCCCGTCCCGTTCTCCATTTTTGTCCATCAATTGAACCAGGTGCTTATGACGGGTGGTTGTCTGACACAGCATTTGCGCTGGGATACTGACTCCAGTAAGCGGACTCTGGAGTTTCACATGGCATATCTGTCAACAGCTGCCGAAACCCAACTACGAAGTTCCCGAGAGCATGGACGAACGCATCTTGCTGTCAGCATCCATGTTCACTGTGCAAACAGTAATGTTACAGACTGCAAACTACACCTGCGAACGGGCCGAAACTCTTTCCGGATAAGTCACAACTGGACAGCAGGGTGAACTTAATGGCGCTGCTGCCATGTATTAGATATTGAGCCGTCCTCGACCGCACTCAGACGCTTCTAAGAACGTTACATTCGCTGGAAAAAAAAATCATAATTGCCATCTCGAATTAACCGCATTAGGGGACCTGCTCCCTCATCCTTCGTCATAAGTACAGGTACGTACATTGAGAAGTCATGACTGCCGCGGACCGAAGACCGAGCATCGCTTGTGCAGCAGCGAGCTGCTGGCTCTCGAAGCATGCCAGCAGAGCAGGAGGACGTGAAACCAAGAGGAAATAACAAAACTCCAGAAAACAAGCAATATCCCAGAGCAAGCAAGTCATTCCACCATTCCCAGAGAATGCTATTCGTCCATCACGAATACGACGGCTCCTGCCCCAACACCAGCACCATATGGCTCTCCTTAATCCTTCTTTTGAGTAGCGACAACTATTTCGCACCATTAGCATACCCCATACAGACAGGATGGACTAAGAGAGGCTGTAGACATACCCGATGGAATAATGATGATAGCCAGAAGGACGATGATGCCGATCGCTAGCCAGATGCGCATCTTCATGTCCTAAAGAAGGGTCAGCACTATGACCAAAGACACCAAACGGATTTAGGGGGCCGCATACCTTCCACCACATCTTTTTGCGGACCTGGTTGGCACCACGGCGGAAGCTCTGTGCCGAGTCGGCGAGCCGGTCTGACTTGTCCCGGAGATCCTCAAGCCGATCGCCACGCTCCGCTAGGCTGTCAATGTTGTGGTGCAGCGCCCTCTTGGCTCCATCGAGTTCCTATGCAGACAAACCGGATCAGCCTTCTGTAGACGTCCAATCCTTAAGATGCCCCCGGTAACCATAGCCTGCTAGACGCTCCCGACTCGCATCCGGTCTTCCCGCAGACGACGCCCCGGAATCGCAAAATGTATATGTGGGTATTAAAACTCCCAGTGGAAGCGCCGTATACGTCAGGAAGAAGTCTGGCACATCGTACGAAAGCAGTCGTTTGTGTGATTGCAAGTTGACACGATTGTGGAAACGACAGGAGCAATCTGAATCCCTCACAGGCCCATTTCTACCCCTCTCAAACTGCCATGTCACTCTCATAGACAGTAAAACCCACCTCTTGAAGCCGCTCCGTCACTGAGCGGCCCTGTGTATCTGGGGCCCGTTGCCCGCTGGGGATGTAAGGGTCGTATGGTGTCTCGGCCATTTTGGGAAGTTAATGAAGAGCAGCGCAGTTGCTGATGACGGTGAATTGAGTTAGAGAGGAGGGTTAAGGCAGTCGCAAATCGTGCGCTATCTCTCGGATTCGGAGCGCAGCCGCAGGGTGATGGAGAGTTGTTGATCTGGGCGGTTGTTGCTGGGGGATGGGCGAGAGCGGGAGGGTCGGTAGTGAGGTTTGTTAGGTGAGAACGGAAGGTCGCGAAGATGGGATCACAGCCTGTTTTCAGCAGGCGACACGCCAGCCAGAGCAACCAGGGGATTGCCAGGGAACAGCGGCTGTGTTAGGGTGGCGCTAACAGCAGGAGATCCAGTCCGTTGGGCTCCTAACAGGACCACACAGGAAGATTACTGTGGCGGTGTTATTGGACGATCATCATGTACTTCTCCACACAGCCCGCCAAGGCCCCGCATGAGCAAAAAGTTGGTTCGCGCCGCTTGCCGTCCCCTATGCTTTATCCGCTTCGCATACACAAGTACATATTCATTCGCCTTCCAATCGCAAAAGGCTTCCTTCATTACTGTGATTTTATTAACAGCCTATTAGAGTTTTCAGTGTGCTCTTTGTCTTCTATCAGCATAATAATGTCCCTGTTGATCTGCTCTTGCCAGGCTATGTGGGCACGAGGCTCGTATTGGGTAGGCTTTTCATAAGGCCTGAGATAGTCAAAATTCACTTGGTTGATTACAAAGTATGCTGTGCTATACAGCGCACAAAGTGCAAGGGCACGCGGCCCTGAACTCGAAACTCTGGAAGAAAGGCTGAATTGGTATTTGAGAAGAACTGAAGACCAAGTTGTTATCATGTTTTCATTGTTACCACTACGCAAGCATTGATTCTGGGGAACTCAAGTCAAGCTTCTGTCACAGCTTCGTTTCATCGCCTCGCAATGCCCAGCGAAGTTTTGCCTGCGTCTCTACAGCTTTTGTGCAATGATGCCCATCTTCATAGCAGGAATTTTTTGCCAAAAAATAGGATACCAAAGCAGCATGCAATTAACACAAAGGGCTTACTTCAAAGACGATGTAGCCCTCACAATATCCTTGATTAATATGTCGATTTGTTGTCTTGCACTCGCTGAGTCTCGGTGTGATGCTTGGCCTGGTCAACCTCTTGGTATTTCAACCGTAACCCTAAAACAGTAATCAGATGAGTCAGTCTTGGCTCTGTTCGGGCGATGGTGCTGTGGGCCTTTATTCACGGTGCAGCGGGTCCAAACTTTCGAGCCGCTTGCGCTGTTCTCGGTCTTAGCCGGCTCAAGAAGTCCCTGTCCGCCGGAACTTCATTCAACACAAGAAGCTGTCACAATGGCCTCGTCTGCGCCAATTCAGAGGATACAGGCGCCGCTGCGCCTCTGTGTCGCGCGCGTCGGCATTCTATCATTCCGTGGCTATGCAACTATCCCATCCGTGTCCGATGTCCAGCAGCAGCAGCCATCACCACCGGCCGAGGCAGCTTCACCTTCAGCGACGTCTACAAGCACTGATGCCGCCTCCTCCTCGACCCCAAAGACACGTCCGACTTACTTTAAGGACAAGGTCATTGCTCCCTTCTCCGACTTCCTCCCCTCCTCCATCAGCGAAGCCGCCGCTACCTACACCCCGCGCACGGCAACCGTCGGCCCCGAAGGGCGCAAGCGCACCATCACCCGTCTTCCCGACTGGCTGAAGACACCAATCCCATCCGCCGGCACCAACCCGTCTTTCGCTAAGATCAAGTCCGACCTGCGCGGCCTGAACCTGCACACTGTCTGCGAGGAGGCCCGCTGCCCCAACATTGGTGAGTGCTGGGGCGGCAGCAAAGACGGCCGCGCCGCCGCTACGGCAACCATCATGCTCATGGGCGACACCTGCACCCGTGGCTGTCGCTTTTGCAGCGTCAAGACCAGCCGCAGGCCACCGCCGCTTGACCCCAATGAGCCGGAGAACACTGCTGAAGCCCTCGCCCGCTGGGGCCTGGGATACGTCGTGCTCACCAGCGTCGACCGCGATGATCTTGCGGATGGCGGCGCACATCACTTTGCCGAGACAATTCGCCGGATCAAAGCGAAGAAGCCCGGCATGCTGGTTGAAGCGCTGACAGGCGATTTCGCTGGTAACCTGGACATGGTCAGGGTCGTGGCGGAGAGTGGGCTAGATGTATATGCGCACAATGTAGAGACAGTCGAGGGTTTGACACCGTATGTGCGGGACCGGCGGGCAACGTTCCGGCAGAGTCTGAAGGTTCTGGAGCATGCCAAGGCCGTTCGGGGGAAGGGCAGTCTCATTACCAAGACGAGCCTCATGCTTGGGTTGGGTGAGACGGAGGAAGAGATATGGGAGACGCTGCGCGGTAAGCTTTAAGAGTTTATCGTTCATATATCCGGCAGACTTGCTAACCGTTATTCAGAGCTGAGAAAGATCGATGTTGATGTCGTTACTTTCGGCCAGTACATGCAGCCGACCAAGAGGCATCTCAAGGTCGAGCGCTACGTGACGCCGGCCGAGTTCGAGCTCTGGCGCCAACGTGCTCTCGACATGGGTTTCCTGTACTGCGCTAGCGGACCCCTGGTCCGGTCGTCTTACAAGGCGGGCGAGGCGTTTATCGAGAACGTGTTGCGCAGGCGGGCCGCGGAAAAGGCCGTCCCTCCTGAGACCCTTAGCCAGGCCGTTGCGGTCGAGGATGCGAGCAAGTCTGCTTGATGTTTAGTGAGGTTCTTGATGGCATGTTCAACATGTAAGAGGAAAGGTCATGGCGTTTCACGCACCATCAGAGTTATAGATTGGTTTGGTTAGGCAGCATAAATGGGATTTGGGAGTTTGGGAGAAAGGGGATATGGTCATAAGACATTTAGCATATTGTAACAAAAATTGTACACGATTCCTCGTATGCACGAGGCCGAAATCTACGAAACTATTCTGCCCACACTTTTGACATGATGTCCGTCTATGCCAACCAAACCTTTGATATTCTCGAAACTCTGGTCGAGACCATCCTCCTTTCCAGCCCAGCCTTGACCCAGGAGACCACCAACCGCAACGCCGTACACCATCCCGACCCTTTACCAGCTCGCCTTCTTAACACCAGGCAGATTGCCCGCAAGCGCCTCCAACCGGAAGTTGTACTAGTCGCACAAGCGTCAGTAATCATTCCAATGATTTTAACCCACCACCACACAAAACCCACAACCACAGAACCACAAGGTAACAGTAGCAGCATACCCTAGACATCTTGAAATCGCTAAAGATACCCTTGCCCTTGCCACCAAGGATACATCGGTTCTTGATCTGCGTCGGGCGGGTGTAGCAGTGCATTTGGGTCAGCTGTAGCTGGGCGATGGCGCGCGTGCGGGCGGGCAGTGTTGTGTTGCGCACAATGTAGCGCAGCGCCTGGCGCTCCGGCTCATTGGCGGCGAAGGCCTTACGCTTGGCATGGTCACGCAGGATCCAAACGTTGGTGAAGCATCCGATGTCGAGCTTTTTGGAGCGCCACATCGACATTTTGACGGGGTTTTTGGGGGAATTGTCTTCCTGGGACAGGCTCTCCGGTTGGTCAATCTTGAAAGGCTCGTAAATGGTCCGGTCTTGAATGTGTCGGGAGAAGGGTTCTGGCTCGTGTCGGTCACTGGCGACTCGTCAAATGAGGCTGTTTCACACCAAAGCTCGTCCTGACCTGATTGATCTCCTTGCCGGCGATGACCGTTGCGATTCTGCCGGGCGGTGAATCAAAGATTTGGTCCCGTGCTTGGCGGAACTGGAGATGGCAGTGTCACGTGCATGCATCTGCAGTGTTGAGGATATCACGTGCGCCCATCTGCAATCCGGCAATGCGCACGAGCCACCTCCGACGAATATAAATTATTCGAGACCGAGCCTAGCTTTTGCCCTGTTTTCTTCTTTTTTTCTTTAGCTCTCTTTGCCTTTTGGCTTAGATCAAGTGTAGTATCTGTTCTTTTCAGTTTAATCTCTGAAACTGCTCTACGGAGCAGAATCGTGATTATACTAATTTTTGGCCTTCGGCGGACTTCCCTCTGGGCTTGCCCATGGTCGTCTGCCACAGTGTCCCTGGTATTACACTGCCTCCAGGTGACGCGACCTTCATCTTTCATTACAGTCCTGGGTTTGCTCGGGATGTGAAGAAGGATGTTGTGGAATTCACCAGGAACAATGTTTGGTAGATGATTGGTACTCGGGTCTTGTAACATGTTGTGTCTTTGCTTTTGGGCAGGTTACCGTTGGCGATGATGTTGAAAGGTAACCAATTGCCAAGGTTATGGTAGAAAAACATGGTGTAATCACGCTTAATGAAGTTGTAGTTTGGGAAAGCTCTGAGGTTTCCAAGTGCAGCCCTTGAATCTGTCATCGACCTGGTCAGGTGTCCATGGCGACGAGGAACTTGGAGATGAGGCTGAGTGGTGTAGATCTCTGCGTCTTCCCCATTTGCTCGGGCCCAGTACGTGTCTCTGACTGGAGCATTCCTGTATCTTCTGTTTGACCTATTATGCATGCGAGTACAACCAAATCAATCGCTTTTGTGTTTCCCATTCACATTTGAGCGATTACATTGCAGCTTGCATTCTGCATCTTGGTGCTTCCTGCCCCCTCATTCAACCTTCCTGACGACTCACCTCCATCGCATCATTCTGCAACTTTCAGGAATCAACACCCCCAGAGCTTTTGATATCTCTTTCCTTCGCCCTCCTATCCTTACCTGGTCTTTACTTCAAAACTACCGATCGCCACTTTGCAGTTGAATCGCTCCAGCCACGGGAGGTAGATTGTCAACTCCACCCTTCAAACTCCTTGCACAACTTCGACGGGAGCCATATCATTCTTGCTTTCAGACATACTCGGTCGCGAACATGTTCCGTCGTCGCTGGTCTGGCCTGCCGCCGGATCCTCAATTTCCCAGTGATCTTACTGAGCTTGGGTATGTCTCAGCGTCAAACCGAGGAACCAGACCCAACTGCTCCAGGAAACTGACCGTGCTTTTTTACCAGCTACTTTGTCAACGAGATCGACGAGATACGCTCTATCGCAAACCCCGATTACTACTTCAAGTACTTTATCAACAAAAACGAGCGTTGGAATGAGCGCCAGCGCTTCGCCTTTAATGGTGCCCTCAACTTCCCCAATGAACAACATTATTCCTGCTCTCAGGCACACACCCGACTAACCATTCTCTACAGAAGCTGTCGGCAAGATAATCCACGAACGCCTTACGAGCCTAGGCCTAGAAACTCTTCGCCTGCCACTTGGCACTCCGCCAACCGAACCTCATGTTCCCATTCGCATCTCATCGACTCTCGCCCAAGCCAAGCGCGTCGTCCTCTTTTTCGGCGAGTCATGCCAGGAATCCGGCGTTCTCTCTCACCGCGTGATCGGCCGCCGTGGCGGTATCAACAAGGGCTCGCTCGTGTCTCTCGTCCAAGGGCTGAAGAAGCAACAGGCGGAGGATGGCAAGAAGGACGAAGAGCTGGGCATCGTGCTCGCCAACTTGGGCGAGCTCTGGTGGTGGCCTGAGGGCAAGAGAGGCCTGACACCTAGGGGGCGGCATGGCGTTCCCATGGCCAGCTGTGTACATCTGGGTCGGTGGCATGACAAGAAGGTGAATGAGATCCCGCTGAATAGGTCGCCGGCGCAGCACGTGAAGTGTGTCTTTGAGAGCGTTGTGCTAGGTGGCGAGGAGGGCAAGAAAGTGCCTGATGATGCCATGCTAGACATCATTGCGGTTGGTGATGGTGCGGATGAGGTTGAGAAGTACCTCGATCAGGAGGAAGTATGGGCGAAGATTGGAGATAGGCTAAATTCCTTTGTGAACCTCAACGGCAATTACAGCGCGACAAAGCTTACGTGCAATGGGTTCAAAAAGTTCATGGAAGACGTATGCAAACCCATTTTACTGGCCCTCACTTTAATAAAATCGACTAACACCTCTCCAGCGCGCCCGCGCTTACATGATGCACAACTCTCCCCTTGGCACCCCTCTTGCTGGGCCTGCTGGCAACCCAGGCATGCTTGGCTTCACAACCTACGGCTGCCCCGTTTACAGCGCTGGCCCGACAGTGCTCTACGTTGAAACCATGCTCATTGAGATAATGCGCGCTGTTCTGGAGTGGATACGTCAGGTTGCTCGCGAAGGCAAGAACTACAAGAACGAGGAAGTCCATGTTTATGGGGATGAAGTTCCGAAGGAGGATGACATCACTTGGGCCAACTGGAGCGAGGACAAGATGTGGGGTGAAACGATGGATGATAGCAACGTTGATGTTGAGAAACTGGGAGACATGGTAGCCAATCTTGTTACGGAGGAGGGGCTTTCGGCTACGGAGGGATGGTAAGACGTCCTTCAGGCCTGCTAGGAGGTGAGATAGAAATGGGATCAGTTCGCGGCGTTTTTGGGGTTGCAATTGGTGTCTTGAAATCCGTAGGAGGCCATTTAGAAAACTCAATCATAAAAAGTTTTCGGGACTTACAGTCCATAAATCAAGTTGATGAAAAGCAAACTTGCTTCGATTTTTCAGGGCCATTATCCGTTTATTGTACAAACCGTGACTCCATAAACTAGCAACACCTCTAAGCCTCCCCGTTAAACATTTTGTATATTGTCCCAAAGAATCAAGTATACAATCTTTTCATATGCTCACTACCACCCTTTCCCCAGTCAAGCCTGCAACCAAGACAACGGCCCTCTTGGCAAAGGCCTTAAGTCCTCCAACAACTCCCTTACCCTCTTCCTTCTCTCCTCAATTACCTTTTCCTCAGCTCCCCAGCGACCGACTCGTTCCGTGTTCTCAGCCTCCTCGCTCTCTACAACAGCAGCTGGCCCTTGTCCCCACAAACTCCCAAGCCAACCGCTGCTAGCCTTAGCCTTCCTCTTCCTTTCTGCCTCCTCCTTTATCTTCTGCCTTTCCTCCTTCGCCAACCTGCTCACCATCGTCGACCAATTATCTAGGCCTGTAGCAAGACATTCCTTGCAGGTTACCCGCGTCTCAGATGGCTTCCCCGGCGCTGAGGAAGAACCAAGTTTGCGGAGCTGTTCCTCCGCAATATCAACTGCTTCCCGTGTCCAGGCGAGGCCTTCTTCACGATGATCCCTTCCGCTGCTAGAAGCCTTGCCCGTGACCCCCGGCGTCGTGTACATAATCTCGCCGATGTGCAAGCTCAGCGCTGCCTCCTGGCACAAAGCCTTTGCATCGCGAACAGGCGGGGCAGTCCCGTCCGGCGGGGGCGGCGGGTAGGCTGGAGGTACAAGGATGCTGCGCACCCAGGCCCATGTGCCCTTGGGCTGAGACGGCTGGTTCCTCAAGCTAGCCGTGATGGAGGTGGGGCCGGAGAACTCGCCTTGCAGCGAGCGGCGGGCTTTGAGGATTGAGACGAAGATGGGCAGGGCAGAGGCGACGTCGCCTTGGCGAGCGCGAAAGGTTGCGTAGGCGGTTAGGGCATTGAGGAGGTTTTCAGAGGGAGGGCCTGCGGCTTCGTTGAGAATCCAGGTCTTCTTGTCGATGGGCTCGACAGTGAGGTCGGTACGTTCTGAGGCGGCGAGGCGAACTGCGTCTTCGTAAACGATGCTGGCTGGCCCGGTAATGCCTTTGTATTCGAGCCAGGATGCGTACGCGATGCCGGCTTCGATCTTTTGGCGGTTGTTGAAGCCTACGGTGTTAAGGATTCGGAGATAGACTGAGTCTGGGGGTTCGAATCGAAGCACGCAATCTTCTTCTCTTGGAGCGCCCTTGAAGCCTGGAGGGAGAGGCTTCGGGAAGGGGTTGGAGGGGCCGATCATGGTTCCGGGAGGGAAGGTAAGGTTCCTCTTGGTATCAAGCACCCAGCCGTCCATGTACTCAGCAGCCTTGGCAAAGAGAATCATAGTCTCGTAGTAACCTCGCCTCCACTCCTCAGACTTAGCACTGATATCCTTCGTGCCTGGAGGGCAGTCGTGCGGGGCGTCCTTTACGTCTTTGCCATCGATGTTAGGATCCTCCAGTCGCTTAAGTGTTTTCTCTGCCCACCAGGCGACCTGCTTCCAGTCCGTAATTTTCCCCGGCGGCGGCTCATATCTAGCGCAATGGCCGCCACGGAAATTGACGCGGGTCCAGTACGTCCATTCGTGGGGGCTGGGATAGTGACGTTCGAGCTTCTCTTCGACGATGGCGAAGTAGATAGCAAAAAAGCAGAAGCCGGCAATCCAGAAGTAGCCAGTGTACTTGATGCCTACCTTGATCTCATACTTGAGCTTGGCCTTACGCTCAGTGGTCAGGTAGCGCACGCGTGGGCGCGAGGTCGGGATATAGAGGAAAGGGAGATGAGGGCGCGAACGGAAGTCGGCTGATGAGCGGGCAGCTGAACTCTGGGCAAAGGTGCGCTGGAACAGCTGGCGGGTATCGACCCGACGAAGGTGAAGCATCCGAGTTCGCATTGTGATGATCAAGGAGCTTAATTAAGATGTTCAAATATTGCCGGTCCAGTGGTGCAGCTGGTTAACTGCTCGATCCTGACACCCGCATGGGCTTCCTCGGCATGGGCAATGGCGCTGTTGTCGACCTTTAGCGCATCGCAGTCATGCCAATGCTTCTCGTATTCAATACATTTGCGTTGCCTTTGTAGACGGTAACCTGTTCCCTCGCGTGGGTTGTTGCGGGACGAGGGGGTAGAGGACTGGTTTCGATGACGCTCTGCCGTCCCGGTGACCATGATCCAAGCTTCGCTTCATGAGTCGCTGAGCCGCAAAGATCCCAGCGGGCATGAGGTCTTGGCAGCCCCGCAGTCAACGGGTCTTGGCAGTGCTTGGTTCTGGCTCTGAGCCCCACCAGCAGGGCTGGTTGGAGAAGAAGCTCTGCTTCGAAACCTTTTCTTGGCTCCCCAAGTCATTTGGGAGATCATAACAAAAGTTGAGGATACGGAACTACACAAAGCTCACCGACAAGCCTACTGTCCGATAGCGGTAAGGTGACCGGCTACGATAACCCCACGGGGGTTTTGCTTCATCGAACGGTGGCGGCAGGGGAACCAGCCCCTACCCATCCCCGGACCCGTTTTCGGGATGGGCAGAGTCGTTTCCTCCTGCTCGAGTTGAACCTCCGAGCTCGGGTCGTAGATTTCAGACTGCTATCGTAGGTGACCACCGGACGACGCTCCCATTTGACCATTTGGCCCAGTGGGTGGAGCTGGTTGTTGGCAACGGCGCCCGGGAAGTAAGATATATAGTTTGGAAGAAAGCCGCGGGGAAAAGGTAGGGGCAGAGGGGTGGTCAATGCACTGCCACCAGAGGCTTTCGGCCACCCTCTTCCCTGAGTCCTCCCTTGGTGAAGGTCTCCTTATTGCCTGAAACCTCTGGAGGTATGGGCTCTCGGCTATCATCGACGACTTCCAAAGCTGTCTCCCTTCTATGGACCTTACTCTTGAAAAGATCGTCTTCTCGCCTGTGGCACCAATAGTCTCCAACTCACATCGACTCATGACCTCTGGTGTGCAGGCCTTGTTAGTGACGTTCCTCAAGTGCATGACTGTTTGTGAAAAACATATCAATCCATCATAAGGTGCCTATAGAGCAGCAAAACAACTACTTTCACCATGTTTCGGACCCGGAGACGCCATCAGACTTGTTATCGACATGGTTCTACCTGTTGCTCTTCACCGCAAATCAATGGTAAAGCTACACAAAACACAACGTCAACATACGCCTTCTAGAAGGACGCAGCAATTCTCTCAAGTCGTGTCATGAACCAAGAGCTTTCCCCTTCCGGCCGAGACTGGAATATTGACGAGAGTCGGTGAGGGCGATCCTGATCTTCCTTGTCACACAATGTGACGCGGTCGTATGGTTGGCCACAAACAGCATGGTTCTTCTCAAGTTGTTGCGAGCTGCGCAACTGATGTGTTACAACATGTGATTGTCCTGGGGTTATATACAGAAACAGCGAGATCAACCGACGAACATACAGGACATCGCAACCTTCACCTGCTAGACTTAGCCTCCACATAGCGCTGTAGTGTCTCTTTCTGAAGCGCTCTCTGCTCGTTGATGATTTCCCACAACTCTTCGTTTTGTCTCTGCAGCTCCTGGTCGCCCGCAGATTGTGTGACTGGCTGATAGAAAGCCACGATAGCGCTCTCAAGAGCATCGGCTGGGAACCCGGTTGCGTTCAACAGAGAATCCAACCTACTCTTCGTAAACGACATCGGCTCAAATTGTGCTGTAAACGTATAAGCCCGCTCCGCTTGGGACGGCTTGATAATATTCACCGTCTTGGTAGGTTTGCTTGTCAGGAATGGCGATACGAAGATAAGGTTGGTAACGGCGGCGTTGAGGTTAGCAAGTTCAACGGGGGACTTGTTCTCGGAGATGTCCCACCGCATGATCTGACCCCTCGGGTGTCCAGTCAGGAGCATCGTGCCGTCATAGCTCACGCTCAAGCAGGACGCTGGGCCGACATCTGGTTGTGTCGCCCCAAAGGGAGTGGAGATCTGGACCACAGTCGAAGGATCCTCCGAACCTGGTCCAAGGAGCGGCTTCTCACCGAACATCTCTGCGACATAGAGTGAACTGTCCTCGCAGGACACAAAGATGGCCCTCGATGAAGGGTCAAGCGACATACACAGAGGATAGCCTGGGAAGATCAATGTCCTCAAGGCATCACCGGTCTGGTAGTTCCAGATGATGCAGGACTTGTCTTTGCTGGCCGATACACAAAAATTCGTGTCCGCGCTGTCACTGGGGCTGACTGCAAGCGCCGTGATGGCTGCTCGGTGGTTGGCAAGGGTGCGCAGGGGCTCATGCTCGGCAGCCGAGTCAAGCTCGAGTAGCTGGGACAGCGACCACACGTGGATGTCAGAATCATCAGACCCGGTGAGGACATGAGACGGAGTGGCTGCCACGCAGGATACTGCCTGGACGTGGCGCGCAGGCGTCGACACTAGTCGACCAGTGCATATCTGTGATGGCATGTCAGTTCGCAAATCATGCTCCCGAAATGGTTCTTTCTTCCACGCTTCCCGAATGTGGCAGACTCGTGACGTAAGTTCTCACCTCCCACAGCATCAGACGGCCCTCTGTGGTGCCGACAACGAGGATGTCGCCAATCAGTGTCAAGCACCGTATTCTCTCGGGAAGGGCCACAAATGCCTCCTGATTCCCTCGTAGACGCGAGTAGACATGCACATATGCCTTTTCATGCTGACCGGCAAAGATATGTGTGTCGCTCACAGCCAGACAGTTCACTGGAACTGAGCTCTTTTTGAATGTCGACTTGACCGAGTACGAAGGGCTGAAAGTGTGGCAGTAGATCCCCACATCCTTGGCAATGGCAGTGTTGGAAGAGAGGGGAGGGCCACAAATGGCCGACACGAACTCTTCAGTGAGCATCTTGGATAGTGATAATTGCTCTATTTTCGGCTTCGATCGAGCCTTATCTTGTCCGAGAGTTCGACACTGTGATTTCTTTTTGGGACTGTTGAGTTGGGCCCAGATTAACGGGAAATCAGATGCCAATTACTGTGTTCCTGCAGCTGGCACCAAACCTGTCACCGACCGGTCTGACGATGATAACTCCAATCTTGGATGGCTTTCAAATTCTTGGACTCTAAGGCCAGGGCAAGAGACAAGAAATTCTTGATTGAGACAAGATTGACGAGTGATTGCAAACACCAGGTTGCTGGTCGGTGGAAGAACACAAGGGAGGATGAAGTGACGCGTGAAGTAAATCTAAATCCGGCCTGTCGGCGTCAGCAGCTGTTTCTTGAGGTGCGCCGTGCCACCCAGCGCCAGATGCCAATCTTAGGTCTAAAATTTTGTCACGGCATCTTCCGCGCTGTGGAGAGCTGGTGGAGATACCTTTTCCCACCTGCATGCTGGCCCGCAGGGCCAAGCTCGATCAAGGTGGAGCTATCCAGAGAGTGGGTCCCGCCCGCTGCCGCGTCGATCGAAGCCGTAACCCCAGACCCTGGCCCAGCCCAGCCCTACCTGGCCGGGGCCCCGCCGAGACCCACCGAAACCCTTGCCTCCCGAGGACCCCTGCGCTCTCCGTTTCCGAACCGGAACGGAAAACAACAATGGACGGAATCTGGTGCGGGAACGATCCAATGTCCTGTCAGTGCTTTCCGAACGAGCGACGACCGTAGACAATGCTTTTCTCGCTCCATCAGCTTCTCAGTCTGCTGTGGCCCTCCCTCCAAAATGCTGTGCAGAGACACACACATAGTGACATCCAGCTCACGCAGCTTAGCTGCTGCACACACCGACAAACAATGCCCCAAGTTGTGCACAATGTTTGGATTTGCAACGAGCCATAGGTGAATGTGATGGCTGCTTGAATATCTGAGTTGATGGCAAACTCTATCTGATATGGGAAACACAGCCCGATGATACCAAAATTCTTTTCCTTTTGCAGGCTGAGATGTGAGCCGCCTTACCTTTTTGAGCCGCAGCTGCATCTCAACTACTCCCGACTTGCATCGGCAACACACAACGCAAGAGACAGTCAGCAGCCATTCGCTCCTTGCGACACTCTTCTGCAAGATACGGGAGAGACTTCAGACGCCAGGAACAACCTCACATACTCCTCACATACCAGGGTGGGACACATCCATAATGCCAAATATTGCAGCTGTCACGCAAAATTCCGAGGACTTGAACATCGATATCCAGTCCTTGAGGTTGCTTCTGCGTGCCGTCAAACATCATTGTTGTTTCGACCTCCTTCACCACATGCAGACAGTATCTGGATGTAACCAATCAAGGCTCGCCCTGTTTGCAATGAACATGATGTTCTTCATCCAGGGAATTTCACCTGGCTGATGTTTGTATGCATGTAGTTACCCGTTGCTTCGTCACCCTGTTACTCCAGTCGATAGCAGGCTAGGCCATCACAACGGCACGGAGCCACAGACGGGTCTCGTAGTGTAGATGGTTACTGGAGGCTGCAGCAACGCTGTGTCCCATGGAGGGGGCGCACCACCCAGACATCAAGCCAGCTTTCCCCGACTGTGTGGTGCTGGATGGCAAGCGACGCCAGGACGTTCGTGTTTCGATTCAGCTACCCCTCTCTGCCTGAGACTACCCGTGGTGCACGGTTCCTCGCATCCTGGCCGTGCCCAACCTTCATCCCCAACAATATCTTAAGAACCAGATTGCCTGTCTCAGAAACCCGGAAAGCCTGTGTCTTTTGTTTTCCTATCTCTCTACCCATCTCTTCTTACCGGGCACGGACTGCTACCCTGGCTCGGGAGCGGTACGACATTCCCTCCTCCCTCGGCGCGACAGCACTTACTGCAAGGACGTGACACAACATTGACCACATCGTATACCATGGCATACACGACTATCAGACCACACAGGACGTAAGGGAAACCGGACACTTATACGGCAGTCCCCTATCCCGCGCATGATCTTGCCGGCAACCCCCAACATCTCTGTTCTTTCCAGATTTTCACCACCACACCTCATTACCTTCTCCCTGCTCCTGCTTTTTATTTTCAGCTGCCGGGACAGGTAGCCGAACTGGATCCTCGGTTACACCGGGTTCTGTTTCTCATCTTATTTTCAGTCATTTTCGGCAAGCACCGGTACCAGGAGATCAGCGACAGGGGTAGATATACACCACGCTGATCTGTGTTGACCCAACTATTTCCTATCATTCATGTCTCTCGCCATGAGCTCCTTAAATAAGACTCCTTTTGAAGAGGAGGCTTACCTCAGCGCCAGTGAGAAATCAACCGGAGGGTCAGTGATCGAGTGTAACTTTCCCGAGCTACTTGTTAGAGACCTCGAGGTCTCAAAGGAAGTTTTCACAATGAGAGCCATGACAGCAGGGTATCCCGCCCCGGGATGTGAGGCTCCAAGCATTGAAAGAACTCGACCGTCTCAAAGAGCGGCAAGCCCCATCTTGGCCGCTTACTCTCGAACGCCTTTCTACAGAAACCCATTGTTCGCCATGGCCATTGCTCAAACAAACCATGAAGACCTGTTCTTCGGTCCCAGCGAGGTTCACTCAGGGCCAACCAGTCCGTCACCCGACTCGGCAAGCATCATGTCATCAACAATGGCGCCGCCCTCGATCCGAACCAGTGCCCCCTCAGTTACAGTAGGAGCCACGTCGGTTTCCGATTGTTGCTCTTCCGTCTTTTCACACAACACAATGTCGCCTGCTTCGCCTATTGCATCACCCTGCTCCTCCAATGGAGCTAGTAGCCTACGTGGCAGATGGCACGAAGACAGGACACTGTACACGCGAGACGGCCCACTCGTTAGTCCGGGACTCACTGACAGGAGTTCGATTTACGATTCTCAAGACTCGGCCATGTGCTTTGACGACGACTACGAAGACGGATGCAGTTATAGCAAGAAATTTGTCGACCCACAGAAGCCTAGAAATCTCTCACACGCCGCAGACATACATACGAGACCCGTTGAGCATTCAAGACCTTCCTCTTCAGAAACTGGCTCACGGCCCCACACTCCTTCATCTCCCATGCTTCTCGGAAAGGCACGGATTGTGGACGTTCCTCCATATTCTTCTGGAACTCCCAAGCAAGAATCATCAGCAACAGCAAAGAATAATAACAGCAATGGCGAAACTAGTGCAAATTCGATCACAAACAAGCCAAGAGACCAGGGCATTATGTCAAGAGACTCTGTAGAGGTCGTCCAGCAAAAGCCAGGAGATTCAACATCACAGCGCCCGCCTGAGGAGCCTCTTGTGCATGTCCCATTTCTCACAACACCAAGCGGACGAACACTTGTTGATGCCTCTGGAGCGCCATCAGTGGAACTGGAAGACGAAGCCCAGCTGTTCTTTAATGAAGACTCAAGCCGTTCATACCCGGTCAGCATTGGCGACGAGGCATTCGTCTACATTAACAAGGAGACGATTATTGAAGAGCGGTCTGGTAAGGCTCGTGGTTCCTCGAAGCCCTTGGAGCCCACTCTGCGCAGCTGGCTAGATGTGCATAGCGCAGTCCCAACCTCGAATCCTACAGCTTTGAGGGATGCGAGGCAACACTTCCCGACACTACCTGTTCGAGGCATTCGCCTTCCTCCAGAAGTGGTCGAGTCCCTCCGGGTATCCATATCCTGCTTTCCTGAGACCATGCTCCAAACCTCAAGCCTGTCCATCGAGACAATACGGACGTACTCCAGGAAACTGAAGTACCGAGCCGAAATCGACCGTTTGGCCGGGCTTCAACACGATCAATACTCGACGTCAAACATGCACGAGACAAAATCTGCCAAGCGCTGGCACTTCTGGCCAGGTCAGTCTCGCCGTACCAAGCCCGACCTAAGCAGTCAGCCACCTCACTGTCACACTTTTCCACGAAAGTCACGCTCTAGCTCAATCCAGTCAACCACGAGCATTACTCAATCTTCCCACAATTTTACCCAACCTCCCTGCTGGGCAGTCATCAAAGCCATTTTCCCAGCCGCTACCGATTACATCTGTGACGCTCTCTACGCGCATCTCGTCGCATACAACTACATCTCCTCTCTGTGTTCTCCCTCGCCAGCATCTCCTCCCCAATCACCAAAGCCATCACTACGCGCGGTATTCTCCAACCCCAACGCAACTAGCAACCTCCATATCGACGAACCCCCAGCCTGGGTTCCCCTAAAAGCTGCTTCCCTCCTCGGCATGAATGACCCGTCGACTCTAAACCTCGCCTACCATAAGCATTTACGCCAGCAAGGCCAAGCCATAACACGGCCGCGAACGCGCAAAGGCCTCCTCGTACGCAGGCCTTTGACACCAGTCAGCGAGATATTTTCTAATATTTCGCCTATTTCCTATTCGATTAGCAACGGTTCGACTGTAACTGGAACCGGCTGTGGCTCAGGCAGTGGGGGAAACCCACCCAGCACATCAGAGGACTCAGCGATGAGGGAACTACGTCTGGGGTTGCGAAGTTGCATTCACATGTTGATCGCAACCATCAAGAAAGGTAGTCTGGGCTGTGTGATGAGATTTACTGATACGGAAATTGCGCTTGGGGGAGGTAGTGGTACAGGCTTCGTTAGTGAGACGTTGGATAAGGAGTCCATGTCTGTGACGATGAGTCAGTTGGGCGATGGGATGGAAGAGGTAACCGTTGACCCTGCGCTTGTGAGGGCTTTGTGCGAGGTTGTGAGGTGTACAGAGGAGGGGTTTGTGGGGAGTAGTGGTCTTTGATGCGGCGGGTTTTCTGGCTGTGAGAGCAATTTGACGAGCAAGAGACAGTCTTCTGGTTTGTTTTGAAACAATAATAATTTCTAGAGTTTCTGGAAGGAATTTTAGATTTCTTGGGCTGGCAAAAAGCCGAAAGTTGGAATGGGGAAATGGTATTTAGGCCCGGCAAAGTTTATTTTGTGGGATGGCAATCTTGTGGCTTTCGAGGTGGTCGTGTATCTTCTTTAATTCTGTATATGGTCGTATGTGTTGTATTCAACAGTTTTTCAACTTCCAGCCGGATTAGTAGAATGGCTAACCATTTACTGTGGTTGGTCTCGAAACCCCTGAAAGTCAAGTAAGAACCCAGACTCTGGTGTGCCTTGTCAACAATCCTTTCACTCTCCTGACAGCACTATTGACGCAGCCAGCTGTCAGCTCCCCATGCTGATCCATGCAGCTCCCGCTCAGTATGCATTCCCCTCGGGGCCCCTCGGGCCCCTTGGTCCGTTCCCAACCGGAGCCAAGCTCAATGCTCTCCACACCTCTGGTTCCCCCAGGCCGATTGCTTCGGGCTTGGTCTGTCGGTTACCTAGACGAGTCTCCACCCCGTCCCGACACCATCCAAGTGAATGGTGGTCCGGTAAGTTGTGACTGAGGCAAGACTGATTTAAAAGTTGTAAGTGGCCAGAAGGCAAATATTGGCCACCCATCGTCAGTCTGCTGGCTCTCTTCGCTATGATTATGGAAACCCCGGTCATCAGAGATGTCCCTAATGATGCAGTTGTAAAAAGTGATTCGGATGTAGATGGCATATAGTTCACTTCAGTACCGTTGTTATATTTTCTACGTTAATAGTATCATAAAAAGACAACATATCTAGAACATCAAGCATAATTATCTGACGGCACAGTGACGTCTCATTATTCTCTCCACTTTGTCAATACGCTTCATACATGCCATGCCATGGTGCCAGTAGGAAATAGAATGGAGGGAAAGAACTGAACTTCAGTCCTCTTTCCACCAATCCCACGTATCAATTTCTGCTATTATTACCTTGCCCCTCTACTGTTGCTTCCATCTGAGTCTCCGGCATAAATAACAAAAAAAACGTAGAACAACAACGGGCCAAAATGAAGGGTGAAAGGGTGTAGGGGCATAGGGGCAGTAACAAAGGGTAGTGGGAATGCGTTAAAAACCAAAAGGGGTATGAAGCCATGATAAAACAAAACCCGCTCAATGCAATCCGTCCTTTTTTTGGCCGTGTGGTATTTGCGTGTGCAGTGTGTATGAAAAGTGCCGCCGCTCCATCTTTCCCAAACCTTTTGCTGCTGTGATGTGGTATCCCGTCCCAGAAAACGTCCCTATCCCATGCAGCAATGCAAATGGCCCAAACCCATGTTTCCTCCTCTGTATGTTTGTCTTTTTTTTTATTTTCCTGTTGTTTACCTTCCGTGTTGAAATGAAAAAAAAATATCAAGGTAGTGTTTCGAGATCCATGGTATTGCCGCGAGGTAAGGCAATGATTATGTTGCAGACCGTTGAGATGAGCCCAAGAGACTTGATAAGCGCACCACATTAGTCATAGAGTAGAGGCAAACGAAAGCTGTTCAGACATCGCCCGCCGCTCGCCCTTCCCATATTGGAGCTGCCTCTTTTGGAGGCCAAGGATCCTGCTGTCCCAACTGGACTGCATGTCTGCATTGAACCACGCTACTCTCGCCACAACTCCGTGCGATCACCCAGTCAAGAAACGAAAGAATGAATGAGCACCCCAATCCGTATCGCTGACGCCCATCTTTGGCATGATGGATGATAGACGCATGTGACGCCATAGGCCATGATGTTTTATCCCTTTAGCTTCCCCATCCTGACCTTGCGCCCTGCTTGCCATGTGTATCAGATATGTGCGAAGAAAACCAGACGCGGATATAGCCGCGAGACGAAATGGCCCGGATCAAGGACCTGCCGATCAGCCCAAGCATGCTCTTTCCCAATGCCCAAAATGACGAGTGGAAAAAAGCAGCCCTCTAATGAACCTGATGCCCATTGCCACAAAACCAAGCCAAATGGCCAACAAATGCAACCAGACATAACATGACCAACACGATGTCATAACATAAAAATCCCGGGGAATCCGTTGAGCACACCAGACAATATAACGCCTGAACCCAAATCATACCGTGCGCCGATGATTGTACCGCAGAAAATACCGGCAACTCCATAAACAACCGCCACTGGTGCCCCCCATTCCCCGGCCAGTGGCACTGTTATGGACAGCGTCCAGGTATTGTAATGTCCGAGATCCAATGGACCGAAACCGGGAAGAATTAAAGAAGCCCAGTGAAAGGCATGCTAAAGAAAATGACAAACCGAAAAAGGAACTCCAAGAGAGAAACCATCAATGCCGTTTCATGCGGGGTTCTCGTCGTAATAATTCTCAACGTCCCATCATGTAGGCCGGAGGGTAGCTTGCTGCACTCGGACCGGACATAACCGAGTTGTAGCCACCATAAGGACTACCCCATGGGTTAGTGTGTGGGGTGGCTGTAGGCGAGCCGTACATGTTGGTTGAGGCAGCACCCAGGACAGCTGAGGGAGCTGTGTATCCGCCACCACGAGCCACACCTCCGAGGCCAGGAGGAGCAGTGAGACCGGGCGGAGGACCACTGGCAGTGGTGAAGCCGTTGTTTGCACGGTTCGCAGGATTGTTGGGATTTTGGTTGGAGCGGACACCAAGTGGATTCTTAGAAAAGCTGAGACGGATGCCGCCCTTGACGCTGTTGTGCAGAGGTTGACCGTAGAGTTCATGCAGAGCCTTCGTAGCGAAAGTAACGTCCTCGAACTCGACGAAACACATAGGGCCATTGGCCTTGGTCCTGAAGCAAAGACGCTTGTAGCCACGCTGCTTCGAAAACATGGCCTTGAGCTCCTCCTCAGACGTATCGTGGGGCAGGTTTCCGACGTAAAGGGTATTGCAAGGAGGGTTCTGGTCCGCTGGGTTAATCGGCGGATAGTGCCGACGATACGGGGGCTGGTGATGGTAGCCCATGCCAGGGCCGGATGGCCCCATCGCTGTTGGCGACATGGTATTAGGATGGCCAGAAACACCACCAACACCTGGATGGCCATAGTAGGGTACTGGCGCCGGGGGCGGAGTAGGGTTCGTGTTCAGCGACAGATTGGCCATGGCACTGATGGGCAGTTGAGGAGCAGTCTGACGCCGCTGCAACCCGTTTTCAGCAAATCCAACCGGATCGTTAATGAGTTCCTTGGTTTCATCATCATCTACAGAGTCAATCAGGGACTTGCTGGTGATCTGCGAGCCGTTCGCGAGGTGGTTGCCGATCGGTGACTGGGGCCCAAAGATCTTCTGGTAAGAAGATGCGTTCGCATCGGACGTGGTAGCACTCGGAGGAGGCATCTTTTCGAGAGCCTGGAAGGTGCCGTTGAACCGAGATGTTTGCCGGGACGACGGGGCCGTGGGAGCCATCGAAACACCGGTCGCTGCGGACGTTGTGGGCAAGATCGAATCGGTGGGGAACCGATTGCCTAAAGCCGTAGTGGGGCTGGAGCTGCCCAAAATCTCGACAACCAGTTCAGCATCGTTGGTGATGTTCGACTTGCCATCGAGCATTCTCTTGGCTTCCTGCGCGCCGGCGGGGGTCTTGAACTTCAAAATGGCCGACCGGAAGCCCTTGTCATTTGTTACTTGCTCGACGGGGAGAAGCTCGACATCCACAAGGTCAGTGGAGAACACCATCATCAAACGCAGCGACTCCTCAGTTGTGTTAGCTGGGAGGTTTCGAATCAGCGCCGACGAAAGGGTCGGAGGGGTCACAGTCGGCGAGCTTCCCAGCGGTTTCTTGCTCAGATCGCGCTCGGGACCATTTGCGGCAGAGGCGAGCGACGATGGAAACGAAGACTGGGACGACGCTGCGGCTGGTCGGAAGGCAGGCGCCGGCAGGTAGGATGGAACCGCCATGTTCTTAGTCGCAGTGGTGGTCGCTGGAAAGGCAGTTGAGCGGAGCGACGTAAGAGGGGCAAATGAGTTAGCAGCAGTGACAGCGGTCGTCGTAGTCGCAACAGTCGCGGTGCTTGCGGTGGCGGCGCTGGTTGTCACAGCAGTGTTGTTGCTGTGGTTGTTATTGTTGGCCGACGCGCCAGAAGATGCACTGCCTGAGCTACTGTCGCCGTTCATGCCTTGCGATGCATGCAACAGGGTGCCGTGACTACAAAGAAAGCTAGAGCGATGATCGCGCTGATCGAATGGTCAACGAACGAGTGGGAACGCGCAGATTGCGCAGCGACAACTTGGAACTGGTGGAGAAGCTGTCAGGTACCGTAGGCGGGAATCACAGGGAGGTGCGGATAGCGAAAGCGTCGCTGTGGTTTTCGGTGTCGCTTTTCCGTTTTGTCGGCAGCGCGACAGCGAAGACCAAGCGAACGGGGAAAAAGGATCAAAAATGGAGGCGTCGACACTTGCGCGTGCAGAGTTGAGACAGGATGCGGAAGAGTGCTGTGCAAGTACCAACTACCAACAGGATGCCACTGCGCGACGAGAGAAACGACTGTGAGGAAAAAAAATTGGGGGTTGGCGGAAGACTTGGTGTGGGATGACGAAGCGGGAGAGGGGGGAAACGGGACCTGGGGGGATGAGAGAAGAGGCTTGGAAGGTTTGTGGGAAAGCGAAAGAGAGCTGTCACAACCCAGAGCCTAGAGGTCCAGGGCTCAGAGACGTCCAGAGCGGGATTTGGTGGGTGGAAGGCCGGGCGGGGCCCGATCGAGCGCACCAGTCAATGGGGAAGCTTTCCGTTCAGGGTCGCTTGTGGCTTACCCAACTGCTGGGTGTGCACCCAGCACACGCTAGCACCTGCGCGTTGCCAGCGGTGCAGGTAGCGACGAGGGTAAGAAAGAATTCTAGGGCCGAGCTTGCCCGGATATGAAACCGTACGGGTAATTATGGTAACAGTGTAAAATACCTGAATATTTACGCACCTGATACCAGCCCACCCAGTGGCTCAGCGGTTGTCCAATCTGAAGTCCGTTGTCGTACGGCGCTTTGAGCTATGTGTCGCGTGGATAACGCCTGCAGATGGGAATCGTAGGGAACTTGCTATTGCGGGGACAGGAATCAGGATTTGTGTAGTTGCTGGGAGTCGAGTTGCGGGCGAAGCATGAAAATTGAAGAAAGAAAAACTGGAAGTCAGGCTTAAGATAACCCCGCGCTGAACCTGAAAGAGCAGTCCGCGCGCCCACACGGCAAAATCTTGGTAATAAATATGGAAGGAGCGCTGATCAAGCAGAAGGCCGATGCTGCCTTTTCTTGTACGCCTTCCCGGTCTCATCCAAGGGGTAATGCTCTCGAGGCCAAACGATTGGACACGCGTGCCCCTCAGCAGGCAAACCTGAGCTCGAAGAACACGGGTTGGATATGAGGAGCAGAAGCAGGTTCAGGCGCTTTCACTTTGAGCAGCGTAGCGGCAGGGTAGCAGTTGAGGCACAACCTTGGGCTAGCCAGACAGAGCGCGAGATGAAATGGATGGCCTTGGTTTTTTCATCGACCCCAAAATGAGAACAAGAAGCGGATTCATTTCAAAATCTGGGGATCCTGGTGTTGCACAGGCACGCAGGAGCGAACAGGCTCGTTCTTGATGACGCTCAGGCTCCCGACAACAGCCGTATTTCGGCTCCTGCAACTCATTCAACATCAACCTTCCACGAGCTGGAACATGCCTCGCAGTAAGTGCGAAAGGTCGGCTTCTACTTGACATGTGCGCTGTCGTTTCTTGCCTTTACTTACATTACCTTTCGTGTTTCCAGATTACGCAAAGTCTGCGACGGAACGCGGTGATGGAGGGGCTTGCGTGCCGGCGACGGCAAGCCCCGGGAGTATCAGGAAGCCGGTGCAGGCGCTCGGTTGATGTTTGGAGAGCTTGATGGGTCCAGCCAGGTGTCCTGGTTGGCTGCAACACATACAGCGCTAATCCAAGTTTGGAATAGCATATTCCCTCATCAAGCTTAGCGTCCTTTGGAGGGGCCGCCTCACTTGGTCCATCCACACGCATACCAGGGGCAAGGGCACGCCATTCGCAGAGCGCGCCGCAGGTCGCAACCCTGCCTTGCACGCAGCTTCGCCCAGTGGGACGATCCGCGACAAGTCTCCTGCAGCAACTCGATATCAGAATCAAATTCACCTCGCAACCCTACAGTAGACCGACGGAATGCTGTCCATATCAATGGCACCTGGAGACACGGCGGACGATCATTGCATTATACGTGCTCATTATAGGGCCTGAATGCCATATTGTTTAAACGCTCGCTGCTTCCTCACCGGTCCGGCCGGGTAACCTCGCAGGATGCGGCCAGAAGACGCATTTCATCCGGCTGCTTGCTAGTGATGCAACCCTACCGTGTCGGGTTGGCGTTCCATCACGCGGGTTGGCGTGCTTCGAGGCTCTGTCACCCTGCATTGCGTCGCGTCGAGTTCGCCAAGGCCCGCGCCTTTATCTCATATTTTCTCGTTGGACTGAACAACGCCACATTCCATATCTGACAAAGATAGGTTGAGATATGGACAAGGCGCCATCCATCGAGATGGCCAGCGCCGGGCCTAGCAGCAGATCTTCCGCACGCCCATATCATCGGCGTTGTAGGGCGGCATCTGCCGAGATGCTGCCTTGGCTTGCGTCCAAAACCGCACGCCTGGGAAGATGGTGGGCGGGGAGAGTAGCGATGATGACCGGTGAGGAACGCATTCCTGGTGTATCCTGACGCGATTATCAAGAAATAGGGCACCGGAGGGAGAGCATTTTGTAGACAAGAGTAGCTGCAGTGTTCTGACACCCACAAATAAGACGTGGCCCCGCGGGAAACACAACCTCATTTGCATCTCACAGAGATCTGGGATCCTGGCGAGACAAGTTTTTTTTTTTTTTTT
>Ga0065720_1003078_pt1 | contig 25213 bp, 25 predicted proteins | sample Thericmetagenome_FD_59107 | JGI IMG/M metagenome (GOLD analysis project Ga0065720, IMG submission 59107) | Thermophilic microbial communities from the Joint Bioenergy Institute, California, USA of rice/straw/compost enrichment - eDNA_2 v2... | ecosystem: Engineered > Solid waste > Grass >... | reverse complement strand
TGGTGCCGCAGGGCCCTCGCGGGTGGGCGTCCGACCGACGGTGGAGCCTTCATTTCACTCGGTTGACCGCGTGCTGCTGCGCACAACCAGGGCAACGCCCTAGGGCTCGGGGAGATCTGGGCGGGAAAGCCCGTGGTCCCGCCACGAAACGGCAGAAGATCCACGCTCCCGCACACCCCACCGTGCCCACCGCAGCTCCCGGAACCTCCGCCGCCCGGGGCCCGGGAGATCGTCGGTGCCCGCCGCTACGTCCGGAAAGCCGCGGCACCCGCCTCGCTGGATGAGGTCTTCGGTGGATTCGCGGTCGCCACCCAACACGCCGACGCGGCGGTGGCGCGACAGGACCAGACCATGCTCGCCGCCGCCCACGCCCTGGTCGACGATCTGATCGCTCGCGGGATCACCGATCCCGACGACGTCGACCACGCCCGGGCGGCGGTCACCGAAACCACCGGCCACCTCGACCCCCACTCGCCGATCCCCGGCTACGGCACCATCACGGTGACCCTGTCCACCGACGGCAACGGCTACCGCGCCTTCCACAACCACGCAGAAGAATTCGGCGTCACCGAACGACCGAGGAGGAAACGACGACCGAAACCCCGATCACCGTGAATTCCTCGTTGAGTCCGCTGGGTCGGGGATCCGGGCATCGCATCCGGGCGGTGCAGCGCGCCAGGACGGGCGAACCGCGACACGCCGGAGATCACCCGGGGCACCTCGTGGCCCGGGCAGGGCGGCATGGGTAATCTCCGCTCCGAACCGCCCACGGCGGGCCCGGCGCTGCCGCTCCTCGTCCACGTCGGAGCCTCGATCCGCTCCGTTGTGGAGTCGGCGCGCCGTGCTCCGTCGGGAGCGGGTCGCTCCCCAACCGCTTGCCTGCGCCGGTCGCCGGTGTCGGGGTCCGGTCGTGTCCGGGCCCTCGGCGTCGTCGGCTTGTCCGCTGTCGCATGCGGCAGGGGACATCGGAACGGTCGCGGGTGCACGAAGGGGTAAGGCGCATGAGCATGGCCACGATCCTCGCGGGGATGCCGGAGCTTCGTCGGCGGTTCCTCGAGGAACACGCGCCCGATGCGCGGGGGCGGTGCCGGGAATGCCGCAACGAGGCGGGTCCGGCGAGCACGTGGCCGTGTGTCCCGTACCGGATCGCGAGCGAGGCGCAGCGCATCGCCGACGGCGAGCTGCCCACTCCGTCGTCCACCACGTCGGCTCCGCGCCGGGAGACGCGGGTGTCCGCCCAGACCCGCAGCTTGCTGACGTCACCCGTTTCGGATCTGCTGTCCCCGCCCGAGCGCCCGCCCGCCCGCCGGCTGAAGTCGATCCCCGCTGCGTCCTGGCAACCGCGCTGGTAGCCCCTAAGGTGAGGGCCTGATCATCCGCCGGCCCCGCCTGGAGGTTCCGTGCCCGCTGTCGTGCCGCGATCGTTCCCCATGCGCCTGGCCGATCGGGCGCTGGCAGCCGCGCTCGGGCTGCCGCGGTCGAGCGGCGACTACACGGTCGAGCGTGGGGTGCGGGTGCCCATGCGCGACGGGGTCGAGCTGCTGGCCGACCACTACGCGCCCGCCGGGCCGGTCGGACGCGGGACAGTGCTGGTGCGGACCCCGTACGGGCGGACCGGGCCGATGGCGATGCTGATCGCCCGGGTGTTCGCCGACCAGGGCTACCACGTGGTGCTGCAGAGCTGCCGCGGCACGTTCGGGTCCGGGGCGGTGTTCGACCCGATGCGGTACGAGATCGACGACGGCCACGACACCGTCGCCTGGCTCCGCACCCAGCCGTGGTTCGACGGGCGGCTCGCCACGACCGGCATGTCGTACCTCGGGTTCACGCAGTGGGCCCTGCTGACCGACCCGCCGCCGGAACTGCGGACGGCGATCGTGCTGGTGGGGCCGCACGACATGCACCGCGCCGCGTGGGGCACGGGGACGTTCACGCTCGACGACTTCTTCGGGTGGAGCGAGATGATCGTCCACCAGGAGGAGCCCGGGTTCCTGCGCGGCTTCTACCGGCAGGCCACGGCGAACCGTCGGCTCACGCCCGGCAAGAACGGGGTGCCGCTGCTGGCGGCGGGGGAGCGGCTGCTGCTCGGCAAGGCCCCCTGGTACCGCGAGTGGCTGCGCCGCCCGGACCGCGACGACCCGTACTGGACGCCGCTGAAGGTCGGCGCGGCGCTCGACCGCGTGCAGGTGCCGGTGCTGCTGATCGGCGGCTGGATGGACCTGTTCCTCCGCCAGACCGTCGACCAGTACACCCACCTGCGCTCCCGCGGCGTCGACGCGGCGCTGACGATCGGGCCGTGGACGCACGTCGGCGTCATCACCAAGGGCGTGCGCACTGTGCTGCGCGAGCAGATGGACTGGCTCGACGAGCACCTCGCCGGTGATCGCCCGGCCGGCCGACCGGCGCGGGTGCGGGTCTACGTGACCGGGACGGACGAGGGGTGGCGCGGCCTGGCCGACTGGCCACCCGCGCACGCCGAGGAGGCGCTCTACCTGCACCCGCAGGGCGGGCTGGCGGCCGAGCCGCCCGGTCCCGGTGAACCGGACTCCGAGTTCGTCTACGACCCGGCCGATCCCACCCCCAGCCTCGGCGGACGGCTGCTGGCGGCCGACGCGAGCGGGTGGCGCGACAGCCGACCGCTCGCCGCGCGCTCGGACGTGCTCGCGTTCACCGGGCCGCCGCTGCCGGCGCCGCTGGAGATCGCCGGCACGCCGGTGGCCCACCTCGCCCACCGCAGCGACAACCCGCACTGCGACGTGTTCGTGCGGATCTGCGACGTCACCCCGGACGGCCGCGCGGTGAACGTGTCCGACGGGTTCCGCCGGCTCGTGCCGGGCGAGCACGATGCCGATCTCGTGCTGCCGCTCGATCCGTGCGCGCACCGGTTCGCCGCGGGGCACCGCGTGCAGGTGCTCGTCGCAGGTGGAGCGCACCCCCGCTACGCCCGCAACGTCGGTTCCGGCGAACCCGTGGCGGACGCCACCACGCTCGTCCCGTCGCACCGGCGGCTGCAACACGGCACGTCACGGGTGGTGCTGCCGGTCGTCGGGCGCTGACTAAGCGCTTAGTGAGCAAGCTCGCAGCCGTCGGACCTGCGACGACCGGGGGTGCACGGGGCAGGATCGGCGGGGAACGGGCGCCGTGGCTCGACGCGCGCCCCGCGAATCACCGATGATCAGGGAGTAGCGCATGAGTGCAGCTGGACGGGTGGCCATCGTGACCGGCGCCGCGCGCGGGATCGGGGCCGCCGTCGCCAAGCGGCTGGCCGCCGACGGGCACGCCGTCGGCGTCTTCGATCTCGACGAGGCGGGCGCGAAGAACACCGCCGCCGAGATCGCCGCGGACGGGGGCAAGGCCATCGCCGTCGCCGTCGACGTCTCCGACGAGGCGGGCGTCAACGCCGCCGTCGAGCGCGTCGCCGCGGAGCTGGGCCCGCCGGTCGTGGTCGTCAACAACGCCGGCGTCATCCGCGACAACCTGCTGTTCAAGATGTCCGTCGACGACTGGGACACGGTCGCCAACGTGCACCTGCGCGGTGCGTTCCTGGTCACCCGGGCGGCGCAGAAGTACATGGTCGAGGCCAAGTTCGGCCGCATCGTGAACATGTCGTCGACCTCGGCGCTGGGCAACCGCGGTCAGGCCAACTACTCCGCCGCGAAGGCCGGCCTGCAGGGCTTCACCAAGACGCTGGCCATCGAACTGGGCAAGTTCGGCGTCACCGCCAACGCGATCGCCCCCGGTTTCATCCAGACCGAGATGACCAAGGCCACCGCTGAGCGCATCGGCATCCCGTTCGAGAAGTTCATCGAGGAGTCGGCCAAGGCCATCCCGGTGCAGCGCGTCGGGCAGCCGGAGGACATCGCCAACCTCGCCAGCTTCCTCGTCAGCGACGGCGCCGGCTTCGTCTCCGGCCAGGTGATCTACGCAGCGGGTGGCCCGACCAACTGACCTCCCCGCGCGGAGCGGGGACCGGGACCCGGCTGCGGGTGAACCGGGATCGTCCGGTATCCGTGTACCCATCGTGCACCGGTCCCTGCTCCGCCTGCTGCCCGCCGCCGCGGCCCTCGCCGTTCTGGCGGCGCTCGCGCTGCACCTGGGCACCGACGAGGTGCTGGCCACGATCGCCGCGCTCGACGCGGGCGTGCTCGCGGCCGCGGTGGGGATCGGGTTCGTCTCCACGACCGCCAGCGCCACCCGCTGGTGGCTGATCGCCCGCTCCGCCGGGCTGCGGCTCTCCCTGCGCCGGGCCGTCGCCGACTACTACCGCGCCCAGCTGGCCAACACGGTGCTGCCCGCAGGGGTGCTCGGCGACGTGCACCGCGCTGTCGACCACGGCCGCCGCAGCGGCGACCTCGGCGGTGGCGTGCGCGCGGTGATGCTCGACCGCATGGCCGGGCTGGTGGTGCTCGTCCTGGTCGCGGTCGGGGTGCTGGCCGCCCAGCCGCGGCTGCTGCCCGTGCTCGCCGATCTGGTCCTGCCGTCCGCGGCCGTCGGGCCGGTGCTCGGCGGGCTCGCCGCGGCCGCGGTCCTCCTCCTGATCGTCTTCCGCCGCCGACTCCTGCCGCTGGTGCGGGACCTGCGCCGGATGGCCACCATGCGCGTCTGGCCGGGCGTGGTCCTGCTCTCGGGCGTCGCGATCGCCGGCTACCTCGCCACGTTCGTCCTGGCTGCCCGCGCCGCCGGCGTGACGGCGCCGGTGGCCGAGCTGCTGCCCGCCCTGCTGCTGTCCTTGCTGGTCATGGGGCTGCCGATCAACGTCGGCGGGTTCGGCCCGCGCGAGGCCGTCGCCGCCGTCGCGTTCGCGGCGCAGGGGCTGGGCGCGGCGGCCGGGTTCGCCACCTCCGTCGGCTACGGGGTGCTCTGCCTGGTGGCCTGCCTGCCCGGGTTGCTGACGCTCGTCCGTCGGCTCCGGCCGGTCCCGCCCCTGGACCTACCGGCTCCGTCGTGCGGACTCGCGTCACCGCGGCCCGATCACGCGAGCAGCCCGCGTCGCATCGCCGCCGCGACGGCCGACGCCCGGTCGGAGACCTCCAGCCGGTCGTAGATGCGCTGCAGGTGCGTCTTCACGGTGGCGACGCTCAGGCACAGCTCGGACGCGATCTGCGCCGCCGAGCGGCCGTCGGCTGCCAGCCGCAGCACCTGCGTCTCCCGCGCGCTGAGCAGCGGGCGGTCCGCGAGCTTGCGGCGGGTCCGGATCTCGTCGACGAGCCCCGTCTGGAACGCCGACGGGATGACGGTGCCGCCTCGCGCCACCGTGCGCACGGTCTCGGCGATCTCACCGGCACTGCTCGACTTCAGCAGGAACGCGCGGGCGCCCTGGCTGAAGGCGTCGTAGACCGTTGCGTTGTCGCCGTAGGCCGAGAGCACCACCGTCCGGGTCGGACAATCCTCGGCCTCCAGGGCGGCCAGCACCTCCAGTCCGGCCAGCTCGGGGAGCCGCATGTCCAGGATCGCGACGTCGGGATGCAGCGCGTGGATCTGTGTGAGGGCCTCCCGGCCGGTCGCGACCGCGGCGACGACGTGCAGCCCGTGCTGGCCGTTCAGCGCCTGCGTCAGGCCGTCCCGGTAGATCGGGTGGTCGTCGGCGATCAGGATGCTGATGCCACCGGAGCGCCGAGGACGATCGGGCTCAGCCATCGTGGGTCCTCCCGGTGGTGAGCGCATGGACGCGCCGGAGCAGTTCGAGCACGGCGACCGGCTTCGTGATGTAGTCGTCGGCGCCCGCGCACCGTATCTGCCGGATCCGCGCATCGGTCGCGTCCGCGGAGAAGACCGCGACCGGGACGGCCGCGGTCCGCGGATCCGCCCGTAGCGCCGCGAGGACCTGCTCGCCGCTCATGTCGGGCAGGTGCAGGTCCAGCAGCACCACGTCCGGCCGGATCGCGCGGGCCCGGGCCACCCCGCTCTCGCCGGTGCCTGCGACGGCCAGCTCGATCTCCCGGCGCAGCGCGAGGATCTTCTGCACCAGCTCGACGTTCGTGTCGTCGTTCTCGACGTAGAGCACCCGGGTGGGCGCGGGGAACTCCGGCAGCTCGTCGGGGTCCTCCGGGGCGTCGTCGGCCAGCACGGAGGCGACGGCCTCGGGGGTGGCCTCGCGCCGGGGCAGATCGATGTAGAAAGTGCTGCCGGTGCCGTCCTGGGGGAGGACGCCGATGGTGCCGCCCATCGCCTCGACGAGCCGCTTCGACAGCGCCAGCCCCAGCCCCGTGCCCTCCGTGCCGACCTCGGCGGCCGCGAGCCGGGTGAACGGCAGGAACAGCTTGTCGAGATCGTCGGGATCCAGGCCGGGGCCGGTGTCGGAGATCAGTATGCGCAGCGTCGCCACGTCCACCTCGGCGAACCGCACGTCGACGCGCCCGTTTCTCCGGTTGTACTTGATGCCGTTGGTGATCAGGTTGATGAGCACCTGCTTGAGACGCCGCGGATCGGCCTCGACGAACTGGTAGAGCCCCGCGTGCAGATCGACCGCCAGTTCGATCCCGTGGCGGCCGGCCAGCGGGCTCAGCAACTCGACGGCCGAGGCGACCGGAGCCACCGCGTGCACGACCTCGAGCTGGATGTCGATGTGGCCCGCCTCGATCCTGGCCTGGTCGAGCAGCTCGTTGATGAACGTGAGGAGCAGGCTGCTCGCGTCGAGGATCCGGGACACCGCCTGCTGCGCGTCGCCGGGCAAGGCCCGCCGCTGCAGCAGCTGCCCGAAGCCGATGATCGCGTTCAGCGGCGTGCGCAGCTCATGGCTCATGCGGGAGAGCAGCTCACTCTTGGCCTGGCTGGCCTTCTCGGCCCGGTCCCGGGCGGCCCGGGCGGAGGCCTGCGCCCGCTTGAGGTCGGTGATCTCCGTGGAGATCCCCGCGACGGCGACCACCCGCCCCTCGCCGTCGAACAGCGGGAACTTCACCGAGCGGTACGCGCCGTGCGGGCCGACCGCAGGCTCCTCGAACTCATGCGCGCGCCCGGTGCTGAACACCAGCGCGTCGTTCTCGTCGAACGCGCGGGCCATCTCGGGCGGGAACACGACGTCGTTCGTCTGCCCGATCAGCGACGCCGCGGACGCCCCGAAGTGCTGGGCGAAGTACTCGTTCGCGTAGACGAACCGACGCTGCGTGTCCTTGATGTAGATCAGCGCGGGGGACTTCTCGACGATGTCGTGCAGGTGCGACGGGTTGGGCGCGTCCGGGCGGGACCGCCGCTGCGGGCCGGGAAGCACGGAGACGACGAACTCGCGGTCCCCGTCGGGCAGCTCGTCCAGCTCCGTCGCCTTGATCTCGACGCGCAGGCCCTCCGCGCCGCGGGGCCTGCGCAGCAGTGCGGGCCAGCCCAGGCGCCCGGCCCCGGCCCGCAGCAGCGCCGACGCCGTCGTGGCGGTCGTCTCGTGCGCGACGACCTCCTCGAGCGTGCTGCCGACCAGCTCATCGGGGGTCGTCCCGACCAGGTCGCAGAGCGCCCGGTTCGCCTGCTCGATCACCGCGCCGCCGTCGGGTCCCGCGGGCGGAACGCGCACGATCGCGTGGGCGACGGGCAGCGACCAGAAGATCGTGTCGCCGTGCAGCTCCGGCGAGCGTACGCGCGTCGTGCCGGATCGAGGCGTCACACCGCGTCCCCCTCGTCGAGTCCTCCGGACCGGGCCTGGCCCCACTAGTTCGGCCGGCGTCCACGTGGTGGCGCGTACGACCGTACCCCGCGATCGGCGCCGATCGGCCTGCGCACCCCGGACCCGGCCGAAGGGATGAACGCAGGTTCATCCCCTCCTCGTCGATCGGCTGATTGTGGCGTTCATGCGCTGCTCGCGATGCTTGCGGCCGTACGGATCACGGGCCTGTCGGCCCGGCTCTCGAACCGGCGACACGGACTGCCGGTCGATCACGACGACACATGCCCGGCGCTGCGTGCTGCGCCGGACGACCTGGCACGAGGAGGTGCGGAGCGCATGACTTACTCGATCCTCGGCCTCGATCCGCAGGCGGGACAGATCGGGGTGGCGGTCCAGTCGCACTTCTTCGCGGTGGGCAGCCAGGTCGCCTGGGCCCGGCCGGGCGTCGGCGTGATCGCGACCCAGGCGCTCGTCGAGCCCACCTACGGATCGCGCGGCCTGGAGCTGCTCGCTGCGGGGGCGTCCCCGCAGGACGCCCTCGACGCGCTGCTCGCGGCCGACCCCCACGCGGACACCCGGCAAGTGGCGATGCTGACCGTCTCCGGGGACGGGGCAACACACACCGGTGCAGGCTGCATCGGGTTCGCCGGGCACGCCGTCTCCGCCCACGCCCGGGCGCAGGCCAACCTGGTGGCGTCCACGGACATCTGCGCCGCCATGACCGACGCCTTCGAGTCGGCCGTGGGTCCGCTGGCCGAACGCCTGATCGCCGCGCTGTGCGCCGCCGAGGAGCACGGGGGCGACCTGCGCGGTCAGCAGGCCGCTGCGCTGCGCGTGGTCCGGACCGAGCCCACCGGCAACGCGGTCGAGGACGTGGTAGTCGATCTGCGCGTCGACGACGCGGTGCGTCCGCTGGACGAGCTCGCACGGTTGCTCATCCGCTCCCGCGCGCTCGCCGGGCTGCTCCGGCTCCTGCAGACCCCCGGGCTGCTGACCGGCGAGTTCCGCGCGTCGGAACCCGCGGTGGCCGCGGCGCTCGACGAGCTGGACCGGGCCCAGGCGCTCGCCGGGCCGGACAACACGGAACCGCTGGTGTGGAAAGGGCTGCTGTTGGCCAGGGCGGGCCGGACCGAGGAGGCCCGGGTCTGCTTCGGTGCCGCCCGGCGCACGATCCCGCGCCTCGGCCTGCTCCTGCGCCGGCTCGCCGCCGCCGGCATGTGGACCCGCGGCACCGCCGAGCTCGACGCCCTGATGCCCGACCGCTGACGACAGAGGACCGAGGGAAGGACGAATCGATGTCGACGATCGACCAGGATCGTGAGCAGATCCTCAAGCTGCACAAGGACTGGTGGGAGGCCAACCACCAGCTCGTCATCCCGCTGATGGAGACCGCGTTCCCGGCGGGCGACGCCTACCTGATGTTCAACCTCAACGGCCACCCCTACTTCGGCATCGAGGAGAAGGTCGAGCTCTGGAAGCACTACCAGAACGAGCTCGACATCGTCGCCTTCCCCGACATCCGCATCATGCGCCTGACGATCTCCGGCGACATGGCCTGGTTGGCCTGCGAGGGCATCTTCCCGATGCGGGTCATCGGGTCGTCGGGCACCGGGTCGGCCACGTGGCGCACCGAGCAGGGGGTCGAGTACGACCCGTTCGGCCTGCGGGCCACGGAGATCTACCAGCGCGACGACGGCGACGGCAACCCGGTTTGGAAGATGTGGCACTTCCACTGCTCGCCGATGCCGCCCGCGGACGAGCCGCGGCCCGGTCTGGGCGGCACGCGGCAGGAGCGCGGCCTGGGTGGGGGCCCTGGCATCACGCCGCTGCGCGTGACCAGTGAAGGCGTGCGCTCCTGACCTCCGGACGGCGGGCCGGTCCGCGACCGCCCGGCCCGCCCTCCACCCACCCCCTCGACCCCCGATGGAGGAGAGCCTGTGGCCGAGACGCCCGTCGGAGTCTTCATCGCCACGTCCACCGCACCCGGGCAGATCCCGCCACTGGCCGCGAGAGCCGAGGACCTGGGGTTCGGCGAGCTGTGGCTGGCCGAGGACTACTTCTGCTACGGCGGATTCACCGCCGCCGCCCTCGCGCTGGCCGCGACCCGCCGCATCGCCGTCGGTGTAGGGATCGTGGCCGCGGTCGCCCGCCATCCCGCGGTGACCGCGATGGAGATCGCCACCCTGGCCGGTGCCCACCCCGGCCGCTTCCTGCCCGGCATCGGGCACGGGCTGCCGATGTGGATGGACCAGATGGGGATCGCCGCGCCGTCCCCGCTCAGCGCCCTCACCGAGTGCGTCGAGGGCGTGCGGGAGCTGCTGCGCGGCGGCACAGTGGACCGCACCGGCAGGCAGTTCACGTTCAAGGGCATCACCGCGGTGCACCCTCCGCAGATCGACGTGCCGATCCTGACCGGCGTGCTGGGGCCGAAGTCGTTGAGGCTGTCCGGGCGCATCGCCGACGGCACCGTGATGAGCGTGCTCGCCGGCACCAGGTACCTGGAGGCCGCGGCGGGCCACATCCGTGACGGCATGGCCGAGGCGGGCCGCACCGAGCATCTCCTTCCGACGTTCGCGCTGTTCAGCGTGCACCGCGACGGCGCCGTCGCGAAGTCGGCGGTCCGCCCGGCGCTCGCCATGTACATCACTGCGCTGGGCGCCCAGAGCCCGCTCACCGGCGCCTTCGGCTACAACGAGGAGATCGCGCGGATGCTGGCGGAGATCCCGGCAGCGGACCTGCCCGACGAGCTTCCGCAGGAGTGGATAGACACGCTCACGGTCGCCGGCGATCCCGATGAGGTCGCGGCGCGCATCAAGGACCTGCTCGCCGCAGGGGCGACCAGCGTCGTGCTCTCCCCCGTGACCGCCGAAACGGCCGACGCCGAGCTGGAGCTGGCGGCGCAGGCCGTCCTGCCCCAGCTGTCCTGAGGACCCGATGTCTCCAGACGAAAACACGCCCACCGCGTGGCGCGCCGGTCCGATCGCCTACCTGCACTGGGCCGGAGCCCCGCACCGTGTCCCGATCCTGTTCCTGCACCCGGTCAACACGGCGGCCGCCGTGTGGCGGCACGTGGTGACGTGCCTCGCCGGGGAACGGGCGGCGATCGCCGTCGACTACCGGGGGCACGGCCGGTCCGCGTCGGGCGGCCCCTACCTGCCGCGCGACTACGCCGAGGACGCGCTGCGCGTGCTCGACGACGCCCGCGTGGCGCGCGCGCACGTCGTGTGCGGATCGATCGGTGGCGCGGTGGCGGTCGAGCTGGCTGCGCTCGCACCCGACCGCGTGCTGAGCATCTGCGCCTTCGGCGCCGGCCTGCGGATCGGCTGGTCGGAGGAGCAGCTGCAGGCCGTCGAGACCGAATTGCGCCGGGTCGGCGTGCGGGCCTGGTTCACCAGGCACGGGGCCGGGATCCTCGGGCCCGACGCGCGGCCGGGTGCCGCTCGTGAACTGGCCGAGCTCGCCTCCCGAGGCGTCGACGGACCCCGTGATCCCGACGTCGTCGTGGAGGTGATCCGGGCGACGTTCGGGCAGGCCGACTCGCGCCCCGCCGCGCAGCGGCTGCGCCAGCCGCCACCCGCCCGGGTGTTCGTCGGCCTGCACGATCCCACCTGTCCCCTGGAGGCGGGCCGAGAGCTGGCGAAATACCTCGGGGGTGAGGTCGACATGATGCCGGGCCTCGGCCATCTGCCGATGCTGGAGGATCCGCGCGCGACCGCCGCGGCGATCAGGGAGTTCCTCGCCGGACTCGACGGCTGACTCCGCACCGTTCCCCGAACCCGAACCCTGGAGCCGGCGACCGATGACCCCCACGAAGATCATTGCCGTCTCGCCGCGCAGGCTGGTGCGCTACGGCCTGCGCTTCCTCCTGGGCCACCGCCAGGACGTACGCCTGCTGGCCGAGGTGGACCGGCTCGCGCACGCCGCGCGACTGCTCACCCACACCGCGCCGCACGTGATCGTCGTCGACGCCGAGGCACTGGACCCGCAGACCCTCGACGCCGCGGTGATGCAGGAGATCCGCCACCGCCACCCGATGTGCCGGGTGGTGGCGCTGGCGGAACTCGCCGAGGTGCCGCGGTTGCAGCTGAGCAACGTCGGTTTCGCGCGGGTCCTCGACCGCGACGCCGTGGGGCCGGAGCTGGCGACGACCCTGCAGACCGTCCGTTCCGCCAGGGCCGACGTCCTGCGGATGAACCGGGTCGCCGAGCTGGACAGCGGCGGCGAGCAGGCGGCGCGCCCGGCCGTGCCGAAGCTGACCGAGCGGGAGTTCGAGGTCCTGACGCTCGTCGCCCTCGGCTGCACCAACAGCGAGATCGCCGAGCGGCTCTACATCAGCAACGCTGCCGCGAAGTTCCACGTCGGCAGCCTGATCAGGAAGTTCGGGGTGGCCAACCGAACCGCGGTGACTTTCGAGGCGAGCCGGATCGGCCTGATCCGCCCCACCGGCGCACGAGCCGCACAGAACGTCCGAGCCACTTCGTGACCACGAGAGCGACGAGATGATCCTGGAGAACGAGTTCACCCTCTCCGCGCCCATCGCGGACGTGTGGACGGCCCTCAACGAACCCGAACTGGTCGCGCCCTGCTTCCCCGGCGCCGATCTGACCTCGTGCACCGGCGACAGCTTCACCGGCATCGTGAAGGTGAAGCTCGGGCCGATCTCGCTGACCTACCGCGGCGAGGGTGCCTACGTCGAGCGCGACGACGCGAACCACACCGTGGTCATCGCGGCGAAGGGCCGCGACGCCCGGGGCAACGGGACCGCGGAGGCCCTGGTGACCGGCGAGCTCGTCGAGCTCGCCCCCGGCGAGTGCCGGGTCCGCATGCGCACCGACATGTCGATCACCGGGCGGCCGGCGCAGTTCGGCCGCGGCGTGATCGCCGATGTCGCCGACTCGATCATCGGCAGGTTCGCCGACTGCCTCGCCGCCAAGCTCGTCGGCGGGGAGCCCCCGGCCGCGCCCGATCCGGCGCCGGTCCGGCCCCTCCCGGCGGCGGACGCGGCCGGCTCGTCCGGGGACGCCGTGCTCGACGTGGCCGACATCGTGAAGGCCGCGGTGCCCAAGCAGGTCCAGCGGGTCGCGCCCGTCGTCGTGGCGATCCTTCTGCTGCTCGCGGTACTGGTGAACCGCCGCGCGAGCCGCTAGGGCTGCCCCGGCTTCAGCTGCACGAACAGCGCCGTGACCTCGGCGCAGACCCGCTCGCCGTCGCGCAGCTCGCCGACCAGGAAGCGCTTGCGGCCCTCCTCGCGGTCGAGCCTGGCCAGGACCTGCAGCTCCGTACCCACCGGGGTGACGGCGCGGTAGTCGGTGCGCAGGTAGGCGGTGCGGGCGAGCGGGCGGCGGCCGACGTGCGCGCAGATCCCGAAGAAGTCGTCGAACAGCAGCGGGATGACGCCGCCGTGCACCGCGCCGTTGCCACCGATGTGCCGCGGCCCGAACGTGACCCGGCCCCGCACGGACGGCAGGGGCTCGGCGCACACCTCGTCGACCTGCAGCGGCGGGATCAGCATCTGGCCCCGACCCGGCTCGTCGAGCAGGGTTCCGCAGATCCGCTCTGATTCCGGCACGGCGTGCTCGGCGAGCCGGGACGACAACGCCGTGAGCGTCCTGCGGATGTCGGCGACGAGTTCGGCGGGCGGCGCGGCCTCGGTGATCCGGTCCTCCAGCTCTCGCACCGCCGCGATCATCTCCGCGTATCCGGCCGGAACCGTGCCCCTGGGTGCGTGCGGCATCTCGAGGACGAAGTCGGCGGGATCGAGGATGGTCACGATCGGACGTTAACTCGGCGGTAGCCACGATCCGCCATCCGACGGGGCCGATCGTGGTGAACCGCACTCAGCCGGGAGGACGGGTCCAAGCGGTGGCTGGACGCAGCGCCGCAACCAGTGGTCGACTGTCGGGCGTGGCGACGACGGAGGAGGCCAGGGCGCGCGAGCTGGTGGCCGCGCAGGAGAAGGCGGAGGCGCTGTTCGCCGCGGTCACCGAGCGCGGCCTGATCGCACCGGGCCGGTGGGAGTCCGAGGTGAGCGCGCAGGTGCGCGACCTGGGTGCCGAGCTGTTCGGCACGCGCAAGCACTGGCACAAGCGGATCGTGCGGTCCGGGCCCAACACGTTGAAGCCGTACGCGGAGAACCCGCCGGACCGCGTCATCGAGGCCGACGACATCGTGTTCGTCGATCTCGGGCCGGTGTTCGCCGAGTGGGAGGCCGACGTCGGCCGCACCTACGTGCTCGGCGACGATCCGGTGAAGCTGCGGCTGCAGGCGGATCTGCCGCGGATCTGGTCGGCCGCCCGCGCCCACTTCGAGGCCCACCCCGGCATCACCGGCGGCGAGCTGTACGCCCACGTCGTCGGGCTCGCCGAGGCGGCGGGCTGGGAGTTCGGCGGCGTGCACGCCGGCCACCTGGTCGGCGAGTTCCCGCACGAGTCGATGGACGGGGAGCGGATCATGAGCTACATCGCCCCGCCCAACACGCTGCCGATGCGCCGGCCGGACCGAGCCGGGCGGGCCGCGCACTGGATCCTCGAGGTGCACCTCGTCGACCGGGAGCGGCAGATCGGCGGGTTCATGGAGCAGCTGCTCACCCTGCCGTGACCGTGGTGGTCTTGAATGGCCCCTGTGACGGTGCGCTGGGGAGTGATCGGTCCGGGCCGGATCGCGACCAAGGTGGTCGGCGATCTGCCGCTGGTACCGGGTGCGGAGTTGGCGGCCGTCGCGTCGCGGACGTCGATCGAACGGGCCGAGGCCTTCGCCGCCGTGCACGGCGGCGCCCGCGCGTACGGCTCGTACCAGGAGATCGTCGCCGATCCCGACGTCGACGTCCTCTACATCGCCACCCCGCACCCGCAGCACCGCGCGGCCGCGCTCGCCGGGATCGCCGCCGGGAAGGCGCTGCTGGTGGAGAAGGCGTTCACCGTCAGCGCCGAGGCCGCGCGCGAGATCGTGGCCGCCGCGAACGAGGCCGGGGTGTTCGTCATGGAGGCGATGTGGACCCGCTTCCAGCCGGCGATCGTGCGGATGCGGGAGCTGATCGCAGACGGGGCGATCGGCGAGGTCACCGCGGTGCAAGCCGATCTCGGCATCGCCGCGCCGACTGACCCGGCCGACCGCTACTACAACCCGGCACTCGGCGGCGGCGCCCTGTTCGACGTGGGTGTGTACCCGATCTCGTTCGCGCAGATGGTGCTCGGCGTCCCCGACACGGTCGCCGCTACCGGGCGGCTCGCCCCGTCGGGCATCGACCTGGAGGAGTCGGTCCTGTTCGGCTACGCCGACGGCCGCAGCGCCGTGCTGCACGCCAGCATCCGGGCTGCGCGGCCCGGGCAGGCCCGGGTGTTCGGCACCGGCGGATGGATCGACGTGCCGCCGCGCTTCCACCACCCGTCCCGCATCGTGCTGCACCGCGCAGGCGCCGAACCGGAGACGATCGAGGTCCCGGCGACCGGTGGTGGGTACTTCCACGAGCTCGTCGAGGTCACCGAGGCCGTGGCCGCCGGGCGTACGGAGAGCGCGGTGATGCCGCTCGCCGACACCCTCGCCGTGCAGGAGTTGATGGACGAGATCGCCCGCCAGATCGGCCTGGTCGTGCAGGAGGGGCCGGCGCAGCTCTAGCTCAGAGCGCAGATCAACGGACCGGGGGCAGCCGCGGGATCGCCGAGCGCACCAGGTCGGTGGCCTTCTGGCAGGCCATGGCGGGGCTCGCCCCCGGCTGGTCGGTCGCGAGCGCGACCTGCACCGACAGCACCTCCAGGCGCTGCATGCCCGACGCCGACGTGAAGCTGCGCTGCGCCACCGCCGCCTCGCAGACCGGCGACCCGGTCGCGGACGGGAACGTGTTCGCCGAGCGCCCGTCGAGGGTGAACAGACCGTTGCCGCCCTCGAGGTTCGAGTAGCGGGTGAAGTTCACCAGCACCCGCGCGCCCGTGGGGAACGCCGGATCGGCGCCGTAGCGGCAGGACCAGTCGTTGTAGCCGCGCTCGCGCAGGTCCCGCAGCGACGGCACCGAGCTGAGCGCGGCCGGGTCGATGACGTCGCAGGCCCGCACCGACAGCAGCGACGTGCGCGGCGGGCCCAGCTCGCGGTGGCGCACGGCGCCGGAGGTGAGCACCTCGAGCGCGTCCTCGGTGGCGGCCTCGGCGGCGTCGCACACGGGGAACGAGGTGTCGTTCGTCCCGGCGCCCGAGTAGATCTCGATCCGGTGCTCGTCGGGCAGCACGATCGTGCGCTCGCAGGAGCGGTGGTACTCGGTGGCCCGGTAGACGATCAGCTCGCCGGTCGGCGTCGGCCGCCCTGCGGGCGGCATCAGCTTCTTCGCTGCGATCGTCGCGGTCACGAAGCCGCGGTCGGTGTCTCGCTCGATCCCGACCGTGCACGAGGCGGGCGAGCCGAGATCGTCCAGCAGCGTCGTGCGGCCGAGCCGGGCGAGCGCGTCCGCGTCGACGAAGGAGCACGGATCGGCGGTGCTCACCTCGCCGAGCAGACTCGGCGGCGGAGGAGTGGTGCCGGGGGGTGCGGCGGCCGTTCCGGCGATCGTGACGACGGGCTTCGCGACCAGCACGGCGCCCGTGACGACGGTGATCGCCGCGATCGTCGCGAGGAGAGCCACGAGCCATGCCTTCGACCGCTTCCGCGGTGGCTCGCCGGGCACGGGGCGGCCGAGCCCGGCGGGTGCCGGACCGGTTGGTGGTGCGGCGATCCACGACGGCTGGTGGCCGGGCCCCGCCATCCGCGGATCCGATCCACCGGACCCCTGCTGTCTCACTCCCTGCTCCTCCTGCGCCCGCCCGGGCCGTGCGTCGATCAAGTTAGCGGTGCCTGCCGCAGGGCCGATGGCGGGCGAGTCGATCGCGACGGTGTTGTCCGGGGCGCTCGCGACGGTGGTCCCATGGCTGGTCCTGGATCCCCTGGGTGGGGACTCGGGGTCGGCGATCGCGGCCAGCCGCCGCTGCGCCGCCCACGCGGTGGGGCGGGCGTCGGGGAACTCGGCCCGCATGGTGTGCAGCGTCGCGGCCAGCCGGTCCGACGCGGTGAGCCCGGTGCGGGCCAGCTCCTCAGCCAGCGCGGTGCCGAGCGCGTACACGTCCGCGGCTGGACCGGCAGGGCGGCCGGACGTCAGTTCGGGCGCGGGGTGGGCGGCGTCGGGGGCGAGGTCGGGCGGCGCGGTCGCGAACCCGGCGAGCAGGGCGGAGCCGTCCGGGCGGACGAGCACGTGCTCGGCACGGACGTCGCCGTGCACGATCCCGGCACCGTGGGCGGCGACCAGCGCACCGGCCGCAGCGGCGCCGATGCGGGCCAGCTCTCGCTCGTCGGCGCACGGGTGCTCGGGCAGCGGGACGGCATCGACGTGGTCACGCACGACCCACGTCCCGTCGTCGTGCAGGAGGTCGATCGGGGGCAGCAGGGTGGGCGCAGTGAGGCCGGTGAGGGTGCGGACGGTCGCGGCGAGCCGGGCGGTGACGTCCCCGGCCGCCACCCGCGTGAGGACGACGGTGCGGTCGGCTTCGTGGTCGTGGGCGAGCCACGTCGCGGGTTCCCCGGTGCGCTCGGCCAGGCGGTAGCGGTGCGCGAGCGTGCGTGGCTCACCCATGTCCGAGGTCTACCCCCGCGCGCACGGGACGGGTCCCGGCGCGACCTGCCGGACGGCGTTCACCCCGGAAGCCTAGTGCCGGGTGTCCCGTTCGCCGGAGGCGCTCGCGGGAGGGGTCCCGCGGTGGCGCCGGTAGAACGGTGGACCGAGAGCCGTCGCCGGACGCAGATCGGACTGGCCGAGGAGCACACCCACAGCGCGCGGGCGGGCACGTTCGTCGAGTTCCTGCCTCCTGACACAGGAGCCTCGCCCGCCCCCGGCGCCGCCCGGCACCCTGTCCGCGCTGAGCCGCTTCGGCGGGGTCCGGGTCGCGCCGGGTGCGCGGATGACCGTGCTGTTCGGGCGCAAACGAGCCCGAGGTGCACGGCTGCGTAGGCCCCGACGATCTCGGCATCAGCCGCCGGCACGGGTACGTCCGCCACGAGAACGGGCAGTGGCACGTGCACAACGTGGGCGAGCTGCCGTTCGGCTGCCAGGGTTCCCGGCTGGTGCTCACGGGGGAGAGCCTCCCGCTCACCACCGCCTACACGCCGATCTTCATCCGCACGTCACCGGGCTGCGAGCACCTGCTGGAGACGCGGATCGCCGGGCAGCCGCTGCCCGACGGGGAACCCCGCCACGACCAGGAGACGCCCGGCCGGTCCGCTGGCAGCTCAGCCCGAAGGAGCACCTCGTGCTGGTGGTGCTGGGCCAGCGCTACCAGCGGCACGAGGCGCACCCGCAGCCGCTGTCCTGGGACACCGCAGCCGCGGAGCTGGCCGAGCTGCAGCCGGAGGAGGGCTGGCCGGCGAAGAAGGCGGCGGCGCGAGTCGTGGCGGGCGTGCGCGAGCGGATGGTGCGGCTGGGCGCCACCGGGCTCACCCGCGAGGAGGTGGGTGAGCCGGTGGGCGCCCAACCACAACCTGGTCCTTGAGCTCTTGCTGTCCGCCGCGATCGTGCCGCCGGACCTGGAGCTACTCGGTCAGCCCGCCTGGTCGGCCGTCTTCGGGCCCTTCGCCGCGACCTCCTCCGCGTACTTCTTCGTCATGTGCTCGACCGCGCTGATCTGGGTGGCGGCGTGCGCGTCCCGGGTCTGGCGGGCGCGCTCCGCCGCGGCGAGCGTGCTCTCGGCCTGGCCCTGGAACTCCGGCATCACGTACTGGGCGACGAGCTCCCACGAACGCCGGGTCGCCTCCGGGTTGGCCCACTCGTGGCCGAGCAGCAGGAACGCGCCGAAGCCGCCGTTGGACTGCTCCCAGAGCCTGCGCACCTGCTCCTTGGCGTCGTCCGGGGTGCCGACGACGCCGATGCCGGCCTCGACCAGGTAGTCGATCATGCCCCGGATCTCCTGGCTGGTCCCGACGTCCATCTGCGGGAACGCGGCCACCTTCTGGAAGTAGTTGAACCAGTGCGCGATGCCGTACTCGACGTCGCGGTAGGCCTGCTCCCGCGTCTCCGCCACGTGCATGAGGCCGACCAGGCGCCACGACGAGCGGGGCGGGACCGGGCGGCCGTAGGCGGCGGCGCGCTCCTCGACGACGTTCCAGTGGTGGGCGAGGGCGTCGAAGCCCTCCTTGGTGAGGGTGGCGCCGATCGAGAGCAGCCCGACGCCGTGCTGACCGGCCAGCATGGGCCCGGTCGGCGACGCCACCGCGGCCACGGCGACCTCGAAGCACGGATCGGAGTAGGGCCGCAGCTGCAGCTGGGCGTCGATCAGCTTGTGGGTGCGGGTGGTCGCGGTGACGACCTCGCCGCGCAGCAGCCGCATGATGATGTCGAGGTTCTCGGCGAGCAGCTCGCGGGTGTCGGTCGGGTTCAGCCCGATCATGGCCGAGTCGGTCGGCAGTGAGCCCGGACCCACGCCGAGCATGGCGCGGCCGCGGGTGAGGTGGTCGAGCATCACCATGCGGTCGGCCACCCACAGCGGGTTGTGGTAAGCCGCCGAGATGACGCCGGTGCCGAGCTTGATGCGCTTCGTGCGTTCGGCCGCAGCGGCGATGAAGATCTCCGGCGAGGCGATGATCTCGCTGCCGGCGGAGTGGTGCTCACCGATCCACGCCTCGTCGAAGCCGAGGGCATCCAGGTGCTCGATGAGCTCGAGATCGCGCTGGAGCGCGAGCGTCGGGTTCTGGCCGGGCTTGTGGAACGGAGCGAGGAACGTGCCGAAGCGAAGTCGGGTCATGGACCCGATGATGACCGAGATCACCTCGTTCGCAGAGTGTGGACTGTGACCGGGCCCACCCAAGGGTCAGGTTGTCCGGACGGGGTGGGCGGCGACCGTCGGGGCAGGCAGCCGGCCGGTGACCAGCTCCACTGTCCGAGTGAGCGTGGAGTGCTCGGGGATGATCTCCTCGTCCGGCAGGCCGAGCAGATCCTGGTGGCGGTACCACCCGCAAGTCCTCGACCGTGGAGGGGGACCGGCGGGTGCCGTGCCGGCGCACCGACTCGGCGAACGCCACGTCGAGGTACCACACGCTGGTGCGGCCGAGGTGGTCGGCCACCAGCTCCTCGAGCACCGGGCCGTACCGGGCCGCGGGCATGATCCCCTCGCAGACGACGTGGTAGCCCGCGTCGAGGCGGAGCGCGCTGTCTGCGAGACGAGGGCGGGTGCGGCTGCACCGGGCGCGTCGCGTTCGCCCAGGACGATGCGCCGCAGGTAGTCCAGCTCGACGAGTGCGCAGCCGCGGCCGTAGGCCTCGCGGACCAACCCGGCGACCGTCGTCTTGCCGGCCGCCGAGTCGCCGCGCAGCACGATGAGGCTGGTGCCGGGGAACCCGTCGGGAGCATAGGGGGGTTGCACCCTCTGTGTGATCGTCCGATCACCGGATGGTGTTNCGGCCGTTCGGCGTAGGAGTCCCGGCGTTTGNGGCGCAGGGCCCGGTACTCGCNGGCCACCAGCACGATGATCAGCAGGTCGAGCGCGGCCAGCACCGGCAGCACGATCGACCCGGTGTTCACCGCACGGTGCAGCTCGTACGCCACGAACACCGCGAGCACCGCGATGACCAGCGGATAGGCCCGCAGCCACTCCTTGAGCAGCGCCACCGCCATCGCGATCTTCAGCAGGCCGTGCAGGCCGAGGTAGACGACGGCGAACGTGCGGTTGCCCGAGGCGAACTCGGTCGTGCCGGCGATGAAGTGCCGGGCGAGCGATCCGTCGGGCGGGCCGAGCAGATCGCGGGTCAGCACCCACTCGACGAACTCCCGCACGAACGCGGCCGGCGTCCCGAGCAGCACGACCGCCGCCACCAGCTCGACGAGCCCGTCCAGCCCCTTGAGGGCGACGGCAGCGCGGAACAGGCGCTCCTGGGCCTCCACGGCAGTCGTGTCTACCGCACCCGGACACCCCGGCGCTCGGGCCGCCGGACGCTCTGCCACCGTTGTGTGCCATGACGGCCTCCGCGCCCCCGGCGCTCCCCACCACCGGACTCGCCACGGCACTCATCGCCCGCCGCTCGGTGCGGGCGTTCGTCGACGCGCCACTGGACCCTGCGGACCTCACCGCGCTGGCCTGGGCGGCACAGGGTGACACCGGCGACGGGCGGCGCACCACTCCCTCCGCAGGCGGCCGGCACCCGCTGGCGGTGACCGCCGTCGTCCGGCACGTCACCGACACCGCGCCCGGCCTGTGGCGCTGGGAGCCCGACGCCGGTGCGCTGACCCGGGTGGCGCCGGGCGGGTTCGGGCCGGCGCTCGCCGCCTGCACCGTCGACGCGCGCGACTGGCTCGCCGACGCCGCCGTCGTCCTCCTGCTGTCGGCCGATCTGGAGGCCGCCCGCGCGGCGTTCGCCACCGAGCCGCCGGCGTGGGAGCGCGGCGCCCGCTACGTGTGGCTGGAAGCGGGCGCCGCCGCCCAGAACCTGGCTCTGCAGGCCGCGGTGCTCGGACTCGGCGCGGTGCTCGTCGGCGCGTTCGACGACGACCTCCTGCACGCCGTGCACCCCGAGCTGCTGCCCGACGGCCACGACCCGCTGGCGATGGTCGCGGTGGGTTGCGCGGCCTGAGCTGCCCGGCCGCCCTACCGCGCGGGCCGCTGCGCCGCCTGGGCGCGGCGCAGCGGCCACCGCGGAGCCGGACTCCCGCGCGGCCGCGCGGCGCAGCAGGCCCGGCCCCACCAGGGCACCGGCCAGTGCCCACAGGCCCAGCGCGGCGACGGTCGCCCCGGTCCGCCACGAACCGCCGATCTCCACCGCAGCCAGCGCGTCCGGCAGCAGTGCCGAGCGCAGGCCCAGCCCCATCCAGTACAGCGGGAACACCTGGCCGACGGCCTGCAGCCAGCCGGGCAGCGCCGTGATCGGGTAGAACAGCCCGGACACGGCCGCCAGCGCGAAGAAGACCATGGTCACCAGGCCGAGCGAGCGGGTGTTCGCGATCGTCGCGCCGAGCACCGCCCCCAGCGGCAGGGTGGCGGCCAGGCCGAGCACGAGCACCCACGCCAGCGTGAGCCAGGCACCGGGCCGGGCGAGTTCCAGCCCGTCGTAGACGAACGCGGCGGGCACCAGCACCATCAGCGTCGTCGCCACGACCAGCGCCGCCTTCGCCAGCACCGCCCCGACCAGGTAGCCGATCACCCCGTTCGGAGTGGCCTTGGCCCGCAGCAGCGTGCCGTCCTCACGGTCCATCGTCAGCGCGACCGCGAGCCCGAGCACGCCGGAGAACACCACGTTCGCCGCCAGCACCCCGGCCACCGACTGCGTGCCGAGGGAGAAACCGGAGCCCGGTACCGGGGTGCCGCGCAGCACGAACATCACCACCAGCACCACGATCGGCAGCCACAGCCAGCCGAGCAGCTCGCCGAGGTTCGTCATCGTGTTGCGGAACTCGATCCGGCCGCGCGCGATCCCCGCGCGCACCGCGGCCGTGCGCGGGCGGGTCATGCCGGCACCGCCTCCGCCTCTGTGCCCGTCCCCATCTCCGTCCCTGCCCCAGCCTCCTGCTCGGCGCGCTCGACCAGCGCCAGGTACGACTCCTCCAGCGTCGGCACCCGCACCGTGAGATCGGTGATCCGCATCCCGTCGCGGCGCTCGCGGGCGAACAGCTCCCGCACGAACGCCGTCGGATCGCTCACCCGGGCGCGGTGCTCCGCTCCGCCGCGGCACCAGCGCACCTCCCCGTCGCCGACGACCTGCGCCGCCAGCTCGGTCGCGGTCCCGTCGGCGACGATCCGGCCACCGGCGAGCACGACGATGCGGTCGGCGAGCTTCTCCGCCTCTGCCAGGTCGTGGGTGGTGAGCAGCACCGCCGTGTCTTCGCCGGCCACGGTGGTGCGCACCAGTTCGTGGAACTCCAGCCGCGCCTGCGGATCGAACCCCGTGGTCGGCTCGTCGAGGAACAGCAGGTCCGGGCGCCCGACGAGGCCGACGGCGACGTCCAGGCGGCGGCGCTGCCCACCGGAGAGCGTGCCGATCCGCCGGTCGGCGACGTCGGCGAGCCCGACGACGGCGAGCAGATCGTCGACCGCGCACGGGCGGGGCCGGGCCGCAGATCCGTACGGCGCGTAGAAGCTCCCGAGGTGGCCGAGCAGCTCGCGCACCCGCCAGGCGCTGTGGTCGCGCCACGACTGCAGCACGATGCCCAGCCGGGCCCGCCACGCCTCATCGCCGTGATCGGGATCGGTGCCGAGCACCGTCACCGTGCCGCTGGAGCGCTTGCGGAAGCCTTCGAGGATCTCGATGGTGGTGGTCTTGCCCGCCCCGTTGGGGCCGAGGAGCGCGACGATCTCGCCGCGGCCGACGTCGAGGTCGACGCCCCTCAGCACCTCGCGGGACCCGTACTGCATGCGCAGGCCGCGCGCCGTCACGGCCGCTCCATCCCCCGGTTTCATAGGGTTCGACCGTATCGTTGAAATTCCTGTTGAACTTCTGCTCGAAATCTGAGCAGGTGGGCCCGTGCAGAACCTCAACTCGGAGTAGAGGGCAGTGCGACCGATCGACGTGGCACGGGCGGCTGGGGTGTCCCCGCAGCTGGTGCGCAACCTCCTCGCCGAGGGCGTGCTGCCGCCGGCGCGGCGCACCCCGGGCGGGCACCGCGTGCTCGACGAGCGGCACCGCGACGCGCTGGTGGCCCACCGGGCGCTCGTCGCCGGGTTCGGGCACCGCACGGCCCGGGAGGTGCTGCGGGCCGTGCACGCGGGCGACGAGGCGGCCGCCCTCGCGCTCGTCACCGAGGGGTACGCCGAGCTGCACGCCCAGCGGCTGGCGCTCGCCGAGACCGCCGCGGCGGTGGCGGCCGTGGCCGCGGCCGAGGAGAACACGCAGGCGGCGGCCGCCGTGCCGCCGGGCGGGCTGCTGGTCGGGGAGCTGGCGCACCGGCTGCGGGTCCGCCCGTCCGCGCTGCGGGTGTGGGAGGCCGCGGGCCTGCTGCACCCGGCGCGGGACCGCGACGGCTACCGCCGCTACCGCGCCGCGGACGTCCGCGACGCCCGGCTCGTCGTGCTGCTGCGACAGGCCCACCACCCGTTCCCGCAGATCCGCGCGGTGCTCGACGGGGTGCGCAGGACCGGCGACACCACGGCGCTGCACGCGGTGCTCGACCAGCGCCGCGCGTTCCTCGACGCCCGGGCCCGGGCGATGCTCACCGCCGCGGCGGCGCTGCACGCGCTGATCGAGGGCCGGCCACGTTGATCGCGGTGAGCGAACGGCGGGCCCGCCGTGGAACGATCCGCAGTCCCGGCTGGTTCGAGCCTCTGATCGATCGGCGCCGGTGCCGACGCGAGGATCGAAACCAGTCCGAGGAGTGCCATGTCCGCGACCACGTCCGTCGAACTCACCGAGGCCGAGCGCGAGCTGCTCGCCCGGCCGCTGCACGCGATCCTCACCGTCGCGCCGCTTCCCGGGCGACGGCCGACCCCGCGACCGGTGTGGTTCGAGCACCAGCCCGACGGAAGCGTCGAGATCATCACCTTCGCCCGGGCCGGCCGGGTCCGGCGCATCCGCGAGGACCCGTGGGCCGCCGTGCTCGTCGCCGCCCCGCCCGGGGAACCCGAGCACTGGGTCTCCCTGGAGGGGCCGGCGAGCATCGAGACCGACGGTGTGGCCGATGTGTGGCGGCGCATCGCCGGCCGCTACTGGGACCTCGGCGATCCCGAGAAGCGCGCCACCGTCGAGGGCTTCCTCGAGGCGGAGGATCCGGTGCGCATCGTCGTGCGCCCGGCGAAGGTCGCGCGCGGCGGCTGAGGCCGCGCGCCGGTCACCCCTCGGCGGGCGCCGGCTGCCCGACGACGGCGCCGACGAGCGCGGCCGCGGCGCGGACCCACAGATCCGGGTCCGGCGCCGCGCCGGTCAGCGCGCAGTGCTGGGCGAGGCCGGTGACGAGTGCGCGCTCGATGAGCGCCAGCTCCGCGGCTGCTCCGGCGCTGAGGCGCTGCCCCGTCGCGGCGACCGTGCGTCCCTCGAGGAGCCGCGCCAGCTGGCGGCGCGGCAGGTCGTTGACCTCGATCAGCGGATCGTCGGGCGTATCCTCCGCCAGGTGCAGCGCGAGCGCGTCGATCTCGAGGCGCAGCGCGCGGCGGTCACCCAGCGCGGCGCCGAGATCGGCGTAGGCGCGTGCGTACGCGGCGACGGCGTCTTCGGTGCAGGCGTGTTCGTCGAGGCGGATCGGGTCCGCCATCTCGTCGAGCTGCGCGATCCTGCGGTCGAGGACGGCGCGCAGGAGCGCGCGCTTGGATCCGAATATCGAGTAGATCGCGCCGGTGGTCAGGCCGGCCGCCTCGGCGATCGCCTCGATGCCCACCGCGTGGTAACCGTGCTCGGTGAAGAGCCGTTCCGCGGCGTCGGTGAGCGCCTCGGCGTTGCGCCGTCGTGCCTCGGCCCGCTTGCCTGCCATCCGTGTCCTTCCCGTTGTCTCCTCGCGGCCCCCATCGTAGTCTCCCTATTCGGATAGTGCCTCTACGAAACGGAGCTCGGGCATGCCCGACGACATCCGCGCCGCGCTGGCGCGCATCCCCGACCTGGACCGCTTCCCCACGGTGGACGAGATGCAGGCCGAGCTCGATCGGCTGGCCGCGGCCCGGCCCGATCTGGTGGAACTGCGCCGGATCGGCACGTCGCGGCTCG
>Ga0065720_1019484_pt1 | contig 25220 bp, 25 predicted proteins | sample Thericmetagenome_FD_59107 | JGI IMG/M metagenome (GOLD analysis project Ga0065720, IMG submission 59107) | Thermophilic microbial communities from the Joint Bioenergy Institute, California, USA of rice/straw/compost enrichment - eDNA_2 v2... | ecosystem: Engineered > Solid waste > Grass >... | reverse complement strand
GAGCAGGTCTTTGGAGGCGCCGGTCGGGTCGACCCTGCCGAGCCTGCCGAAGTACGTGGCGCGCCCGACGTCCACGGCGACGACGTGAAGTGCTGGGTCGAACCGCTCCACCCAAAGCGCCGCCCATGGGGACAGACTCTGGGTTCGTTCCGGCCGCGCTCCCGGCCAGTGGAGCCACGCGAGGAAGGCACCCCCGCCGATGACCGCCGCGATAACGCAACGGAGCGAGAATCCGACCCAGTCGATCGCCGCCGACCCGTTCGAGTCGGCGGCGAAGCCGCCCAGGCTCCCGTCGGGTCCTTGTGCACCAGCAAGCAGCAGAACGTCCGTGAACGCGGCCAGCAAGCCCAGAGCCTAAGCGAGCATCAACGCGTGAACGGCCGCGACTCCCACGTCCAGGGGCGCTTCTACGCGCTTGCCCGCAAGCATCCGACTCGCTGCGAACCGGAAAGCGAGAAGCCCTACGTACCCGGGAACAAGCAAGAGGAGAAGTTCTACGCCTGGCATCACGACGTGCGCCGATGCCGCTGTCGCCTGGGCGGCCGCCCAAGGGGTCATCACCGCAGCTACCAAGAACGTCGAACGGATCAAAGCTCAATCTCCTTCCATCTGCACGATTCGAGCCGCGCGCCGACGGCTCCAGGCAAACTCGCGAGCGAGTACGGCCAGAGCCGCCGGCCTGGGCGAGGCCGGGCGCCAAAGGACCTCAGGGAGCCAGCGGAGGATCACCGGGAAGCTGCTCATCGCCCAACCGGCGAGTGGGATGTCGGTAAGCCGCCACACGACATACCTCGCGCGGTGACCAGCCCGTAGCCGCGCGTCCAGGCTCTCGCCTGCGCGCGGCCCCGTCGCCTAGCCTCGACCGCCGTTCAAGCCGACAGCGGGAGCAAGGTGCGCCCCCCGCGGTCGCGAGCTGTCCGCGGTCAAGGCGACGTCTACACCGGCTTGCACACCCGATTGTTGGGAGGGCCGTCGTTAGGGGAGAGGCGGTGGGTGCTGTCCTCGTTACGTAAGGGTAATCGGCGCAGATTACGGTCCGATTGGTGCGAGCCGAGTACGAGCGAGCGGCTGACACGAGAGACCGTGATCGCGTGACGGGCCTAGGTCGCGCGTCCCACCGACGTCGTAGTCCCCCGACGGGCAGCGGTTCCAAGAGGGTGTCTACGGCGCGGAGCTGCGCCCTCGCGGTAACGGCTCGCGCCCTTCGTTTCGACGTCGAGGCTCGACGTGGTGGCTTCGCCCTTATCGAGCCTCTGATCCCGCTCGCCCGTCGAGCACGGCTCCGCGGCGTACGGCAACCGCGCGTTCGAGCGGCCCTCGCGCGCGCGCTTCCAGCCGACCCTACAGATAAGGACGCAAGATGCGGCCCGTAACCCTTCGCGTCACCTGCCTACTGATCGCAACGGTCGCGGCGATTACCGCCTGCGACGCCGCCCGCCGCACGAGATCCGACCTGGACCCTCCGAACACGTTCACGGCCGCCCGAGTTCAGCATGTCGGACCGTCCCTGAACGTCTTGGCGTACCTCGCGACCGGCAGCCTCGGGAACGACCAAGTTGGTGAACATCCGATCGGCAAGGGCGTGCTGCGTTCGAGCGGGGACCTGACGGTCACCTTCGACATCGTCCATCCAGCCGACACACGTCCCCTAGCCGAACTGTTCTCCGACGACGCCAGCCTCTCGGCCCCGAACGCGCGCTTCGCGAGCGTGCCGCTAATCGCCTTTGGCCGCCCGGTCGAGCGTAGCGTCGTCGCCGGCTCGAGCCTGGGGGCCGTAACCGGCCACGGCACCGATCCTGGAGACGTCACCGCCGTGTTCATGTACGTGGACCGCGACGTCACCGTCACGGACCACATCGAGGTGGGCGGTGACGCGATTGGGTTCCGAGTGAGCCTCGAGGAAGGCTGGAACCTGGTCCTCATTCACACGGCGGAGAGCCCTTCAGGCGCCGTTTACAAGTACCTCGCGGTCGGGGAGCCCGACGAGGTGAACTGGTACTCCGTGCCGGGTTTCGTGACGTTCTACTGAGCCGCCTCGGCTCTTCGATCAGGCACCCAGTCGCGTCACTCGTCAAGTCCTCAAGCTGCACAATTCTCGCCCTCCACCTGGGAGTCTCGAGCCCGCGCGTCGCCGGCCCCGTCATTTCCGATCACGGTCGGCGGACTGCTGGCTCGCGTGCGGCCCGAGCACTAAGCGGCGCTCCCTCCCACGTTCTTGCCTCTGGGGCGAGTTGGGCGGCGAAGCGGCTTCTCAAGCGACCGAATCCTAGAGGCCGGCACCGGCGCGCGCAGCGGGCGAAGTCCTGCGCGTCGCTCAGGGTCGGCTACTTGCCTGGCGATGTCCCACCAACCTCTCGGCGCCGGCGCGAGTGAGCGGGGCCGAACGCAAGACGGTAGGCGGGATGTTCGCGGCGCTTACGGGGACTTCGGAGATCACGAACATGCTCGTACGCTAGACGCCCGCTCCAAGGGTCACCACCCCGCCTAGGGCGCGTGCGGGTACCAACGACGCAGGGTAGTTGGATAGGGGGCGTTGGAGGCCGGTAGCTGGAGCACCCCAAGAGGCGCCTCAGCCGATAGATGAAGTACGTTTCGTGGCCCGTGATTCGCTTATCGAGGCTTCCTCGCTTCGCGTCTGCCTTCCGCGCGACGTGGCTTGCCAGGAGCTCTGCCACCGGCGCGCAGCTTGGGCCTGCGGCCGAAAGGGGGCGGCGACGGGCTAGGCGGTGGCCTTCGCTAGCCTTGAACTGGACAGTCGGCTACTCGGCAGTTGGACTTCACTGAGCCCCTGCGCACGCTCGGCGGCAGGCTACAGTCAGTCCAGATAGTTCGCGCCGTAATGGATTCGGCGTTGTGCGGCTCCCCACGGGCGCGTGGGCCAGTCAAGCTCCGGGTCTCCAAAGGGACTCGTCGACCAGTGCGTGTGACACGGCTCGCACTTAGCCGCTAACCAATTGTTGTGCCCGTCGAACATATACGCCTTCATAGTCAACCTGCCGTCCGTGTCCGTCTCTCCCAAAACCACCCCGGCATCATCCAGCAGGAAGGTGTAGTCCTTGAGGCCAAGGTACTCATACGTCTTCACTAGAAGACGGGACCTATCTCTAGACCTGTATGCGAACTCCGATTGAGCGGTTCTATAGTTGATAGTCAGACCGGCTTCGCCATCCGTGCCATAGGAAACGCGCGCTGCGCGGATCGGCTGGTCGGCCGAACACTCGACATCAACAAGCCGTCCATAATCGTCGTAATCGAAACGCACGTCATGATCCACTCCGAATCCCGTCTGTAGGTAGGAGATGATTCGCCAATCGGCCCCACAACGAACGTCGCGCCAGTTTGTTATAGGATCCCTAACCGAGGCGTAATCGTACGCACACTTCGTTCGTTCTTCTCGATATGCGTATGAGTCTGTGCGATCTCGGCGCAGCGTCCATAGTCTTCTATATAGGAAGCCCTCCTCGGAGAAGTCGGGCCTTCGTTGAGCCAGCGTTCTGAGGCGGGAGAAGGGGCTCCCCGGTCGCACCCCGATAGCCCTCTCCTCATACACGCAAAGCCCCTCTCCGTCGAACTCCAAGAGGAATCGATCCCTTTGGATGTCGGCGCCAGGCAGATGCCGTCCCCAGTTGCCATCTATCGCATTGCGTTCGAACTCGGCGATTACCTTCCGAACACTCCCCCGGAACCCCAGGGCATAAGAGAAAGGGCGCAATCTGACGTTTAGGACGTTACCGACTTGCTTCTCGATGATATCCACCAACAGGGAAGTGCTTGCCCTGTTCGTCTCGATGCCGCTACTTGCCATGACATCCCCCAATACCGACGACGACTGCGCGGCTTGTATTATATGGGCACATTCTAGGCCGCCAAAGCGGCAAGGTTTGGCTCGCAGATTGTCGTAGCAGGGTCCCGGCGCAGCTGTCTGCCGCCCGTAAGACTAGCGGTGAAAGTCGTGGTTCGGATGCGGGGCAGGCGCCAAGCCGATCCTGGCAGCTCGAGGAGTCGAGGTCGTCCAAGACTACTCTCTCGAGCCAGTCTACTCGAGCTGCCATAGGAGTTTGGAGGCGCACCAGGTCCTGGAGGTCCAGTAGCAAAGCGACGCTGCCATCCGTGACGCTCCATCGGAGCGCTTCACGCGACGGTCACACCCCAGAGGAGTTGGCGGCGCATCGCGCGGCCTGCCTCGCCGACGGCCATATAGCGCTAGACCTGCCGAGAAGCCCAGAAACGTCCGCCGATATGGGGATGTCCCTTTGGCGAGGAAGTCCGCGTTCCGCACGCTAGCCGCCACGAACCTCCCTGAGGCCGGGCCCGCAGGCACCCCCAGGCACACCTGTGGTGAGGTCCGCTTGCCGGAGGCGCTTGAGCTCGCCTCGCGCTCACCGACCATAGCGAGCGCGGGTCTAAGGGTGGGGCCCGCACTCCGCTTGTTGACCTGAGGGCCCGTTCTGGCCCGGGAGCACCATCATCGTCACGGTCGAGTCCAGCATGCGTGATCAGTTGTCGTTGCTCCCGGCGAGGCGCCCCACGCACACGGTGGTGCGGGACCCGGAAACGTTCTAGCGGCGCGGTAGCGCCCCTAGCCAGTCAACTTGTGCCGCATCTACGCGGCGCTAGCCGCGGCCAGCGCTTCCGATGCGCGCCTCACCGTTACCCCTAGGGCATGACCAGCATCGCAAGTCCGCGAAGTGACCGAACGCAGCTTCGGCGTCTTAGGCGGGCAATGAAGGCTCGGGGGTGCCGCAAGCGCAGTCCCGGCCCAGGGGTAGGGGGTCGCCTCGCGCCCTCGCCGGGCTCCGGAGCGGCGATTCTGTAGGATTCTGATAGAGAGATTAGGGGGCATGTGAAGACACTCTTCGTGTTCGTCCTACTGGTCGCGTTGTTAGCAACCCTCTTCTGGTGGCGGTTCAGCATCTTCGTCGTGCAGCCCATCGGGGCGGTGCCAGAGGGACGAACGTTGGTGATCAACCGCCTTAATAGGGACGCGGTGCGGTTCGTCGATAGCGCCGACGGGATATGTCATCGCGAGATGGGTGGCGTCAGCCTGCTCTGTAGGGGCGTCGTGATGGCGGGCGTGCTCGACGAGGCGACCATCGTCATGCGCTTGCCTTACATGGACTGGCTCTACAAAGTCTCCACCGGAGGCCGCGCCTACGAGCGCTGACGCTTAGGCGGGCGCGGAACCTCGGCGCTCCGGGGATACGCGTTGCCGAGGTGCCGGGCCTGATCGCAGGAAGGAGAGGGTTCAGTGGAGTTCTTTTTCCTCTGGGTGATCGCCGGGGTCGTCGTTGCGCTGATCGCTTCCTCGAAAGGGCGGAACGGCTGCGGATGGTTCATCTACGGCTTCCTCCTCTGGCCGATTGCGCTCGTGCATGTTCTGGTGGCTAGGCCGAACGAGCGTCAGGTCGAGGCGCGCGCGCTCAGCAGTGGGGAGATGAAGAAGTGCCCGTACTGTGCGGAGTTGATCAAGCGTGATGCGAGAGTATGCCGCTATTGCGGGCGTGATGTCGTGTGAGGGCCGTCGTGCCCAGAACGGGAGGTGCGAGCCGTCGATGATCGCGTCGCCCCGAGGGCTCGCGACCAATCCGGGATGAGGACGTATGCCAGCGATACGAACTGGCTCGCTGGCGGCTCCGATGTAGTTTTCGCCTTGGCGCGTGCGGGAGTGCTGGTACGGCGCTTGGTGGGTGTAGCCCCGGTGTAAGGACTCGCCCTCGCCAAGCGACTGCTCACGATACTAGTCGGTCCGTGGAGGGCTTCGGAATCGTGCTCAGCCCCCTCCCGGACGCGGCGTCGGTCACGCGCTTGACGGGCACGGCCTGGGCGGCAGGGGGTCGGGTGAAGGCGCCGACGTCGGTGTGAGGGTACTTGCGCACCTCGATGTACAACGGCACGAACCGTATGGGAGAGGGGCCGGTGTTCTTCCGGTCGTTGAGGTCCACTTCGAAACCGGATTCGGCGAGGTACTCCTGCCGCGTATGGCGGAGTGCGTCGGGCAATAGAGCTGGTGATGAGCCAAGACCTTCCGGCCCAGGGGGTTGCGCGCTAGCTTGCGGTATGTGCGGCTGCGGACGGAGAAGCCCCTGAGTCCCGCGTTGCGGTGCCCGCCGTAGAAGTGGATGCGAACGGCGTTGGTGAGGAGGTCCGCCCGCTGCAAGAGCATCCTCCCTATACGCGCTTGCGGGGGCATTACCGTGGTGGGGACGCGGTGGAGCTCGCTGAACACCTGGAGGCCGTGAGGGTCGTGCGGGCCATTGGGTTCGAAACGCGCTTCGCTCTCGACCACCTCCCGCGCTGGCAGGGGAGGACACACGAGCTGCCTCCCGCGCCGGCTACCTCCACCTCGAAGAACGGGGGGTTGATGCGTGTGGGTAACGTCAATCTCATCAGCATGAGAGCGGGGCCCCCAGAGGCACTTCGCCCACGGCGATGGTTCCAGCATGCGGGAGCCGCGTGCTTCGATTGCTTGCGCGGGGCGCCTACCTGCTACCTGTCAGCCGAGCTTAGGACACGCGACTAGGGGGTGCCGGCAACGGCCGCCGCCGAACCGCACCTGGACGCAATCAGCTAACCGGGTGCGGCGCTCCGCTACCTCGCCTCGTGCCCTCAGTTCAAAGAGTTCCTCACGCAGTACGCTTGCATGCTGTAGTCGTTCCGCCACTCGAGCTCGCATGAGCTCACCAACCTGTCCCAAGTCGCGGCCTGTACGCTCACGGGCCGGTTCCTTAGGAACGCGAGCCCCTCCACCTGCTGCCGCTGGCAGTAAGCCTGCATCGCGTAGTCATGCGGCCAATCGAGCGAACATCGCTGCGAGATCACGGCAGCCTCTTGTGGGGTGACGTCGACCAAGGGAGAGGATGGCCCGCGTGCAACCTCTTTGTACCCCTCGATCTGCTGCTGCAGGCAATAAACCTGCATGCTGTAGTCGTTCGGCCAGTCCGTGACGCAACGCCCAGACGCGACGCGATAAGAATCCGCGGGGATACCTCCGTTGCGAGCGTTCAACTGTTGGAGCTGCGCCAGCGCCTCGCGCTGCATGCGCTCGCAGTACGCCTGCATCTGGCCATCCCCAGGCCACTCGGCGGCGCACTTCGCCCTGATCGTCGCCTCGGCGCCCTGCGCCGCAGCCAACGACGCGACCAGCGCCAGCACCACCACCCCTACATGTCGCAACATGAGAACTACGATACCGCGCTAGACCGTACACCCCTTCCGGCGTCGGCGGCCGCGGCGACATCAGCTCCCAGGTGCGCGGCCACGTGGACCGATGTCCTTGGTCTGACCCCCGCGTCCTGGTCCACGTAGAGTGAGGGTGATCCGGAGAGGGACACCCATGAAGAAGGCGAGACGCAGCCCGGAGCAGATCATCGAGATCCTCAGGCAGATCGAGGCGGGCAAGGCGGCGGGTAAGCCGGTGGCGCAACTCTGCAAGGAGGCGGGCGTCGGCGAGTGGACGTACTACCGCTGGCGCAAGCAGTACCAGGGGATGAGCGAACCCGACGCGAAGCGCCTTAAGGAGCTGGAGCGCGAGAACGCGCGCTTGAAGAAGCTCTTGGCGGAGAAGGAGCTGGATAACAGCATCCTCAAGGAGGCGCTGGAGGGAAACTACTGAGCCCGCAAAGGAAGCGGGCGGCAGTGAAGCACGTGATGGAGAAGCTTGAGGTCAGCGAGCGGCGCGCTTGCCGGGTGCTGGGCCAGCCGCGCTCCAGCCAGCGTTACGAGGCGCTCCGGCCGGCTCTGGACGTGGACCTGGTGAGGCGCCTGCATGAGCTGTCGGCTGAGAATCCGCGCTTCGGGTACCGGCGCATCACGGCCTTGCCTAAGCGGGAGGGGTGGCGCGTGAACCGTAAGCGCGTGCAGCGCCTGTGGCGCCAGGAGGGCCTGAAGGTGCCGCAGCGGGCCGTCAAGCGCCAGCGGCTGGGTGAGGCGGGTAACGGCTGCCAAAGGAGCGTGGCGACGGTAGCGCACGAGGTGTGGGCGCTTGATCTCGTGATGGACGCCACCGCTGACGGCAGGCGCCTGAAGATCCTGACCGTCATCGACGAGGCGAGCCGTTACGCCCTGTCGATCAACGTGAGCCGCAGCCTCACGGCGGCGGGCGTGATGCGGGAGCTGGAGCGCCTCATGACCATCCACGGGCCGCCTGGGTTCATCCGTAGCGAAACGGACCGGAGTTCATCGCCGACGCCGCCCGGGGCTTCCTGGCGGCCAGTGGAGTACGGACCTTGTTCATCGAGCCGGGCTCGCCGTGGCAGAACGGTTTCAACGAGAGCTTCAACGCCCGCCTGCGAGACGAGCTCTTGAACCTGGAGCTCTTCGCGACCCTGCACGAAGCGGAAGCCCTGATCGCGAACTGGAAGAACTACTACAACCACGAACGGCCGCACGGCGCGCTGGGGTACGGCACCCCCGCCGAAGCGCTAGAAGGCCTGACTGATAGAGTCAAGACAGGAACCCCTCACCAGTAGTGGACCAGAGAACGGGGTCCGGTCACGTTCTTCATCGCCGAGCCAGCGTATGTGGGCTTGTGTTACCCGCGAACAACGGCTCGGGGGGCGTCAACTACGGTTGGGAGTTCGCGAGGTCCCCGCGGGGCGCCAAGGAAGCCCAAGGCGGCTTAGCTCGATCTGATCGACACGCTTCCTCCCGGCCCTTGTCCTGTGGTCTTGTCAGGTCACGCGTCCGCTGACACAGCGCCCAAGGTCTCCGTCGCCGAGTAGCGAGAGATCGTCGTTGCTCGCCGGAGCTGAGCATGGGGCGCCAGACGCAAGGCGTCCCGGCCAGGCAACGGTAGGAGGCTGTGAGCCGCTCCCGGTGGCGGCGCCTGCCCGCGCTTGGATCATGCCCGCAAGGGAAGCGCTCTCTATGCCTTGGCCGGAGCGGCGGTCATGGCGCATCATGGGGCGGCGTTCTCTGCTGACGGGGACGTCCTACTCGTGGAGTGGGGTGATGGGAGATCGCGCGACCAGAGAGTTCCTGACGCTCCAAGAGGCGGCTGAGCTGTTGGACTTCCCGGTGCGTTGGGTGAGGGTGCTGCAAGGCGAAGGGACGCTATCCACTGTGGTGGTCGATGGTGACGAGCTCCTGTTGAGGTCGGATGTCATGACCTACAAGGCCGAGCGCGACGCGTATCGCAGGGAAGGCCTGAGGAGCTTCATGGCCCGGAGCCAAGGGCGTAGTACGAGCGCGGACGTCCATGATCGCGGTGGCCGGGAGAAGTGAAGCGTTCAGATGCGGGCCCGGCGGAGACGTGGGCGGGGCTTGAACCGGGCCTGTAGTCGACTTCCGTCACGCTGAGCCCTGGCATTACTCGGAGACCACGCTCGCTTGGGCGTTGTGGCGCTTCAGGCCTGAATTCCGTTTCTTGGGCCTCGCCTACAAGCATCAGATCCGGTACGAGCCCGGATCCCACGCGTGGGTGTGGGAACGCGCCTGGCGACCCGGCGCCCGGCGGTTCGACGCCGGCGCGGCCGGCGCGGCCGGCGTGGCGATCGTGACAACGGGCGGCGGCAACGCCCCGGCCATCATCTACGGGTCGACCGACGGCGGCGCAACGTGGACCGACGGAGCGGTGCTGAACGTCTCCAACGCGACCTCGGGGGGTCCATGCGCGGCGTCGTGGGCCCGCCTGACCGCGTCCTGGCGTTCGGCGCGATCCCCGCCGCCGACCGCAGCCCGGTGGCGGTGGAGAGCTTAGACGGCGGCAGCGCGTGGCTCGCGGCGCCTGTGACCTTCTCGTTGACCGGGGTGGCGGCGGCCAGGCGCCTGACGCCGAGGGCGACGATCGCGTCACCTGAGCCTAGGGCGCGTTCTCGTCGACGCCGGCGAGCGCCGCCTTCCTAGCACTCCGTTCGCCGCAACCGGTTCCCGCTGCAAGCACGTCGCGAGCGAACCGGGCTCCTCGTTGAGGCCAGAAGAGTGGCCGTGGGCCCTGGAGCGAGAACCGCCCGACTGCGTGCCTGCTCCGCGTACTGTTCATCCCCGCCGTTCCCAGGACCTCGCGGGGTGGCTTTCGAGCCGTCCGCGTCAGTGGGGACGGTGGGCCCCGAAGCTCGAAACGGTCCGCCCTGCTTCCTGGGCGGGCACAGGTCAGAGCTCGCGCGCGTCGCACCCCTATGGCCGGGGGGCCCACCATGTCCGTCCTGGAGGGAGGTCCGCCTGCCCGCAGAGGCTGCACTAGCTACTCGGCGCCCGAGCCGCTCCCGCTCAGGTCAGCTCCGCACCTTGCCAACGCCCAATCTCCGTTCGCGCTGTTGAGCGACCGCGTGTGGTGAAGCCCCCACCGTCGTCCCTCCGAGCTGCGCCGGTCGGCTGGTAGCGGACCAGTTGGCGGGCCTTCGCGCTCCGTGGCGTCCGGGCCGGACATCTTCAGATCGTCGCTGAAGGTGTTCTTGTGGTCGACGAGACCGGGCGTCAACGTTGTACTCGTTCCGGGTTCGCGCCGGCCAAGCGGCTCTCCAGCTCTTCTCGCGTGAGGCACACCGTGTCTCCGTGCTGACCTAGCTTCACCGCGGCGAGCATCGCGCCGCGTCTGAGGCCCGCTTCTAGCGACCCTTCGAGCCATCCGTCGATGACTCCGGCGGCGAAGGCGTCGCCTGCGCCGAGCTCGTCGACGACCTGCGTCATGGTGGCCTCTGCCCGCAGGAGCCTCCCTGAGGCGAGGGCTAGCGCTCCGTCGGGGCCGCATGTGAGGACTACGTCACGGCCGTCTCGCATCCGGGCTAGTCCTTCGAGCACGTCGCCCGGACCACCCTCAAGGCCCAGGACGTTCCGAGCGTCTGAGATGCCACAGATGAGCAGGTCCACCTCGCGCACCAACGGTGCAAGAGCCTCGAAGGCCCGCGCGGGCGGCCAGAGCTTCCGGCGGTAGTTGACGTCGAACGAGACGCTCACCCCAGCCGCTCGCGCTCGTTCGAGCGCTTCGAGCGTCAACCGCTGGCATCCAGGGCCCAGAGCTGGGGTTATGCCTGTCAGGTGCAGCACGGTCGTGTCCAGCAAGGCGGACCACTCCACGTGCTGCGGACCGATACGCGCGAATGATGAGCCCGCTCGATCGTAGACGACGCTGCCGGGGAGGGGACCGCTTGGCGGTTCGAAGAAGTAGAGCCCCAGGCGACCGTCAGCCTCGAGCGTCACGGAGCTGGTGTCCACACCGGCCGCGCGCAGCTCTTGGAGGACCATCCGCCCCAACGGGTTGTCGGGTAGGCGGCTATGCCACGCCGTGCGTCTCCCCAGTGCGGCGAGGGCTGTCAGGACGTTGGACTCGGCGCCGCCGATGTGAGCCGTCAGCTCGCGGGTCTTGACGAGGCGCGTGCCTTGCGGCGCTGACAGGCGTAGCATACTCTCGCCGAAGCTGGTCACGTCGAACGTCGGCATGTGGTTCAGACCGCGCCGTTCTCGGTACGGACTCGGGCGACCTCTTCGATGAAGCTCCGCGCCGTAGCTTCGATCTCCTTCGCCGTCTTGCCGGCGTTGACGAGGCTAGATCCGATCCCGAAAGCCACGGCTCCGGCGCGGTGGTAGGCCGCGATGTCCTTCACGCCGATACCGCCTGTGGCCATGAACCTGGCCTGCGGGAACGGTCCTCTCATGGCTGCCAGGTACTCGGGGAGAACCCCTGAAGCGGGGAAGAACTTCAGTAGCTCGCAGTCATGTTTCAGGGCGAGGTCGATCTCCGTGGCTGTGAAGACCCCGGGGATGAAGAGCAGGTCGCGCTCCCTGGCGGCAGCCACACAGTCGATGTCGATGCCTGGCGCGATCAGGTAACGCGCGCCCGCGCTGGATGCCTTATCGACCTGCTCTAAGGTTCGCACCGTGCCAGCTCCGATCAGCGCCCGGTCCCCGAGCCGTCGCGCTAGGAGAGAAAGCGCGTCCAAGGCTCGGTAGCTGTTGAGCGTGATCTCGATGGCGTTGATCCCTCCCCTGACCAAGGCCTCACCTATGGCGAGGACGTCGTCAGGCTCGTGATCGCCGCGGACGATCGCTACCAACGCAGCGGCTTCGACCTGAGCTCGTGCCTCCTTCGCCGTCATGGCGCCTGGGGCTCCGAGTCCACGAGCTGAGCTACGAGCTCTACCTCGACTGGGATGTTGAAGGGCAACGAGCTAGTGCCGATCGCGCTGCGGGCGTGCCCGTCGGGGAACACGTCGTTGAGGAGCGCGGACGCGCCGTTCATGACCAGCGGCTGGTCGTGGAAGCCCGGGGCGCTGGCGACGAAGCCTAGGACCTTCACGATGCGCGCGACGGCGTCGAGGGTCCCGAGGTGTGCACGGAGGGCGGCGAGGGCGTTGACCGCACATAGGCGAGCGGCTCTTACGGCCTCTTCCTCGTCCAGGTCCCTTCCGACGAGACCGGTGTACACGGGCCGGCCGTCCACCGTTGGGCCTTGGCCGGAGACATAGGCCATCCCGCCTACCACCACGACCGGTTGGTACATGGCTACGGGTTGGGGGGGCGGCGGGAGCTGGACGCCCAGACGTATCAAGCGCTGCTCAGCGGTCATCGCTCCTCCGTACGAGTCGGCCCAGCTTCCGGGAGCCTCTGCGCGGGGTTCATCAGTAGGTCGGCTTGGGAGCGAACCACGAAGGGTCGTCGGCGCGCCCGTAGGGCGAGTAGTACTCTGTCGTGCCGTACCGTTCCAGCTTCTCCTCGTCGACCTCCACGCCTAGCCCTGGCCCTTCGGGGACCCGGAACGCGCCCTCTTCGACGGCCAGTGGGGCGGTGACGATGTCGTCGGAGTTGTGCAGGTACTGGTTGTCGATGGCGTAGAGCATGTTGGGGGTGGAGGCGGCGAGGTGGAGCATGGCGGCCATGGAGAGTCCAAGCTCGCCTCCGCTGTGAAGGCCGACGGGGATGGCGGCGGCCTCTGCGACCGCGGCGGCCTTCTTGCACGGCAAGAGGCCTCCGGCTTGATGCGGGTCGACCAGGATCACGTCAGCGGCGCGCCTTCGGACGATCTCGAGCGCGTCCTCAGGTGTGTAGGCGCTCTCGTCCAGGGCGATAGGCACGGTGGTGACCTGCCGAAGGTCGTGGGAAGCCTCGAGCTCGGTGAGTAGCAACGGCTGCTCAAGGTACTGGAGGTCGTAGGGTTCGAGGCGTCGCAAGAGCCGCTTGGCGGAACCGACCGTTAGGGCTTGGTTGAGGTCGGCTCGGATCTGGACCTCTGGGCCGACCGCTTCGCGGAGGCGCCTGACGAGCTCGCTGTCGAGGTGCGGGTTCGTGCCCACCTTGATCTTGATCGTCCGGAAGCCGTCCGCGACGGCGGCGCGCGCTTGCGTGACGAGTTGCTCGGGGTCCTGGGTGGGGATGAAGGCGATCGACTCGATCCGGTCTCGGTACTTGCCGCCGAGCAGCTTGTAGAGGGGCATCCCGGCCCTTCTGCCGAGGAGGTCGTAAAGGGCCATCTCGACGCCTGCGGAGGCGTAGTTGACGGCGCGGCGGTGGTGGTAGAAGCCCGCGCCGAGGATCTTGCGGTGGATCCGCTCGAGGTCTGACTCGTCTTCGCCCAGGACGACAGGGATCACTTGCTGGCGCAGTGCCGCGTCGACGAAGGGCAGGTAGAAGGTCTCGCCGTAACCGACCATGCCGTCGTGGGCGGTGACCTTCACGATCAGGCGGGTCGTGCCAGACCGCACGCCTGAGGCCCACGAGACGACGGAGCGGAACGGCACGCTGACCTGGTAGACGTCGATCTTGTGGACGGTCATGTCTCCTCCGTGACGCGACGCCGCGAGAGCGCGTCGAACTCGTTCAGGGCAGCAGCTACGCGTTCGCCGATGAGGTCGAGGAGGGCGCGGCCGAGCTCGGCGCTGGGGTGGTTGGGTGCGTCCGTGACCCCTCCTGTGCGCGCCCAGTCCCCGTGGGCTTGTACGACGCTGCCGTGGGTCGCTACCGCCGCTTCCATCGGTCGGTGGTGCTGGCCTGGAGGGATGCGGTCGGCTTTGACGAGCGCGGGGGCGATGGCGAGCATGAGGCTCGTCTCGAACTGCCCGGCGTGCCCTGGGACCGGGCCCGTGTACCCGAGGCCGGCGGCCTCAATGGCGGGCCTGCTCACGTCCCAGTACGAGCAGCTGCCTACTATCGCGCTATGGGAGAGCGCGGTATCACGCGCCGCCAGGCGGACGCACTCGACGTTGCCGCCGTGCGAGTTGATCACGTACATGCGTCTGAATCCCGATACGAGAGCCGATTCGAGCAGGTCCATGACACCCGCTAGGAACGTGGTGGTGGCGAGCGAGAGCGCGCTGTAGATCAAGTGGTGGTGTGAGCTGCCGTAGGGCATGACCGGAGCGAGCACGAAGGGCGTGCCGGTGCTGAGGCGCGAGAGCGCCGCGCGCGCGACAGCCTCGCCGATGAGCATGTCCGTGCCCAGCGGCAGGTGGGGACCGTGCTGCTCCGTGGCGGCCGTCACGAGCACCAGGATCGACGCGGGGGCGTAGGACGCGACCTCGTCTCGCGTCATGTGAGCGAGCTCTAGGTGGGCCTGGTTCAACGGATGCTCCTGAGGCGGGGGTCTAGCAGGTCGCGGATGCCGTCACCGATCGACTGCAGGGCGAAGACGGTGAGCACGATGGCGATGCCTGGCGCGAGCATCAGCCAGTCGGCTTGCGCGAAGAACGGGCGGCCCTCGTTGATCATGTTCCCCCAGGTCGGCAGTTCGGGCGGGACGCCCACTCCGAGGAACGAGAGGGATGACTCGGCGAGGATCGCGTACGCGAAGATGAAGGTGCCTTGGACGATGATCGGCGAGACCAGGTTCGGTAGCAGGTGGCGGAGGATGATGCGGGGCGCGGCGGCGCCGAGTCCCGTGGCCGCTTCTACGAACTGTTGCTCTGCGATGACCAGCGCTGAGGCGCGCACGATGCGCGCGATGCGCGGCGTGTAGACGATGGCGAGCGAGATCACGACGTTCGCGAAGGACGCTCCCAGCGCGGCGATGAGAGCGATCGCGAGCAGGATCTCGGGGAAGGCCATCATCGCGTCGATGGTGCGCATGATCGGCTCGTCCAGGCGCCTGAAGTAGGCGGCCGCGACCCCGGCGAGGGTGCCCAGCGCCACGGCGATGACGACGACCGATCCGCCGACGCTTAGCGAGAGCCTCGCACCGAAGAGGAGTCGGCTGAGGACGTCTCGGCCGAACCCGTCGGTGCCAAGCAGGTGCTCGGCCCCGGGTGGTTGCAGGCGGCTTCGCACGTTCAGCTTGCCAGGGTCGTATGGGGCTAGGGAATCGGCGAGGGCCGCTGCCAACACCACGAGGGCGAGGAAGATCGCCGCGGCGACCATCAGTCGGTTACGCGTGATCTTCTCAAGACGCATAGGAGACCCTCGGGTCGATGAGGCCGTAGAGGATGTCGACGATGAGGTTCACGAGTACGTAGATCCCGGCGACGATGATGAGCGCGCCCTGAATCACGGGGTAGTCGCGGCGGAGAACGGCTGACATTACGAGCTGTCCCAACCCAGGCAGGCTGAAGACCGTCTCCACGACGACGACTCCAGAGAGCAACACCGCAGCGATCACGCCGATCACGGTTATGACGGTGATGAGCGCGTTGCGGAAGGCGTGCTTGAGGAACACCGTGCGCGGGGCGAGGCCCTTCGCCATGGCGGTCCGGACGTAGTCGAGGCTGGCGACCTCGAGCATGCTGCTCCTCGTCATCCGCGCCAGCAGAGCGGCGTTGGGAAGCGCGAGGGCTAGCCCGGGTAGCACGAGATAGGGCAGTCTCTGTAAGGATGTCGCCTCCGGCGGCCCGTAGCCAGCCACCGGGAACCAGCCGGCCTTCACCGCTAGGTACTGCATCAGGACGAGCCCGAGCCAGAAGCTCGGGACGCCCGCGGCGATCATCGCGACCCCCAGCAAGGCGCGGTCGAGCAGCCCTCCAGGCCGCGCCGCCGAGATCAAGCCCGCTGGCAAGCCCAGCGTCACGGCGAAGGTCAGCGCCACCGCGCTGAGGAGGGCTGTGGGTTCTGCCCTCGCTATGAGCAGCTGGCTGACGGGGGCGCTGAAGAATATCGAGGTCCCTAGGTTCCCGGAGGCGAGTTGCTTGAGCCAAAGGACGAACTGGACAGGTAGGGGCTGGTCCAGGCCGTAGATGCCGCGCATGCGCTCGATGTCCTCGGGCGTGGCCTGCTCCCCGAGCATGATGGCGATCGGGTCGCCTGGCACGGCTCTCGTGATGATGAAGACGATGATGCCCACTATGAACATCACGAGGAGCATCCCGAAGAGCCTGCGGACTACGAACCCGAACACCGAATCCTCTCGAGCTGGGAGCTGGGGCGCGGTCGACGCGCCTAGGTGCCGTGGCGGTGCAGGAAGGGCTGGGGCGCGGCATGCCGCGCCCCAGTAGCGGACTCGCCTACTCGATCTCGACGTTCCAGAAGGCGGGCCAGGGTTTCGCTAGGTACCCGTTGAGCGAGGCGGAGCGGCCCGTGAGGCTGTAGGAATCGCCGATCTTCACGACGGGCACGTCCGTGTAGAGGAGCTCCTGCAGCCTGCTCCAGTTCTCCACGCGTTCGGCAGGGTCGTAGGTGGTGTTGTAGGCGTCGAGGATCGCTACCTTCTCCTCGGGCTGCCATTGGCCCCAACCGGGTCCTACGAGGAACGAGTACGCGGACGGTTCTGGGATGAAGGAACCGAAGGTGAAGTACGCCTCCCAGGCGCCGGGGTCGGAGCGGCGGTCGACGAGCGTCGCCCACTCGACGGTCTGCAGGTCGACGGTGAAGCCGGCCTCTTCCAGGTTCTGAGCTGCCACTACGCTCATGCGGTAGAGGAACTCGTACTGGTGACTGGTGAGGATGCGGAACGGCGCACCGTCGTAGCCGGATTCCGCGAGGAGTCGTTCGGCGAGCTGCGGATCGTAGTTGTTGTAGTACTCCGTCCCCGCATCCGTGTAGAACTGGCTGCCTTGCGGGTAGTAGCTGCCTTCGAGGGCGAAGAACTGGGGGTCGCCGTACCCGGCGATGAGCATCGCCTCGAGGTCGAGCGCTGCTTGCGCGGCGCGGCGCGTGCTCACGTCTGTGAGGGCGCCTTCTGCCACGTTGAGGATCATGATCGGGAAGGCGAAGGGGTTGACTATGTCCGCCTCAACGTTGGACGCGGCGGAAAGCTGCCCGTAGGCTTCCGTGTTGAGGTTGTCCGCGAAGTCGTACTCGCCGCCTAGAAGCCCGGCGAGTCGCGTGCTGGCGTCGGGCACGGGCACGAACCGGACCTCGTCGACCATGGCCTGCCGCCCGCCACCATAGCCGTTCCGCGCCTCGTCGCGCGGCACGTAGCCGTCGAAGCGCTGCAGGCGGATGTACCTATCCGGTTGCCACTCTACGAAGGCGAAAGGCCCGCTTCCCACGTACTGGTTGAGGGGGTCTCGGGTGGCCGCGAGCTCCTCGGGGATGATGATCGCGGCCGCGGTGTTGATGGCGAGGTAGGAGAGCAGGGGCGAGAAGGGCTCGGAGAGCGTGATGCGCACGTTCTCCGCGTCTACCGCCTCGAGCGAGACGAGCGACTCGGCAACAGCCCTGCCGCGTGGGGACAGGTCCATCCAGCGCTGCAGGGAAGCCACCACGTCGGCGGAGTCGAGCTCGCTGCCGTCGTGGAAGGTCAAGCCGGAGCGTAGAGGGATGTCGATCACCGTGCCGTCGTCGCTGATCTGGGGCAGCTCGGCCGCGATCAGCGGCACGATGTCCCAGGCCTCACCGAAAGCGTAGAGGGTCTCGAATATGTGCTGCGTGATCGTCGCGGTCAGGTCGGCCGTGGTCGACATCGCGTCCAGCGACGGGGGTTCGCCGATCGTGGCGACCCTGATGACGCTACCGCTCTGCGCGCTCACTGTGGAGAGCAGGACGGCGGCCGTAACGAGAAGGACTGCTAACCGTCGGTGCATCCGAGCCTCGCCTTCGGTTCCACATTGCGGAACTTGCGTTCAGGTTTTAGCATAGGGGCGGTCGCGTCGACCCGTCAAGCTCCGCGCCGGATAGGCGACCCAGGTCGGCGCCGGCAGCTAGCCGCCTGCGCGGAGAGCCCGACGGCGACGCCTGCCGGGACAGACGCATCGGGAGGGACCATGAGCGAAGGGCCGTCGAACCCGGCCATCAAGAAGGCGATGGCCGTGCTGGAGGCGTTGGCCTCGAGCCGCGAACCACAACGGTTCACCGACCTCTTGGAGCGCACCGGGATGGCGAAGGCCTCACTGCACCGCATCCTCTCCGTGCTGAGGGAGGAGCGGCTGGTGAGCTACGACGAGGCCACCCGCGCTTACGAGCTCGGACTGCGCCTGCTCGCGCTCACGTACGGCAGCGACGGAGCGCACGCGCTCCGCCGGTTCTCCGCGGCGGAGCTGGAGGAGCTGAGTTCCGCCACGGCGGAGACGATCCACCTAGCGGTCCTCGACGGCACGGAGGTCGTGTACCTCTCCAAGGTGGAGAGCACGCAGAAGGTCCGCATGTACTCAGACGTCGGCCTGCGCGCACCGGCGTACTGCACCGGCGTAGGGAAGGCCATACTCGCGTTCCGTCCCGATGCCGAGAAGCGACGGATCGTCGAGCGCATCGCGTTCCATCGGTTCACGCCTAAGACGATCACGTCGGCATCGGAGCTCCTGGCGCACCTCGAAGAGGTCGCCAAGCGCGGCTACGCCTTGGACGAGGCGGAGCATGAGGAGGACATCCGTTGTGTCGCCGCGCCCATCATCGGACCGCAGGGGTACAGCGTCGCCTCCATCAGCATCTCCGCGCCCGCGTACCGAGCCGAGAGAACGCAAGACGACTGGGCGACATTGGTCGTCGCCGCCGCAAGAAGCGTCTCCATGAAGCTGTCGCGGACCCCGAACGGCTGAGGCCGCCTGGGCCGCTCCTTGAGGACGAATGAACCTGCCCGTTCCGGAGGGCAGCTCCGCCCGACGTGTCGCGGCTCGTACGACCCGGCCCGGCCCGCAGACGATGCGGAAGTGGGCATGCTTGCCGCGGCCACCCTCCTCGGTCATGCGCCTGGGGTCGGCTTGTCGCGCAGCGCCCGCGGCGCGCTGCGGGGTCGGCCGAGCAGTGAGCTTGCGTTCCTTCGCCATGCGGGCCCTCTTTCGAGAAGGGGAGCCGGGGCCCGTGGGGGCCCCATTGGCGGTCACGCTTGGATGGGTAAGGGCCTGCCGTGTGATGGTGCACTCTGGAGATGGAGTGCGTTGTGCGGGGCAGGCCCGTGTACTGAGTATGGCGTTAACGCCCGGCTTCGTCGAGGAAGATGTTCGTCCTGACAGGGTGACGCCGGCCGCGGTAGAACTCGGCGGCCGCCTCTGAACCGACGCCGCGTTCGGTTTCGCGCGGTGAGCGTTCTGATGCGTACGAGCGCGTCGAGGGTCCTCGCTGTTGGCGTGGGGCCGCCGTTCGACACGGAGCTCGTCGGCGAGGTTCGCCATCGCGCCGTCGAGGGCGCTGGGGGGTCGTCGAAGGTAGGGGTGGTGCTGGCTTGACGCAATCCGACCGGCGTGGCGACGAGGTGAGCCCGCGCCGGTCACAACCTCAGGCTTGGGGCCAGGTGGCGCTCAACCTGGTGTGGAAGCCGCCGACCCCACCGTCGTCGTGACACCTGCCGCATCGACAGGCGCTGTCGTCCTCCCGGCCGGCGTCGAAGCGGCCGCGGTGACGCCAGACTCGCATGCGGCCGCGCCTTGCGGAGGCCAGGAGGTTGAGGCGGCGGCCTCGTGGCCGCGTTCGCGCCGCCACGCTGGCCGCCCTTCCTAAGGGAGCGCTACCGGGGGCCTGGGGGGAGGATGCCGATGTCAGGCCGCGGCGGTCGCGAGCCGCACGGTCGCGGCGCGGAACGTGCTGCTGCAAGCCGAGCCCCTGCCCGCGGCCCAGGCCCGACTTCCCCGAACCGTCCTGCCCAGACGCAGAACGCGCCGCGTAGGGCTGAACCGGTTTAGGACGCTGGAGTCCTGAGCGGCGCTACCGACACCCGTAGATACTTGGCTTGTATTGCCACGCCGATCGGCGCGCCTCGTCTCCCCGAGGAGCGTTATCCGAGCGCTTCCTGGTATGCCGCGGCTGCGCGTCGTCCGGCCTCCTCGGGCGACAAGCCCTCGGCTATCGCAGCGTCGTACGCCTCCTCGCTAGCGCGTGTCGCGGTCTCCAGCTTCGCGCGTCTCTGCTTCGAGGCTTCGACTGGCGACTCGCTCGCCGTCACCGCGTCGCTCTGGGCGGCCAGCAAGCCGGCTGCCCGGTCGAGGCATTCCTTCAGGACGGTGCGGAAAGCGCGCGTGTTCGACGGGTCGCTCATCAGGCTCTGCGCCTGACGGAACGCAACCTCGAGCTGCTTGGGGGAGAGAGCCCCCCAGGCAGCGTCTCGTCTCGGGTCCTCAGCCTTCAGCTCGTCGAGCAGCTTCTGTCCCAAGGCGCTACGCACCCTCCGTTCCCATTCCACCAGTTCTCTCCTAGGAGTAGCGGTCTCGCGGTTCCTTGGCTGGCGCTCGACCGGCGCAGCGCTACTACTCCCCTTCTTCTTGGGCTTCTTCTTCGTGACGTCCGTATTCGTACCCGCGGGTTTCCCGTCGGACGGACTGCCCGTCCGACGGGATATCCGTCCGACGGCTTCACCGTCCGACGGGAAACCCGTCGGACGGTGATCCTCAGCGGCCCTTGCCGGACTCGCGGAACCGGCTGGTGGCATGGCGGCTGTCTGGGGTTCGGAGTCGTCACCGTGGTCGGTCTGTCGGTAGTCGGCGACGAGGTGGACCCAACCGTTGACGCGGCCGTTCTCGTCGCGAGCTACTCTCCTGATCACGTACCCAGCGGCGATGAGCTCCTTCATGGCGCTGCGGGTGGCGTCGCGGCCGTCGCGACTCTGCTTCTCCAGGTGCTCCATGTAGAAGGTCCAGTCGTCGGGGTAGGTGAGCATGACGCCTAACAGACCCTTGGCCTTCAGGCTGAGTTGCTTGTCGCGCATGGCCGCGTTGCGGATCATGACGAACTGCTCGCGCGGCCGTACGCGGATTCCGGCGCGTGGCGTGGCGCGGCGCCCGGCAGGGGAGGGCGCTTCGCTTGGGGGCGCCTGCGGGGCGTCCTCGCCGGCGTTCGGTTCCGCCGCTGGGCTCTTGTTCTGGCGGTCGTTCACGTCGATGTCGGAAACTCGAGGTTGCAGAGGCCGACCTTGACGCGGTAGTATCGCCGGTGCTCTAGGGGCGATTCGCATCGCATCTAAGTCCTGATCCCCTCGGTTCCCGCCGGGGGGATCGGTCTGCTGGCTTCCTCCGCTCGCCGCGCCATCGGTCTTGGCGAGCTGGAGCCCGGCCTTCGCTTCCGGGATCCCGTACCGCCTCCCATCCATTGGCTCGAGCCGTCGTGACTCGGCAGGTCTATGGGGGCGAATCTACCACGAAGCAATCATCGAGCGGCCATAGCCGGAGCTGAGCACCACTCTTCCTCGACCCCAACGCGAAAGGGCGTGCCGCGGCCGGAGCCTCGAGGAGTTTAGGGCCGCTTCTTTGATTGCTCGTGAGCCTGCCCTCAGCGCGGCTGCATGTAGATGCAACGGTATGCGGCAAGTGAAGGGGCGCCAACCCAAAGTTCGTCCAACCTAAACATGGGCTTCGTCGCCTTGAGGGATGAGGGGCTCGGGCGGCTCCGCGGACGCGCGCGTCGAAGCGCACGTCGTGCTGGACCGCATCAGAGTAGCGCCGCGGCCTAACAGGGCCGCGGCGCTAGCGTTCACCTAAGCGACTAGGCGTGTATGCGTTGGGAGAACTGGTGGAGACGCTCGGGGCTGCCGAGGGCTGCGAGGCGTTCACGGTGCAGGTCGCGAACGAGATGCGCGAAGGCGAGCGGGTCGATGGGGGCGTCGATCACGGGACCGTACTCGCTCGCGGCTTCCTGGTCGTGTGCGCACGCCTCGCGGGAGATGAAGACGATGGCCGGTGGTCGCTTGCCGATGGCGCGGGTGAAGACGTCCGCCATCCTGAGCGCGGGCCAGCCTCGCCGCCCGAGCTCGAGCACGACCACGTCCGGGTTGGTCGCGCTGGCGGCGCGCGCGAACTCCGTCGTGACCGACACGGTCACGACGGCGCCTGAGTCGCGTAGTACTTCCTCAGCGAGCTGCATGTGTTCGTCGAACGAGGCCGCGGCGATGATCACTTGGGGAACGGGGTTGATGTCGGCGCTCCTTCGCCCCCGAGGAAGCGCCGGCGTCGGAGGAGGGTTGACGCCAGCGCATGCGGCGGTCCACGGGGAGCCCGAGGTCAGGGCCTGGGCACCGTCAGAGTAGGCGAGGATTGTTACCCGCCTCTTACCGGAGTGGCTGGCGGAAGCAGACAAGAGGCAGGCCTGGTCGAGGCGACGGAAAGGCCTTCGATCGGTCGCCGCCAACCACGCGGGCTCATGGAACTACAGCAGCGAAGACCTCCCGGCCGAGGTCCAGGGCTTGGGAGGCTGTGAAGCGCCGGTCCGCTTCATGGCCGCCGACCGCGGAAACCAGCAAACTAGGCGAGCTGCGAACCATTGGCGGTGCACCCGTCACGGCGCGGATAGCCGCTTCTCCACTAGGGTGCGGCGTCCCAACTTCCAGCGTTGCTTCTTGAGGGGCGGAGATTTCACTTCGGGGGGTAGTGATGACGAGTGCCCTTAGGTCCCTGGCGTTGGCGGTCGTGCTCGGCGCACTGGCGTACGGTCATGGCCAGGCGGAGATCGTCGTTCCTGCGGGAGAGACCCAGACGATTCCGCCGGGCCTTCAGCGGATCACCAGGCTGGAGCTGCGAAGCGGCTCGACGCTGGTCGTCAGCGGCACCACCACGATCCTGTCGATCGCCTCATCACCGAGCCAGGGGCCACGGTCCAGTTCATCCCGGCGCGCGATGTCTACGACACCGACGTGGCTTTGACCATCAACGCGCTTGATGCCTCGGGGCTGCAGGAGCTTCGCGTTGTAGGCAACGGCCGGGATGGCAGCGGGTACGAGGTCGGTGACCGCGCTCCAGCCGGCGCGAGCGGTCGTGACGCCTTGGACTGCGGGCATAGCCTCAGGTATCCCGCGGGCCGCGAAGCGACGTCAGGCGGCCGCGGAGGTACGGGACAGGCCGGGCAGCACGGAACGCACGCCCTGGATGTCCTGCTCTACCTCCCGAACGTGCCCCCTGGCGGCCACGTGGTCATCGAAGCCAACGGCGGCAAGGGCGGGCGCGGACAAGGCGGCGGGAACGGAGGCCGAGGCGGGAACAGCTCCAACTGCCACGACGGTCGCAACGGAGGCCCAGGCGGGCCCGGTGGACGCGGAGGTGACGGTGGCGACGGCGGGAACGTGTTCGTGTTCCTCATCGTCCCAGACGACGTGTACAGCGACGTCGCGAAGCGCGACGAGCGCATCCAGAGCATCCGCTTCGACATCACCAACAACTCGGAATCGAGGGGTTCGGGTGGGGACGGTGGCGACGGCGGCAATCCCGGCAGGGGCGCCCTGATCGGGCCTGGCCGTAGGACCTCCGGCGATCCCGGCACCGACGGACCCGACGGGGCTGACGGAGCTCCCGCTCGCAGCCAGATCGAGGCCATGTCGCAATCCGCCTACCTGCAGTTCATCGCTCAACAGATGAGGAGCTTCGGCGACTAGAGGCGCCTCGCGCCGCAAGCGAAGCCGCGGCATCAGCTAGGTTCGGGCCCCGTCCCTTCGGCGACGCACCGCCGCGCGACCAGCGCCGAAGGGACGGGGCTTCACCCGATAGGGCGGGCGTCCTCGGCGGTCGCGAACGGGAAGAGGACAAGGGTCGCGTGTCGCCATGGGGAAGTGAGCTAGTCAAGCCAACCGGGTCGGCTGGGGGTGAAGGCCCAGCGCGGCGACCGCGCTGGGCCTTCACCTCACGCGCTCACCACCGCGAGTCACCGGGCGATGCTCGCCCCCTACGTTCCCCCAAGGCGCTCGCAAGGCCGATACGTACAGGTCCGTCTCTCCTGGTTGCCGGTGGGCCGCGGTCGGCTGGGATGGACAGATAAGTATGGCTACGGCGCGAGTGTTGCCGCACAAGCAAGAACGGCACGCGTTCCGTGCAAAGGTGGGGACGTTGCCGATTCATGTCGCAAAGCGGCCAGGCAACCCGGAGAGGACGGCTCTGTAGTCGTGGAGGCCCACGGCGAAGACGACGAGCGTCAAGACCCGACGAAAGCAAGCAGCTTCCTCATGGGGCCAGCGGCGCACCGCGACGGCGCGGACCGCGGCTTCGAGCTTTCGAACGGTGCAGTGAGCCCCGAGGATGCAATAGTGAACGCTGATGTGGAGTCGGCCCTAGCCGCCGGCGTAGAGCAAGTCGACCGCCTTCTGGTAGAGCTGCGCGACAACTACCAACCGAGCATCGCCGACCTCGAGTTCGAGCTCTCGCGTCCCGCCGCCTCTTTGATGGGGCTCAGAGACGCTTTGGAGTTCGCTCGACTCGAGCTGCAGGGACGGCCGCAAGGAGATCGCGTCGAGCAATGGCTAGACATGCTGTTCGGCGTCGCGCGCGAGCGAATGCGGCACCTCATAGAGCTCGGGTACGAAGCTTCCATCCCGTACCTGCCGCACATGTGGCTGCCCGGCCTCCATCTCCGAGAGGCCGTCGGTCGCGAAGCCGTATCTCTGTGGTGGGAAGCCTCAGGGAACGCGACGCGGGCGTTCCTGGGCGTCTGCCGGGCTCTGGTGGGCATCGTTCGGGCCGAGAAGGACGATAGAGAGTTCGAAGGCGCCTGGGACGCCAGCCTGTTCGATGACGAGGCGCTGTTCAGCGAAGCGGACCGCTTGAAGCGCGCAGGCGTCCGGATCATCAGTTACCGGTTGGCGGGTGGGCTCTTACGCCTGGTAGGGCTGCAGTACGGGCTCTCGCTCGTGCGTGATGGGGCGGAACCACACCGAGTCGAGCAGGGGATACTCGAGCTACTGAAGCTGTTCACCGGAGCCCGGGACTAGCCGAGGTGCCGGCGCGGCCCGAGGCTCGCTCGCCTCCATCGCGCTCACGAACGAGCAAGAGACGACCGCAGCGAGCCCGGCCCACCCATTGATCAGGCGGGTAGACTGGGGGATATTGAACCCGACGTGCCCGAACTGCGGTAGCAGCTTATACGGTCAGGACAGCTTCGGCAACTGGCTGTATGGGTTCAGGTCACTTGAGACTGGAGGCTCCGCTGGTGAGCGTACGCGGCTGGGGTCTGGTAGTCGAGGGCCTTGTGGGGTCGGTGGTGGTTGTAGTGGTGGAGGTAGGCCTTCAGGGCCGCCCGTTGCT
>Ga0065720_1003718_pt1 | contig 25236 bp, 35 predicted proteins | sample Thericmetagenome_FD_59107 | JGI IMG/M metagenome (GOLD analysis project Ga0065720, IMG submission 59107) | Thermophilic microbial communities from the Joint Bioenergy Institute, California, USA of rice/straw/compost enrichment - eDNA_2 v2... | ecosystem: Engineered > Solid waste > Grass >... | reverse complement strand
GCGGTTTCTGCGGCCATCCGGCGCAGTGTGTCCACGAAGCTCTTGAGCATGCCCTTCAGCCCATCCTCGAACGGATCGAAGAGGAAGTCGGCGAAAGCGGACTGTATGTTGCGCGCAGCCTCGTCTGCGAAGACGGACCACTCGCCTGCGGCATTGCGCCACATCTCGTTCATGCGCTCGAGCGTCTCGCGCGTGTCATCCTCGAGACCGCCGAGCGCATCCACGAAGTCGCCGCGCTCCTGCTCGAGAATCTCCGCATCGATGATCCGCGGCCGCGCCTCGCGCAGCAGCGGGTTCTGCTCCCTGAGTTCCCGCGCCCGGTAGGCCTCGACCGCCTGGCGGATCATCTCGTCGCGACGACGACGGAGCTCTTCCTCCGTCGGTCCGAAGTCGAACTGCGGGACGGGGATGTCGATCTCCGGCTCGATCAGCGCATCAAGCATCGAGCGCTCAAGGCGCAGCCGGGCAAGCCGCGCGTCGATGTCGCGCCGGCGCATGCGACTTTCAGGATCCACCGCCCGCGCGTACGCCGCGCGGCGGCGCTCGAGGCGCTCGATCTCCGCGTCGATCTGCAGGCGCTGCTCGTCCTCGGTGCGCGGCGCGAAGATCCCGAGCTCGACGCCCTGCCGCCGCGCTGCTGCGGTGAGCTCTGCGATCAAGGTCTTGGCCTTGATCGCGCGCTGCTGGATGGTGAGCATCCAGTCCGCGAACGCCGTCTGGGCTGCCCTGTATGACGGATCCGAGAGCGCCTTGGCGTGCTCCTCGTAGGCCTCCGTGAGGCCTCGCACCGCGTTGCTGCCCGTCGTCTGAATCGAGGCGATTTTCTCCATCGCCTTCTGCAGTTCCGGGTGCGCCTTGGCCGTCGCCTCGAGCACCTCGCGGTACTGGTTCATCGCCGCGCGGATGCCCGCGAACGCGGCGGTGATCGCGAGGCCGGCCGGGCCGAAGCGCAGGAAGATGCCGAGCGAACTCTTCGCGAGATTCCCCGAAGCCTTGAACTGATTGTCGAGGTCCTTGAGGTTCCGCTTGATCGTCGCGAACGCTGATTTCGTGCGATCGTCCGCGGCGATGACGTAGCGGGCCGTGGCGTGTGCAGGCGTGCTCATTTCGGCTTCAGCTCTTCAGCCCAGTAGGTGATGAGACGCATCATCTCGAGGTAGATCGCGGGCTGCTGCGACACGCCGCCCTCAGACCAGAGGTGCCCGTTCAGGTAGTGCTGCACGATCTCCATGATCGCGTTCGCGTCGGCCGGCACGGAGCGGCGGGGGCACTCGTTGGTCACGAGGACGCCGCGGATCTCCCACTTGTTCGGGATCGGGGAGACGCCATCGAGGCAGTCGCACTGGCCGCACGGCGCCCAGTCCGGGTTGACCGAGACGCCGACGGCCACGATCAGTTTTTTCGCTCCGCCTCCGTGAGCCAGGTGCGCTTGACGATCTCGGCCCCCAGCTTCTGCAGCAGGAGACTCATCGATGCGTCGCCGCGGCTGAAGAGCCGATCGAGCGCAGCGGGAGAGCACCGCACCGGCTCCCCGTTCTCCGTGATGCCGCGCCAGTCACGCACTGCGTAGCGCACCGCCATCATGAGACCTGTGCCGGTCATCTCGCCGGAGGCGACGTCGTACTCCATCCGGACGTTGATCGACTGCTCGGCGGTGAGCGGCGCGCACAGGAAGCCGAGCGTTTCTCCCTCATGCTCGATATCCACCCACTGCGGGGTGAGCTTCTTCGTGAGTTCCATCCGCAGAGCGCCTCAGGTGAACGCGAGAGTGAAATGGTCGGATCCGCCGACGGTCGATGCGTGGCAGCCGAAGACGGACTGGATCGTGCGCATGCCGTTCGCCTCCCCGGACTCTAGGTTGCGGTAGTAGCACTTGCTGGCCTGCAGGCGCCAGCGGTTGCCCGCGCTCGATCCCACGGTGCCGGTGTCGAACGCTCGCGCCGTACCGCCCGAGAGATCGCCCCAGGGGTTGATCGTCGCGATACGCTCGTCATGGCGGGTGAGCGTGAGGACCGGGTCGCGGTCGATGATCGTGATCTCGCCGTAGCCCTCTGAGTTGTTCATGTTATCCGGCACGTCGATCGTGTGCCCGACGTCGAGCTCGAAGGACTGCACGACACCCTGGACGCTGCCGAGCGAGACGGTGAGGCCGCGCAGGGCGAGCGGCGTGGTGGCGTCGTACGTCGGCGAGAGTGCCGACTGGTCGGTCGGCGTTGCGCGGCGGCCGACCATCATGAAGCGCAGGATGGGATAGTCGCCCGTATTCGCGACGATCTGCACGTTGCCGCGACAGCCGGTGAGGATGTGCCGGACGCGGATCGAGCTGTTGTCGACCGCCTTGTAGTAGTAGATCGTGCAGGACTCGATGGAGCCGGACTGGGGCGCGTACGTGACGGAGGTCGACGCGACGACGGTCTCAGCCAGGCCGCATGCGCGAAGAAGCGGACCGAACTCCGGAGCGGTGCCGGCCTGGCCGGAGCCCTTCAGCTCGCATTCGATCGTGATCGCCTCAAGCGAGCCGGCATACACCTGCGGCTCCTGTCCCAGCGCGCCTGTGAGTACCGGACGCGGCACCATCCGCAGACGGTCAAAGCCGTGCTGGATGCTCCTGACGAGGATGGCATTCGAGCCCGTGGGTGTAGGGTCGGTGCCGTAGGTGGTCTCGAGCTTGGCGAAGATCGTGTCTCGCTGGATCGGGCCATGACTCATGGCGTACTACTCCGGATCGGTTCTGTTCATGCGGTAGCGGACACGCCAGAGGATCTGGCGCTCGCCATAGAGCTGCTCGGCCTGCACGATTGACGGCTCGTCAGCCCCGCCGTCGCGGCAGTCGGACACGAAGGACAATCCGAGCGTCGGATCGGCCTGCAGGCTGACGTGGATCTGGCGGCGAAGCTCCGAGAGCGCGCGACGCACGTCGGCCTCCTCGGTGCCGGCGACGAGCGTCACGAAGCGCACCGTGAGAAGGCTGTCGAAGAATTCGAAGTTGTCCTCGAGCGGATCGTCACGGCCGAACGCGACCGAGACGGCGGGCAGCTCGCCTTCGTACTCGGAGAGCGACAGCACGCGGTGGAGGTACACCTGCGCGCGCAGGTCGGAGTTTGCCTCGAGTAGCTCCCCGATGCGCTCGATGATCTGCTCTTCGCGGTGGGCCATCAGGGCGTCCGCAGGACAAGGCGGCTGAGACCGCTACCTCCCGGCTCGTGCCGCACGAGGCGGTATTGCGTGCCGTCCACCTCGAGGAGCATGTCCTTCCGCAGCTGCAGGCGATGGACGTCACTGGTGCGGCAGGTGAGCATCGGCTGGGCCGCCTCGACAACGACCTCACCAGTGTCGATCGGCATGAACGGATCCTTGAAGATCGCCATGAACTGGCCGGTCGGCGCGATGACGCAGCGGCCGCCGAGCATCTCAAGACACTCGAGGCGGGTTTCGTCGGTGATGGGCTCCATGGCAATGCTGGGCGACGAGGCACGTGCCCCGTCGCCCATTCGTTAGGACTGCAGCGCGGTATTCCCCGGGGTGAGCTTGACGAGACAGGTCGTCTCGCCGTTCTGTCCGGCCCGCATGGCGATCGCGGCGCCCATGATGTCGCCGCTCGCGGGAGTCGCCTGGGAATCGTCGAAGGCGCCCGCCGAGACGTCCCAGAGGAGCTTCTCACCGACTGCGAACACGGCACCCGAGACCTTCGGCACCTCGAAGACACCTTCGATCGCGACCTCGCCTTCGGCGCCGTTCGCGATGTCCGTGAGCGCCACACCGACAATGTGGCTCATCTTCACGACCGAGCCGGTCGTGATGGTGTTGCCGGAGGCATTGGTGAACGTCACCGTCTTGCCCGGCCGGATGTAGTTGGTAGCCATAGAAGTATTCCTCGGAAAGGGGGTTGCGTGAAACGCTGAGGCCCGCCGAAGCGGGTCTCAGCGGCGTCTGGCTGTGGCGACGGATCAGGCGCCGGGGTTCTTGTAGAAGCCGACCCAGTCGATCACCTTCGCGGCGAAGTCGAGGCGGCACTTGATCTCGACGCCGTCGACGTCGAAGCCGACGCGGGTCTCGAGATACACACCCTCCTGCCCCTCGAGATAGCCGTACTCGATGGTGTCGACCTGCTCGGGCGAGGCTGCCAGGAACCACGCCGTGGCGCTGTATCCGGTGAATCCGGGGTCGGACAGACGCGGCTCGGCGATGACCTGCAGGCGGCCCGCGAACGGGTTGACGTTCGCGCTCTGCGACGCCAGAAGCGCCGTCGACACGAACTGGTCGGCCTTGGTCTCGAGCTCCGGGGGCACCACGATGTAGCGCGGCTCGACGTTGATGAACTGCTTGTCGGCGTTCTTGCGCGCGAGGCTCTTCTGCTTGCGCATCGCCGCGCGGCCGATGCCGATGCTATCGACGGAGATCGCCGCGGCCGAGCCGAGGTTGCCGTGGCTGGCGTGGAAGAGCTGGACGCCGTCGCCCATCGTCGGGTTGCTGATGATCTGCTCCCAGACGAGGTCGGACTCGAGACTCGCGGCCGACGCACCGAAAAGCGACGGGATGCGGGCGAACGCATCGAGGTCGTCGTTCACGATCACCTGGCGCGTGATGCCGACGACCTTGCCGTAGGTCGCGAGCTGGTAGCTCTCGCGGCCCTCGCCGATCGTTCCGCGCTTGAACTCGCCATGCTCGAGCACCTTCTCGAGCTTCGGCGCCGAGCCGAGCTGCGTGCGGTAGACCGGCTTGAAGTCGGGCAGCGTCACGCGGCGCGCGATCGGCAGGAACGTGCGCGCCTGCACCTCGTACGCCCGGCGCAGGGTCTTGTTCGCCACGGCAGCCAGGATGTACGGGAAGTCGCTCGTCGTGTGCAACGCGCGGTGTTCGAGGCCGAGCGCATAGGAGGCGACCTCCATCTTCGAGAGGCCGCGCACCTTGATGCCGAGACGGTGCTCGCAGTAGTCGCGCGCCATCTCGATGAGCGACATGCCGCGGAACTCCCGCCCGACCTCTTCGAGCTTGAAGTTCTGCGGGTCGTAGCGATGCAGCAGCGCGTTCTCGATGCCGCGCTGGAAGCGCTCGGCATTGAGATCGCGACCGGCCTCCACGCGGCCGGGGGAGCTCTCGGGGCTCTGGCGGCGCACGAGCTCGTTCAGCACTGCTTCGCGCGCAGCGTTGATGTCCTTCCCGTCGTCGATCAGTGTGTCGGCGAGGGTCTCCGGGAGCTTGTGCTCGCGCACCAGCTTACGGATGTCCGCCACGCGCTGACGCTCGGCGCGCGTGGCCTGTTCGGCCGCCTCCTGGCGGACCTTGTTCTCGTCCACCGGCTGCGTCGGCGCCGGGGTGTCAGTCGCTGTCTTGATCACGGTTGCATCCTCGTCGTTGAGGTCGGTGATTGTGAACATGCGATGTTCGTCGGCGTCGCCCGACCGACCGACACCGACAGTCGCATCCGCAGGAATGGGCACGAGGGAGACTTCCATCGGAAGCCACTTCGTGACCCGGTATTCGTTCGGGCCGTTCTCGTTCTGCTTGACGAGCGTGCGCTCGAGGATCTGGTAGCCGACGGAGACGTTGCGGACGATGCCGTCTTTGATGTCGCGCCACAGGTCGTCGAGCTCGGCGCGCCGCGAGAGACGCACCTCGGCGTAGCCGCGTCCGTTCTCCACCCAGGCCTTCTCGACGACGCCGACATGATCGGCGCGGTCCCAGCGGTTGTGTCCGTACAGGACGGGCGCCGCGCCGCTCTGCAGGCGGCTCATATCGATCTCGCCCTCCTTGTGGCCGAGGACCTCGATCCACGGTTCCTCGAACCAGCTCGAGCGCAGATACGGCTCTTCAGACGAGAACGACAGGCGAACCCGGCGGCTGTCGTCGTCGAGAATGGAAGCATCCGCGCGCGCCGCGCGCGTTACCATCGGGCCATCGAGGCGCTGCTTACGCATCTTCGTCACTCGCAACGGGAGTAGTGGGTGTGGTAGGTGGCAGAACGGTGCCTTCGGGCCGCGCCTGCGTGAGGCCGGCCTGACTCGTCTTGCGTGCGTCGACGTCGAGCACGAGCCCGAGTTTGTCGAGCAGCTCGAAGTCCTGAGCGAGCTCCTTGAGCACGTCCTCGGAGTCGTATCCGAGCTCGCGGTGCGTCTCCTGCAGCGACTTCAGGCCACCGCGAACGGCGCGCACCATCGCTGGCACTTCCGACACCGGGTCGATCAACTCGCGGCGCGGCGGCGTCCAGACGAAGCGCGCGTCGTCGACCGCCGGCGCGTCAGGCAGCAGTGAGACCGCCTGCAGGAACCAGCGGCCGACGGGCTCGCAGAAGCGCGGGATGAGCATCTTCCAGCGCCAGTAATCGAGGTTTCGCTGGAATTCCAGCCAGCCCATGCGCCCCGAGGCGAAATTCACGAGACTCAGGTCGCCCGTGAGTGCCTCGAAGCTCACGCCATACGTGACGGCGATCGCGCGCAGCTGCGCAGCGGTGAAGGGCCCGTAGCCATCGGCCCGCGGTGGGTTGCCGAAGGATACCTTCTTCCCGGTCGGAAGAAACTCGATCCGGCCAGGCTCGATCTTCTCGGTCAGCGTCGCCGCCGCCTGCACCGGCGACAGCGGATCCGCGTCCTCGATGAAGACGGCGAAACACGCGGCCACCTTCTGCAGCTCGAGGTACGCATCCTCGTAGGAGTCGAGGTTTCGCGCACGGATGATGATCGGCGTTCCCCATGGGATACCGCGCACCTGCCCGACGTAATCCACGCGGTACGTGTGCAGTACTTCATCCGCAGGCACGCGCACCGGGACGAGCGAGCGCGTCAGCGTCGTGCCATCACCAGGGTGATCGCGGAACAGCCAGTAGGCGACGCGCCGGCCGATCGCGTCGAACTCGACGCCATGCACGATCCGGCCGCCGTTCGGCAGGTTCTCGGTCTTCGATACGTCGAGGTGGTCGGGGTCCTGCACCTGGATCTGCAGCGGCACCGGCAGCCCATCTTCCGGCCGCCGGAAGCGGCGACGCGTGATGACCTCGCCGGCGTCGACGATCGTGCGCATGACGAGGTCTTGCAGACCGTAGAAGTTGTTCGTGCCGTGCGCATCGCAGGCGATGGATTCCGCCCATGCCGCCCAGAGCTCGTTCAGGCGCTTCGTGCGCTGCTCGTCGTTCGTGACGATGCGCCCGATGATGCCGGCGCCGACAGCGTTCGAGCCGATGACCTGCACGGCACGGTGGCACCAGGCATTGTTGCGCACGAGGTCACGGTGCCGGTCCCGGATCGTCGTGAGTGCCGCACCGATGAGCGTGTTCGCATCCGCGCTCGTCGTCTTCCAGCCGGACGTGCGTCGCCCCTTCGACGCAGCCTCGAAGCCGCGAATCGTCGTGAGGACGTAGCGCGCCGTTGCCCGCCGTGCTGCGTGCTGCGGGGCGACGACGGCGATCGCGCTGTCGATCGCGTGCCCGAGGCGCTCGAGGACGCCGAATTCGCGAGCGTTCATAGACCCTTCGAATGCTCGGCGTACCGGTGGGTGCGGCCGTTCTCTCCGGCAGTGAGCCCGAGCTCGGCGCGGATCATGTCGCGCACGCGGATCAGATCGGCAACGCTGCGATACGTTACGCTATTGCCGTCGATCGTCGTGCTGAGCACGCCGGACTTCAGCGCGCGCTCGACCGATTCGAGATCTTTCAGGGTATATGGCACTACTCGTCTCCGTCCCAGTACGTGCTTCGCCGCCACACGATCCCCGGCGGCGGTGATGGCTGGTCGCGATCGCCGTCTTCCGCTTTCTCGCCCTGCGCTGCTTGTGGTGGCGTCGGATGTCCGCTCGGTGGCTTCGCCCAGTCCGGCGGGTCGTCCCAGTTGATGGCCTCCGCACGCAGCGCGATCACCGCGGCGCGGTTGTAGACGTGCAGGTCGAAGGCCTCGTTGCGCGCACCCGAGGGCTTCACCCAGCCTTTCTCGGTGCGCGTCTCGATCGTAAGCTCGTCGAAGTACTCTGGGCCCAGCCACATCGGCAGATGGATGTAGCCCGGGCCCGGTTGCTCGCGCGCGAGATCGCCGGCAATGCCGTCCTTAAGGACGTTCGTGTTGATCTGCCAGACGGGCACGTCGCCGCGACTGCCGGCCGAGCGATCGAGACGGCCACGGGAGTCCGGCCAGGTGAGCTGCGCGCGCGGCGCATTCAGCTGGCCGACGCCCTTCACCAGCTGGAAGCGCCGGCCATATCCGCTCTTGCGCAGGTAGCGCCAGAACTTATAGGCGTTCTCCGTGACGCCGGCGCGGCCGCCCGAATCGCAGAGCGCGAGCCGGATCTCAAGGCGGCACTCCGGATAGCCCTCGACCGGGTACGTCTTGAGCAGCAGCTCCTCGAGGAGGATGTCCCAGTCCTCGAGGTACGACGCCGGATCGAGCGCGGCCATCCGATCCGGACCTTCGGGGCGGCGGCTCGAGCTGATCACAAAGTGATCGACGACCCAGGACTCGAGATACGCACCCCAGCCCATGACCAGAACGACGAAGCGGTTGCTCTGCACGTCGACTGCCGCCGTAAGGAAGCGCACGCCGGACGGCACAACGCCGCGCTCCCACTCTTCGCGACGCGCCATGAGCACACCGGTGTCGCGGCGCTTCGCGACTGCGCGGGGCAGATACAGCGCCGCCTGATCCGTGTTCGTCGTGGCCTTGAGCGAGCTCTCATCGCCGGTGCGCACATAGGTCTGCACACCCTGCAGGAATCTCAGCAGCAGCCCCACCCAGCTCTGATAGGTCGCTGAGCAACCACCCTGCCAGTAGCTGGCGATGTCAGTGCGTCGCCTCTCACCCGTGATGCGGCCGGACGGGTCGACCGACTCGCCCTCGTGCAGCCACCTGCCTCGCGCATTGAGCTCACTCTTCTGCTCCTGCATGTGCACCGCGCCGCAGTGGGGGCACGGCACCCGAGCAAACTGCTCGGCGAGCCACATCAGATCCTTGCGCTGGACCTCCTTCTCGAGCTCCTCGATGGGCGGCAGCGGGAAGTTGGCGAGGCCCGGCTGCGCCTGGAAGTACTCGCCGCAATGGAGGCATGGCCAGTACCAGCGCGCGCGCGTGCCTCGGTTGTAGACCGCGGTGATTCCGGTTCCCGGCGGTGCCTCGTGCGGCGTTGTTGGATGCCACTGCGGATCCAGGTATTCGCCGCCCGGTGAGCTCTCGGCAAGGCACTTACCGCGCGACATGAACGTGCGCACGCGCGCGATCGCGAGATCCCACAGCGCGCCCTCGCCGTCGACGTCGTCGCGGTTGTCCGGACGGTCATAGTCCGTGATCAGGACGTACTTGAACGTCCGGCTCGCGAGCTGCCGCGCAGATGGCCACCCGATATTGAGGACCATCCCGGAGCGGAAATACTTGTCGAAGACGTTGTCGTCCCGCGGGCTCGGCGAGAGCCGCTCACTCAACGCCGGCGAATGACGGATGGCGCGATCGAGATCCTTGCGCGAGTACTCCCGCGCGGTGTCCTGCGATGTATGGACGATCAGCGTATCCGCCGGGGCACACGTGACGATGTACGTCACTGCACCGAGCACGAGCGTCATCGTCTTGCTCGTGCGCGACGGACCTACCACGCAGATGCCCTGGTAACGTCGTCCCGCGAGCTCGTTGACCGGCTCGATGAACATCGGGGCGAGGTCGCGTTGCCAGGGCCCCTTCTCGGTGCGCAGGTACGCTTCGATCGCCTCCGCGGGATGCAAGCGCCGCGGCGGGCGGATGATCTCTGCGACGCCGCGCGATACCTCGAGCGGGTCAAGGAACGGTGCCAGACTCATCCGCACCATCCTGCGAGGGTACGCGGTCCTCCTCGTCGGGTTCGACGATGTCGAGGTAGATCCGCTCGCGGATCGCGTCGATCTCTCTTTCGATCATCTCGAGCATGAGAGGCGATGCCCCCACGTCCCGCTCGATCTTGTCGACCAGCGTATCGAGGTCCAGGGAGACGACCTTCAACACACGCGCGAGCTCGCGCTCGTAGGCCTCGCGCGGAATGAGTACCCCGCGCTCGCGATTCACGCGGAGCTTCTCGAATTCCGCCTGGTAATGCGCACGTCGATCGCACGGGTCGAGCTTGTCCGGATCCGTCTCGCCGTCCGCGCTGCGCCGCTCGATTTCGAGCAGGTCGCGCAGGCGGTAGACTGCGTACCCCTGTCGTGTCCCAGCCGGACGGATCCCGAGATCCGCAATGCGCTTCGTGAGCGTGCGCCGATCGTTCCCGAATTCCGCGGCCGCTTCGTTGATCGACAAGTACACGCCGGGCGGAAGTGCCGCGCCGTTCGCTTCCAGCGCGCGAACCGTCCGCGCACTGCGTTGTGTCGACGCGCGCGTGCGCGGCTTCGCCGCGGAGCGACGAGCTGCTCGGCGAGCCGCTGATTTCATCTGTGGAGGATGCCTAGGGGCCCGGAAATCTCCGAAAAACCGGGGGCCCAACTACCCGCGGGGCGGCGCGCCCGGGGAGGACCCATGATGTACCCCACCGACGCGGTGCAGCGTGACATATCCCGTCACCTCGCCGTCGCGAGCGCCCGCCGCATCGCCATGGCGAACTCGATCGGGAAGCGCATGCGCGATGCGCCATCCACGACACGGAAGAAGTCGAGCCGACGGCCGTAACGCACACGCCTCACGAAGAGCAGCACGGGCTTGATAGCCGTGCCGAACCCGAAGTGCGTACGCAGGTAAATGCCTGGCTTCAGGTGCTGCGTCCGCTTATTCGGCGGCCACGTCGAGAAGTAGAACGACGCGCGCCTGGTGCGCGACCGCAGTCGCCTGCGTGCTGACCTGTCTGTCAGGTTCTGCGCCGGGTCGAAGTGCGCGCGCAGATCACTCAGGATCTTCGTGATCTCCCGGCCCGGCAGGTTGCCGTGCTGGTCGAGCGGCGCGAGCGCCGTCGGCACGGCGTAGTGCCCGGGAGGCATCTTTCCTTCAGCGACGAGCCGCCGCTCGAACGACTTCAGGCGCCGCGTCCCGCCGTAGATCTGGTACTGCAGGAACTTGATCGGCGCGACCCTGCCCTTCTCGTGCTCGCGGATGTAGATCATCGCCCAGAGGCGATCCTTCTCCGCGCGCTGCACCCACGTCGCGTTGAGCGTGAAGCGGGTCGGGCGATCGAACACCCGCACCATCTCCTCGCGCACCTTCGACTGCGCGAACTGCGCGGTGCGCGTGAGAGCGAGCGCCGTTGCGAATGGCAGCTGCTGCCGCTGCATTGCGTTCACGTGCCGCTCGATCGCGCGGATGTCGCCTGTGATGCGGAACTCCATCGGTGGATCAGGCGACGCTGCGCACGTCACAGCAGCTCGAGCTTGAGCTCCTGCAGCGGCCCCGGCGCGCTCGTGTCGATCACGATGGAGCGGACGACGGGCTGAGAGCGCTTCTTGCCGATCACGACGCCGCGTACCTGCCATTCACCGTCCTCGAGCTCGGTGATCGTCGTCTCCGTCACGTTCGGCGGGAAGGTGTCGAGCACGCCGAAATTCGCCCCGCCATCCGCCGACAGCGCGATCTCGACGCCCTGAAGCTCGCCCGGCTCGAGCGGACGGCCGCTCTCACGCGTCTCCGGCAGTCGCCACGTCACTCGAACGTTCGCCATAGGTGCAATTCCTTGAGTTTCGCCGGCCTGTCACGGCCGATCAGTTCCAGCAGCCACCAGATCAGGCGGCGAATCAGGTGCATCGCGCGTAGGCAATGTCAGGCTGCACAGAGCCCGACCACTGCACCGCCGCCCGCGGAACAGCGTGATACGTCACCCCGTCCACGATCACGCCCTCAGTCGCGATACAGACCGTATCGCCCGGCACCGTGCCCACGGGGAGCATCACGAGCCGATCTGTGCGCTTGACGCTCGTGTACACAGTCTGCTCGGCCACCTGCAGATTCGTCGGCGGCTTCGGCGGCGGCTGCAGGATCGTTTTCTGGACCGGGGCAGAGGGCTGCGACTCGAGACCCTTCGCGCGGGTGTAGGCACGGAAGCAATACGTGCCCGGCGAGAGATTCGGCGAGGTGGCCGTAGTGGCCGCGCCGTTCGCCGTGAATTCTCCGAGCTTGTTGCCGAACGCCTGCCCGTTGCACGTGCCGTACTCGATCCGTGTGCGCTCGATATCACTCGCCGGAAGGGACGAACCATCCTCGTACTGAGTCGGGTTCGTCCACGAAACCGTGACAGTCGCGGCGTGTGCAGCGCCGCTCACGAGATACAGAGCCACCAGCCACAGCGCCCAGAGGACGCGCGGGATGCGGATCATCGGCACTCCTGGATCGTGTTCTCCCGTGCAGAGAGAGCGCCGCCACATCTCGCTGCCGCGCTCCGACTGCCAGTTCAACTGCTCGGCCACCGGGATCATGATCTCGAGATGCACGTAGCGAACGAGCTCAGCGGTCACGACGCGACGCTGCGCACCTTCACGATCAGCTCGAGCACGTAGACGTCGCCGCTGCTCGTCCGCACGGTGTTCGTGACGACGTAGTCGCGATCGTCATCGCCGCCGGCGATGCGCACGCTCGCATCCTGAGACGTCGCGTCGACCGCCTGACCGCTCAGCGAGATCCCGGCGTCGGCCGCCCAGTCGCTCGACTCGATGGGGTCGAGCGCGGCGTTGCTCGGCGCACGGCACGTCCACTCGACCGACCCATCGCGCACCGTCGCGCCCAGAGTCGACGGCCAAGCCGGCTCGCGGTGCCCGGTGAGCCCGGGCATCGTGCACTCGAACTCGAAGCCGGTACTCCTCGTTGGCGCGATGTACGTGCCGGCTGTGATGCGGTGCTCGGGACGCCAGCGATAGCGCAGGTAGCGCGCCCACGGCACGACGTATGTGATCTGCTCGCCCGGCTTCTTGACGACCTCGTCATAGAGCCGAGTCGTGGCCAGATCCTCGGCCACGGGATCAGTCCTCGGTGATCGCCGTCGCCGTGGTCAGTCGCGGCGTCACGCCGTTCGAGATGCTGATGTTCGGCGTGACCGTACCCTTGTACAGGATCTTTCCGGCGCCGCTCGGCGCCGTGCCGACGGCGAAATGCGTCGCGGTCGCGCTGCCGCCCGTGCACTGCGGGAACGTGATATCCGAGGCCGGACTCACGCTGTTGTTCGTGACCGTCCATCCGGCGCCAGAGCGCGCGACAGCGACCCGCTGGTAGCCGGTGTAGCTGACCTCGTTCGTCTGCTGGTCGCCCGCCTCGCCCGGATCGTCCGTGTGCAGGCTCACGTAGAGACTCGTGAGCGGCGAGGATCCGGCGTTGTCGGCGATCCCNGTGATCGCCGTGGCGTTGAAGATCAGCTTCAGAAGGTCGTTCTCGAACGTGTTGCCCTTGCTCATTTCTTTCTCCCGGCTACCGCCCGAAGCGCGGATAGCGCACGCGATCAGTCGTCCCTACAGCGGCATAGCGCACGCGGTCAGACAGCGGCATGCGCGCGCGCACCGTGCGCGAGNGCTTCGTGACGCTGCGGCCGTCGACGACGGCAAGACCGGCNGCCNAACCAGCAGACTCCGCGAGCGAGCGACCGACCGCACTCGCTGNCGATGAACCCGAAGCGCTGCCTTGGATCAGGTAGAGCGCGACACCCGTCGCGGTGACGGCGGCGACACCGGCGGCCGCCCCAATGCCATCCCCGAACGTGACCGACGAGCCGGTCGCTGTGGACGATCCGGCTGCAGATCCCACGGCGGAGGCGATCGGCGCACCAACTGCCGAGACCGTCGAGGAGCCGGTCGCGGTGCCGACGCTCGCAGCGGAATCAGAGACCCCGATCGCCGTCGACGTGCCCGCAGCGGATCCGACCGCAGATGCGACCGAACTGCCGACAGCGGCCGCGGCAGACGTGCCCGAGGCTGCTCCGACGGCATCACCGCTCGCTGCGCTGACAGCCGCCGCTGTGGATGCACCCGCGGCGCTACCGGCTCCAGCAACGATCGCGACGCCTACGGCCGCTGCGGTAGCAACTCCCGCCGCAGTGCCGGCCGCATCGCCGGCAGCAGCACCTACCGCCGAGGCCGTTGCGGTGCCGGCCGCCTCGCCGGTTGCAGCAGCGACGGCGGCACCGACAGCGACAACATTCGCTGTGCCCGCGGCGCTACCGTCTCCATCAACGATCGCGGCGCCGGCGGTGTACTCCACGCGCACCGCCATGCAAGCGAAGTACGGTGCGCCGTTTGCTTCGAACGTGGCCGGCCACGCGCTCCCTGGGGCATCTCCGGTGCCCGAGTAGCTGTGTGTGCTGCCGAACTCCGCGAGATCGCCGCGATCGTCGCCTGAGGAGCAGTACTGCTGCACGCCGTCCCCGGAGCGCAACACGAACCACAGCCAGCCGGCCGGCACCGAAACGTTCGGTGGGGCATCCGAGGCGTCTACGATCGATTTCCAGCCTGGCTCGCCAACACCCACCCCGCTGTAGTGTTTGCTGCTCCACACCAGCGCTGCGCCGGATGGACCGGCGGAACTGCCTCCGGCGTATAGCGCATAGTCGAAGTTGTTGAAGGCCGCATTGCCCGCCCGATCCCCGATGTACGCCTCAAAAGCGGTAATCGTGCCGCCGGGGAAGAAGGCGCCGACGAAATAGAAATCCTCGGAGCCGGTGAATGTGCCTTCCGCCAGCGTCGCGGCGGTTGCGCCGAACGTCGCCATCAGAAGTCCTCGAAAATGGTAGCGGGAGCCGGACTTGCACCGGCGCAATCGCGGTTATGAGCCGCGTGCTCTGCTATCTGAGCTATCCCGCTGGAAAACGAAAGCCCGCCGGGCGGCGGGCCTTCGTACGGAGGGACGTGTACAGCGTGAATGCTGGACGATCCGAGATTACCCCGACTTTGATGACGCGTTCAAATCTTTCAAATCCGGATGCCCTTCGCATCCAGGTATCCCCGGATGCGCCAGCGGGCACGACGCAGCACGGCCTGAAAGTGCCGCACGCTCATCCTGCAGCGGCGGGCGTTCACCTCGATCGGAAGCCACTGCGTGTAGTACTCGACCACTACCCGCCTGTCGATGTCCCCGAGCTTCGACACCGCCGCATCCACCGCCGCGATCTGGTCCGGCATCTGCGGCTCCGGCTTATACAGCGGCTCCTGCGGGATGCCGAGCTTGCCGTAGAGCGCCGCCTTCTCCGTCGGGGACTGACGTGGATAGCCCGCAATCCCCCTGTCGCGGAACCACCTCGCCCATTCCTCCAGCAGTAAATGGACGTGCTTCGTCTCAGGGTCCATCCGATTCATCGCCCGTGCATCACGCTCCACCGCAATCTCCAGAGCTACCGCTACCATCGACACCTTCCAACCTCAGACAATTCTCGCGGTCACGCCGATCGTCGTACGCGGCCGCCTCGTGCGCTCCTGCGGATGCGNCCCATGTAGTCCACGGGCTCAAGCGGGCGCACCGGCTGCGCGGTCTTGCAGTGGACGCAACGATGATGCCGATGCAGCGTCCGCTCCCCGCACTTCGCGCAGTCGTCCAACGTGAAGCCCATGTTCGCCGCGAACCTGAGACTCCCATCGTATTCACGCAGACTCATCCGATCCGTTCCTCACGCCGTCCTGCGCGCACCGAGCGCGTCGTAGACGTCCCGCTCCGTGCGCCACACGAGCCACGGCGATCCCCGCTCGCGGCACCGCTGGAAAAACCTGAGCTGCTCCTCCGTGTACTCGCCCTTGCGACCCTCGCGCTCCGGGCGCTTGATCTCGACGGGTATCCACCGGCCGCGCCAGCACACCCAGCCATCGAGCGGCCCGGCCTGCACCCACTGCGCACCGAGCGCCCGAGCGATGCTCACGAGCGCGTGCTCGTTCTCATCCCGACGTGCTGCGCGTCTCAAGGCTGGCGCTCCAGCTCCTCGCGCACGTCGTTGCGCACGCGCAGGAGCGGACAGTCACACTCGAGCCCGCGATGAGACGCACACGAGCGATGATGCGTCGTCAGCAACGGCTCGACCTGCTCGAGCAGACGAAGCAGCCGCATGCAGCGGTCACAGCCGAATTCTAGTTCTGTCGTCATCGCTCGCCCTCGCGCGCCTTCCGCTTGCCGTCATCTTTGCTCTCGCGAATCACGAGGCGTACCCGGCGCACGTCGCTCGACGTGTCGATATCGCCCTCGAGCCGCACGCGTTTGCCGTCGATGTCGCCGTAGCCGAAGTACCGCGGCTTCGGCGGCTTCGCGAGGTCATCCCATTCCACGTACAGCACCCCGAGTCTCACCTTGTGCTCCCCTGTGCCTCCCCTTACCTGCCCTCTCCTCCAGTCCCTTCTCTCACCTGTCGGTTCGGAGAGCAGACCTAGCCCCTAGGACCGGTCTGCCTTCACCTGTCGGACGGAGCCGCAGGACCCGGCAGCCTTGCGACGCGAGGGTGCTGCCTTCGCCGCCCTCTTCCCGGTGTTTCAGCGTCTCCCCCGGTACCGGTATCTGCCGCGCGCCGCCGACGTTGCATTTCTGACCGTCCAGCGCGCAGCGCTCACCTCAGTCTCCGCAATGCCCAGGCGGAGCCCTGGTTATCACCCCTCGCAGCACCTCCACCACGGCCGTGAGACCATGCCGTACGTGCAGATCGTTGAAGTCCTGACCGACTTCGGGCGGCATGCACCAGCGCAACCCCGTACGCCTCGCAGCCTCCTCGCCCGTGCGCGAAGCATCGTTGTCGGCACAGACGATCGCGCGCGGGAAACGCCGCGCGACGAACTCGACATTGCGCGCCGAGAAACACGCGATCACCGCGCGCGACGGAGAAAGCCGCGCCATTGCTGCATCGATCGAGAGCGCCGTCGCGTAGCCTTCGCAGAGCAGGACGTACCTGGCGCGCGCTGGCGGCTGCCCGAGCCGATAAATGCCGCCCTTCGTTCGCCCGCCAGGTAGGAACCTCTTCGTGCCGTCCTCGTCGATGAGCTGCGCGCTTATCACGCGCTCATAGGACTCCGCGTCGCGCACGGGCACGACGAGCTTCCCTTCGTGCACGAGCGCGCTCATATGCGGGAATCCCTTGCGCGCGAGATATGGATGCGTGGATAGGACCGCAGCGCGGACGATCTGCGCGGCCTGCGCCGCGACCTGCTCCTGCCGCGCACGCTCTTCGGCCGCGAGCCTGCGCGCCTCCTCTCGCGCTCTCTCGAGCGCCGCGCGCGTCTGTGCGTCGTCCCGGTGGCTCGCATCACGCCATACGGCGGTGAGCCCAGTTGACCAGTCGCCGAACACGGCGAGCGTCGGGGTGATGAGCTTGCACCAACCGGCCGTATTCCCGCGACGCTTCCCGACGCCAGGGAATCGCACGAACCGGCCCTGCGGAATGCACGCGGGCGGGGTCATGCCGGCCGCAGCGATCGCATCGCGCAGGCTCTGCGTGTGTCGTATGCCCGCAGGACGCCGACTCTCTGCCGGATGACGCACCGCTGTCATGCCGCGCGCGCCTCCTGACGTCTACGGTGGTACGCGATGAGCTGCCGGCGGATCTCGTTGCGCAGGGCGGTCGTCGGCTCGGCTGGCTCGGTGAAGTCGTAATGCCACTCGCGCGGCGGCCACTCGCCCGTGATATTGCGGAAGATCGCCGATGCGTAGCCCTGCGGCCTCTGCGTGCTGGAGCCGCGCACGTATCCGACGATCTGCCGCCAGAGGTCGTGCTTGTCGGTCGCTGCCCGCCGGCCGCCGAGCTTGATCTCGGTCATCACGCCGGCCGACTCGTCGACCTTCGTGCGCTTCTGCTTCTCGAAGCCGCACGCCATGCAACGGCGGCGGAACGGCGTGTAGCCGCACTCGGGGCACCCGCGCGGCTCATAATCGTCGTCCTTGCGGATGATCCGATCGGCCTTCTCGCCATCGTCGAGTGTGCGGAACCCCTCGAAGTAGACCTGCTCGAAGTCGGCAAGAAAGCGCAGCGCGTTGCCTGAGTGATCGAGCAGGATGCAGTCGGGCTTGCCGGGTGCGCACCGAAGGCCGCGCCCCCACATCTGGATGACCTCGGAGAGCGACTTGCGAAGTGGCCGCGCATCGATGATGCAGCCGACGTCCGGCACGTCGAATCCTTTCGAAAGCGCCGCCACGGACACCAGCACACGGATGGACGAATCGGGGCGCTCGAACTCGCGCACGAGATCCGCGCGCTCATCGTCCGGCGTCTCGGAGGTGTAGCAGGCCGCGTTCACGCCCGCAGCGTTGAACCGCGCGACCAGCTCCTTGCAGTAGGCGATATCCGCACCGAAGGCGATGGTCTTGCGGTCCTCGCCGTGCGCGAGCCACTCCGCGACGACATCGCCGATGATCTGCGTCTCGCGCTCGGCGGCAGCACGCGCAGTCCACTCCCCGCCGCTCGTCTCCGCGCCCGTCATGTCCGGGCGCACGCAGGTGAGAATGCGCAGCGGCACGAGCACGCCCTCCTGCGTGAGCTCGTACATCGTCGTGGTGTTGACGAGATTCGTATAGAGTTGCCCGAGCCCCTTCGTGCACGGCGTAGCCGTGAGTCCGATCACGGCCGCCTCGGTGCTGAGGATCTTCTCGCGCGCCGCCTTGTAGACGGCGTGGCACTCGTCGATGACGATGAGATCGGCGTGCGGCCAGTAGCCACGCGCACCGAGCGTCTGAATGCTCGCGATCTGAAACGGGATCGAGTTGTCACGCCGCCAGTGATTGGCCTGGATCACACCATGCTCGAGCCCGTACTGATCGGCCCGCGCGCTCGTCTGATTGATGAGCGCCGTGCGGTCACAAACGAACACCGCGCGCTTGCCCTTGATGAGAGCGCCGTGAAGGAGCTGAAGCGCCGCGAGCGTCTTGCCGCTGCCCGTCGGCGCCGTGAGGATCTGCCGGCGATGCCCGTTACGGAACCCCTCCCGCAGCGCCGAGAGCGCGCGCATCTGCCACGCCCGTGGCGGCGGGAAGTTCGCCCGCGAGTAATCGACCTCGAGCGGGCACCAGTTGTGCTGCGTGACCTCGATCATGCCGCCTGCTTGCGAAGCCGCGCGATCTCCCGGTCCTTGGCCTTGAGCATTCGGCGCATCGCCGCGCACTCGTTCATGTAGCGGTCTCGCGCCTGCTTGAGCGCCACGATCTCCTGCGACGCGCGCTTGAGCTCATCGGCCATCTGCGCCATCCGGTCATCCGCCGCGAGTACCCGCTCCATGCGCTCGCGGAAGTCGCTCTCGACCTGCGCGAGCTCCTCAGCCGCGTCCACGAACTCACTGAGATCGGGCGCGTCATCGGCCGCAGATTGCTGCGGTGCAGAAATCTCTAACGCGTTAGAGATTTCTTTCCTGTCAATGACTTGCGTGTCATTTTCCGTCTCCTGACGCTTTGCAGCGGGCTGCTTTGTCGGTGCACGCGACGAGGGGAAGAAGCCACGCAGCGAGTTGAACGCGATGCCCTTGGCATTGCGCTTCGCCGCGGTGATGTACAGGTGCGCGGTGCTGTACCCGAAGGAGCAGTGCTCCTCGATCCAGCTCTGGAACTGCCCGTGCGGCAGCTCGCGCTTCACCGCGAGCAGCATCCGACCGCACTCGATAGCGTACTCGACGGCCGTCTCGGCACACGAGCGCGCCAGCAGGTGTACTTTGTTGATTTGGTCGGCGGCCGATGAGAGATCGGTACGAACGAGTGGCATAGCGGAGTCCTTATGCGTGCACGAGGCCGAGGCTTGCCGCGCGACCGCGGTCAGCGAGTTCACCCGCGTGTCTCCCGCACGAATCGCTTGATGATCTCCAGTTCTCGCTCGGCCTCGAGCCTCGCGGCTCGCTCCGCTGCGAGCTGTTGCTCCAATGTGGATAACAGCGGCTTGAGTTCATACCCGCGCCTGTGCGCAAGCCAGATGAGCGGAATGTCGTTTCCAACCAGCTCCATGAAGCGGTCGATCTTGTCTGTCGGGAAATGACCGCTGCCGGTCTTGATCCTCGACCATTGCGCGACGTCGATTCCGAGACCGTCTGCGAGCTGCTTGTCCTCCAGGCCGGAGACGTCCTGCGCCAGCCGCATCGCGGCGCGCAGAGACGGGCGCGAGATGATGTATTCGCGCGAGATCTCTGACGGCTCGGGCGTCCAATCGTCAAACAGAGTCAGATTTCTTGACTCCAGTTGACGGTCGGGTCTATGGCCAAATTTTTTTCCGGCAGACATGGCTAGGCAGCCTTCTTGCCGCGCGATGAACGGCGCTTGCTGGAGGCGTTGACCTGTACGAGGTAGTCGTACAGCGCCTGAACACGGGTCACCGTTGGGTGGCGCACTGCGCCTGAGGCGAACTTCTTCAGCCATTCGTAGCCGACGCCCGCTCGGCGGGCGATCTCGGGGCGGCTGAGGTGGCACGCGCGAAGCAACTGACGGGTACGGTCGAGGAGTGAATCTGTCATGGCGCAGGTATTATCAGGTAACGTTTTACCCGCTGCAAGTGGCAACAGGCCCCTTGTCGCCGCCCCAGTCTGGAAACCCTTTACGTCCCGCCGGGAAGAAAATGCGCGCATGGGACGAGATAGGCCAGACCCGCGTCACATTCTGGCGCGCAACCTGCGGATGCTGATGGAGGAAACGAAGCTGAGCGGCCCAGAGGTGGCCCGCAAGGCAGGGGTTTCCCCTAAGACCGTGAACAATATGGTAAACGCCCGCCATGGCCCGAGGCTGGATCATGTGGACGCTGTGGCGCGCGTATTCGGCCTAGACCTGTGGCAGCTGATCCACCCCGGTCTTCGATCGGACCTCTGGCAGACAGGCGCATTAGCACGCCTTGTGGACCTCTACAGCGACAGCCCACCAGACGCTCAGTTGCACATCCTCCAGACCGCTGAACTCTGGCACGCCCGGCAACAGCGGGCTGGCTGAGATACACGACCCTCTATCGACAGTGTAGTTAGGTTGCGCGCCTAACTTTACCCTCGTGCGGTAAAATTTTTCTTGACCTCCGTCTGCAGACGCGGTAAAACATTACCGTGACGGCTCAACTGAGGAGGTTCCCGCGATGAACGGCTCCGCGATCACGTTTGCGACCGACGCCGAGCGGATCGCGTTTCATGTCGAGCTCGAGACCGAGGGCGAGCGCAGTCCGTGCCAGGTCGACACAGCGCTCTCCAACGCCGCGCGCGTGGCCGAGATCCGGCGCCTGATCCGGCGGGATGACTCGGACGAGGTGAAGACCATAGCCGCCCTCCTCTGCGCGGCGCTGACGGGATGGGCACAGACATGAACGTCCAGATGCGCTATGTGTCGCCCACGGCCGAGGACCTCGCGATTTTCGAGAGGCTGCGCCTCCGGCTGCGCTTCCCGTACCGGACGCTGGCTCACGACGTCTGCGATTTCGCGCGGACGCGCGCGGCGCTGATCGTGCACAGCTCTGTCGTCCGCTCGGCGCTCGTCGATGTCGAGGAGCAACTCTGCACGGACCGGCGCGAGCGCATGCGGGAGTGTGCGCCAGAGCTCTACCGGCTCCTCAAGGATGCGCTGCGCCTCATGCCGCTCGGCAGTCACGAGCGCGCGGTGTGGTTCACGCACGCGAGTGCGGCCATCGCGGCCGTGAAGGGGGAGGCATGATCCGCGCGATTCGTCGCCTGCTCCGTGGCCGCGGCCACTGCCTGCGACTCAACGGCCTGCCGGTCGAGGCCGCCCCGCAGTACGTGCAGGACCGGCTCATCGAGCGGCGCTGGCGCGAGCGCGTCGCGCGCAATATCGAGCGTCGGCGCGCGGTGCAATCGTCCTCGTCCGTGCACATCGCTCACGACCCCAACTGGATCCCGCCGTACCTGCGCGCGACAGAGAGCTGCGCGCTGCTGCGGCGGCAGGCCGCATAGGAGGCGCGCACATGTCCGCTGACCCGATCCCTGCCGATCCGACGCCGCCGGTTCCGGCGCAGCCTGCGGGCCTGCCCGTCGCGCGCGTCGCGAATCCGCTCGACATCGAGCCGCATCAATTCAAGAACGCCCTGCAGCGTCGGGGCGAGAACCGCAAGGCGCTCATCGATTGGGTGCGCCAGTCGCTCGTCGACGGCGTCGACTTCGGCGCGGTGCCGCTTCGCCGCGGCGGCTACTCCAAGCCGTCGCTGCGCAAGCCGGGCGCCGAGAAGATCTGCGGCATGCTCGGCGTGACCGTCACCTTCCCGACGCTCAAGGACTACGAGCAGGCCGCGCTCGAAGGGCGCGAGATCCACTCGATCATCATCCGCTGTCATCTGCTCTCCCCTGACGGGCAGATCGTCGCCGATGGGATCGGCGCGCGCTCGGTCGAGCAGGATCACGGCGATCTCAACAAGGCGCTCAAGATGGCCTGCAAGAGCGCGCATATCGACGCGACGCTGCGCATGGCGGGGCTCTCGGAGATCTTCACCCAGGATCTCGAGGACATGCCGCCCGAAGCGCTCGGTGGCGCGGACGACGCGAATCCGAACATCTCGCCCGTCGATCCTCTGCCGCCGCGCCAGCCTGCGCCCGCGCCGCGCGGCGTGCGACTCGCCACGGAGCGGCAAGTGAAGATGCTGCGCGTGAAGCTCGAACAGGCCGGGGTCGATGACACGGAGTTCTGCGACTACTTCGGCGTGAGCTCCGTCGGCGAGCTGCCGTTTAACCGCGTGAACGAGGCCCTGCATTGGATCGCGACGAAATCACAGTAGCGCCGCCAGTGTCGCCGCCGGAGCGTGCATTGGCTGCGGATCGCTGATGCTCTCGCATGGCGAGTTCTGCGCGGTGTGCAGGACGGCGCTCGCGGCGTACGCGGCGATGAAGTGTAGGTGATCTGTCGCATGCTGAGCGTTGCACACAATCGAATGGGCGCCGGGGGAGCGAACCGTAAAGCCGGGTGCTCCAGCCCCTACCACGGAGCTCGAATCCGGCACAGAGCTTCGTCCTCTCCGACTGGTGGGAACCGGAACACTGGTACGAGATTCGGTGCCGTTGCTGTGGCGACTACATGGTGGACCACGAACGAGACGCGCTTGTCGCCCGCTGGAACCGGCGAGCGGCGTCCGATGCAGAACATGTCATCGGGAGTACATGAGGGAGTTATGGCGGAGAAAACAGGCACAACGCCGGTCCGTAGCGAAGGCGAAACCGTACCGGCTCCCGCGCCTTGCGTGGACGCCGCCGGAGAGGCTGATTGCGAGCGCTGCCAGGGCAGCGGGCGCATAACGCTCATGAGTGCGGCGAGACACGGGCGCGGGCGGACGCCATCCGAGAACGGCGTCATGACTCATCCGACCTGCACTCTGTCGGCGGAATCCTCTCCGCCGGCTCATGCCGGAACTCTGAGGCGGTCCCCAACCGCCGCATACCGCGCGGACAGAGTGCAGATCCGATGGGTCAAGAGGTTCGCTCGATGAGCTACGTAACGCGCGTCGTGACATTCAGGCTCGAGCCGGATCGAGAGCAGATGGCACTGCTCAAACTCCGCGATGAGCAGGCGACAGCCTACATGAACCGCTACTCGGTGCATCTGTACGCCGAGCGGAACGGATGGCGCGCACAGGCCGAGAAAGACAAGCCGACTAGCACCGTGCACGCATCGCCCGGTGAGCTGTCATCGGCGATTTACGTCGCCTGCCAGCAGCGGGTGCGCTCGGACTGGAGCCGCATCGGCGGACGGATCAAGCACGGCGGCGTCATCCCGACCTACCGGCGCGGAACGATTCCGTTCGATTCAGGCGGCAGACCGGACCGCGGTGGCAACTGCGGCGTCAAGATCATTCGTGCCCGGGACGGCGGCTTCTCGGCGATGCTGCACGTTTCCGCGCAGAAGTCTGATGCGCTGGGCTGGATCGAGGTTCCGCTGGGGCGCAGCACCGTGAGGGACCAGTTCCGCGCCATCACGGCCGCCGAGCTCGCGGATGGCGAGCGCCCGATCCTCAAAGGCGAAGTCCGCATTCTGCGCGGATCCGGGAAAGTGCTCCTCAGTGTGGCCACGCGGTACGAGCGCACGCTTGCACCGCTCGGCCAGCGCACCGCGACGCTCAGCGAATTCGAGGATGGCCGCCTGTTCATTCGCACGGAATGCGGCTCGCTCGATTACAGCTCACGCCTGCATGCGCTGCGCGAGAAGAAGCTGCATTGGGACGCGATCCGTCGCCGCTTCACGCGGCGGATGATGCGTCGTAAGGGCTGCTCGCGCACGATCCGGCGCAAGCTCGATCACTTCGGCCTCGACCGCTGGCTCGATACCGAAATGCACCGCTGGTCGGCCGATATTGTCCGCTGGGCGCACAGCCAGGGATGCGCGCGCATCGTGATTGCGCCTCTGATCGGCTCAGACTGGCCGGCGCACATGCTCGCCGTGCGCATCCGCTACAAGGCTGCCGACTATGGTCTGTCGGTCGATGAGCCGGCGCTCGACCAGGAGCCGACAGCGCGCGCAGTGGAAGCAGAAGTCCGGAAGACGCGCTCCCGGGCCAAGAAGCTCGCGGATGCGGTTGGAACGATCAACGACGTACTCAACAGGAGGAATAATGGACGCATTGCAAATGGTCGAAACGTTCGCCGCTGACGGTTTCGAGCAGGCGCGCGAATACTTCAAGTCACCAGCGGGCGCGAATGCGGAACACGCGCGCGACGTTCTCAAGGCGCTCTCCGCCTATAGCCGAATCCGCGCAACGCGCGCGAATGAGGCTGCGATCGCTGTCGCAATGGCGAAGTACATGGGGCTGCGCGGCGAAGCACTCGCGCCGATCTGGGAGCAGATCACCGGAAAGCCGCTGGATCCCGCGATGCTGCCGGCGCCTGACGAGTGCCTCGGTGATGACGGCGGCGTCGCCGCGGAGATTCAGGCACTTGCGAGTCCGTCGCGGTCGTCATCGGTGAAGCGCTCGCGAACGCGCGCGCAAGTATCTGATGCGGCAGTCGCCTCATAGGCGGCCGTCGCAAGGACTGAACTGCTGGAGGGGAATTGGGGCGCCGGTACGGTGCTGTTCGCCAGCGTCGCACTCGTGTCGCAAGGACTGAACTGCTGGAGGGGAATTGGGGCTGGAAATCCACTTGGATCGCTTGTCTCCGCAATGCCCGTCGCAAGGACTGAACTGCTGGAGGGGAATTGGGGCAGTCGAGCGCGCCACGCATGGAACGCTGCGCGATGATCGTCGCAAGGACTGAACTGCTGGAGGGGAATTGGGGCGAGTACCTCGCGGAGAAGCGCGAGGCGCTCGAGAAGTCGCAAGGACTGAACTGCTGGAGGGGAATTGGGGCTCACCTGATAAGTTCCCCGCCCTAAGTGCTTGATCCAGTCGCAAGGACTGAACTGCTGGAGGGGAATTGGGGCACGGGCTGCCATCCAGCCATCCGCACGGCGTGTATGTCGTATGGGATGACGCGCCTGTCTGCGAGTTCTGCGG
>Ga0065720_1019483_pt1 | contig 25245 bp, 18 predicted proteins | sample Thericmetagenome_FD_59107 | JGI IMG/M metagenome (GOLD analysis project Ga0065720, IMG submission 59107) | Thermophilic microbial communities from the Joint Bioenergy Institute, California, USA of rice/straw/compost enrichment - eDNA_2 v2... | ecosystem: Engineered > Solid waste > Grass >... | reverse complement strand
GGTGCCACGGGCGGCGCCGCGGGGCGGGGGGCCCGGGGCGCGGTGCAGGGTAGGCTGCTGCGTCGGCGGCCGGGCGGCGCGGAGGGCCCAAGGGGGGCGGGTGAAATTTATGTCCTGTCGAACGATCTGGTGTCAACGGTGGGCCGAACTCGACGATGAAATCGGACAAGATCACTACGTGGATTCCGGTTTCATTCATAGCACCTCCCTCAAGCAGAAATGATTGCGCTGCATGGTGCCGGGTCTCAAGAAGGCGTGTAACTTTATATAACTCTATGGCACAGAGTAAATTGCTCTCTTACTAAACCTTTGCCGATGGAATGCGCCCAACTGACTATTATCGGTGGCACCGGGCACCGTCACTCCTTTAAGTTACTCGATCCCAGGGATCTATAAGCCTAAAGACCCGGGCAGCCTCATTGATGTCTACACCTTGTCCCTATCCGAAGAGTTATCACAGGACCAGCTGTGTTCACTTTTGACGGGACATCTATACATGCTGATAACAGCAACGGTAGCTCGAGCGGGGGTAGCAGCGGCATTGCTGAGGCGGCGCCGATCGCGAGTCAGCCTGCCAATCTGTCAGGGGCTGAGTCGAATGAGTGTACGGTGCCACAGTGACAGCAGTGTAGTGGGCAGGGGTTTAGCGGGTGCATGAATTGTGCGACGCCGTACGCGTGTAAGGGGATCAATTCTTGGTATCCGCAATGCTCGTTAGGTCTTACTAAGAGCTGAGTTGTGGCAAGAGAAACAGTGATTCGAGATGTGAGCAATTGGGTTTGAGAATAAGTGTGAGGACATTTTGGTAAAAGTTCACTTTTGTCGTTGTGAACATTGCTGTAATCGGTAAAATGTTGATCAAGCTTAGATATTTAATCAAACCCGTCTATAGAAGTATATTTTATCACCGTTCACCCGCTGTCTCCCGACATAACATCGAGGGCTAGATAACACAGCACGATGTAAAACATATGCTGTACCCTTAAAGACGACGCTAACTCCTTCCCAAATCTCTCCTAACCCTCCACACTCGACTCCCCACATCCCTCCCTGCACTCCCGTGCAACATCTCTACCCATGGAACCTCGTCTTGTTCCTCCTCCTCCTCCACACCCCCACTTTCCTCTCTATCCTCGTCTTCCCTCTCTTCATCGACCCGTTTAGCGGCCTTGCTGTTACTTTTCCAATAAAGCCCCTCGACATAAGCCCAAGTCGGAGCGTCAAACTTGCCCGCCACCAAGACGAGTTCATCTCCACGAAAAGAATGAAGAACAGAGGGGGGAACCGGAGTGAGGAGATGGAGTTCGGGGTTTGAAGAAGTTAGGGAGACGCCGCGTATGAGGACTAGGCCTACCAGGGAGGTGTATTGTGGGGAGAGAGGAGAGCCTGTAGGGTTGGGAATCAATGGTAATAACGGCGTAGAATTGAGGTGAGAAGGCGAAGATGAGGTAAAGGAGGGGGCAGAGCTGGAATTGGAGTCTGAGTCTAATTCATCATCGCATCCGCCCTGGGAAGTAGATGATGTGAAGGACAAGGAAGTATCTCCTGGTACTGCTAATCCCCGCAATGCCTCCTTTTTCTCGATTCTGACCAACCCCATCACCATTCCATTGATCGCATCGGAAACAAGCTCTGGTGCATATTGGTGATCGTAGCATACAATCCCCAGCACTCCCCTCTCGTCCGGCCGACCCGCCAATCGCACCCGCCATGGGCAAAGGTGTGTCAGGGGTGTGGGATTCCATTCGCATCCAGGGCCACCTTGTTGATCTCTGGAAAAGGGAGAGAGGTGGAAGTACGACTGCATCGCCATCGAGCGAAGTGTTGCTGGAGTCCATGAAGCTGCTCCACCGCCGCCGCCTTCACCAGAGGAATTTGGCTGGCTTGGGAGCATAGTGAATGGGATTGTGCTTGATGATGCACACGCCTCACGTAAAGCAGAGACAGTCTCTTCTGGACCGTCTTCAGACATATAGAGGACCTCCGTTGGGCGCAGGACAGCGATCAGTTCCGCCAACAGGTCAAGCCCTGTACCTTGGATCCAGCCCGGGGTGTTAACCACCAACGGGATATTTTCTTGAGAAGCAGAGCGTCTATAGTACGCGAATAAGTCTCTCGCACAAGCTATGAAGTGTGCTGGATCTAGCGCGGGGGTGACAGATGCGATGGCGTGCATGCGGACCGTCGTCATCCCCTCATTGCCGCTGTCCAGACCCTTCTCCCCAAATGAAAGACCCGGGTGACAAAACGGGGGTGCAAGGTTCGGACGCCTAAGTTTTGTCAGCGAAACCACGCCCGGCGGCGAGAACTCTGGCTGTCCTGGGTCGAGGTCGAGCACCATGACAGGTTTCCAGGAGCGCGACTTGTGTCCCGCACGGTCGGTCATGAGACGGTTGGTCAAGAGTCGACCAAAAGTAGATTTGCCGGAGGATTTAGGGCCACAGATGAAGAGTATTGGGGAAGGTTTACGGCGGGTGCTGGTGAGCAATTCGGAGATTTTTTTGTTCCACGCTGGATGAGAAGCCAATTCGCGAAGGGAGGTGCGCTTCGGGGCATCTGCACTGGTGTATATCTGGACAAAGCATTAGAATCCGTACTCTGAGGCTGGGGAAGACTTCAAGGGGCGTACAATCTGAAAAGTGTCGCTCGTCTCATTCCACAAGCGTCCAAACAACGGATTTAGACGGGCCAGTTCACGCAATCCTTGGGCGGTTGGACATGGCAAAAGCTCAATGACAGTGTCATTGGCTGTCCGCAAAACCGGAAGAGCATGACAGTGTGGGGCGTGCACCCACTGCACATCATCGATTGGCGTCAGTGTCGCGCCGGCGATGGTCACCTCGCCCTGGTGAACTTTTACGCCGTAGTTGCCAAGGATGACAAAACGCTGGGAAAAGTCAGCAGTCAGCAGGGCCACACACGAGAGTAATGAGCACCTAGTTCGCAGAAGCATACCTCTACATCAGGAGTGCTTAAAACCAGCCTGCCACCGGCTTTGCGCTGGAAGTTGGAATTGTTCGGCTGGAAGGAGGAGTGATGGCGGAGTAGCTCGCGGGGGGATGACGGTCTGCATAATAATTAGTTCCAAGATCAAGCGGGAAGACGAAGGCGAATATACTTAGACGGTTTCTCTTCTTCAGTCTCTACGGGCGTGGCTGGCGTAGCTGGTGTGATTGGCGAGTCCTCGGGAGACTTGCGTTTGCTCTTGCGTAGGACCTGGGCGGCTGAGATCGGCGTTGCGCTTCGCCTTTCTGTCACATGCTTGCTGTTGTCAACACTCTGTGGCTGTTTCTGAGCCTGAACTACGAGACTCCGAGCCCATAGCTGCTGGCGCGCAGCAAAGGCACTCAGGACTTGTTTGGTCAGTGACGGCACCTCCAGGGTTGAATCGATGAATCAAAGGACTGAAGGATTCATACTTGGTGTATTGTTGCCGCTTTCGCTGGCGCTGCCTTCCAGCTTTCTCTTCTTTGTCGATGTCATCTTAATTTCCAGCTCTCTTTCACCTTTCCCCCTAAATCTTCTCTCGACCTGACTCTTTTTTTTCCTTTTTCACCCCTCTTCAACCGCCAAACGACGGCTTTCTCATTCCGTTTGCTCACTCAACCTCCACCAATCAAACACGCCAATATAGCAGCACGCCAATTTTGAGAAATTGGTTACTTTTTCACAGGGACACAAAACTGTCTCAAATCGGCCGCATGGGCGGCCTTCACGATCTGCTCAGTCGATTTGCCTTTGTTATCATCAAAGAGTAAAAAGGTGGGTGCAGCGAAAGTTTTGGCCCCACCAAATTTTTGGAGTTCGAGCGCGTCCCATTAGCCAATCATAGAGCATTACAATTGAAATTTTCCCCCACCCTTTACACGACAAGGACCATATGGCTTATCGCGATGCGCGAACCTTTTTTTCACCCATCAACTTTTTAATCCAGAAAAAAAGCACCAGAGTCGCCAGTTTTTTCCCGCTCCCCGCCAACGTTGACCCGCACACTGCCACCTGAAATCCTAGCTCAACTCTCCCTGTTTGATCCTGTCTACTTAGTGTCCGATTCATTTTCCTGTCTCATCTAACCGCCAACCGCAATGGCAGGGCCGCGCGCGCCCATCGGCACACTCTCACAGCACGCGGCCGCCGCATCCAACCTGGTCCGTAAGATGGTGCCCGGCCGGTTCCGCGGCGAGCAGGGCCGCGATCGCAAGCCTGAGCCCGTCAAGGACGAGAGTGACAGTGATTCCGACAGCACTTCCGAGACCAGTTCCGAAACTGATACATCTACCGGTAGCGAGGCCGATAACAGCACCTCAAAAAACTGGGCTGAGGGCTTGCGAAACAAGGCGAAGCCAAATGGCGTTAAATTTGAGCCGAAGAAAGGTAATTCTGTGAAGGAGTCGGAGAGTAAGAGCGACAGCGAGAGCGAGAGGGACAGTGAGAGTCAGTCCGAGAACACCAAGGCCAATCCCAAGGACAAGATTGATGTTGACGAGGAGTCGGAGTCGAGCTCCGAGAGCGAGTCGGACGATGAGATGGCAGATGCTCCTCCCATGAAGGCCCCGCCTAGCCCGAACACAATCAGGCGCTCCATGGCAGCCCATACCTCGGAGTCCAGCAGCTCCGAGTCGAGCGATGACGAGATCGTCGAATCAGATGAATCGGAAGACGAAAAGCAGGCTGAGGCTGAGGCTGAGAGTGAGAGCGAGAGCGAAGAGGAGGTTCCCCCCAAGCAGCAGACCCAGCCGGTGAAGCTGGCTCCCAAGGAAGCACCCAAGAGTAAGCCCTTTACCAATGGCACCAAGAGCAAGGAATTTGTCAGTGTGTCCGAGTCCAGCTCGGAAAGTGATGAGGAAGAGGAGCCGACTAAGACTGTTGCAAAGGACAATAGGTGTGTATTTATTATCTTGCACATGCCTTCACATGCTAACAGCTCAGCGCGCCTCGCGATTTCATCTCCCAGGGTTTTTACCTTCGCAAGGCTGAGGAAGACCTCGATGCCGCTGCCGTGGCCGCAGCTTTCAAAAAGGCTAAAGCCGAGGGCAAGCAAATTTGGTACTTTACTGCGCCTAAGTCGGTCCCCATTGAAGTTATCCAGAAGGCAACCATCCCCCTGGACAAGGTTGCTGCCGGTTTGCCCATTCTCTCTCACGACGGCACTGAGTATACGGGCACTTTCGAGACGCCCGTTAACCACCAGATCAAGATCCTCGTGCCCGGAAAATTGGGCAACAAGTACGAGACGCTTAGCAACTCGGTCGACAAGGTCTTGCACATCACCCGCGTCGCCCGCTTTAGCGAGGCTAACGAGTCGAAGTCGACTACTGCTGTCGTCCCTGCTACCTCGAAGGCGCCCCGCACGCAGCCTAAGGGCCTCAAAGCGCGTTATCGGCCCATCGGTGTCACCAGCGGGGCCATGGGCAGCATCGGCGTGGATGACTCTGCCAGCGAGAGCGATGTAGAGATTACTCAAGCTCCTTCGCTGGACGCTCCCATGTCTACGGATGACTCCAAAAAGGCCACCAAGAAACGCAAGCACGGAGACGTAGAGAAGAACACGCCCAACGGCAAGGACCATGCTGCCACCACACCCGCCAAGAAGTCCAAGAAGGCACGCGTCGACAACACCAACACCCCGACAGTTCATCCTGTTTCCAGATCTTCCAAGGAAACGCCCATCGCACCCCCGCCTGTTCCCAGCAGCGACAGCGTGAGCAAGTCGTCTTCGGCCAAGAAGGGTGCCTCCAGCAAGCCGAAGAAGAATCCCGCCGAGCTGCCCAAGCCAACTAAAGTCACCCCTGTTCTGCCCCCTCCTATCCCTGTCGCTGGTGCTGCTACCAATGCGAAGAGCACTTAGGTGGGTTCTTCGGATGGCTTCGGCTCCGGTGCTAGTTCTGGATCTGGATTGGGGGTTAGTGATGTGATGGGTACGGCTGCGCTAACTACCACGGCAGCGGACACCACGGTGACGGAAGCGAGTGGATGGCAGTCGATGTCAGCGCAAAAGAAGAGAGAGACTGCGGTGCCCACAGCACGTCAAATTCAGGCTTTTGGGGCTTGTGGTCGGGGAACGATGATGCTGTGCACCCCGATAAAGGCTGACCCTGTTGGCGGCGATGTAGCAATGAAGGGGACTGGCAGTAGCAGCATCACTACCCCGGTCAAGAGTACGACAGCTATGAGCTTGATGCCGAAGACGGCCGTTCTCATGCCCGTTGCCGAGGCCCGCTGGACACCAATTCCGATCGCGGGAGTGAAGAATTGCAGATCGGTTTTTTCTTCGTCTCCTCGGGACTCACCCCAATCCTCTAGCGTTGCGGTTGACTCTACCCAGCGAAAGCAGCAAGATACGGTGGCCTCGATTTCAAACCCTTTCACTTGCGCCGGTACTGTCGCCCCTCCTACTTCAACTGCACCTGCGTCGCTTGCCATTCCCCGCTCTGGTGTTGGTCCCCACCAGACTCATCACGCTTTTGCTCAGGGGCTTCCTCCAACCCAGCCGCAACCTCTCAAGGGAATTCTCAAGACCCCTGAGCGGCATCAGAAGCAGCGAGTTGTCATTAAACGGGAAGAACTGTCAGATATAGGGTGGGACAGCTTGACCGACGGAGGTAATGGCAATGCTAAGCCTCGTAGTAGTCGTAGTGATGGGAAGACCATAAACAATAGGAAGAAAGAGAAGAAGCTGAAGAAGAAGGAGAAAAACGAAGCGAAGCTGTGTGACCAAGCCCAAGGCGCGGGACCGCATGATGAACTGACGGATTAGCTGGCTATCCACCTGCATTAGCGTTGGGTGTGTCTTAAGCAAGGGTCGACCTCATCTAGTCAATCATGACTGTATCAACGGATTCTCACTAAACTCAGACTAGGTTCCTGTGGAAACTAATCCTCAGTGCTTGGTTTCCTCTGGAGCTTGACACTCACTATCCCAAGTGGCCAGCTCCGTTCATATTGACTTCTCGACAATTTAATAATTTTCAGAATTTGGTTTTGAAAACAAATGCTGAAGGAAAGGGGGGTAATTTTCGCTGTTTGCTTGTTTGCCTGCTAAGCTTGGTGCTGGCTTACCGCAGTCACATATCATACCGGACTGGGATAAGGTTTTTTACTGCTTTGTAGTAGTGACAAACAGGACGGGGGGAAATTTTCATATGGGATTGTCCTGTGTTATTCTAAAGTCAGATTGATCAAGGTGATACCTTAGTACTTAGAGGTGATTTGGCCTGCTTGCCCATCTGCATGAGTATATATTAGCATTAACGAACGAAATGAGAGCAAGTAAGTTGAATCTGGTAGTTTTTATTTTGATCTAGGTGTCTATAATCCAAAGAAATTTCTTGACTTATGCCCAGAGTTGAGTTGAAACTGAAAGGAGATAGAGATGGAATGGAAGGACTTCCGCCCATAGCTAGCACTTCATTCACCCGTTTGTTCCCCCAACAAGGCCATGTAGGTAGGCATCTGCTTTCTGTCAGTTGTTTATGAGGAACAAAGATCAGTACTCCCTTTCAAAGTCAGGTCCGAAACCCCCAGTCAAGTCGTGTTTTCTTGTAGAGAGTTGGGCTTAGGTAGGTGAGACTAACTGAAGGGGAGAGAACGAGAAGAGACAGCCCAAAATTGGTGCATTACTTTAACTCATATCGCCTATTCGTCGAGGATGACAACTGCAACGATGATAACTGATGGCCTGCGCTGGATTTTCTGAACAATCGGAAAACTTATCTGTAAAGGCTTGTTCGCAGGCGCCTGATTGATAATGATTTCTGGTCACACTCAGCAACAACGAACCTCGTACTCGCATCTTGTAAAGTCCAGGGGTATTGACAGTTAACATCTCTCGCAACGGCTGAAGGCTTCCCCCTCGAGGTTCTGGGTGGAAATTTTGCTTGGCTCGTGATCGGAAACCCCAAACTGAAGTAGCTCCCATTGACTCGACATAAAACACCCTGCGTCTCCTCTTTCCCACCAAATCAATGGTTCAAATTGTCATATCCACAGCATGCCATCGGTTGACCTTGACATCGAAAGAGACAACTAGACGGCACAGCGTCTTGTAGAAAAATAGAGCTCCTACCTAAATAATGATGGCGGCAGTTCGGAATGGAGCCTCTCATTTCGAAAACAAAGACGAACCCCATACAAAGGACGTGTACGACAGGTTTCGTACGCGGTACTGGAGGAAGAGGTCTCCCATTGAGACTGCGATGTTATGACGAACGTTGGTGATATGTAAATTCCGGAATCTTTGGATCACTACAGGGCGGGCAACTCACTCCCTAGCGCGGTGGGTGTAAGTTACGCGTGATCGCAACCCCTAAGCAGTTTACGATGGTCACAAAGAGGAAGAGATGATTAAATTGGTTGAATTGGTCGGAACTTGAATCACAGATTAGTAAATTTTACGTTCTGGCATACCCAGGCTGGTGACGCTTCGGTATTCCGAATCCCATCTACTGCTGTCACAATGCTTTTGCTCTCCATTCTATCCAAAAGGATAAAAAGTTACATGTGGCCGTCGGGTTTCCGGTCGTCTCCCATCCCCCGATGGAGGGCAAAGCGACACGAAAAACCCACGAAGTCTGCTGTCAGCCATTCCCGGCGCGCTGATTGGTAAAATGGGCGACGGCAAAAAGCCGGGTTGCTCGGAGATTGGAGCGTCATGGGAATGGGGAACAGAGATCCACTCATGATTGACTGGGGCCGGGGAATGGGCGACGGGGCCGAGGTTGTTCTGGCACAGTAGGGTATCGGTGGTAGTTCAGTCCGCCTGCCTCTCTACGCACATATCATCCTATGTCTGGTGCGGGGTGTCAACGACATCAATGCTGACATCGTGAAGTATCTATCGGTTTAATCTGATACTGTAACTTCAAAAGAGTGACATCAGTCATGCCCACGGTCTTTGACATGACATGACTTTGTGTTCGTCAGGAGTTGCATTGTTTGACCCCGCAGTTATCAGGGCCAGCATGGGGTTTGGAGTTGGGGATAGGGAGAGTATCTGAAACTGTGACGGCGCGAAGTTGCACAGATAACGTGCGACGTCCCTGCGTATATACACTTTACTCTAGTGCCTCTGGAGCTGAGTGACATCACCAAAAATAATAATTGTTCCAAATCTTTTGGTCATATAGTCCCTTGGCTGCTCTCGAAGTAGAAGTTGCCTACTTACAGTTGGCGGCGGTGGCTCACTTTTGGCATCCTCGGATGGTTGTGGTTACATGGTTCCATAACCCATGTCATGTCGGTAGACATCACTGCAAACTTTTTTTTTTTCGCAAATCATTTCATCATCATGGGTCGCAAGATGCCACTGCAAGGCTTCAAGGGTCCTTTCTTGGAAGGCCGGGGTTCCCCTCCCACACATCTTCGGCGTTTTTGTTTTGGCACTGGAACACACTCGGCGACATATCTGATTGGACGTAGTGTGTAGTGGTCAACAGAGGAGGGTGTCATCATTATCATCGAGCAGCCTTTTTGTGGCGGTAGCTTTGTTGTTAAGTACCGTCCGGTGTGGTTTAGCTCTTCCCGCTGCGCCCGCTCTGTCGATGCATGACACCCTGCTTGGCTGCTTGGCTGCTTAATCTCATGTGTCTGGTTATCTGCTTCTGCTCTGGCGTTGTTGTTAGAGGGGCGGTCTGCAGCAAGAGCACAAGACCGTTGGAGCTTGTGACCTGCGAGGCGATATTCGTCTGCATGGCGCTCAGTGAGGAGGGGCAGACCTTCAAACTGGTCACGACAGAGGGGAGGGAACGGACATAATCACAGAAATCAGGAATTCAACATGCGTTCATGATCACCAGATGATCACTCTCCACTCTGGTAAGCCGGCAACCCGGTGTTAGTGGAAGTTGAGATCGCGGGTCAAAAAAGGGCGTTTGGGAAGAAACACCATTTATATCATCTCAACCCAGGAGTTCAACGGGAAAGCGAAAAGTTCCCACATTCTCCTGACTTGAATTGAATGGAGACAGTGATGAGCGTCGAGTTAGGTCTCGGTCGATGACGGCGGAGAAGGGGGTACCGGCGTCTTATGCACGTTGGAGCTAAAATAACTGTAACTGGCCGCGCGACCTTGACGCACCCACATGCACATGCAAGAAATGGGGGCCTTGGTCAAGTGAAAGCGCTAGCAGCCACACCGATATGCAATGTACTTTGTTCAAAGCATTGCTACCTGAGGCAGCAATCCGACACAATTATTTATCAAAGTCAGGACGTATGACGACTTGACGACGACATAAACCACCAGTAGAGTCAGTAGAGTAACTGTGGCTTTGAAGTTACGTTTCCGAACTAGTACAGGACGCGGGATGGGGAAACGGAGTGTCATCAGGCGGTGCGGGACGAGTTGATGTTGAGCACATGAGACGACAAGACGACAAGCACGGCCCCGCATGCGTCTTCTCCAGGGGAAAACAGTCGCATGCTGGCCGGATCGTCGATGCAAGGCATGACGGTAAAAACCGCAATGGCCATGGGGGAGAGAAGCAAAAACCCTCGCGCACTTTTTGGCTGTGAGAATTTGAGCTTTTACATAACCTCAATACACGCTGGCATTGCAGCTCAATCCCAAACGTAATCCGTATGTAGTATCATGTTTAACGAGTCCGACTTGGCCCCCGGAGAGAGTTGCAGTTTTACAGGTGCCCCAAGAAAAAACAACCCAAGGCTTTCCCCCAAGGAATCGCCCGTCTCAAAGTAGGTAGGTACTTATCCCGCAGCGTCTTACTGCGTTGAGTTCGCCAACGCAAGGAGTGTGACGCCCAGTTTCGCTAGCACGTCTCAGAGGCATAGACAACCGAAAAGCGCAGGCGAGGGGCTTTGTTGCCTGTGCTGCAGCGCTGCACTGCACCCGTGTGCCTTGCCACAGATTAATCAGCGGGAAGCTTGGATGCTGAGCTCGACGCGGCACTTCGTCATCGCTATAGGGCAGTGCTGGGAACAAACGATGGTGAAAAGTGATATGAACCTATGATGAGCTTCAATCAGCCCCATGATGAGCCCGGGGGACAGCCATTTAAAGGCCGTTGTGGGGGATGCGAATGCGAGCTCCATTTCCGCGAGTCCACATGCCGAACACGCACCCAATTGCACGTACCGTTCCTTTTCATCAGCCCAGCCGCTTCACATCGCTCTTCGACGAACTGCCTGCGGGAAGCACGGATCCCGTTGGTGAAACCGGGAGGCTGGAAAAGTGAAGGTTGAGAACGGCCAATCAGGATGGTGCCAAGGTTTTTGCATGGGGGGTTTTCCGCCTTACCAATTTGCGAGTGCATGGACCACATGCTGTCCCCAGCGCGCGCCAGGACCGGCACCAGTACCTGAGCGGATGCGGGCGCGATGGACTCAAACTTAACTCCAGTTGGCCTGGCGTCGCGGAGCACAATCTCGTCGACTGCGCAGTACTATGGGTTCATCTGGGGTGGTTGCGGGAACGGTAATCTGCGGGCGGCGGACGCCGCGCGAGGCCTCATCACAGTTTTGTTGAACCCTTTTTCTGGCTTGTGGTAGCGTTCTAACATCAGTGTCCGTACCACGAAAGCGGATTGAAAACGCTCCTCCAAAGCATCGGGCATCGGGAAGCCACGCAAAGGTACCTACCTGGTGCGGCCGGACACATCACGCGACGGCTGGGAGCGCGGCGCAGGGACCGCTGTCGCGTGTGGGGCGTTTCCGGTTCCTCCCTGAGGCTGTCACTCGTTGGAGGGTCTCATTTGCGTGGGCGGTTCGCTTGCTGCATTTTTCGCGTAGATGAATGTTACCCCTGGGCAGCTGCCACGGCTCCCAAGAAAGCAAGCAGATTGTTTGCGCTAGGATACCAAATAGCAATGAATACGGGCGCGGCACAAAGCAACAGAAGTTGACGTGGAAGCGAAAAAGAACTTGTTTGCTGACTCAGGCCAGCAGCGGCCGGATCCAGCGAGCCGCTGACCTGCTGTGATCATAAGCGCAGCGAGTCGAAGAAAGGATCCTGACCCCAGACGGTACGTACCGCAGGGCGCTTCGGACAATCGTTGTTTCCCGCGGGCCCATCAGCTTATGCTTGATCTGGTTTAGCGTCCTGGACTGGTGAGCCAATGCCAGCGAGTGGCAGCTCGCGTCCGCAGGTGGCCGCCAGTGCAAGCTGGGGACGGCAGGTCTTGGCAGGCTTGGGCGAGCATGGGCCGCTGACAGTTTTTTTTTCTTAGCAGGCATGCATATGAAAGCCGGCGCCGCCCACAGCGCAGAGTAACACAGGTACCTCACCGTCTCAGCTTTTACCCTCTAACTCCGTCATACCACCCTCACCCTCTGCTTCGTCTCTGCGCTCGTCCTATCCTCTCCGCCTCTTCCTATATAGAATAAGGCAGCTGCCCGCTACAGCATTCCGTCGCCGACAGTTCGAATTTTGCCAACGGCTTGCTGCCAACAGCCAAGGGGGAGCGCAACGTGTGAAGCGCAGTGTTAGGTCTTCCTCTTGTGCTCTGTGGATTTAGGATTGGATAAGGGGATCGCAGATAAGGAGCAAGAAGCACGAGGCTGCACCTCACGAGTCTGCGTGCACTGGCCACTTCCAAGAACTGAAACCATAGAATATCGACTTGGAATCCTTTCCATCTTCAAACGTCCGCAACTCCCGTTCATTCCGCGCTGGGATCTTCCTGCTGCTTTCCTGTGAGAAAAGCGGCAACGAAGTGAAAAGAAGCGGTCGAGAAACCCCGGCGAAAAAACAAGGAAGGAAAAACAAGGTCGACCGTCGCCTGCCCGGCCGCCCGCTTTTCCCGAACAACACTTAAAACACAGGAAAAGTATGCGAGTGCTGCTACAGTAGCCGGCCATTACGAACTGCTTCGACGCCAATCCTACGCTCACTTCGCCTATCCGACGCTCCTACAACTCGCCTCTCTTCCTCTTCGCGCTTCCCATCTCTCTCTGCTCTCGACCGCACGATCGGGAGCATCCCAATTGCTTGTTAAAACCGCCTGTGATGGACGCCATTCAAGAGTTCCCTGCCGTGCTCGGCCCGTCCGTACCGGCCGCGAAGCCCAAGATGCTGCCGCTGCGCTGGCCCGGCGCGCTCGCCGGACTCAAGCTCAGCAATCCAATTCCGCCGAACTACCGCAGCAAGGCCCGCAAGCTGCGTCTCCGCCTCAGTTTGAGCGGCATTGGTAAGCCAAATGCTGGCACCCAGAACCGTCCCGACGACATCACCCGTCTCCAAACTTCCTTCGACCCGCGCGAGTCGATTCGGTTGTTGCGCACAAGGACGTGGACCCTCTGGGACCTTCAGTACATCGTGCTGGCCGGCTACATCACCTTCTCCCTGGCCATCCTGCCCTCTGCCCCGCTCATCAAGATGGGCGCTGTCGTGCTGGGCGCGCTGCTTCTTCTCATGCCCATCACTAGGCAATTCTTTCTGCCATCACTGCCAATATGGACTTATCTTCTCTACTTCTTTGCGAGCCGGTGAGTTTTTTTTCCACTTCCGAGTCTTCCGAGGGGCAAGATGCGCAGGATAACGAGTAAAACCACGGCATCGTAAGATGAAGAGACGAAGCTGACGCCCGCAGATTCATCGCTCCCGAATACCGCCCACACATTTGGGTCAAGGTGCTACCCGCTCTGGAGAATGTCATGTACGGGGCGAACCTCTCTAACATCCTCTCGGCCCATACTCACGCCGTGCTCGACATTCTGGCTTGGATCCCATACGGCGTTGGCCACTTCGCGCTGCCCGCCATTTGCAGCGGTTTCTTGTTCCTCTTCGCCGCCCCGGGCACTACTCCGGTCTTCGCCCGTGCCTTTGGCTACATGTCCATCGCCGGCGTTACCATCCAATTGATTTTCCCCTGCACGCCGCCGTGGTACGAGAAGCTGCACGGCCTGGAGCCTGCCCACTACGGCATGCCTGGCTCGCCAGCGGGGCTGCGCCGCGTTGACGAGCTGTTCGGCGTCGACATGTACACCACCAGCTTCACCACCGCCCCCTTGCCCTTTGGCGCCTTCCCGTCGCTCCATGCCGGCGATGCCATCCTGGAGGCCCTCTTCATGCAGTACTGCTTCCCGCGCTTCAGACCCTTTTTCATTTTCTACTCAGTCTGGATCTGCTGGTCGACCATGTACCTGAACCACCACTATGCCATTGACTTGGTCGGTGGCGGTATCATGGCCGCCATCGCCTACTACATATCGCGCACTCGCTTCCTCCCGCGGCCCCAGCTCGACAAGACGACACGCTGGGAGTACGAGTACGTTGAGTATGGCGATCGCCCGCGCATCTACGACGAGGAATCGGCCGGCGCCTACTACGGCACTAACGCTGATGGCAATGCCTATGGCAGCTACGGTCTTGGCCTGCTGACTCACCGCCGCCCTGGCAGCAGCGACAGCGATGAATGGACTCTTGGCAGCTCCTCCAGCTTCGACTCACTCAGCCGCGGAGATACCCTCTGCGGCAGTTCGAGCAGCACTCCGGGCATCCTGAGTCCTACTACGCCCAATGATGATCACGTTGACGTGTGGAGTAAGGTGCGCATCGGGGCTAAAGACACAGATGCTACGGAAGTCTACGTCGCGCGGTGAGGTCTGTCGCATGGATGAGCATTGTCTTGGGCGTTGCGGTTTTTGGGTCTCCTGGAGAAACATGCAAGACTTATCTACTCCCTCACGGTCATGACTGCCGTCGCCGTACCACATACCGTTGTTACGGCCTAGTTGATCTGATTGAGCTTTAATCCCTAATGGTCTTTCGCCGACTGCTACGAGCTTAGTGGTTTGCGAGAGACTTTATCTTGCTCGTTTCTTGTCTGTTTACTGGTCTTAAATAATATACCCCTTCTCTCGTTTGTTCTATTACTACAAGAACTCCAACATAGACATGGCGCATACGGTCGTTACAGGGATACCCCGAATACCCCCTTTATTATTGAACCCTTTTCAACTTGTTCGGCCTTCGCAATGATGATGATGCAGGACTAATCGGGCTGGAGCTAGTCGGGCAGAGGCGGTTTCGTTCTCCTGCCTTACTCTGCTGCCTACAATTCCTCTCATCTTCATGAGCCACTTTTTAATACCTCTTTTATTTACTTACCTTTCCGGCATAAGATGGCAATGGCTGGTTAGCATCAAGCAATTTTGGTGTGGACACATGGGCTTCTTAAACGGGGCGGCTGGTTTGACTGGTTCAGAAAAATAAAGGGTAAACAAGAAAAGGGTCATGGGCTATGGCATGGCATGGCATGGCATGACAGCAATTGTGTGTTGGCTACTGTCAGGATAGGGTCGGGTCGGTTGGTGTTCGTGGATGGATGTCTAGTCCAGCCGCGTCGGGATTTGCTTGCAATATTTTCTTCGTTCTTCTCTTCTGTCTCTCGCTCTCATTATTTTTCTACCCACGGGGATTGCGGGGACAGATCATACCAGTCATCCTCCCTATTACCTCCGCTAAGTAGTAGGTGTCGATGGCTGGTATCTCATGAGACATGATGTGCTCTAAGTAATGATAATGCATGATGGGTTTGGGTGGGTGGGATGACTTCGCTCATACATGGAAACTGTTGTGTGGGTTGGAAATGGGAGGTGTGTCTCCCAAGCTCTTCGGCCGCCAGCAGATATGGTTGGGGGAAGAGAAGACAGAGATATAGCGGAGGATAATAATTCGAATAAACTAAAGAGGGAAAAGCCACGCCCAGCTTTGATGTGCCATGGGGCTTGGGTGTGGTTTTTGTGTTTTGGATTCCTCCATACGTTGATGCTTTGAAGTGTGACTGTGTATCCATGTGCAAAAAAAAAAAAAAAATGGAAGCCCAATGGGTTGCATACAGGACATCTTATTAAGAGTCATTGAAGCCGGTACCTCACTGTTTTGGTGAGAGAGTTGCCCATTTGTAATGCAGATTCAGATCTTGAGTCAACCCACCACTAATGTAGACATAGGAAGAAATGTACTTCAACCTAAGTCAATGACCTGATAATTTTGACGAGGGTGTGGAGTATGATGAGATTCTGAAACCAAAATGTCCTCTAGATATTTTTGGGAGCACTCCTTCAATGGCAAGAAGCTTGATAACCCAACTTGCTCGTCGCACAAGCCTAAGTTGCTACAGATATCATAACCAGTAAACCCGATAAGATTTGGGTTTTTTATACCACTATGTGCTGTCGGTCCTTTTTTGACTCTCTAGGATGCATACGCATTCCATAATTGCGCGTCAATGTGCGCTCATACGTAGGTTTATGAGATCTTCTGCATAAGCTCAGGGGCTGCAAGGAGTTCTCCAAGGGAGTCTCTTTAATCTGGAAATCTAGATCGGGAGCTTGTTCTTCTTCACAATTTGGTATTTATAGTCAATAATGCATAGCATCCTCAGGTTGAATAACTAGCAAACAGGGGCACTCCAAGAGATATCGGCAGAGGATACTGGTGCCCTTTCATATGAAAAGCTATGGAGATGTATGCCTGAGAGGACCGTGGAATCAATCAACATGGGCAGCCACATCTCCCTTGGTCGATGTCATGGCTACCATGGCATCATGCCAAATTGTTCTATTGCTGTTGCAGGAGGTAAGAAAACAGTTCTTCGAGTTGGTGATTTTGGCTTAGAAGAATTTCCTGGAGAACCACACACTGCAGAATCGGGGTAAGGGCTTTTAAGGGTAATTTAATCCTTCACAGGACATCCTTCTCTGACATTATCCAGATCTTTGTATCATTCGCCATGGTAACTGTCACTACCTGCATCCTCTATTTTGTTCATAGCGGGCTTTATATTTCCATGGAAATGATGAAATGGGATGAAAATGCGACTAGACAATTGTGTGACTATCTAAGGTTCGTGATATCTTGACAAAACTCAGGAAGCTAGCTGACCAAACTTTTTCCATGACAAGGCATGAACCACCAGACGTCTTTGATCGAATCGCAAATTGGATTCTACAATGCAACGATCAATTGCTGCTCACTGGTGCTGCATATGCAATCGTGCCTAAGACTTCTCGAGGTTGCAACATAACCACCTATCATAATGAGATCGTGGTTACCTTCCTTGCTTATCAGTCTCTGCATGCGGTTGATCGCTCTGAACTTCCATGACCAATACCGGCAACCTTTGCCCTTAGACATCGAGTTATGAAAGACGCCATAGTCAGGATCGACGCCGTACATAGGGAAGATATCATGGTCATTATAGACTTTGATGTTATATGTGCAATGATGAACCTCGGGTGGTTTAGATGATGTGGGAGGTTAGGTATATACGAACAGTCAAGGGAGAAGTTGGAGAGTGAGCAACGCCGTGGTTATCTAAAATCATATCATGATGGTACCTAGCCAACATGTCGATAATCCAGCTCATTACCAAAGAATGGGTATGGTTCATCTTAAATTCTCGATTCCAGACCGAGATGAAAGCGCCTATTGAGGTATAGAGAAAGAAAAAAAAGGTCAGACGACATGAACTTGATGACAAGAGACAAAGGAACAGAGTAGAACAGTGCAAAGCAGAGAGAAGCGTAAGATTGCATAGAGGTATAAGCAGCGAGGAAGAAAAGCCAAAGAGCAAAGTATAACCATCGTCCGGAACAGGCCAAGCCAGACCAGCCGGCCTTCAATGGGCTTCGGGATCTGTCCACCCATTGCTTGATCCACCACACAACCGGCAACTTTTGAGAAAGCATCATAAGCCGTTGTCGTCAATATCGCCATTGGTTCAACCCATTCTTCATGAAATAGTATAATTCCCCTGTTCCGTCTCCACTTCCCTGCACAAACAGCTGAAGCCAGTCATCCAGCCAAAGAATTCACATCATTATCACCTTTACCGTCTCCCACCACCACCACCACCACCACCAGGCCACAAACCTTTACTGGTCTCCACAACCCTATTCACCTCACTTCCTGGCCGCAAACTCGCTGGTACGGCAAAAGCAGGAGGCAGATTGCTTTGGTGCTGCTCCGCTGGGGCTCCCGGTGATGGCGATGGCTGCAGCGTCTGCAAATGCGGCATCGGTGCAGGCGTATCATCCATCGGCCCATCCTCCATGTTCTCTTGTTGCTGCACGTGAGACGATGCTACTGTCGTCGGCTGAGAGGAGGTGATGGTGTGCGCAGCGCTACTGTACCCTGAGTCTTTGCCACCATTGTGTTCCTCCCTAGGAGGAGCCAGCCCTTGCTGTTGTTGCTGAGCAGCGGCAGCAGCCGGCCCAGGGGGAGCATCCCGACCTGGCTCCTTACTCCTTGCACCGTTCATGAACCCTGCCTGACCCTCACGGAGCTTGTTGATGGCACGGACCGTATCGATGGCAGCATGCAGTGTCCGCCGGGCATTGAAGTTCTTCTTAACAGTCGGCAGAAGGTTGGTGCCCTTATCAGAGCCATCGGAGGCATTATTCCGTGCCCATTGGTTCACAAAGGGATGTTGCAACGCCTGGTGGGCAGTGATGCGCTTATTGGGGTCGATAGTCAGACAGCGGCGGATGAAGTCCTTTGCGTGCTCAGATACACCGCGCCAGTATTCGATGGGAGTGAAGGAGTAGTCAGCATTGAGGATCGCTTGCATCTCTTCGTAGTCAGTATCTCGATCGAAAGGAGTGTAACCACAAAGAAGGAAGTATGTGATCACACCAAGAGCCCACATGTCGACGGGCTTGCCATGGCCGGTTTTCTTGAAGATTTCTGGGGCCATATAGCCAGGGGTGCCACATGTTGTGGTCAGCACATGGAACTGTTCCTCGTCCATAATGCGACTCAACCCAAAGTCGGCGATCAGCAGGTCGGCATTGTCCTCGGGGGTGCGGAACAAGAGGTTTTCGGGCTTCAGGTCGCGATGCACAATACCGTGGTCGTGAAGGTAGGCAACGGCAGAGAGGACAGCGCGGATTAGGTCGGCGGCGTCGGATTCATAGTAGGAGCCTTTGCGGCAGATGCGGTCGAACAGTTCACCACCAAGAGCGAGGTCTGTTACAAGGTAGAGGTTGTTCATCGTCTCAAAGTAGTCAACAAGAGTCAGGATATTCTGATGGCCCATCGAGACTTTCTTGAGGACAGCGATCTCGTTGCGGACCTGGATATGTCAGCTTTGCCCGGGGGGTTCTCCCATGGTGATCACAGAAATACCATGTGCTCGCGACCGGCCATCAAGCGCTTGTTAATGACTTTGGCAGCATAGTACCGGCCGGTGTCGATGTGAATGCACTCCTTGACAACAGAGTAAGACCCTGCGCCAAGCACTTTGCCAACCTTGTAGCGGCAGGGCTGGATCACCGGCTGCTGTGGTTGGGCAGCAGGTTGCTGGGTGTTCATGATGAGTTGGTGATGCAGTTTTTGCTAAGAGGGATCACTTAAGGTTGTAGGTTCGAAGTCGATGGTGTTGTCGTTTGAGAGAGATGCCGTCGCTATTTGCCCAAATCCCACAATGTCATCCGTCAGCAGCGATTGTGCACTGGCACGCCCAATAGCTGTTGTTCTAAGTCCGTGTTGTTGTGCTGACAAGGTCAAATACCTCAATAGCAGGTTGGCAGAGTAGCAGGGAATGCCTTAACTGGGGAGTTGGAGAGTCCGGTGATGACACAGCAAGCAGCGAACGGCACAGCGCTAAACAGCGGGGTGGAGCAAGTTAATCAGTTCGGCGCACGTCAGGTACCAATGGCAATCAACGGCTCTTCTGGAAGAAAACTGACAAGCACAACGCGAGCCTTGATAACGCCAGACTTGGCTGGCTCTTTAGCTCTCTGTTAATCGCAACCGGTGAACTTGGAGCGGCTGTGTTTTTTTGTGCTGCGTTGTTGAGGAGGAGAACGCCTGGCTGATCTTTAAAGGGCACTTAGTTTTAAGGTCGAAAGAGGAAAGCAAGAAGAGAACATTAGTCAATGGAACAGAACAAAATCACTCATGATTTCAACGTGATCAGCCGCAGGAACAAAGTCAGTCAAGTGTCTCTAGTGCGACCAGAGGGACAACTTGTGTAGGGGCCTTTGGGGTTGGGACGTGCAGCCTGCTGCTTGATGCATTTGAGGTCCCCTCTTCACGCCACTCGCTCCTCATTTGTCAGCCAATCACACACCACTACCCCTACCCCTCTATGCCTAGTCGGTAAGGCGGTGAGGGGAGCTCTGATCTATTGAAGTTTGTAGCACGTACAGCACAACAGCACAGCCTCGAAGCTGGCTCTGAAGCGGTGGCATTCTCATGTTCTCAGGACTTTGAGTACCAGAAACATGTCAATGACTTGTCAAGGCCATGGATGATGAGTTTATAAGGTTGAATGATGTTCGCCATGCCTAATATCACAATGGTTCACATGAGATCAAGGTGGTTAATAAACTTCAAACAAAGATTGGCTTTTAAAGTTATCTTTAACAAGTTACGTGGGGTGAATGCTGATATTGGTAGAAAGACCACAAAGAGTCCCTTCACCAGTTTCAGCCAACTCCCCTATCAAGCGCGAAGCTCAAGTCGAATGTAAGAACCAGAATGACCACACGCATCACACCGCAGCATTGCACAGATCCCAAGAGCGCAATAACAAAACACATCATTCAATCAATAATACTGCCAGTTTAGTTCAAGTTCAGTAAGTTCGGTAGGTACTTCTGACTAAACCCATGCGCTGGACGATGTATCGACACGATAATCCATCCTTCACTGCAAACATCATCCAGGAAGCCCTTATTCACCAGTCCGTCCATCACCAAGTAAATGATCCATCCACACATCTCCTGTTAAAAAACACCCCATTGTTCCTCTCCGCGACCAAACACAATGCCACTGACACTCCAAGATGCTGAACACTTGTTTCCATGGAAGATGAGACTGGTGTAGTTTCAGACAAAAATAAGAGTTAATACCTACGCAGAAGTAGTAGTTGTGTGAGGTAGAAATAAGGTAGTAAGAATGAGATCGAAGAAAACAAGGGATTCTCAACCCAGCAATCCATTCATCCATCAAGCTAGCCCCCCTTGGGTCCAACCATTCATCCATTCATTTCATCCACCCATCCAGAGACGAGATAAAAGCACAGGCTAGAGAAGCACATAACTAAAAAAGACCCAGAGACAACCAGCCAGCCAGGTAGCCGCCAACTAACCAACCAGTCCCACCCAAACCAGGTATCAAGCAAGCAAATGAATCAAGCAGACATCTAAACTAGCTCCTCTTGGAGGAGGGGTATCACCTCTCCAAGCTCTCCGGACTCATCATCCCCGCTTCAAACACCATATCACCATCATCCATGCCATCTTCGTCGCCAGCAGCCTTCTCCAGCTCCATTTCCATCTCCATCTCTAGATCTTTCTCACCCTGTGTTGTGGTCACGTCCCCGGATTGCTGGGTATCGCTGAGAGAGGTGTTGACGACAATACTTTCACCGTTGACTTCACCTCCTTGAGAAGAAGGGTTAGGAGCAGAAAGTGAAGGCAACGTTAACCCATTCACCTGTTGTCCAGCAGCTGGCTGTGGCAGACTCAAGCTTACAGTCTTGGCAGCGCCCTTCTTATTATCACCCTTGCCTTGTTCCTGCTGCTGAGCCTGTTGTTGTTGTTGTTGTTGTTGCTGTTGTTGTTGTTGCTGTTCCAACTTCTTCTTCTTCTTTGCCAGTGCCATCTGCTCCTTGGGGCTCCTCTTTTGCGGACTAACAATCTTGCCTGTTGCACCCAACCGTGGACGTGCCTTCCTCTGCTTAGGCGGGAGATCCTCGTCCTCAACGAGCGGTTTGTCACCCGACGCGTGCAACTTGGCCAGGAAGAAATTGCGCACAAGTCCAATCTCATTCATAATACTCTCTTTGGTGACAGGCTCCGGAGGAGGCAAAGGCTCAAATAGATCGGCTGCGGCGGAGCCAGCGCCGGCTTGGTTCTGCAGTTGGTACTGAGAACGTACGCGGGATTGCAGCAGGTGCAGCGGGACAGAGAGCATGTCAAGACCAAGTTCTTTGTCCAGGCCCAGTGCACGGAAGCCGAAGAAATCTTCGCCGAGTTCTTCGGCAAAGTCACCGGTAACGAACTGCTCGCTGCCATCATTGAATGCACCTGAGCCATCGGCACCAGCATCTGGTGCGAGAGCAGGACGTAGCAGGTCTGCCAAGTGGCCCTTCATCCGCTCATGAATCTGCGCCAGCTTGTTGCCCAGCCTCTCGACCTCATCGCGCGCATAGGCCTCCAGACTATCGATATCATGACCGTTCTCATCCAAGGTATGTAGGATGACCTCCTCGGGAGTAAATCGCGGCACAAACCGGGCACCACGCTCGGCGGCCGCCCCGGTGGCCGGCTTCTTCTCGGCCTCGCGGTATACGTTGAAAGTTCGTACGAGTTTTTGAAAATAGTCGCTCGCAATGTCCGTGATGCAGTCGAGGGCAGAGGGCTGGAGCTCTTCGAAGCCAGCGTGGTAGAAGATTTTCGCGACGGAGCGTTGTAAGGCGGAGCGGCAGACCTCGCCGGCCATGACAGGGCCTTCGCCTGAGATATAGTGGGGTTCGATGTCGGCTTCGACAAAGGGCTCGGGGTTGTATTTGGGAAATTGGTTCGTGTAGACCTGATGGTCAGCGGCGTTTTTGGGATCGGTCTATTATAGAACTTACATGTGTCTGGATCTGCATCTGCTTGATCACACCAATCTTGGAACACAGCTTCCGTGTTTCCTGCATCTGGCGGATATTCGCATCAATCCTCCTCGTCAACCGGCTCGAAGGCGCCGTGAAGTGACCGGGCGGTACGAGTTGCAGCATATCCTCAAACTGATTAATAACCTGGCCCTCTCCATCCTCAACCCATTGCAGCTTGGGGTCGATATCCGGGATGATGGTCTGCGGTTCGTAGTACGAGGGTACTGCGCGATCAGCCTCTTCCTCCATGCCCTCAGCAAGTGTTTCGTTGGGCTTAGGCGCAACACCATCCTTTGCGCCAGCGCTGCTCGTGACCGAAGAATCAGAGTACGCAGTCTTGATGAGACCCAGCGCTTCGGCCTCACGCCGCGACTTCAGAAATCGTCGCATGCCAGCCTTCGTGCGCAGCAATGCAGGCTCTTCGACATTGAGCTTATTGTTGGCAAAGAGCTGGTAGCGCTCCTTGGCGATCAGAGCGCGATCCTTTTTGGTGACCTGCTTCCAAATTTTGTAGGCCTCGTCCTCGTATGTTTGCTCAGCGGCTTCCTCACCGACCAGCGCCATACCGTTGATCGAGGGCCCGTCGACGTCCATGGCGTCAGCGTTCTGCGAGGATCCGTGGCCGTTGAGACCGGGCGCGGGTGTCGCTGACCCGCCAACAGGAGGTGTACCCAAGCCATTGCTGCCATCGACAGCCTCGGAACCTTCGCGCTGGCCCTTAACTTGCACGCCATTCACCTGAACAACCGGTTTTTGATCGCCGGCAGCGGGTGTGCCTTCTTTTGGAGCTTTGCGCGACTTGTTCGAAGTGCCCTTAGTGCCAGCGACGCGGCCACGCGACGACATGATGGGCTCATCGTCGCTATCGTCACCGGCATCGTCGTCGACGCCACCGTTTTGCTTGCGGCGCTCCTCAGCCTCGACCTCAGCGCGCGAGCGGATTGTGATGTCAGGGATCAGCGGGATCAACTTGTCGGCCTCTTTGCGCATACCATTGGCCATACGGCGCAGCGGGTGGTTCATATCCTGGTTGTACTTGAGGCAGTTGTCCCAAATGAGGTTAAGGTCGTAGACAAACTCGGCCTTGCTCTTGTATTGCAAACTCTTGAGCTTCTTCGTCATGGTGCCCAGGTCCATGGGCTGCTTGATAAAGGTGTAGTAATCGGGCGCCTCGCGCTTGCTGACACGCTGCAGGAAGGGCGTCGAGTACTCGGTATGGGCCTTAAGCTCACTGAGCACCTTCTCGAGAGCCTCGTACAACTCTTCCTGTCCGATGTTCTCCTCGCTGGCCCATTTGCTGCGGTTCTTGCGCACCTCATTCATCAGAGAGCGCAGCTCAGCGTCGGAGGCGCGGACACGCTCACGCTTCTGATCAATGCGGGCGATCAGGTGCTTGAGAGTAAGGCTCGAAGCACCCAGGTTAGCGCTGCTGAGCGAGCCATGGCCGGGCTGGTTCTGCTGGGCATTGCCGCTGCCAGCTTTATCCATTTCGGCCTGCAGCTGTTTTTCGGACTCTTCGAGCTGCTGCTGCTCCAGCATGGCAGTACGGTCATGTTCCAGAGTGTAGAACAGGGTGTGAAAGCTGCGCTTGGCGATCTCTTCAGTGGCGATGCGGGCCTGCTCGAGCTCCTTGCGCGCATCTTCTGTCGATTTTGGCTGCTGCTGTCCTTGACCCAGTTGCTGCTGCGACGTCTCCGGAGGCTTCTCAAGCGCCTGCTTCTCGGGGCTGGGGCTCGAGTGCGCCGGGGACTCGCTAGTCTTGGAAGGGGACAGTAAGACATTATTGCTAAGCTGTGAGGTCTGTTGTGGGGGCTTCTTGTCAACAGGCTTATCATCCTCATCTTCCTCGTCGTCATCGCCATAGTCATCTTCGTCAATGACACGTTTTGCGCGCTTTCGTGGGGGCTCCTGGATCGGGGTGTGGTCGGTGACGGGAGGTAGCAGGGAAGGTGCGGGCGGGGAGGGTGGGCGCTTGAAGGACTCTATGGCCGACAAATTGTACTCGCCGCGCTCGTCAAACAGCAAGTTCAGGCGCTCATCGGCACGGCGAAACAGGTCGGCAAAGAGGGCACGGCGGTGATCTATGTCGTCGCTGTTGATGTCAGTTGCCGAAGATGCCTCAGGCATCAAGGAGAGACTCGTCGTCTGTGAAGCATCGTGTGGGCGCGCGTCGAGGGCGGCGCTGGGCGTCCGGGGCGGCCCGCCGTTCGTAAAAGGGCCTCCTGGCGACGGCCAGGGATGGTTGCCGTTGGCGATGGACATGTTCCCTAAGTGAATCGGGTGATGATGGGCTTAATGGGTGGTGTTTCGCTGGGGCGCCATGCGCTGGGCTTGCGCTCGTCTGGGGCCGGCACCGTAGCAGATCGCGAGGCGATGGTCACATGGGTGAATAGAGAAAACGCTGCAGAGATGGCAGACCGGGTTTTGTGACGATCGGCGATGGGTTGAGTGTGTCGCGATGCTTCGTGCGATGGAAGTTTTGCGGGCGACGAGCGCGTGAGGTCAAGTTTGGGAGCACGTCTCTGCCGTTTCTGGACAAACCCCCTGGGGCTGGGAGTACTTGCGCTCGGGCCAGACGTGGGTAGTAGTCTCGTCTGCGCGCTTCTGCACTACAGAAAAAAATCACATAAAATTGGATAAATCTGGAATCGGCTTGATTGGGTCTCTTGCTTTT
>Ga0065720_1019482_pt1 | contig 25249 bp, 12 predicted proteins | sample Thericmetagenome_FD_59107 | JGI IMG/M metagenome (GOLD analysis project Ga0065720, IMG submission 59107) | Thermophilic microbial communities from the Joint Bioenergy Institute, California, USA of rice/straw/compost enrichment - eDNA_2 v2... | ecosystem: Engineered > Solid waste > Grass >... | reverse complement strand
ACCAAGGCCGAAATCTCCCGCGTCGTTGAGGAAGCCCTGCGCGATCTGTCTCAGCAAATGAGTACCACCCTCCGCAGACAATCCTCCGTCCGCTCGCGCAGCGTGCCCCGCGCTGAGGTCGCCTCGGACTGGTCCAACCTCGACTACAAGGAGATCTACAACTCCGTCCGCGCCGCACTCAAAGATACCCAGGCCATGATGAACAAGCAGCGCGGGCAGGAACTCCGGCGCGAGGATGTCATGCTTGCCGTCAAGGACGCCTTCGAGAAGTACAAGCCTGAGATCGAGATCCAGCAGATTGGCCTCGAGCGCGAAGAGGTCTTGACCTGCCTCCAGGAAGGACTCAGGGAGTATGCGCCAAGGGATGATCGCCCCGCGGGGGCGACCAAGGACGAGGTCATGCAGGTTATTGAACAGGCCCTTCAGGGATGGACCCCGCCAAAGGTCGAGATCCCCCCCAAGCTTACCAAGGAAGAGATCATGGATGCCGTCAGGGAGTGCCTGGAGGAGTTTGAGTTTCCTGTCCCCGAGGGCAGTGTTGCCAAGGAGGATGTCCTTGCTGCTGTTAAGGAAGGGCTTTCGTCGATGGCTCCTTCGGCTGATACCGTGTCTAGAGATGATGTCCTTGACGCGGTTAATGAGGGACTGCAGAACTTTGACTTCGGATCCGTCTTTGCCGGCGCGCTGGTGCCGACGTCCGCGACAAAGGCTGATGTGGAGATTGCTGTAAAGTCTGGGCTTAAGGCGCTGGATCTGTCGGATGAGATTGCCGATGCTGTCAGGGAGGGCATCAATACGGTTGAGCTGCCGGAGAAGGTTGTCCAGGCAGTGCAGAGCACCCTGAAGGAGTTTGATTTTGTTTCGGCCTGCTCGAGTCTTGTGCCGAGGAGTGAGGTTAACCATGTGGATGTCGCTTCTGCTGTGAAAGAGGGCATTGAGAGCCTGGATCTTGTTGCTCAGGTTGCTTCTGCCGTGGAGAAGGCCGTTAAGGGGTATGACTTCTCTGAGGCGTATGCTAAGGCCCTCGTGCCCCGGTCTGAGGCGCAGCAACAACAGCAGCAGTCGGGTGCTGGCTTGACGGCTGCGGAGGTAGCGTTTGCGGTCAAGAAGGGCCTAGAAGAGGCACAGATCGGCAAGGATGTTGCCGCTGCAGTCAAGGCGGCTCTGGAGGAGGCTGATCTGGCGGGAATCAAGACCGCGCTTGTACCTAAGAGTGCTGCCACCGCTGATGCTACGGCACCCGCTCTCAATATGGCCGATGTCTCTGATGCCGTCAAGCAAGGCCTGGAGACTGTCGAGAAGAGCGTTACCGACGCCGTGCGCCAGGTCGTCGACCAGTTTGTTGCGCGCTCCGCTGAGCAGCTGCTTACTCGCGGGGATGTACTCGAGGCCGTGAAGGAGGGCTTGAAGGAGATCTCGGTTGGGGAGGCTCTCAAGAAGGAGCTCGAGGCGTTCGATTTCTCGTCTAAGGCTGTGGTCACCCGCTCTACTGAGGGCGCTTCTTCTTCTGCCCCTGAAACCGCCGACAAGGAGCAGACGCTCAAGAACCACGAGGAAGTCATCTCCCGTCTGCTCGAAATCAAGGACCTGCTCCTCGCCGAATTCCAGACCCTCCAAGACGAAGCCAAGCAGAATGGCCGCGATACCGACGAGATTGTCGAGGCGACCAACGTCGGCTTCGAGAAGCTGCGTCTCGATATCGAGGGGTATGTCGACAAGGTCCGTTCTGAAACCCAGCCCTCTGCCGACATCGAGAAGCTCGTCGCTAGCCTCGACTCCTTCCGCACCGAAGTCGGCAAACTCCTCGAGAAGGCGGCTAAAGACTCCAAGACGGCTGTCAAGGAGGAGGTCGAGTCACTTCGTGAACTGGTCAACGCGTCTATTGTGCCTGCTGCCCCCGCGAAGGTGGACCATAAGGAGGTGCTCGAGGCCCTGCATGAGGGGATTGGCAGCCTCAAGGCTGAGATTGGTGCTCGTCCTTTGGCTGGGCTCAACCAGATCCTGGATGCGCTTCAGGAGGGCTTTGGCGAGATGAAGACCGGCCTGGATGCCATCCGCGACAAGCCTAATATTGTCGAGATCGAGGACAATGAGATCATCGAGGCAGTTCGCACGGGCTTGGATGGCATGCGCGCTGAGCTGGAGAAGCTGAAGGAGGAGCTCAAAGGCGAGAAGGCGCTATCTGGCCCGATCAACGATAAGACGCTTGTGCCGGTCGATAAGATGCTTAAGCAGGAGGATGTGAAGAATCTGGAGTTGTTGGTTACCCAGGTCGCGGTGAAGATCGATGAGCTGAAGGGAACGATCGCTTCCTCTATCTCTTCCCTCTCCTCGGCGGCTCCCACTCCGCCGACGACTAGGAGCATCGACTCCGCCGCCTCCCCCACAAGCCCGTCCTCAACCCCCCTCCCCGCTGGCATCGAAGAATCCCTCCGCAGACTCCAATCCGACGTCGACGCCCTCGTCAAGCGCACCAACGAGCCCCTCCTCACCGACCCCGCCAACAAAGAGGATGTCCAAGCTATCGAAACCATCCTGCGCAACACCAAGGCCCGCTTGGATGACCTTATGGATGGCGAACAGGCCGTGCGCAAGGACCACATCGATACCGTCGAGGCTTTGGTCCTGGAAGCGAAGGATGCCTTGCGGGGCGTGAGTGATAAGTTGGAGGGGATGCCGAAGAAGGAGAATGTGGAGGTGATTGAGGGCATGGTACTTGAGGCGAAGGATGCCCTTCGCGGGGTTACGGAGCGTGTGCAGGAGCTGGCGGCTAAGGAGGATGTTGCTGCTGTTGGGGAGCTGGCCGGTAAGGTTATTGCTGGGTTTGAGGAACTGCGGGAGAGGTATGATAAGGCGCTGGCTGATCCTGCTAGGGTGACCAAACCCGATGTGGAAGCTGTTGAGGCGCTGTGCTTGGAGGTGAAGGGGATTGTCGGTGAGGTGTTGAAGGGGGATATCGCTGCTCTGCCCAGCAAGGAGGATGTCTCTGGCCTCGAGACCCGGATTGCCGAGCTTAGGGAGCGCGTCGACGAGTACGCCAGTGCCAGTGCCAAGAGCCTAGAGGATCGCCAGGCCGAGATTGTCGGTGTCGGTGTTACCGTCAAGGAAGTCAAGACTGCGGTCGAGGAGTTTGAGAAGTTCATGAAGGGCCGGCTCGAGGATGGTGCGCGTGGCATTGACGCCTTGTATAAGTGCGTTGATAAGGTCAAGGATGCGCTTTCGAAGCAGAGCACGGCTATTAGCGACGATGTCAAGGAGGTTCTCAACACCGTCCGCGTTGAGTTCGAGGAGGCCAAGCAGGGCTTGGTTGGCACTAAGACTGAGCTCGACGAGAAGGTCCAGGCTGCCAAGGACGCGCTGATCGCCAAGATAGAGGACTCTGTCGAGCGTCTCATCTCCAAGCATGAAGAGCTCGTGCTGCTGCAGGACGATCGCGCACAGAAGAGCGAGGCGCGCGATGCTGAGCTCAATGCCGCCGTCTCAGGCACCAAGACCATCGCCGAGGAGCTCAAGACCCTGGTCGACACCCTCGGCGCTACCGTCACCGACTCGATGGAGAAGATGGAAGAAGCTAGCAAGACCGTCTTTCTGCGTGTCGATGAGATGGCCAACAAGAGCGATGAGCAGTATGCCGAAGCCAAGGCCGAGCACTCGCTTACCCGTGAGAAAGTCCAGGAAGTGGCTGGCAAGGTTGACAGAGTGCACAGCCAGGTTACTGAGATGCAGCCCAAGGTGCTAGATGCCCTCCAGGAGGCTATGAAGATGGTTGAGACGCAGTTTGAGACCCTCAAGGCTGCTGCCATGGCCATCCAGGACCGCGTTAACGAGCCGTACCCCGAGCCGGAGAAATATGACGACTCGGCGGTGCAAGAGAAGCTGGATGCGCTTGTCGGGCACGCTCTGACAGCTGATGAGCAGCTCAAGCAGCTTGAGATTCTAGAGAAAGTGCATGAGCAAGTCAAAGCGTCGCACGAGCAGCTGGCCGCCTTCATTGCCGCCCAGACGAAGCAGATTGCTGATGAGGCTGAGGAGAGAGAGAAGAGGCTGGAGGAGATGACAATTTTGCTAGAGAGGAGGAAGGAGGAGAAGGAGCAGGTCGAAAAGATGCTCATTGGCCTCAGGGAGGATGAAGCTCGTCTGCGAGAGGAGGTCACAGTCAAGTTGCCCGAGGAGCAAGCCCGTGTCAAGGAGCAATTCGTTGCGGCGCTGCAGGCCGAGGAGACCAGGCTCAAGGAGGCCGTCGAGAAACGCGTCCAAGAGCATGAAACCATCAAGGAGCAGTTCCTGGCCAACCTCAAGGAAGAACACGCGCGCATGCTTGAATCTAATGTCGTCCTCAAGGAGGAACAGGACCAGCTCAAGGAGATGTTCCTTGCCACGCTCAAGGAGGAACAGGCTCGCCTGATGGAGATGAATCTCCAGCTCAAGGAGGAGCAGGACAAGATGAAGGAGCAGTTCCTGGCTAACCTCAAGGAAGAGGAAGCCCGCCTGAAGGAGGTGAACGACGCCCTGCGCGCCGAGCAGGCTGTCATCAAGGAGACCTTCCTGGCCAACCTTCGTGAGGAAGAGGCCCTGCTCAAGCAAGCCAATGAAGATTTGCGTAAGGAGCAGGCTGCTCTGCGCGAGACCTTCCTCGCTGGCCTCAAGGAAGAGGAGCAGCGCCTGCGCGAAGAAAATAACAACCTGCGTGCCAAGCTCAAGGAGGAAGAGGAGAAGCTCCGCGCCGAGCTCAAGGCCCGTCTCCACCAAGAATCCGAGCAATACAAGGCCCAACTGCGCGAGGATCACGAAAAGTTCAAGATCGAGCTGCTCGCCAACCTCCTGGAAGAAGAGGCCAAGCTCAAGGAGATCAACGCTGCTCTCCGCGATGAGCAGGAGCTTATCCGTGCCGGCTTCCTGTCCTCGCTCAAGGAAGAAGAGGATCGACTCAAGGACGGCCTTGCTGCCCTGCGTGCTGAACACGAAGACCTCGGCAAGCAGAAGGCTCGTCTGGCGGCCGAGCTGTCTAGCCTGGATACGGCGCTACGGCTGCGTAGGGAGGAGCTGTACGAGATGGAGGCTCGTGCCGAGAACCTCGAGAGGAGGATCCTCGAGGGCGTTATGGATCACTCGCGCGTCCTGCTCATGGCTAAGAGTACTCGGGTCAGTGGCCTGGTTGGTCGGAAGAGGGTTAGCACCGCTCAGGGCCAGAAGGAGGCGGCTGCTGCTGCTGCTGCTGCCGCTGCCGCTGCCGGCGTCAACATAGCGCTCCGTGGTAAGAGTGCTTCATCGGGTTCGGGCGCCAATGCTGGTGCTAGTGCTGGTTCCGGCAACACGGCTGCTAAGGACGCCACTGGCAAGCGTATCCTGTCCCTCAGCCAGATCACGAATAACCTCCCTTCCGGCGGACTCAAGCGCAGCCAGAGTGTTAGAGCCGCTGCGGTTGCGGCTGCGGCCGCCGCCCTCGGCAAGGACCGCAAAACCAGCTGGGCTAGCACCGCGTCTGGCTCTGGTGTCAGGAAGCCCAAGGGGTATGGCGAGCTTGGCGGTCATAATAAGGAGAATGTGGCTGAGGTCGATGAGGAGGATGAGGAGGGCCAGGGACAGGAGGAGGATAAGTGGAGTGATCTTGGGGATGCTACCACGGCTGTGTCGGGTCACGAGGGGAAGAATGACAATGGGGAGGAGGATGGTGAGCCGGAGAGGGTTAGAAAGGTGAGCAATGGGACCACGGTGATTACGCCTCCGGCTGCTGATGCTGAGGGTGATGAGACGGAGGAGGATGATGATGAATCTGAGAGTGAGTGGACTGAGGATGAGGTTGAGCAGAAGAGAGAGACTCCTGTGAAGAAGGGGTCTGCGGCTACCGCAGCTACTGCTTAAGTTGGATGACTTGACGGCTTATGGTTTGATGGATAACGATGATGAAAGGGACGGTGAGCGGGTGCTTTGGCTTCCATTCTCTTTTGTTGGTTTATTTTGTATGACCTATGTTTTCTGTTTGGTTGGTGTGTTGTGAGCAATTATTGATATGTTATGGCTTGATGGCTATGCTGGAGAGAGTATTAATGATGGGAGGTGGTTGTCGTGGTGTGTAATTGCTGGTTTGTAGTCTATTAGTTAGGATGGAGGCTTGCTCTGATAGCCAATGTACGAGTTTTCGTTACTGCACTTGTGTCCGATCCATGTTGATGTGTCATTGACCAGAGTGTCGAAAATGGTCTAGATACCACCCGTTTTTTTCAGGGGCCAAAGATTTCGTCAATTGCGCATAGCTATTCTAACCTTGAAGTTATGTCGAGCGGCTGACTGCCTTGATGTCAAAGAATCTTGTGCCCTCGGATCAGGGGAGACGAGGTTGGCACGGAAGAGAAAAAGAAACCTCAGGCCTTAAAAAAGGGAAAAAAAAAAAAAAAACGAAGGGACGAATAACTACAACCGTTTCTGTTGTTGAACGGTAGCCTCTTCCAGTCTCCGCTCAACAACAGCAAACAGGAAGCTGAAAGCCTCCAAGCTCTGCCATCCGCGCGCCTTGGTTGTTGACAATGAGAAATCGGCAGCTGGATTCTCATCATCCTTGTCTCTGTTTAAATGCGGGGTTGGGCGTTTCTGTGCCGAATAACCATTTTCTGTGGTTGACAACATCATTTTGTTGACAACATCAACCCAACTTCTGATCTTTCGGAGATTGGTCAACTGTCTCAAGAGGAATCTCGAGAGGAATCCAGGGTATTAGTGGATAGACCATTTTGTGCTAATGGTACACTCATAGAATAAGACTACTTTAACCATGATATACTCTACCGTGGACAGTCTACCACCTGCAAAATGTCCTCCCAGGTGTGATCTTTCGGATTATTAAGCCTCTCTGGTCTATTCCAAGGTAACGGTCACTGAAAGGGAGCTTGTAGTGGCCGGCTCAGACCTGTTAATGTGCACATTTCCACCAGCACGAAAAACGCAAAGCCAGCGGGCATATGATACAGAGTAAAAACTTCGAGAACTCGACAGGAACAACGCCTTCTCAAGCATTATGTCCAAGTTATCGGGAAGTTTGATCGTAAACCAAAGAAACCCTAACTCCAGATTGAGAATTCTATCCCATAAAGGTCATACAAACCCTATAATACACCAGTGCTAATAATATCTACACAGCCTACCTCACCCTAGGTCCAATCTTTTCCCTCCCTTCCATCCAAGGCCTCAGCACCTCCGGAATCGTCACCGACTTCTCCTCCTCATTCCATCCATTCTCCAATATCGCCGCCAACACCCTCGGAACAGCCAGCGCCGTTCCGTTCACGGTCCAAGGGTACACCAGCTTGCCACTTGCCGTTTTCAACCGTGTCGCCAGCCTCCTGGTCTGGTAATCAGTGCAAATACTCGCGCTAGTCACCTCACCCCAGCCATCGTTCCTCTCCCTCCGGGATGGGAAGAATGCTTCGATGTCGATCTTGCGCGTCGCGGAAGCGCCCAAATCGGTGGTCGGCATCTCCAGCACGCGACAGTGCAAGCCCAGCGATTGCAGAATCTCAGTCTGAAGATCGACCATCTCGTTGAAAACCTCCTCTGTCAGGCCCTCATCGGGATGCGTCCAAGCAAACAGCTCGACCTTCGTAAACTCGTGGACGCGATACAGCCCCTTGGTCTCGGAACCCCGCGCACCGGCTTCGGCGCGGTAGCAGCGTGAGGCGGCTACCAGCTTCATGGGCAGAGAGGCCTCGTCGATGGTCGTGTCGGCTTTCATACCCGCCAGAGGAATTTCGGCGGTACCAGCCATGCACCACTCTGGCTTGCCGCGGGCAGCGTCCTCAGCGGATTGAGCGATCGCGTAGATCTGGGTCTCGCCGTTCTGGTCGCGCGGCTGGAACCCGCAGGCGGATGCGATGTGCGAGTAGACCATGCTAGGCGGGCTAACCTGGCGCCAGCCTGCCCGCGTGGCGGCTGTGAGGGCGTACGAGACCAGGGCTTGCTCGAGCTGGGCTGCTTCGTCGAGAAGATAGTACCATCCCCAGCCAGAAGCTGTCGCAGCTCCCGCAAAGTCAAATATCCCAAGCTCAGCCCCAATATGCGCATGCGACTTCCATACTCGATCAGATGGATCCGGCCCCGGTTCAGGATGATCATTAATAAAGCTCAGCACGCGAGGCTCGTCCCCAACAGGCGTATGCTTGCTAGTGAGATTTGGGATCGCCAGCGCCAGGCGCTGCATCTCATCTGCAAGCGAGGACTCTGCCTCCTCGATTGCCGCTAACTCGGCCTTGATCTTGCGCGCCTCTTCAAGCAGCTGCTCACGGCTCATGCCCTTTAGCCCGTTGACATCATCCCCGCTCCCGTCGTCGATGCTGCTGTTTGGATCGGCCAACTGACGACGCAGGAGGTTACCGCGCTCGCGCAGGCCGCGGCCCTCGCGCTGCTTAGCTTGCCATTGGACGAAGAGCTCGTTGATGCGGGCTGGGTAGGTCGCGGCGGCTTTGTAGTTGCGGTCCAGGCAGTTTTGGGCGTAGAGCTCTGGGTTTTGCCGGATGTGCTTGAGGTCGATGACCGGCTTAGGGGCTGTTGTTGGTCGTTGCACAGGGGGAGGTTGGAGATGTTCAGGGGCTGTCTCGACAGGGTTTTGGCGAAGGCTTCTTGAGCTGTGGAAGGAAGCTGAGGAAGATGGTGAGGGTGAGGTGGATGAGAGAGGTGTTCTTTGGTAACGGGCGTGTGTTGGACGCCGCAGCGAGCGTTGGAACAGACACCTAAAACATGGTGATGACCTCATCTTGGCGGCAGGACTTGTCAGGTACGACAGTCCTTCTGATCTTTCGAGCTCTTGGTGTCGAAGAGTGAGTCTCACTCAAAGAGTTGCGATCAAAGATCGATCAATCGGACGTTGCGAGAGACAGGTGGGGCATGTCTTGGCATGGAGCTATGACCATATCAACAGTTTGCTGATTCTTTAGTTCCTCGGAAACTTATGAAAAAGGGAACAAATTCAACCAGACTAAGGCTCATAATTATTACCGTTGTTATTTTCTACTAGTACCTCTGCATCAAATGACAAACCATCTATTCTCGAGGGAAGGTAGAAGGCTTAGAAACTGGTCAACTTCATTGCAGAAACCCTAACCCTAAGAAAAACAATAGATTTCTTAACCTTCTGCTTTGGGTCGAGACCCCGAAGTTGAATAAACCAATCAACGTCTGGTGAAAAGAGCTGGGGCAAGAGATCCAAGTTATAGAAGGGTACGGGGGAAGAAGCCTGTCGACTCACATGTCATCTGGACTTGCTTGGGAGCTTGATCAGTACTCTTTGCTGGCAAGACATCAACGCCGTCCGGCCCAAGGCGAGATCCACAAGATGAGATCAAAAACATTTGATGGGGTCTTCTTCACGTCGTTGTCGGCCGGCTGCGTCCTCTTAACAGAGGGAGATCAGCGTTACCAGATGAATGTGGAGTGCCTGGCCACCTTCCCAGGCCAACTCAAACAGATCATTGACTGTTAGCCAAGCTGACTCATCGTCTCTTTGCCACCTCACAGCACCATCTCTGCCGTTGGCAGATCGTTGACGGCTCCAGCGACTTTCAAGTGCCACACCATCTGGCTGCGTCTGGCTGCCGCCGGTGGAAACCCAAACCCAATACTAACACCCATCACTCTTCACAGAAAAAAATCATCATACGGTGGCAAAGGGCAACACGCAGATCCCCTCAGCAACATTTGGTTCCCTAGCCCGGAAAAACTTCGGCACATCGTCCTGCGACTATTTCTCACATCTCGATCCAGGATCTTGGACCAAGCCGAAAAAAAAAAAAAACGTTGTTCCTGCTCCCAGATGCTGATCTCTCCAAGGCGGATGAACCCGCTGTGCATTACGTCTGGCCAATCACAGGCAGGCTGATGAAAAGAAAGGGTTCCGCCAAGCAGAGACGGGCCAACATGAAACACTACAGTTTGTGGGGGGGGAGCATGTTTTAGCGCTCCGTCGCCAGATGGCGGCAGGTGGCAGCTGGCTCCTGAAATAAGTTGCCCCTGGTTGTCTTGGCTTTTTCCCGAGTTTCTCGTCTCGACCGCAACGTGTCGTTGTGCTGTTGTCGCCAGTAAACTCTCATCAACCACTCTCAGGTTTTTCATGCGCCAGTGGAGACGCGATGGAACGTTTGCTGCAGCCGCCATGTCTCCGTAATCTTAACGGCTCTTGGACTTGTCAGAATGGGGTGGCCGCCGATCCGCCAGCTGGGCAGGGAAGGTCCAATCGGCGACGGCGTGGGCACGTTGCCATTCCCTCTCTCCCTCTCCATATCGATCCCTGGCAAGTTGGCATTGGCATTGTAGCATGGAACTGGTCCCATGGCCTAAACTCTTTTGGTGTTGGAGGAAAATCGGCCACCATTCCCTTCATGATTACTTTCAGCTTTTCCTATCTTCCTTTCATCTCATCTCCGTCTCTTCACCTACATTCTCTTTCCCACTGTCACACCTTGCCTTGTGCTCCCTTGCGGCCGTCTTGCCTCGTCTGGTGGCCTGTCCCAGGGTGACACCCTCAGTCTGAAGACGAGTTTCCTTAGGTCCCTCGGTTGTTTGCCTTATCGCGACCCTCGTTGGTCTGACTGCCTTTTTGGGCGCCGCTCGTTGGCTCAGGGTTCGACATTGTTAGCTTTGAGTCTTTGTTTGGCTCTTAGTTCATAGTTTATCCACCTATGGTTGTTGGGTTGCTGTTTCAACAGCTTCTGTCTTTCTATCTCTCCCTATTCTAGAGACCTACCTCAACAGTCGGTTATTTCACCTTAGTTGTGTTCAGAGAGTTGCGCTACCATGTTCGCGACCTAGGACGCGTCTAAAGAGTCTACAGTAGTCTCGACAGTTGCACAACATCACTCCTAATCATCATCCGTTACCAAACTCCCACCAAATAGGAACACAACAACACCACAAGGACACCCAGTACTAATGTCCTTGAAATCCCCCCGATCCCCCACCCATCAAGGCTTTCGCCCCCTCAATTCTGCCAACAACTCCCGTACCGAGATGCACGACATCCCCCTCCAACCGGTCCGCAGCAATACCAGCATCCGCTCTCGTCGCGGTGCCGACGATGAGAAACAAGGCTACTTCGGCCCTGGGCCGACCCAATCCAACACCAATGGCCCTATGGTTGCGGGCCGCAGGCGCATCCAGAAGGAATTGAAGCGCGCGGGGTCGAGCGATCTGAGCGAAGAACCTGCCTCGTTGAATGCGATGGGCCGCCTGTATGAGAAGATCGTCGGCTTCTCTGTCGTCACGCGATACCTAGTGTATGTGGCACCCGTGGCGCTCTTGCTGGCGGCACCGCTCGTGGTTCTGCCCCTCACCGGTGACGGTGATAAGGACCGGATTAAGCTTGGAGATGGAAAGAATCACAGTTTGTTCCAGCTTTTCTTGTGGATTGAGGTATCATGGTTGACGTTGTGGGCGGGGAAGTTGGTCGCCCATTTCCTGCCGGGACTGTTTATGTTCTTCTGTGGCGTTATCAGCGCCGGGACGAAGAAGTATGCGACTGTGCTGAAGGGGATCGAGATCCCGCTGTCGCTGTTCTTTTGGGGGCTGGCGAGCTGGCTGTCGTTCAAGTTTATGTTCCTTGGAGCGAACAGGGAGTGGGTAACGGTCGTGGGGAGGATCCTGCTATCGCTGTTCCTGTCCTCGGCAGTCCTGCTCATCGAGAAGTCCCTCGTCCAGCTGATCAGCATTACCTATCATCAGCGCTCTTTCGCCAACCGAATCCAGGACTCCAAACGCGATATCCACCTCCTGAGTCTCATGTTCGATGCATCCCGCAACCTCTTCCCCATGTACTGCGATGAGTTCGCCGAAGAGGACTACATTATTAATGGCAGCCTCGACATAATGCTCACCGGAGGAAAAGTGAGTGGGAAGCCCATGAAGTTGGTGGGTGATATGAGTCGGTTTGGCGACAAGATCACCTCGGTGTTCGGCAACATTGCGTCTGAAATCACGGGCAAGAAGGTTTTCAACCCCAACTCGGCGCATTCGATTGTCGTGGAGGCGCTCGAGAGGACGCGCAGTTCTGAAGCCCTGGCCCGCCGCATCTGGATGTCCTTCGTCCCTGAGGGCAAGGATACACTGACGCGGGAGGATATCACTGAAGCGATGGGTCCCAGCTATCGCGAGGAAGCTGAAGAGAGCTTTGATGCCATTGATGCCGATCAGAATGGGGATATCAGCCTCGAGGAGATGGTTCGCAAGATCGTGGATATTGGCAAGGAGCGCAAGGCGATTGCGAACAGCATGAAGGATATCAGCCAGGCGTTGGCTGCGTTCGACAAGGTCCTGCTGTTTGTCGTCTTCATCATCTGCATCATTATTTTCCTGGCTGTTTTCCAGAGCAGCTTCATTGGTACTCTGACGACTGCCGGTACCGCGCTGCTGTCTCTATCGTTCGTTTTCGCTGCGACTACCCAGGAGTTCCTCGGTTCTTGCATCTTCCTCTTCGTCAAACACCCCTATGATGTCGGCGACCGGGTCGATATTGCCGGTCCGGAGAAGGAGCAGTTGGTGGTCGAGAAGATTTCGCTGCTGTATACTGTCTTCACTCGCATCGACAAGATGCAGGTCGTTCAAGTATGCAACTTCATTTCCTCCTTCTTGAGTGAGTTAGACTAACGTTCAGTAGATCCCCAACATCGTTCTCAACAACCTCTGGATCGAAAATGTGACCCGCAGCAAAGCCATGAAAGAAACCATCGACGTCAACGTCTCCTTCGACACCTCCCTCGAGGACATCGAGCTCCTCCGCCAGGAAATGGAGAAATTCGTCCGCGCACCCGAAAACTCGCGTGACTTCCAGCCCGACCTGGGTATCTCGGTCGGTGGCGTCGGCGACTGTGACAAGCTCACCCTCAAGATCGCCATCAAGCACAAGTCGAACTGGCACAACGATGCCGTTCGCGCGGCCCGTCGTAACAAGTTCATGTGCGCCCTCACCATGGCTCTCAAGCGTGTGCCCATCTACCCGCCTGGTGGCGGCTCGGAGCCGCTTGGTGGTCCCGGAAACCCGAGTTATAGCGTTGCTGTGTCCGATGAATTTGCCGTTAGTGCACGGAAGAAGGCCGAGCAGGATAAGGAGGCCAAGAGGCTCGCCAATCAACTGGCTGAGCAGACTTCGGCGAGTGATTCACGCTCAGTGCATGAGCAACCGACTGAAACTCCTCTGGAGAGGATTCCTTCCGCTAACTCGCCTAGTGCTTTGACAACTGGGTTCAATTTGGGCAGACAGGAGTCGCATACCCGTGGCCGGAGGAAACCTGGCGAGTCTCTTCCTCCAACGGCTGTGTTGGGAGACGATAACGCAGTGTCGGTTGGCGTGACATTGACCAGGACATCATCCTCCATTAGCGCGACGAGGAGAGATCACCGCTCGTTTGATATTGAACGGAATGCTGGGGCGTCGCCTGACTGGGGCTCGTCAAATCCTTATGCGGGAAGCAGCCCAAGTCAGCAGCAGCAGCCGAATCCGTATGGACCGCCGATAAGGCAGGCTACGGAGCCGGCTTATCTGGGTGTGCCGTCCCAGCAGCAAGGGAGGGATATTATTGGAGGAAGGCAACAGGGGCAGCAGAGTCCCGGCAGGCAATGATGACAAGAAACAAAGGGAAATGATACCATGATGGATAACCAAAAAAAATGGAAAAAGGGATGCCCAAGGAAAAGGGGACTTACCGTTCATTGGGAGGAATACTGGTAGTTGTAATGTTTGGAGACAAAGCCACTGGCTGGCGTTTGGGGTTTAGCTTTTTGTTCTGCTTTGATACACTTTTGTCTATAAAGGGGATTAGAGAGGTGTTTGGCCAGCTGGCTTTCCTGTTGTTTAAAAAAATGCTTTGTGCTCAACCAATACAGTGTATATTTCTGCTTTCCTGTACAAAGATTGCGAAATAGAGTCGCTATAGCCAGGAGCAGAGCTCTATAAGCCTTTGAAATCGTTTGGAGTGTTTCTCAAACTGCAAGGCAAGACTAGGTGCAAGTAGACTTCTACTCCCTTTGGCCTTGGATTGAGTGTCCGCTGGAGCCGATGTATCTAGGATTCTTCCTCATCGTTCTTCTTGTGCTACCTCCACAACTTTAACACATTGTGTGAGCTAAGTTTCATCCAATGCATGGTCATGAAAATCGGCCCACCTGCTTAGAATGACGATGGTTTCGTGCTGAATGATGGTGTTGTGGGCAGAGATAGAGCTAGGGCTGATGACCTCCGATCACTGGAGAACAAGCATGAGTAAGGGTCGGCCAATTCTGACTTTTGGAGACAAGGATTGCCTGCGCCTATGGCTCATTGAGCGGGACGATATTGGCGAAAAAAAAAGTTGATGGCAATCTGCCTAGAGGGTACCATTGACGGTCGTTTCCATGGAGAGTCAAGCATTGAGCCATATGGTGATTAGAATGTTAACACAAAAGCATTCTTGAGTCAATATCCGTCTTTGCTGAAGCAGCAGTTTGTTCACCTTTCGAGGGGCACAGGCTGATTCGTGATGCTTCCCACTTGAGGCCTGTAAAACCGGTAAAGGGCTTCCTTGACAAGCAAATGGTATATCTGAAACTATAAGTAAGATGGACAAAAGATAACAGCTGAATGTGACATAATCACCAAATTAAGCGTTGAAAACATCATGATTGGGAAGAATTGTCAGCTTAGTCCGAGGTCGTTGGACATCTCTGGCAGCTGCGGCCTGCCCTGCCAAGACCCAAACCCAAAGCTGTTGGTGCGGGAGATCAGACTTATCTTATCGCCCCTCATGACCTCACCATGAAGGTGGCAGGATGGTGTTTCATGTTGGAACCTGCTTTTTCAGCAGGATGTGGAGCATGGGGAGTAGGAGGGCAATTCAACTGACTCTGTTAGCGAAGATAAGGGCAATTGGAGTACATAGGTTCAGTAAACAAGATTGCATCCAATGGGCAGAGGCAGGCAAAGAATCTTGATAGATGACTGAAACTTGCAAACATTGCCCGCCACTCAGCCATCAGCCAAACTTCAGCTTCAGGCACCAGGCAAAGAAGTGCCAGACAGACAAAGCGTGGGACAGCGAATGACGGGGTGTGGGATTAGCGGGGTACTTCAGGGTACCTCTAGGGATCTTGATGCATGCCGCGCATCCAGACGGTTCTGCACCCCCTTCTGGCCCAGGAAATGGATTGGTTGGCTCAGGATTATAGAGCCCAGGCAAATCGTCCTTGTTACGACTGTTTCTGCCTCTGAGAGCTTTGCAGCCAATGCTCTGGTGGCAATTGAGTGGATGTGAGCTTGACGCTGTTGTGATCACTGGCACATATGCTAATGGGTAGACAGGATTAGCGGCCCGAGTATGGGGGTCAGGCAGCACAGCGCCCAACGCACACGCTTGTTGGGTTCTCAAGGTCCTTCGGTAAGGTCAGTACAGTATCAGGCTCAAAGCCGGGTGTCCATGGCTCAGGACCTGGCTTGGGAGAAGCTGAGTGAGTTGACTGTTAGTCCCTCCCAAGTGGCGGGAGGGATTGTGTTGTGGAAGATTCTCTGCCTCATAGAATGAAGCAGAATCTTAAGACTGCAGCTTGGCGGTTCCGTGGGTATGATGGAATCTAACGATAGGCATCCAGACCACGTATTCGGGACGTGCAGAACCGCACGTTCAGGGAGATGGAATTGTGAAGTTGGCATTAGTTTGCTTGCTGTGAATGGGACCTTGATGCTAGAACACTCTACCACAAGGCTGCTAGCTACGGAACTGGATGCCCTGGGAAATGTCATGGAAGCACAGAGATGTATTGCGACCATTGCCCGGCTGTGGCAGGCTGAACAGAGATGGGATTGAAGATCCACTGCGGCAGCCCTGCGCCGCCTCACAGGGCCGCCGAATGTTCCAGTGCAGTGTGGAGGTGCTGAGAGGCTGCCAGAGGGTCCACGAGAGTGCTAGAGGCTGCCAGACCAATCGCGAAAGTCACCAGCCGTACCCTTTGTAGTGGGGTTGCGGAAGTCCACTGGAAACCCACCGAAGGTCGTGGAAGGGTCGACCCGTGCGACCTGCAGCTTAAATTCTCACGGCTGGTGCTGCCCCTCCTTCCCTCTTCCTATTTCACCATACCAAGCCAAATCTTTCCCGCGATTTTCTTTTTTCCACACCATTTCCAGGGAAAATCTGAAGTCGTGGTTTTTCAGTTTTCCTTTATACAACCTGTTCTGAGTTATTTGTCCTTTTCAGTAGACCAGAACATACAGCCAGCACAGTCAAGATGGCTCCCGCCGTCGGCATCGATCTGGGCACGACCTACTCGTGCGTTGGTGTGTTCCGTGAGGACCGGTAAGTTTGAACAGTCAAGTTGATTTTTCCCCTCTTCAGTTGCCCAGCAAGTCGTGATTGCGAAGTCAAGAAGAGAGCCCCGCGGGACCCGCGCATTGAGCGAGCAGCAGTCGGAAGACTTGCGGAGCCTGATCCTTAGAGTCATCGGGCAGCAACAGTCTCAATGGCATCCTCGCACACTTCTCGCACTTCTTGCACTCGACCTGCGAGCATGGAAGCTATCAAGATCTTCAGAATGTCGGCTAACAACCGACCAGCTGTGAAATTATTGCCAATGACCAGGGCAACCGCACTACCCCCTCGTTCGTCGCCTTCACCGATACCGAGCGTCTCATCGGTGATGCCGCCAAGAACCAGGTCGCCATGAACCCCCACAACACTGTCTTTGACGCCAAGCGCCTGATCGGCCGCAAGTTCAGTGACCCTGAGGTTCAGAGCGATATGAAGCACTTCCCCTTCAAGGTCATTGATCGCAATGGCAAGCCGGTCATTCAAGTTGAATTCAAGGGCGAGACCAAAGTTTTCACCCCCGAGGAGATCTCGTCCATGGTCCTCACCAAGATGAAGGAGACTGCCGAGTCCTACCTGGGCCAGCCCGTCACTAGTGCCGTCATTACCGTCCCGGCCTACTTCAACGACTCTCAGCGTCAGGCCACCAAGGATGCCGGTCTCATTGCCGGTCTCAACGTCCTCCGTATCATCAACGAACCCACTGCTGCTGCCATTGCCTATGGTCTCGACAAGAAGGCTGAGGGCGAGCGCAACGTCCTCATCTTCGATCTTGGTGGTGGTACCTTCGATGTCTCGCTCCTGACCATCGAGGATGGTATCTTCGAGGTCAAGTCCACTGCCGGCGACACTCACTTGGGTGGTGAGGACTTCGACAACCGCCTCGTCAACCACTTCGTCGCGGAATTCAAGCGCAAGTTTAAGAAAGGTAAATATCAGTCAACTCTCAGACCCCTTTCGTTTTTTTTTCAGATTTTGGCGGTTTTCTGCGATTTGGCGATTTTCTGCCGAGTACCCCCCCACCTTGCCCCTCCCCCGCCCCCACTTCATCTGCCCCACTTCACCCCGCGGACTCGCCGATCCAACATTGCAACTTCTATCATTCTTCTGAACCTTCATTCTAGTCTTGTGCAGCGGCTAACTGTTTTGCAGATTTGACCACCAATGCCCGTGCTCTGCGCCGTCTCCGCACTGCTTGCGAGCGTGCCAAGCGCACTCTGTCTTCGTCGGCTCAGACTTCGATCGAGATCGACTCCCTCTTCGAGGGTATTGACTTCTACACCTCCATCACTCGTGCCCGCTTCGAGGAGCTTTGCCAAGATCTGTTCCGCTCTACCCTCATCCCTGTTGACCGTGTCCTGAGCGACGCCAAGATCGACAAGTCCCAGGTCCACGAGATTGTCCTTGTCGGTGGCTCGACCCGTATTCCCCGCATCCAGAAGCTTATCTCGGACTACTTCAACGGCAAGGAGCCCAACAAGTCCATCAACCCCGATGAGGCCGTCGCCTATGGTGCTGCCGTCCAGGCCGCCATCCTGTCTGGCGATACCTCCTCCAAGTCGACCAACGAGATTCTGCTGCTCGACGTCGCTCCTCTGTCGCTCGGTATCGAGACCGCTGGTGGTATCATGACCAAGCTCATCCCCCGCAATACCACCATTCCCACCAAGAAGTCCGAGATTTTCTCGACCTTCTCCGACAACCAGCCCGGTGTGCTCATCCAGGTCTACGAGGGTGAGCGTCAGCGCACCAAGGACAACAACCTGCTCGGCAAGTTCGAGCTCACTGGTATCCCGCCTGCGCCCCGTGGTGTTCCTCAGATCGAGGTCACCTTCGATCTTGATGCCAACGGTATCATGAACGTCTCTGCCGTTGAGAAGGGCACTGGCAAGACCAACCAGATCACCATCACCAACGACAAGGGCCGCCTGTCCAAGGAGGAGATCGAGCGCATGATTGCCGAGGCCGAGAAGTTCAAGGAGGAGGATGAGCGCGAGGCCGCTCGTATCCAGGCCAAGAACGGACTTGAGTCTTATGCTTACTCCCTGCGCAATACCCTCAACGACTCTAAGGTCGATGAGAAGCTCGATCAGGCCGACAAGGATAAGCTCCGCGCTGAGATCGACAAGGTTGTCCATTGGCTTGACGAGAACCAGCAGGCCACCAAGGACGAGTACGAGGACAAGCAGAAGGAGCTCGAGTCTGTTGCCAACCCCATCATGATGAAGTTCTACGGCGCCGGCGCTGGTGGTGTCCCTGGCGGCATGCCCGGTGGTGCTCCTGGTGGCTTCCCTGGCGCCGCCGGCGGTGCTTCGCACGACAACGACGGCCCGACCGTCGAGGAGGTCGACTAAAGGGCTGCATAACCCTCGACTTTCCTTCTGCTTTCTTCTTGCACTAGTAGATTGCGTCCGCGTCGACGATCAGTTAGGGATGCGGAGTATCGGGTATGGGTTTAACGCCTAGATCTGGTTTTCCCTTTTTTTTTTCTCTTGATGATCATGATAAAGGGGAAAAGTTTACGGAGGCTGCATGGGTTGTATTTTAGTCATGATTCCCAGTTTCCTGCGACGAACAAGGAACAGTTATTAAAACATTGGCTTCTTGTCTGTGTGCGTGATGTGTCTCCATACTGATGTCATGTCCAATGTCAACCCCTACTGTTACAGCTATGTCGTTCCTGAGTTGCTCAATGTTGGCTGTCGTTGTTGTCCAGCATCCATCTTCCCAACAGCTCTGTACTTCATCGCCAGCAGTTTGACAAGCGGAGGACTGACAAGTGACTTGTTTCTAAGGCCAATCTGCTAGCTGATGTATTTGTTCCTTCCAATCTACTCGCGATCATTGCTGAAACACCTCTGGCACATCACGTCTTTCGAAGTTCTGTATCGTAAGATCCCATTCAGTTGAAGGGCCAATGGTTAAAGCCCTTAAAAAAAATAAAAATAAAACTCAGGGTCTCAGCGGAAAAACAATTTTAGACTCAAACCACTTCCATGCAACCAAAGCCCAGGATCTTGGGTGAGGGCAAGAGTTTGGAGAATAAAGAGGTAATACAAAAGTCAATTCCAGATATCAACATGAGTTAAATCAGACATTACCCCAAACTCCAAACCCATCTCAGCCCTATAATACACACAAGATACACCGATTTTCTTTCAACCTCCCTCACTGTCCCTTATCCGACTCGTTAAACCCCAACTCGTCCCTTATCTTCCTCCTCCTCTCGGCATCCTGCCTCAAAAACTCCTTATCATTTTCAATCTTCCTCTCAAACCGCCCCCTAAACGCCGTCCCGGGCTCAACCCTCTCCTCCCGACTCTCCCACACATCCTCACTGCTCGGCTTGCCCCCGCCATACTTAGCTTCTTCCTTTGCCCGATAGTGTGCTTTGATTGCTTCCTCGCGCATCTGGGGAGAGAAGGATTTCACGCGCATGCAAAACCAGAAATCGTCCCATAGCTCGGAGCAAGTGCGGAGGGTGCCATAGCGGTAGACTGCATTCAACTGAGAACCGGGTGTGTGGCAGTGCCAGGCGTAATCGAAGGCGTCGCGGCAGGACATGGTGGTTGGGAGGAGGTGCTCGGACATGGCGTAGGAGTGGGGGGGACGGGTCTTCTTAGGCTTTTGTTGCTGTCCAGTGGTATCTGTTTGCTCAGGAGTTTCACCGGCTGATTTGACGCGGCCGAAGGGAATCCAGGAGGGGAGCTTAGAAGTGGATGATGAAGCGGCTTTGGAATTAGCGGCTGCTGCGGCCTCGGCCTCCTCGTCGGCCTTGGCTTCTTTCATGAGCATGCCGATGAAGAGGGCCATTTCGCGGTCTGCGGCTTCCTCTTCTGTCTCAGGGCGCTTGGGCTGGGACAGTTGGGGGGTAGTCTGGATTGATTGTGATGGCGGGAGAGGGGTTGAGGTGGGAGCTTTGGTGTTAGATTCCTCGCTCTTGGGCGACGACGAGGACCAGAACCATCCCATTGTATCAACTGGCCTGCTGGAAATATATGATCGCTATGAAGTTAAGTGGGGTAAGTGAGATGAAGCGAGAGAGCTGAGGAATTGGATGAAACAGAGACAGTCAGCGTGGTGTTGAGCTCGTCGTCGAGAGATTTCCCGAATTAAAGCTCACGGATTCGATGTGATAAGATTCTTATCGTAAAGTTGCATGCTGATTGGTTGATAGACAACAAAGGCGGGCTTCGATCAGGGCCTGGACCACCTATGACCTCATCGCCTAGTGCTCATGCCCAAGGCAGGGACATCCATTTTCAGGCCAGGAACGTCGAGCCTCTGAAGGCCCAGTAACGGCTGTATCGACAATAGAAATATTGGGTTTGAATATTGGGCCAGCTCGGACCGAGGGACCTCGTATCACTGTTACATAAGAGCTGCCACCAAGTCCGGCCTTATCAAGCCGAGGCAGCCGAACTTTGATACGGCTTTAGTTTAAGAACAGTGCTTCAAGAAAAGAGGGCCATCGTGCCATGGGCCAACCGCCATGACCCTAAGTAAAGCTCTGTGCAGGCCGCTATCAGCGCCGGGACCACTATACCGGACTCTCTCAAACCGCCTTGGGCCTGACCAGTTTCTCGTCCCCATCCATTGTCAGCTCACGGCCCGAAGATGGAAGAAAACAGTCGCCAGCGACCCAACTAAGATTGGACACATCGTGACCCAGCCGGGCGAGTCGATGCTATTCTTTGATAGTGCCGTGCCCTGGCCCATAATCGGTGCCAGCTTAGAAGTTGCTGACACATTCTAGATCTGTTTCCGCTGAAGTTGAGCTCTGTCTTGCTCTGGAGTCCGTGGGAGACGAATCGTGATTTGGCTAGTCTGTTGGGACGGCCTGAGGTTGCGCCGAGTGGGTTGTTTGACCCCGTAGGGCTGGTTAAGCAGGCCATCCCGAAGGATCTACCGATCAAGATCACCCAGGTTATTCCCCGGTTGAAGGAGTCGGGGGCCTATGTCAAGTTTACGTATCCTCCTGGTATTTCTCCGGCTGAAATAGAAGGTGAGGACTTATCTCTCAGTTTTCAGAGCATCTGCTCACTGGTTACCAGCCAAACTGGTCAAGTCACTCATCGAGAATCCGATCAAACCATGGTTCAGCCCCTTCCGCGGCATCAAGGCCAGCCTGGTCCAAGGCCGCCCCTGGCTCGAAGACCTCTACCGCCTGCCTAAAGGCCGCTTGAAGGTCGAATTCATTCCTACAGGTGATGGCGAACCTCCTGGAGAGCTCTCACAAGAATCCTTGTATAACCTCTTCCGCCGGTACGGCAAGATAGCAGATATCGTGTCGCAGCCTCCTGACTCGAAGGTCGTGCCGCGGTATGCCTATGTGGATTTCGTCCTCGTTAGGGACGCCATAATGGCGAGGAACTGCATGCACGGGTTCGTGCTCAAAGAGGAGGGCAGCAAGAACCCGACACGATTGAGGCTGTCGTATGAGCAAAGGGTGAAACCACATCATTTTTGGAGCTGGATCTCGGGACACCCGAAAATTGTTATTCCGATCATTGCGGCCGTGTTGGCTGCGTTCACGGTGGCTGTGTTTGATCCTATTCGGGAGTTCTTCGTTCAGGTATGGCCAAGTATGTTCCTACTCATCAGTGTTGAAGCAGGTGCTAACCGCAGCAGAGCCATATCCAAAAATCGCTGGATCTTACCAACAGCAACCTGTACAAATGGCTGAAGCGACAGACTTCTGATATCCTCTCCTTCAAGCCTCGAAAGGAGGAGACGGCCGGTCTCAGTGCCCTGTTCACTCACCACAGAGAGCTGATCGACACAGTCCAGAGCAGCCTTCTTGAGTCAGGAGACACCTTTGTCGTCGTCCATGGCCCCCGTGGCTCTGGCGCCAGGGAACTTATCATGAACCAGGTCCTTCATGACCGTCGGGACGTCCTGCTCATCGACTGCAGGCAAGTCATGGAAGCCAGAGGCGAGGCCGACATCATCAAGAAGCTGGCTTCGCAGGTTGGCTACCGCCCCGTCTTCTCCTGGGCCAATAATATCAGCAGCATGCTCGACTTAGCCATTCAAAGCACTACAGGTGTCAAGGCAGGCTTCTCGGAGAACCTCGAGGCTCAGATCGTCAAGATCCTGCAGACGACTGCTTCTGCTCTGAAGAACGTCTCACTGTCCGCAAGGACTAAAGACGACAGAGATGCTACTCTCACAGACGACGCCTACCTCGAAGCACACCCAGAACGTCGCGCCGTGGTTGTAATCGACAACTTCCTTCACAAAGGTGACGAGAAGGGCATCTTCTACGACCGTCTGTCTGATTGGGCCGCGGCCCTCGTCCAGTCCAACATCGCCCACGTCATTTTCCTAACCACCGACACTACCTACTCCAAGACCCTTTCGCGTGCCCTTCCCGATCGCGTCTTCCACCAAGTCCGACTCAGCGACCTCTCTCCCGACGTCGCAAAGCGCTTCGTAATCTCTCAGCTCAACAACCAATCCCAACCTCAACCCGGCGCAGACGACTCCCGCATCAAACTCTCCAACCAACAGCTCCGCTCCGACCTCGCTGAACTCGATGAATGCATCTCCCTCCTGGGTGGACGCGTAACCGACCTGCAACTCCTCGCCCGCCGCCTGAAAGCAGGCCAATCTCCTTCCAAAGCCGTCTCCGACATCATCGAACAAAGCTCCATCGAAATCTTGCGGTTCTTCCTCCTCTCCACCAAGCCCACGACCCCGTCGGGCGTAGACAAGAAATGGTCTGCCGAGCAGGCCTGGAGTCTTATCAAGGCCCTCGCTACTTCGCCGAACGAGGCCCTGCCATATAATCAAGTTTTGCTGTCGCCTACATTCGCGTACTCGACTTCCCCAGACGCGGCCAGCCCTGAGGCAGCGCTCGAAGCGCTTGCCAACGCGGAGCTGATCACAATTCACTCCCGCCATGGGCGACCAGCTACCATCAAGGCAGGGAAACCCGTCTACCAGGCTGCCTTTCGCAAACTTCTTGAAGACCCTGTTGTGAAAGCAAGGATGGACCTGGCGATGTTGACTGAGCTAGTCAAGATTGAGAACAAGAATATTGAGAAGGCAGAGGCCGAGTTGGCTGTGCTGGGGCAGGCAGGGGCACAGAATGGGTCCTGGGGATGGGGACTGGCGGGCGAGAGGGTGAAGTATTTATTGGGGAAGGTGAAGGCTAGTCAATGGAGGATCGAGAAGTGGGAGGGGGAAATTAAGGGGTTGAAGAAAGTGCTCGAGAAGGAGGTTTAAAGGAGTTCGTCAGGGGTGTGAGAATGGATTGATGACCAAGATTATTCTTGACAGAAAGGGAGATTAAAAAAGATGTTGAGATGGGCAGCATGATTGACAATCCTAAATGTTTGCATGCATGAGTATCAGGTACCCTTCTCAGTACTTGTCTTGAGAACTTCGTTCACTTCAAGTGTATGGGTAGATGCACAAGAGTTCTGGCCCCGGTTGCGACCATCACAGTAACACATCACATCAGTTGATCTAGCTCGCCGAAAGATGTGAACGTGGCAAACGTTCCTCCCATTTTGACCATGACCATGAAACTGTACGCCTCTGTTGGTCCAAAAACACAACTCCTGGCAATAAGCATACAACTCTATTAGAAAAAATTTACAGTCTTCCCCTAATTATCTCCCCCCTCTTCTTCCTCTTCCTCACCGCCCCCGTCCTCTGGCGGGGCCTCTTCGGGCTCTTGCGGCTTCACAGAGACCTCCTGGCCCTGGGAGAAGAAGATACGTGCAGGATAATCATAATCATTTTCTATTGTGTACTCATTGACTGTTGAGGTTAGCATATGCATGAAGACACTAGAGCAATGTGAGAGAACTTACACCGCGGGACAATGAAAATCCCCCCCTTACTAATGCGGAAACTCGTCTCCTGGACGGTTACCAGCACCCGGCCCTTGTGCACAAAAAAGATCATGAACACCTTGCGCGAATTCTTCAGCCGCTTAACGGCGCCAGGCGGCAGATCGACCACACCAGCGCCAATGAACCCCTCGCTAAACACCTTCGCGTAGCGGAACTCGCCGCCCACAACCTCTGTAGTCTTGATCGCCTGTGCGCTGATGGCCAGCTGCTTGTCCATGACACTGACCAGATCGTTCGGTGCCGGCGGGTTCCATTCGTACTCCGGCTGCCAGACCACCACCTCGCCCGTGACATAGCCCGGATCAACCTCCCATGCATCAGCAGGGCCCTCATCATCACTACTCTCCTCATACTCGCCTCTACTCCTCCTTTTTCTACCTCCACTTCTCTTCGCCTTCCTCCCCCCGCCTCCAGACCGTCTCCTAACCTCCGGCTCCGCCTCTTCAACCCTCACAACCTCCTTAATAACCGGCAGCACAAACTTCTTAGGGGCGCTGCTCTTTCCTCCCCGACCAACAAACGGATCCAGCGATTCGTCCTTTTCATACTCAACGCGCTCGTTGCGCCAGTAGGCTAACGGCTTGAAGGACGTACGTCCGGAACGCGTGCGGAACATGCCGCTGGACGGGTCATTGGGGGTCTCGGTACGCCGGTTGATGAGGAGACCGCGGGATTTGGGCAGGGGAGGGCGACGCAAGGTCATGACTTGGCTAACGTCGCCTGGTTCGGGGGCTTCAGAGGCCTTGGGGTAGCTTTTCTTGGCAGACCTTTGTTCTGGTGGGGGTTCGATCACGCGTTTGGTGGTCATCTTGGGCTTGGGTTGGGGCTTAGACGCTTCGGTGCGCTGGCGCTTGGGTTGAGGCTCCGGGGATGGTCCCTTTTCTTCTTCTAACGACCGGCGCTTGTTGGCGCCGCGAGTAGGTGCTGCAGCCGGAGCCTTGCCCTTGGCGGCTGGGCCGCGATGAGGTTTTGGTGAGGGAGTATCCTGCCGCTCTTCTTCCTCGACATCCTCGTCTGGCTCTTGTCTCTGCACTTCTTCCTCTTCCTCCTCCTCCTCCTCCTCCTCCTCCTCCTCCT
>Ga0065720_1019481_pt1 | contig 25250 bp, 20 predicted proteins | sample Thericmetagenome_FD_59107 | JGI IMG/M metagenome (GOLD analysis project Ga0065720, IMG submission 59107) | Thermophilic microbial communities from the Joint Bioenergy Institute, California, USA of rice/straw/compost enrichment - eDNA_2 v2... | ecosystem: Engineered > Solid waste > Grass >... | reverse complement strand
GCCCACATGAACGCACTCGCGTAGTCCGCGCGCTCGTCACCAGTGGTCAACACAGCCACCGTCTCACCCTCGTGCACCCCGGACAGCCTCAGCTGCTGCAGGCAGATCTCGTTGAACAGGCTCTGGTCCACACTCGCCTCCCGAGATAGTCCGAACCGAGATAGTCCGAACACTGACGATCTCAAGCGGAGGTGGCCGCCGTCAAGCCGATGCTCGTGACATCTTCGTGACGGACGGCCGCCCCGCGGACCGGTCGACCCCGCGGACCAGTCGACTCAGAAGTCGGTGAACTCAGTCGTAGACGATGACCCCGCGCAGGTTCCGCCCGGCGTGCATGTCCTCGAAGCCCTTGGCCACCTCGTCGAGCCTGTACCGGGTGGTGATCAGCTCCTCCAGCTTGAGCTGGCCCTGCTGCCACAGCCGCAGCTGCGCCGGGATGTCCGCGGTCGGGGCGGACGCGCCGAAGAGGGTCCCCTGCAGCCGCTTCTGGAACAGCACCAGCTCCATGAGCGGGATGTCGCCCTCGTGCGAGCGGACGTCACCGAGCCCGACGACCACGCACGTGCCGCCCTTGCGCACCGCACGCAGCGCGTCGCCGACGTGCTTGCCGCGCGTCACCCCGATCGCGACGATCGCGGAGTCGGCGCCCTGCCCGTTGGTCATCTCGCGAGCCAGCTCGGCGGCCTCGGCGAGCTCGGCGACCGCGTGGGTCGCGCCGAAGTTCGGCGCCACCTCGCGCTTGAACGGCACCGGGTCGACCGCGATCACGGCCGCAGCGCCGGCGTGCGCGGCACCCTGCACCGCGTTGATGCCGATGCCGCCGATGCCCAGCACGATGACGACGTCACCGGGCCGCACCTGCGCCGAGTTGACCGCGGCGCCCCAGCCGGTGCCCACCCCGCAGCCGGTGAGCGCGGCGACGTCCAGCGGGATCGACGGGTCGATCTTCACCGCTGACGCCGTGGAGACCGTCGTCACCTCGCAGAACGTGGAGAGCCCGCACATCTGCGCCACCGGCTGCCCGTCGAGCGAGAGCCGGTAGGACGTGGGATCGTCCCAGCGAGCACCCGTCGCGATCGAGGCGCCGAGGTCGCACAGGTTCTGCATGCCGCGCGCGCACCAGCGGCAGCGCCCGCAGGCCGGCAGGAAGGAGAACACGACGTGGTCACCCTCGGCGAACTCCGTGACACCCGGGCCGACCGCCTCGACGACGCCCGCACCCTCGTGCCCGCCCGCGAACGGCAGGCGCCCGGGCTTGATGTCGCCCTTGGCGTGGTGGTCGTCGGAGTGGCAGAGCCCCGTGGCCGCCATCCGCACCCGGATCTCGCCCGGCCGGGGGTCGTCGACCTCCAGCTCCACCACCTCGAAGGTGCCGGGCACCTCGCGCAGTACCGCGCCCCTGGTCAACATCGCGTCCTCCTCGTCGAGCCCACGTTCCGCAGTGGGTCCGCGTGATCAGCATGCCGGACTGGCGAGCCAGGGCGACCCGGCTCGTGGCCGATCTCATCGCACTCGGCGTGCTCGACGATCCACGCTGGGTGACGGCGTTCCGCGAAACCCCCCGACATCTGTTCGTGCCGCGCTGGCTCAGGCAGGAGGAGAACGGGTGCTGGCATCCGGTCGCGCACGACGATCCGGCCACCGCTGCCGAGTGGGCCGAGCGCACCTACACCGACGCGCCGCTCGTCACCGCCGTCGACGCGACGGGCGCTCCGATCTCGTCGAGCAGCCAGCCCTCGCTGATGGCGCAGATGCTCACCGCGCTCGACGTCACCGACGACGCCCGGGTGCTGGAGATCGGGATCGGCACCGGCTACAACGCTGCGCTGCTCTGCCACCGACTGCGCGACGAGCAGGTGCACAGCATCGACGTCGAACCGGCCCTGACCGAGATCGCCCGGGAGCGGCTCGCCGCGCTCGGGCACGCACCGCGGCTGGCCACCCGCGACGGCGTGACGGGCTGGCCGCAGCCCGGGCCGTACGACCGGATCGTCGCCACGTGCGCGGTGGCGCGGATCCCACCCGCGTGGGCCGAGCAGCTGCAGCCCGGCGGGCTGGTGCTCGCCGACCTGAAGATCGGGGCGGGCTCCGGCAACCTCGTGCTGCTGCGGGCCGGCCGGGACGGACTCCTCGGTCGCTTCCACCCGACATCGGTGGGGTTCATGCCGCTGCGCTCCCCCGCCGTCCCGGCGCGCCGCCCCGCCGCACCGCGCGGATCCGGCGAACCGCGACCACTCGATCCCGCAGCAGTCCCGCCGCTCAGCCCGGCGGAGACGTTCTTCGCCGCGCTCGGCCTTCCCGGCAACCACCTCTCCCACGACGTCCTGCTCGACCGGGTCCGGCACACGCCGTCGACGGATCGCTACGTCGCCGAGGACGGGTCGTGGGTGGAGATCGACCGAGGGGCGGACCACGCGCGCTGCGGCGGCGGTACGCCGCTGCTCGACCTGCTGCTCGACGCGCACGCCCGTTACGAGGGGCTGGGCCGTCCGGCGTGGGAGCGCTTCACGCTCACCGTCGCGCCGGACGGCACCCACACCGTCGCCCTCGACCAGCGGGCGGCCTGGACGCTGCCGCGGTGACCGGCCGTGTCCAGCCGACACCACCACCGTGGCCCCACGCCCGCAGCGGGCCCACCGCCGTGTCGGCCGGTTGGCCACCATCGGCGCACCGTTGGTGGGAACGGGCTGACGTCGACGATCGTGGCGGCGATGGCGAGCGCGGCAAACGTGATCACCTGGGCGGGCCGGCGGGACTTCGTACGACCTCAGCCCGAGCGAGGAGCGTGGCGGTGCCGCTCGGGATCGCTCAGCGTGCCGGGCCGCGGTCACCGGGCCCCGCCGGAGCCGTCGGCTTCGATCGCGACCTCCTCCAGCCGATGCCGCGGCAGCTCTGCGCCGTCGAGCACCACCAGGGGCACGACCGACGTCGAACGGCCGCGGCGCCGGCATCTCGCCCCGCAGGCGCTGACCAGCACGGGAACGGCATCCGCGCCGACGCTGAGTTCGGGGGCGTACCGTGGCCGCCGTGGCCCCGTCAGCGACCCGGCCCGGGCTGGACGCGCTGCTGGCCGAACTCTGCGACGGACCGCTGCAGAGCTGGGACGAGCCGCTCGCTCCTCCACCGGCGCACGCTGACACCGCCGAGTACCGGGCGGCGCTGCACGCGGCGCGGGAGCGGAGCGGCCACGATGAGTCGGTCCGCACCGGTGAGGCGCGGATCGGCGGGCACCGGGTCGCGATCGTCGCAGGCGACTTCGCGTTCCTCGCCGGCTCGATCGGCGTCCGCGCGGCCGACCGCATCCTCGCGGCGATCGAGCGGGCCACCGCGGCGCGGCTGCCGCTGCTGGGCATCACCGCGTCCGGCGGAACCCGCATGCAGGAAGGCACGCCGGCGTTCCTGCGCATGGCCGAGATCGCGGCGGCGCTCACCGAGCACCGGCGGGCGGGCCTGCCCTACCTCACCTACCTGCGGCATCCCACCACCGGGGGCGTGCTCGCGTCGTGGGGGTCGCTCGGGCACGTCACGTTCGCCGAGCCCGGGGCGCTGATCGGGTTCCTCGGGCCGAAGGTGTACGCGGCGCTGCACGGCGGGCCGTTCCCGCCCGGGGTGCAGACCGCCGAGAACCTGCACGCGCACGGCCTGGTCGACGCCGTCGTCACCCCGTCGACGTTGCGCGGTGCGGTGTGCAAGGTCCTGGACCTCGCGAGCGGCCCACGGCCGGCGCCGCTCCTGTCACCGGCGCCGGCCGGGCCCGCCCCGGACCCCTGGACCTGCGTCACCGTCACCCGCGACCCGGCCCGGCCGGGATTGCGGGCCGTGCTCGCCGCGGCCGACGACGTCCTGGAGCTGGCGCCCGCACCCGGCGCGCGCCTCGCGCTCACCCGGTTCGCCGGCACGCCGTGCGTGCTGATCGGACACGACCGCGGCGATCCCCGCCCGGCCGGGCCCGGCGCGCTGCGGCTGGTCCTGCGCGCCACCGAGCTCGCGACCGAGCTGGGGCTGCCGCTCGTCACCGTGATCGACACCGGTGGATCGGAGTTGTCGATCTCCGCCGAGGAGCAGGGCACCGCGCAGCACATCGCCCGGTGCCTCGCCGCGCTCACGTCGCTGCCGGTGCCGAGCGTGTCGGTGCTGCTCGGGCAGGGCGCAGGCGGGGCGGCGCTGGCGCTGCTGCCGGCCGACCGCGTCGTCGCCACCCGGCACTCGTGGATCGCGCCGATCCCGCCGGAGGGCGCCAGCGCGGTGCTGCACGGCACCGCCGACCACGCCGCCGAGCTGGCCGCCGCCCAGCACATCCGCGTCGCCGATCTCGGCCTCGCCGACGTCGTCGTGGAGGACACCGACCCCGGAGTGTTCCCGGTCCACGTGGCCGCGGCGATCGGCGCGCAGCTGCGCGCCGCACTCCACGCCCCCAGGAGCCGCCGCCTGCGACCGATCTGAAGGTCCGGCCCCGGGCCGCGTCGAGAACGAAGTCGTGGTGATCGAAAAGCCTTGTTGATCACCGCATCGTCGTTCTCGACGCAGCACCTCTGACCTCCCGGCCCCGCGCGAACGCTCCCGGCGGCACCCCGACGATGCGGGTGAAGTGCCGGGTGAGGTGGGACTGGTCGTAGAACCCCGCGGCGACGGCCGCCTCCCTCGCCGGCATGCCGTCGAGCAGCAGCCTACGGGCGTGGTCGACGCGCCGGCTCGTCAAGTACCGGTGCGGGGCCATCCCGAAGGTCGCGGTGAACGTGCGGACGAGGTGGGCCGGGTGGGCGTGCAGGATCGCCGCAGCCTCGGCCAACCCGATCCCCTCCACCTGGTGGGCGTCGAGCAGATCCCGCAGCCGGTGCGCGAGCGCCGCGCTCCCGGCGGGCGGGGAGGCAGGCGCGCGGGTGCCCAGGTGGCTGCGCAGCTGCTCCCCCACCAGCGCCAACCGGCTCTCCGCCGTGAACTCCTCCCCGCGCAGCGCGAGCGCCGCGTGCAGGTGCCCGATGGCCGCCCGCAGCGCCGGGTCGGCGATCACCGGCTGGTCGACGGCGTGGCCGATCAGCTGCTCCCCCACCACGGGTGGGTCCAGGTACACGACGCGCTTGCGGAACCCGGTGGGTGTGGCCGCTCGCCCGTTGTGCGGCACGTACGGCGGCAGCAGCGTCACGACGGAGTCCGCGGCGATGTGCGGATTCCGCTCCAGGTCGTAGCTGACCACCCCGCTGTCGACGATCAGCAGGGTCCACGCGGCGTGCGCGTGCATCGGGTACTCGTGGTCGGTGAACCGCGCGTGGAACACCTCGGACACCCCGGGGACGGGCGGGCGCCACGCACGGACCCGGGACCGCCCGGACATGCGAGGATCGTACAAGACCGCCGGCGGCCGGCCCGGTTCGATCGAGGCATGCACGACACCGCCGGACCCGTCCGATTCCCCACGAAGATCGCCGTCGTGGTGCGTTCCGACCTGCAGGTGTGGCAGCGGCTCAACATGACCGCCTTCCTGGCCAGCGGCGTCGCCCACGCTGTGCCCGAGCTGATCGGCGAGCCCTACGCCGACGCCGACGGCACGCCGTACCTGGCGATGTTCGGCCAGCCGGTGCTCGTGTTCGAGGCGAGCAAGGAGCAGCTCGTCGCCGCGCACCGCCGGGCCGTGGACCGCGGGCTGCCGATCGCCGTGTTCACCTCGGACCTGTTCAGCACGGGCAACGACCGGGACAACCGGGCCGCGGTCGCGGCCGTCCCGCGGGACCAACTGGATCTCGCCGGGATCGCCGTGCACGGGCCGCGCAACGCCGTCGACAAGGTCGTGAAGGGGGCGTGGATGCATCCGTGACCGGCTCCGCCGCGACCGAGGACGGGGCGCGGTTGGCGATCACCGACCGCAAGAAGGACGTGATCATCACCGGTGGCCGCGGTCGCATGCGGCTGGGCCCGATCGGCACGGTCGTCGCCAGCGCCGGCATCGCCCCGTACGGGGAGCTGCTCGACCTGGGCGTCGACCGGTGGCGGCGGATCCTCGACATCAACCTCACCGGCGCCTGCGCCGTGACGACGGAGTCTGCGCGGCGGATGGTGGAGGCCGGGATCCGCGGCGCCGTCTGCTGCATCCCCAGCGGCGCAGGTTCGCTCGGCCGGGTGGGCGCAGGCCGTACTGCGCGTCGAAGGCCGCTCTCAACGTGCTCGTGCGGGTGTTGGCCATGGAGCTGGGGCCGCACGGCATCCGCGTCAACGCCGTGACCCCGGGTTCATCGACGACGGCTACCGCGAGGGGCTCGGACAGTTCGCGTCGCCGTAGTAGGTCGCGGCCAACCGGCGCACTGTGCCACTCGACAAAGTCGGCACCGCGCAGGACGTCGCCGACACCGTCGCCTACCTGTGCTTGCCCGCTGCGACGTTCGCGTCGGGTGCGGTCCTGACGGTGGACGGCGGCAGCACCGCAGGCCGGTACGGCTTCGCCTGGGACGCGGCGGCCGGGACGATCCGGCGGTGGCCTCCGGGAACGTCGCCGCCACCACGAACACGCCGTCGTCGGTGGGATCGGCCGCCACCTGACCACCGACGGGCTGCACTCGGTCGGCGATGCCGTCGAGGCCGCGGCCCCGTCGACAGCGGGGCCGCGGCTGCGCGGGAGCGGGTTGCTGATCGTCAGGTGCAGCCGCGGGTGGTCCCACGCGAACCGGATCTGCACCGGGGCGCCCGGGGCGTGCCGCACGGCGTTGGTGAGCGACTCCTGCAGCACCCGGTTGACCGCCCGGTCGACCGGGAAGCGGCCCGCAGCCAGGAACGAGCCCGCATCGCCCAGGAGATCCACGACTCGGTCGGCCACCACGCGAGCCTGATCGCGGTCAGCGCGGCCGCGCTGTCGGCGTCCACCACCGACCCGGCGAGCAAGGAGTCCGCCGAGAAGATCCACGAGCTGGCGAAGTGCACCCTGTCCGAGCTGTGCTCCGCCCTCGGGCTGATCGACGTGGCCGCGGGCCGCCCGGGCAGCGACGCGGAGATCACCGCGCTCGTCGCCGGTGCCCGGGTCGCGGGTGTGTGCGTCGACGTCGAGCAAGACGGGGAGCCGCTCGAGCTGCGCCCGGCGGTGGCGGCGAGGACGTCCTCGCGGGCGCGGCGCAGATCGGCCAGGCTCGCGGTGAGCTGCTCGCGGGTCGTCATGAGCAGGCCCAGCAGCACGGGCGCGGCGGCCATCAGCGTCGTCAGGGTGGCCGTGAGGACCCAGCGCTGCCAGGGCAGCGACTCGGAGTAGGCGACCGAGGCGAACACGGCGAGTTCGGCCAGCCCGACCCACACGGCCAGATCGTGGCGGGCCGCCGGTTGCGCTGGCCCAGCGCGTAGAGCGCGACGGTGGCGGCCGGCCAGCCGAGCCCACCGGCGAGCGCGGGCAGCACCCCGACGACGGCGAGCTCGGGGCGCAGGTGTCGCAGCGGCAGCAGGCCGCACCCGATGAGCGCCGCGGAGAGCGACCAACCGTGCGGGGCCACCGCCCAGGCGGCGGCGAGCGCCGGCAGCCCACGGCGGCGGCCTCGCCGAGGACCCGCTGCAGCACGGCGGGCAGGCTGCGCCAGCGGCGTTCGAGCTCGGTCAGGCCCATCCCGGCTCCCAGCTGCGCGCGATCAGCGCCACCTGCACGCGGTTCTCCGCGCCCAGCTTGATCAGCAGCGCTGACACGTACGTCGACGGTGGCCTCGGCGAGCCCCAACCGGCAGGCGATCGCTGCGTTGGAGTCGCCCGCGGCGAGCCGGCCGAGCACCTGCCGCTCCCGCAGCGTGAGATTCGCGGGCGGGCGCGCCGGGACGGCCGAACCGGCCAGGCGCGGGAGCAGCCGCGCGGCGATCGGCGGATCGAGCACCGCACCGCCCGCGTGGAGATCGAGCACGGCGCGCACGAGCACCTCCGGGTCGGCGTCCTTGAGCAGGAACCCCTGCACGCCGATGCGCAGCGCCTCGGCGACGTACTCGTCGAGATCGAACGTGGTGAGCACGGCCGTGACCGGCGAATCGGGGCGGGCGCGCAGCGTCCGCATCGCAGCGAGCCCGTCGGTGCCCGGCATCTGCACGTCGACCAGCGCGGCGTCCGGCCGGTGCCGGGCAACCGCGGCCAGCAGCTCATCGCCGTCCGCGGCGAGGCCGACGACCTGCACCGCACCGCCCGCCTCTAACAGGGTGCACAGGCCGGTCCGCAGCAGCGGCTCGTCGTCGGCGAGCACGACGCGCACAGGTCGTCGAGCGCTCGCGCGTCCCCCGCCATGTCTCGGAGAGTAGCTGGCACGCCGCCTGATGGATGAGCGATGGTGGGGCCGGGTCGAGCGATCGGCCACCGTGACCAGAAGACCGGCGGACGCCGAGCGAGCGGGGGAGCCGCTCGATGCGGCCGCCATCGCCGATATGGAACCAGCCGCCGTCGAACGCCGCAGCCGTCTCCTCGGGCTGCCGCCAGCACTCGGCCAGCACGCCGTTGCTGCGGGCGAGGATCTCCCCTCCGTGCTCGGCGAGGCTCACCAGATGACGGGCGGGATCGCGGCGGAGACCAGGCGACGGGCTCGCTCGCCGGGCTCGGCGCGGTTCGTGGTGAGCAGCGGCGACGTCTCGGTCATCCCGCAGATCTGGCAGAACTCCCAGCCCAGCTCCTCCATCCGCTGAACGAGGCTCGTCGGGCGATGGGCACCGCCGCAGGTCGCGCTGCGCATGGAAAACGGTGCTGCTCCACGGGTTGGGGCCGGCACGTGACCGGGACGAGCCGGGATCGGGGCAGGACGACGAAGAGCGGCGTGCGCGTGCGAGAGCGCCGGGGACGGCACGCCCGAGGTCACCGTGCGCTGCGGGTCAGGTCAGGATGTGCCGGCGGCGCGCCTCGCGGACCGACTCGGTCCGGCGCGCCACGCCCAACTTCGTGCAGATGTTCTTGAGGTACCACTTGACGGTGTTGATCGTGACGCCGAGCTTGCGCGCGATCTCCTTGTTGGATAGGCCGAGGTCCACGAGCCGGAGGATCTCGATCTCGCGGGCGTTGAGCGGTTCCTCGGCACCCGGGTGGTCGGCGCAGCCGACGATCACCGCCGGCGTGCCCGGCTGCACGGTGGAGCGGGCGGTGGCGAGCAGCCGGGACAGGTAGTCGAACGGCACCTCGGGCAGGTCGGCGGGCCAGCGGCGGCACCGGGCCGCATCACGGAGGTCGGCGATGATCTTCAGAAGGGCCGGGGAACGGTCGACGACGCTGCGGATCAGTCCAGCCTGCGCGCTGACGACGAGTGCGGGCACCAGGGTGCGCACCGCTGTGGCGGTGTCGCCGACGACCGCGTGCACCCCGGCGAGATCGATCCGGGCGATAGTCTCGGCGTACCGCCAGCCCACGGCGCGGCTCTCGTCGAGCACGTCGGTCAGCAGCGACCGGGCACCGTCGTGATCGCCTTTCGCCGACAACAGCTGGGCACGCATGCCGAGATGGTGGTGGCGGACGGCCATCGTGATCCCGTCGTAGCCGCGCGGGACCTCGCCCTGGCGGGCCAGCACGCTCTCCGCTCGCCCCACGTCACCGAGGGCCAGGTGCATGCGGACCCGTTCGTCGTCCACTGCTGCGGCCAACCGGGGCAGCGCGAGCTGAGTGGCGGCCTCGTGGCCCTCGTCGAGCAGCGACCAGGCCTTCTCCGGGTCGCCGCGCAGCGCCTTGATGCGCGCCAGGGTCGTGAAGGTGGCGATCAGGAATTCGGCGACGCCGCTCTCGGCTCCCAGCTCGTGGCAGCCCTCGAGCAACCGTTCGGCGGTGTCGGCGTCCCCGCGTTCGTAGTGCAGCCTGCCGAGCAGCGCTCCGGCCAGCCGCGCGGCGTGCGAGTGCTGCCCCGCACTCCCCCTGGCCAGCGCCACCGCCTCCTCATAGAGCCGCTGCGCCCCGACGAGGTTCAGCTGGGCGAGCGCCGCCAGCCCGGCGAAGCAGCGGCCGTAGACGCCGGCGAACGGGCCGGTCGTGGTCGCGTGGAACGGGTTCGCCCAGCGCTGCCGCTCCTGGGCGGTGCCGTAGCGGAACGTGTGGATGTCCACGAACGCCCGGATGTTCGCGGACACCGCGACCAGCCACGACCGGTACGGCGGATCGGGCACGAGGTACCGGTCGACCAGGGCGGCCGCCCGGTCGATCCGGTCGCCGTAGATGTCGATGCACGCCTGCAGGACGTCCGCCTCTCCCAGCAGGTCCACGCTCTCCTCGTCGGTCGCCGAACCGATCGCGGCGCGGACGTGGTCGAGCGCAGTCTGCGCGGGCCGCGCGCGTTGCAGCAGGCAGTTGGCCCAGGCGATGGCGATCTGCAGCTTCGGCCTGCCGAGCGGCAGCTCCGTGGGCAGCTTGTTGACCAGGCCGAGCAGGGTCGCCATCCGGCTGTGCTCGACCATGTGCATGGCTTGGCGCTCCACCAGGTCCACGGCCCCGGTGTCGTTGCCAGCGGCCAGGGCATGCGTGACGGCCTCGCTGAGCAGGCCGTGGTCGGCGAACCAGGCCGACGCGGTGCGGTGCAGCGTGACAATCCGGTCGGCGTGGTCCCGCTCCAGCCGTTTGCGCAGGTAGCCCGCGAACAGGTGGTGGTAGCGGAACCACTCCCGGTTGTCGTCGAGCGGCCGCAGGAACATGTCGCGCCGCTCGAGCTCCTCCAGCAGCGCTTGGCCGCGCGGCTGCCCGCTCACCGCGGCCGCGAGATCGCCGCAGAGCCGGTCGCAGATCGACGTGGTGAGCAGGAAGTCGAGCAGGTCCTCGGGCAGGGCGTCGAGCACGTTCTCGGCGAGGTAGTCGCCGATGGAGTGATGCCGCCCGGAGAAGCCGCGGATGAGCGCGCCGGGATCGTCGCTGTTGCGCAGCGACAGCGACGCGAGCTGGAGCGCGGCGACCCACCCGTCGGTGGACGTCCACAGCTGGTTGACCGCCTCGTTGTCCAGGGCGAGCGCGTTGATGCCGAGGAGGAACTCCGCGGACTCCTGCCGGTCGAACCGCAGGAGGGTGGCGTCGACCTCAGTGACCTGGTTGCGTACCTTGAGCCGCCCGATCGCGGGTGCCCGGGTGCGGCTGGTGATCACCAGGTGCAGGTTGTCCGGACCCGCGTTGAGCAGGAAGTCGAGGGCGGCGGCGGCATCCGGGTCGTCGATGAGGTGCCAGTCGTCGAAGACGATCGCGAGCGGGCGTCGGTACTCCGCGATCTGGTTGACCAACTCGGTGAGCACGTAGCGCCGGACGTCCTGCGAGCGCTCCTCCAGCAGGTCAATCAGCTCACCGGCGAGGGCCGGCTCGACCCGGCGCACCGCGGTGATGAGGTTGCTGAGGAACCAGACCGCGTCGTTGTCGTCCCGGTCGAGGCTGAGCCAGGCCACCGGGACGCCTTCGCTGCGCAGCACCCGCAGCCACTGCACCGCCAGCGTGGTCTTGCCGAACCCCGCCGGGGCATGGATCAGGGCCAGTCGCTTGTTGCGGCCGGAGCGCAGCAGGGAGATGAGCCGGTCGCGGCTGACCAGGCCGTCGTCGTAGGTGGGCGGCTGGAACTTCGTGGACAGCTTCGTGGACACAGCCAGTGCGGGGCGCGCCTTGGTGTCCATTCTCGCCTCGCTTTCGGAGCAGACCCACCACACTCCTCAACCGGCCGCGACCGAGGATTGTCCCATCCCCTTCCCGCGCTTCCAAGATTGCTACCAGCCGGGCCAGCTCGCCCGCAGCGCCTTCTTGTCCAGCTTCCCGTAGGCCGTCGTGGGGAGGGACTCCACGACGCGGATCGCCTTGGGCTGCTTGTACCGGGCGAGTTCGCCGCGGCAGTGCGCGAGCAGCTTGGCTTCGTCGAACGACCCGCTGTCGTCCGGCACGACGAACGCCACGACGGCCTCGCCCCAGTCAGGGTGCGGGACGCCGACCACGGCGACCTGCGCAACGCCGGGGCAGGTGGCAGCGACGTTCTCCACTTCGGTGCTGTAGACGTTCATGCCGCCGCTGATAATCATGTCGTTCTTGCGGTCGAGCAAGTACACGTAGCCCTGCTCGTCCATGCGACCGATGTCGCCGGTGCGCAGCCAGCCGTTCTGCAGCGTCTTGGCGGTCTGCTCGGGACGGTTGTGGTAGCCGACCATCGTGTACGGCGTCCGGGCGGCGACCTCGCCGATCTCCCCGCGTGGCAGCTCGCGCCCGTCGTCGTCGACGATCGCCACCTGCGCCATGGCGACCGGCTGGCCGCAGCTGGCCAGCCGGTGCGCCCCGGCCGGGTCGAGCGTGTGGTCCTCGCGGCGCAGTCGGGTGATGAAGTTCGGCGCCTCGGACTGGCCGTAGAGCTGCATGAACACCGGACCGAAGGTGGCCAGCCCCTGCTCGAGCCGCTCCCGGGTGATCGGGGCGGCGCCGTAGAGGATGGTCCGCAGCGAGCTCAAGTCCAGCGGACGCCCGGCCGCGCGGTCGAGCACGCGGTAGATCATGGTGGGCACCATGAACGTGAAGGTCACCCGGTTCGCAGTGATCCGGTCGAGGACCAGCTCGGGATCGAACTTGGTCTCCAGGTAAGCGCGGGCGCCCTTGAGCATCCCCGCCTGCAGGTGGAAGCCCGCGCTGTGCGGCAGGGGCGACATCAGCAGCATGACCTCGTCGTCGAGCAGCCCGATCTCCATCACATGGGAGAACAGGTTGACGGCGAGGCTGCGCTGGGTGTGCATCACCCCCTTGGGCAGACCGGTGGTGCCGCCGGTGTAGATGATCAGGCCGAGGTCGTCAGGCTTCGCCTCGACGTCCGGCACCGTGTCCGGCTGCCCGGACAGCGCGTCGGTCCAGACCTCGGCCCCGGACGGGCACTCGTCCCCGGCCGCGATGATGAGTTCGAGGCCGGGCGGGGAAGACTCCTGCGCCGCAGGCAGCATCCCGGTGTCCGCGATGGCGACGCGGGCCCCGCTGTCGCGCAGGATGTAGTCGATCTCCTTCACGGAGAGCATGTCGTTCAGCGGCACCTTGATCGCGCCGCAGCGCAGGATCGCCTGGTCGGCCACGACGTACTCGGGCCGGTTCGACATCATTAGCGCGACCGCCACACCCGGCCCCACACCGGTCGCGCGCAGACGGTGGGCGAGCCGGTTGGCGTCGGCGACGATGTCGGCGTAGCTGTGGGTCCGGCCCTGGTGGTACAGCGCGGGGCGGTCGCCGAATCGGTCGAGTGCATCGACGAACACCGACTTCAGGGTGAGGTCGATCATCGGACACGCTCCAGAACGCTCGCGTAGTTGGCGACCCCGAGGCCGCCCATGTTGAACACTCCCGCGACCGTGGCTCCGGGGACCTGCATGGCCCCGGCGCTGTCGGTCAGCTGCAGGACAGCCATGACGTGCTGCGACACGCCCGTCGCGCCGATCGGGTGTCCCTTGGCCTTCAACCCGCCGGACGGGTTGACTGGAAGGGATCCATCCCGCTCGACCACGCCGTCGGCGAGGACCTGGCCGCCGCCGCCGGGCAGGCACAGACCGACGATCTCGTACTGGATCAGCTCGGCGATGGTGAAGCAGTCGTGGACCTCGAGCAGGTCGAGGTCCGACAGCTCCACCCCGGCGTGCTCGATTGCCGTCGCCCAAGCCCGGTGCGCCGCCGCGAACGCCAGCGGGTCTCGGCGCGCGGCGGGCAGGAAGTCGTTCGCCTGCGCCATCGCCCGGAACCGCACCGCCGGGCCCTCCGGCGCCGCGCCGGGTGCGGCGAGGACGACGGCGGCGGCGCCGTCGGAGATCGGGCAGCAGTCGGTGCGGCGCAGCGGTGCCACGACGACCGGGTTGTGCGGGCCGGAGGTGCGGCAGAAGTCGTAGCCGAGGTCGAAGCGCAGGTGCGCGTACGGGTTGGCGACCCCGTTGCGGTGGTTCTTCGCAGCGATGCGGGCCAGCTCGTCGCCGTGGTCGCCGTACTTGGCGAAGTAGGCGTCGGCCACGGCGGCGAACAGCTCGGCGAACCCGGTCTGCGAGGACTGCCCGGCGAGCTCGTAGTCAGCGCCGAGCAGGGCGCGGCCGACAGCGTCGGCTGGCGCGTGCGTCATCTTCTCCGCACCGACCACCAGCACCCGCCGCGCCTGCCCGGACCGGATCGCGCGGATCCCCTGCAGCAACGCGGCGGAACCGGTCGCGCAGGCGTTCTCCACCCGGGTCGCCGGGGTGAACAGCAGGTCGTCGTCGGCCTGCAGCACCAGCGACGACGGGAACGCCAGCGGCTGCAGGCTGGCGTTGTAGGTGCCGATGACGATCTCGTCGATGTCTCGGGCCTGCAGGCCTGCCTGGGAGATCGCCTCGCGTGCGACGGTCACGATCAGTGACTCGAGGCTCTCCTCGGGCAACCGCCCGAACGGGGTGTGTCCCCAGCCCACGATCTCCACGGCGTCAGCTTCTCCGTCGCCGTACACGAGCGCTCCCCCTTCACCGGCCAGCGGCCAGAACGGCGATCCTGCGCAGCACCGTCTCCGGCGCCGCCTCCTGCGGAATCTCGCCGAACCGGAACCCTCTCTCGGCCGCGGCCTCGGTCAACAGGTCGGCCTCGGTCGAGTCCGCCCACGCGGCCGGGACGAGTCCCCCGCCGAGCGTGCGGTCGTCGGGCAGCGCGTCGGGCGCCGCGTTCGGGAACAGCAGCAGATCCGCGGAGACATCGGCGTTGACCTGCTCAGCGGCGGTCACCGCGTCCAGCCGGACGGCGCGCAGCCAGCCGTAGTGGCTCGCCGCCGCCAGCGCGCTGGACCAGGAGTCGGTCTCCTCGTCGTCCGGGCCGGACGCGGTGTCGCAGGAGAACACCAGCGCGCGGACCGGCCGGTCCGCGACCGCCCTAATGACCTCCAGCAGGGCCGACGCGATGTCGTCGAGCGCGTCGAACCCGACGTCGGCCCCGCCGACGAGCCGGCGCGGCGAGGGACAGTCGAGCACCAGGTCGACCTCGGCGCCGAGCTGGTGCGCGAGCGCGTCCAGGGTGTCGGTGAGCACTGCCCGCGGCTCGGCCGCGCCCAGGGCCGCGCACACCGCTGCCGCGTCGTCGCCCGCGCCCGCGAGCAGGCCGGCGAACGGGCCCAGCACCTTGACCGGGAGCACGTCGGACCGCAGCACGGACTGCGCCTGCACGGTGGCGCTCGCGAGCGTCGCCGGGTCGTCGTACCAGCGTTCGGTGCCACCGGCGAAGACCGCCCGCACGTACCTGTCCGCGTCCAGCCAGGTCAGGGTGTCGCGCACGCCCTGGACCCAGTCCGCCAGCCTGCTCATCCCGACGTCCCGCCGTCCTCCGAGCCGCGCAGCCGGGCGATCTCCGCCTCGAGCTCGGCGATGCGCACGTCCTTCGGGTCAGGCATCAGCACCGGGACGATCGCATCGGCTGGGCAGGTGTCCTGCGGGCTGCCGCGGAACAGCACCCGCGGGTCACCCCAGGAGCCGTAGAACGGCAGCCCCTCGGGCGGTGCGTCGGTCTCCCACTCCTTGACGAACTCCGCGTACGGCTTGCCCCGACGCAGGCGCGCGGCCCGCTCGGCCTTGCGGGCCTGCTCGGTGGCCTCGACGTCGACCGCGGCGGTCTCCCGGTCGAGCACCACGTGGTAGACGTCGCGCACCGTCTCCAGCGACACCAGGCCTTCGCGGTAGTCGGCGGCCACCAGCTCCGGGTCCCGTTCGAGCACGTCGCCGTAGCCGCCGCCGGCGCCCTGGGTCAGCATGTAGAGCTCGCCGCGCTGGGCGAGCTCGAACTGCATGCCCATGTGGTGGGTCGAGTAGGTCGCGTCGGGGAACGGCCGCTCGTTCATGAGCTCCTCGATCGTGTAGCGCATCAGCTCGCGCTGGTCGTCCATGACCTTGAACACGTCGACGTTCTTGATCTTGCACAGCGGGTAGGTGGCCGCCCCGTAACCACCGAAGATGCCGTGCGTGCTGGGAAACTTCGACCCGATGCTGCAGGTCATGAAGCCCCACATGTTGCTGTCCTTGACCGTGGCGATCTGCTGGTAGCCGTGGCCCCCGCGGTACTTGCCGAAGCCCTGGTTGTCCCGCATCACCTTGGTCGGGACGATCTTGAGCATCGGCACTTCCTCCTCGACGAGCTCCTGCTCGCCGATGTCGGCCATCGCTGCGAAGATGGGCGCGAGCGAATGCTCGCCGTCGCGGTTCCACCGGGCCGCACCGCCCATGCCGTTCAGGTCGGCGCAGAGGTTGCCGACGAACTCGCCGTACTGGTTCACCCCGCCGTAGATGAAGGTGACGATCATGTTGTACCAGCCGGCGATGATGTCGGTGGTGCGCTCACCCGCGGAGTAGAGGAACTTCGGCACCGCCAGCTGGGTCGCCGTGAACGCGGGGAAGAACGTCATCATGCTCTGCGCGTTCGGCGCGTCCGGTGAGCAGTTCAGGGCTGACCGTTCGTCGGTGATCACGGTCATGGGGTCGAACACCGCCTGGTTACGCGGCAGATCCGGCCACACGAACGTGAGGAACTCCTGAGCCAGCATGCCCTTCATCGACGCGAGCACCGTGTTGTTGGCCCGGTTCAGGAACTCCGGGGAGGAGCCCCGGAAGTCCAGGATCAGCTCGTCGTCCCTCTTGGTGAGCTCCAGCCGGATCTTGACCAGGCAGTTCTCGCGCAGCGTGCCGTCGGGGAAGACGTTCTGCCGCACAGTTCCGTCCGGCCACGACCGCAGCCTGCGCCGGACCTCGTCGGCGGTGTTGGTCAGGGTGCGCCGCAGTGTGGCGATGACCGCGTCGACCCCGTACTCGGCGATGGTGTCCTCGATGCGCTCCTTCATGCGCATCGCCGCGTAGAGCTTGGCCTTCATTCCTTCCAGCTGCAGTTTCGGTTCGCGCACCGAGTTCTGCAGGAAGGTCATGAGGTCCCGGCGGAACTGGTAGTTCTCCCCGACCTTGATCGGGGACATCTTCAGACCCTCGTCGAACGGGGACTCCGCCGCCGACGGCATTCCGCCGGGCTCGGTCGCGCCGTTCTCGCCCTCGTGCACGATCGCGCCGGTGAAGCAGATCAGCTCGCCGTCGTGGAAGACGGGGATGACGATGCTCTGGTCGGTGTTGTGGATGTTTCCGTACCGGGCGTCGTTGTGCATGAAGATGTCGCCCTCACGGATGCCGACCGTCGGCTCGTTCGCCCAGTACTTGAGGATGAACTTCACAGGGTGCTGGGTCAGCACGGAGAACAGCAGCACCCCGCCCACGCTGGACATGGCGAGGTCGCCCGACGCGGTCCACACGCCGGAGATGAGGTCGCCCCACTTCGCGCCAGGGGCCGCGCCCATCTGCTCGACCATGTCGAACGACTCGTTGCAGGCGGTCTGCAGCTTGTGCCGGACCAGGTTGGTCAGCTCGGGATCGCTGAAGTGGGCGAGCGCCTGCTTCTCCCGGGGGGTCTCCGGGGCGATCTTGTGGTCGTTCATGATCTCGGGATCGGGCCCGAGGAACAACACGTTCTCTTCGAGGAACTGCTCGACCAGAGACCGATCGTCGGTGTGGGTCATCTCTTCCGCGTTCTCCGTGTCACAGGGCCTGCTCGAGCACCGCGGATCCGGTGCGACCGACGGTCAGCCGCCACCCGGGCTCGGCGAGGTAGGTCGTCCGGGGCGTCTCGACCACCGCGGGACCCTCGACGACGTGGCCCTCGTCGAGGTCGGCGAGGTCGTAGACGGCGGTCTTCACCGCGTTGTCGTGACCGGGGTAGTAGCACTCCCGCCACCGGGTGGGGCTGGGCGCGGGCCGCGGTTCGGTGCGCGCCGGGCGCATCTCGACCTTGTCGCGTTCGACGTAGCTGACGACGCGGATGACGTTGATCCGGACGCCCGCCTCGGGCGCCTGGCTGCCCTCGCCGTAGCGCTGCGCGTAGATCCGGCTGAACAGGTCGAGGAGCTCGATGACGTCGCGCTCGCTGGTGAGGCGGTCGAACGGGCACACCACACCGATCTGCGTGAGCTGGTTGCCGTAGCGCATGTCCACCTCGACCCGCGACCTGATGTCGGCCGGGGCGACGCCCTGGCGGAGCAGGTCCTCGCGGCCCTTCGCGGCGAGCGCGGCGACGGTGTCGTTGAACACCTGGTAGTCGTCGAGCACCTTGCGCGCGGTGGCGTCGTAGAGCATCAGGTAGAGCGAGTGCTCGTGAATGTGCAACTGGCTCATGTTGCCCGCGCCCAGCGCGGAGAACACCGAGCTGAACGGCGGGATGAGCACGTGCGGGATGCCGATCTCGCCGGCGTATCCGCAGGCGTGGAGCGGACCACCGCCGCCGTAGCTGAGCGCGATGAAGTTGCGTGGGTTGTACCCCTTGACCGCGACCTCCTTGAAGATCGCCGCAGCCATGTTGGTGTCGACCTTGCGCTTGATCGCCAGCGCCGCCTCGATGAGGCTCATCCCGGTGGGCTCGCAGATCTGCTCCTCGATGGCGCGCTGCGCCCGGCGCAGGCTGAGCTTGATGCTGCCGCCGGCGTAGTTGTCGGGATCGAGGTAGCCGAGCACCAGATTGGCATCCGTGGTGGTGGGGCGCCGCCCGCCACGGCCGTAGCAGGCGGGCCCCGGGTCGGAGCCGGCGCTCTCCGGGCCGACCTCAATGGCGTCCCACAACCGGTCGTAGCGCGCGATCGACCCGCCGCCCGCACCGATCGTGTGCAGATACGTCATCGGCGTGGACACCAACCAGCGGTCGATGACCGGGTTGAAGTCGTAGAACTTCACGCCGTCCGAGGTGACCAGCCCGATGTCGAAGCTGGTGCCGCCCATGTCGGTGGCGATGATGTTGGGCCGCTCGTAGGTCTGCGAGAGGTAGCCCGCCGCGGACAGGCCGGCGACCGGCCCGGAGTGGATGGTCTGCAGGGAGGACGTGGAGTTGAGCTGCGCCATGCCGCCGCTGTTGTGCACCAGCAGCATCGGCTTCGTGTAGCCGTTGCGGCGCAGCTCGATCTCCAGCGACGCCAGCCCGTGGTACATCTGGTCGTGCAGGTAGGCGTCGATCACCGCGGACATCGTGCGGGTGTACTCACCCTTGCGGCCGGTCACCCGGTGCGACAGCACGATCGGGATGGCGCCCAGCATGTGCGTCGGGTACTCGTCGAGGATGATCCGCTCGACTTCTTTCTCGTGCACCGGGTTGACCACGGAGTTGGCCAGTGCGACCACGAACGCCTGCGCACCCTCGTCGACCAGCCGGCGCACCTGGCGGCGGACGTCGTCCTCGTCGACCGGCAGCAGCACACGGCCCGCGTAGTCGATCCGTTCCTGCACCCCCGCGATGCGGGTGACCGGCACCAGCGGTTTCGGGCGGTCGGCCGCCGGTAGGTCGGCCTGCTGCGCCTCGGGGAGCCCGTCGCCGTAGCCACGGGCCCGCATCAGCGGGACCGTCGACTCGAACCCGGCGGTGGTGAGCACCGCGACCGCGGGCCCGGTGCGCTCGATCAGCGCGTTGGTGCCCAGCGTGGTGGCGTACCGGACGGCCTGCACGGTGGACAGTACCGTCCGCACGTCCTTGCCGATCTGGGCGCAGGCCTTCGCCAGCGCGTCCATGAAGCCTGAAGCCAGGTTGTGGTGCGTCGTCAGCGATTTGGCCTCGACGTAGGCGTCGTCGTAGATGAGGAAGCAGTCAGTGAACGTGCCGCCGATGTCAACGCTTACTTGACGCAATGCTCTCATCCCTCCGCGGGAGTCAGGAATCGGCGCTTCAGCGAGTCGATGTCCAGCTCGATGTCGTGCGTCAGCGGATGGCCCGGCGGCAGGTACTCGTTCTCCACCAGCGTTCCGCAGCCCGGGCAGTAGAACTCGATGATCCGGCACCAGTTCGGGTCCGGGGCGTAGGTGAATTCGTAGCTCTCGTCGAGGATCGGTCGGTGGATCTCCCGGGGATCGCGGTTGTAGACCAGCAGGCCGGTCTTGTAGTTCTCCCGGGCGTTGGCGAGGTCGTGCCCGCACACCCGGCAGATCCACCGCTCGGCCGCCAGGTCGATGGCGAGGTACTCGGTGATGGCCACCGTGGATTTCCGGTCCGTCATCGCTGCGCCTCCAGGATCAGGTCGGAGTTGCTGCTCACCCGGAACCGCCAGCCGGGCTCGATCCAGCAGGTCAAGTAGTCACCGGTGACGATCGCCGGCCCCGCGGCGCCGGTGCCGGGTCGCAGGTCCTCCGGGCGGTGGATGGCGACCTCGAGCTCGGTCTCCTGTCCGGCGCCGTCGCCGACGCGCACGCGCCGCGTCCCGTCCGCGGTGGCTGGCGTGATCGCCGGGCGTTCGTCGGCGTGGAGCGTGAAGGTCGGCAGATCGTGCGAAGCGCGCACCACGAGTTGGTCGGCGCGGCCGCACCCGTTCGCCGGGGGTGCGCCGTTCGGCCACACCTCGTCCAGCACCACACCGCTGCCCAGGTGCCGGTAGCGCGTCTCGAACCGGCAGTCCTCGACCTGCACGCCTTCGCCGAACATGTCCCGCCGCGCCCGCGCGAGCAGCTCGTCACGCGCTGCGCTCACCTCGGCATCGGTGCCCGGCAGGGGCACCGAGTACTCGTGAGCGATGCCGCTGAACCCGATCCCGAACGCGCTGAACACCGCGGACAGGTGCGGCACGATCACGCGCGAGATCCCCGCTGCGCGGGCGATCCCCGAGGCCACGACCGGCCCCGCACCGCCGAAGGCCAGCAGGGTCGCGTCGGCAGGGTCGCGGCCCGCCGCGGTGATGGCGGCGGAGACGGCCGCCCCTGCCTGCTGCTCGAACGCGCGCAGCACCGCGACCGCGGCGGCGTGGGCGGACAGCGACAACGGCTCGCCGACGTGGGTCTGCAGCGCACGCTCGGCGCGCGAGGCGTCCAGCTTCAGATCGCCGCCGAGGTAGCGGTCTGGGTCCAGGATCCCGGCGAGCAGCAGCGCGTCGGTGAGCGTCGCGTCGGTGCCGCCCCGGCCGAAGCAGGCGGGCCCAGGGGCCGCGCCCACGCTGCGCGGACCGATCTCGATCCGGCCGTCGGCCACCCGCACGACCGAGCTGCCCCCGAGCCCGACGCTGCGCAGCTCCGGGATCGGGAACGAGGTCAGGGCGGAGTCGATACGACCGCGGGCGCTCACCGAGAGCTTCTTGTCGACCACGACCGACACGTCGGTGGTGGTGCCCCCGACGTCCATGCAGACCAGGACGTCCGCGTCGTAGAGATCGGCGTAGGCCAGGCCGCCCTCGAGCCCGCCCCGCGGACCGGAACCCCAGGTCTTCAACGCCGTGGTCTTGGCGACCCTCGCGGAGTCCCCGTCGTTGCGGAAGATCAGCAGCGGCCGCGCGAGCCCGCTGGACTTGCAGGTCTTCTCCGCCCCGTAGAGGAAGTGTTCCATCCCCGGGTGCAGGTAGGAGTTGACGACCGCGGTGAGCGTGCGCCGGGCGTCGTCGGGATCGTGCACGAGCTCGTGGGACAGTGTGAACGGGACGGCACCCAGCAGGTGCCGCGGGTAGCGCTCCAACAGCAGGGCCTTGATCGCGTGTTCGGCGCGGGCGCTGCGCAGGGCCACGACGATGCGCGACGGGTTCGTCGCCAGCAGACTGTTGACCGCGGTGGTGAACTCGTCCTGGTCCACCGCATCGGGATCGTCGATCGCGATCCCGACCGGCCGGTGCGGCACCATCGCTCGCCACAGGGTGGGGTCCACCAGGCTCGTGGTGCCGTAGACGTTGTCCTCGGCGCCGGCGTCGACGAGCAGGGCGACCGGGTCGCCCTTCCGCTCGACGACGGCGTTGGTGCCGGACGTCGTCGAGTAGCGCAGGTGGTCGGTCTCTCGCAGCAACCGACTCAGGTCGGCCTCGCCGTACAGCCGTTCCGAGACCAGACGCAGGCCGTCGACGAAACACCGGGTCAGGTCGTGCGGTGTGGTGGGGGTCTTCGCGTGGACGACGCGTTGACCGTCGGTCACGCAGAGATCGGTAAAGGTGCCGCCATTGTCGACGTTGACGAGGATTCCCATCGAACCTCCGGCTGCGCCGCTGGATGAGACGGATCACGACGTTCGCAGCCGACGGCGGGTGGTCGCACCACTCCTGTGGGTAGTGGGGTCGGGGAAACGGGGTGGGGTAACGGTGTGGTCGGCGTCACCCGTCGGCTCAGGGCCGTGGGCCTGCTGGGGCGCCGCCGTGAGGCTCCGGTGATTCGCCCGGCACCGAGCACGGATCGCCTTCGCCTGCATCACCGCAGGCCGGAAACAGCAGAAGGGCGGAACCTCGTACTGCGAGGTTCCGCCCTTCCGCGCCGCCGGGACAACAGGATTTGAGCCTGCGACCCCTTGACCCCCAGCGTCGCGCACACATTGCGCTGAGCAGCTCAAACACCGCATCTGCAGGTCACCCGGCCCCCAAGTCTGACCGCTCGGATCCGTTCTCGCCGGCCCGGGCTGATGTCGGCTCCAGGTCTGCTCCACGGCGGCTGGCTCCTGATGGCTCCTGGAGCAGCAGTCTTCCGACAAGGCCAGCAGCGGCTACTCCTTTAGGTGCGTGCTTAGCCCACAGATCCATGGCGCCAACTGCACCCCACCAGCGATACTGGACCATCGCCGCGATCGACAACGGCGAAAGGGCGCCGAGGATCACCTCAAGGGCCCACCATCCTGCGGACGCTGTCCACCAGCTGATCCGAGAAACGCTGTAGGCTGCAAGAAGACGCAGGTCAGGAAGTGTGAGCCCCGCACCTGCGGGGATGGTCCCGCGAGGAAGCCCTCGACGTCCACCTCGATGTCGTGAGCCCCGCACCTGCGGGGATGGTCCCACCCTCACGCAAGTCGGTCAGGAAGTCGGCTAGTGAGCCCCGCACCTGCGGGGATGGTCCCCTCTCGTCGACGTGCCCGAGCTCTCCGTCGTGCCCCGGGAGCGGCGACCCGGGCACTACCCATGACGCGCAGCACCTCGTGCGGGTCGGCCGTGCCCTCGAGGAGCAGCTGCCCGACCATCGGACGGAGGACTGACTGTCGAGGAGACTCAATCACTGTCTGCAGCGTTGCCGCCCGTGCCGAGCATCGACGTCCTCGCCAGTTGGTCGACACCCTGGTGCGCGGAGTTAGCAACGGGCTGGGTACCCCGGCAGGCCGCGACGGCCGAGGACGGCCAGGCAATGACACTTCTGGGAAATTCAAGCCGAGATCGACCTCGAGGTGGTGGCTTCGGGAGTGTTTTCGAGGGGAACGGACCAGGCGTCGTAGCGGTAGACCCAACCGGGGTCGGTGGCGTGGCGCAGCCAGCGATTCTGGCGCGATTCCAGCTGAATCTGCGTTGCGCGTGGCTTGCGGTGCTCCTCGTAGCGACGGAACGCGTCCTCGACGCACTCCTGGCCTGCCTCGGCGAGGCATCGGGCGAGGACGGCCGCATCCTCCACGGCAGTCGCGGCCCCCTGAGCCATGCAGGGAGTCATCGGGTGCCAGACATCGCCCAGCAGAACGATCTTGCCGGCCCGCCAGGTGGGCAGCGGGTCACGCTCGTAGATCGCCCACTTGTGCACCGCGGGGCAAGCATCCAGGACGCTTCGTACGTGGGGGGTGGAAGTCGGCGAAGACGGCACGAAGCTCGCCGAGGTCTCCGGTCGCCGACCAGGACTCAAGCGTCCAGTCCTCGTCGGGGACGCTCGTGGTGAAGTACAGCTCGCGCCCGGCGCTCACGTAGTAGATCACGATGTGGCGGTCGGGACCCCACCATTTGACGCAGGGATCGAGGTCGGGCTTGCCCGGGTAGTCACCAGGCATGACGGTGCGGTACGCGACCCGTCCAGTGAAGGACGCATCCTCTACCCGATCGCGAGCTCACGAACGCGTGAGTGCACCCCGTTGGCGCCGACGACGGCGTCGGCCCACCGCGATGACCCGATCATCATGGGCGAACCCACCATGCACTACCGCAATGCCGGGGCCGCCGGGCACTTCACCCGAACCGCCCGCTGCCTGCACATGCTCGAACGATCCGGGCTCGAGGGAGTCCGCGACGTCGGACAGGTCGGCCCGTTTCTCGTGGTCTCCATCAAGCAGCACGACGCGGGGCAAGTGATGCAGATCGCCGACTACGTGATGACCGGCTTCGCCGACCGGCCACCGCGCTTCCTCGTCGTCGTCGTCGACGACATCGACCCGACCGACCGCCCGCTCGTCGAATGGGCGATCGCTACCCGCGTCGACCCGGCCACTCAGGTGCACATCCAACGAGACCCGGTGGTGCAATGTGATCAATCCTGCAGGGCTCACGCCGGACAAGCGCAGCACCGAGGACTACACGCTCGGCACGATGATCATCGATGCCTGCAAACCGTTCCGTTGGCGGGAGCATTGGGACAGCATGTTCACAACCAGCGACATCAGCGAGGATCTACGCGCGAAGACCGCAGCCCGATGGGAGGGAGCGCTCGGTTCACTGATCACAGCGCCGAAGCCCGGCCCCCGCTGACCGCCAACACGACTGCACCAAACATCATGGCCAGCAGGTACGCGAGCGCGTCCAGCACCTATCAGAGGTTGATCGTAGGCTCGGCCAGTTAGGCGGTCGGTTTGGACGTCGACCAGGAGGTACGGGCTGCGGAGCGCCAGCGTTGCGATCAGGCTGACCACTGCTGCGACCGCGACATATACGGCGACCACAGTGAGGTGTTCTCGGTAGCGGCCCTGGTGTTACTGCTGGGTCAGGACCAGGTCCGCTTGGGTGAAACGGATAACTGCTTCTCTAAGCGTCACGACACGTCGCGCTGGGCGTCGGCTGGAATGGGCAAAGTTCGGTGGTTGGCGACGGCAGTGGCCCAGTTCGTGGATGCGAGGCGGTTGAGTGCTTCGGTCCACCGTCGCTGTAGGCAGTCGAGGAGATGTGTCCCGGCTTCGGCTGCCACGTGGCTGTAGATGTGTTCGATCTTGTCAGGGATGCGGTGGCCGAGCCGTCGGGCTTGCGCGACGTCGGGGATGTGGACGGCGATGAGCCATGTCTTGTGGCAATGCCGGAACCCGTGGAACGTAAGCCCTGGTGCGGCGGGTGGTACCGCGATCTTCGGGCTGGGTAGGTGGGTGGTGCCATCGGCTGCGGGCGCATGGCGCGGCGGGAGAAGTTGGACCGGCGGAGGAAGTTCCCGTCGAGGCTAACGAACACGTAAGAGTGGGGGTGGCCTGCGAGGTGATGGCGTAGCAGCTCAGTCAGGAAGGGGAGCAGCGTGATCGTGCGTGCGGATTCAGCGGTCTTGGGTGAATCGCCCTGGGTGGTGGAGAGGCTCTGATCTAGCAAGGAGACTGGAGCCGTGCCTGCACCTCGGAAGTTCGATGAGGAGACCCGCGCCCGCGCGGTGCGCCTGTACGCTGACCGGCTGCGT
>Ga0065720_1019479_pt1 | contig 25255 bp, 26 predicted proteins | sample Thericmetagenome_FD_59107 | JGI IMG/M metagenome (GOLD analysis project Ga0065720, IMG submission 59107) | Thermophilic microbial communities from the Joint Bioenergy Institute, California, USA of rice/straw/compost enrichment - eDNA_2 v2... | ecosystem: Engineered > Solid waste > Grass >... | reverse complement strand
AAAAAAAAAAAAAAAAAGAGAGGGAGAGAGAGATCTGGGAAGGGAAGGCAACGAGGGAATAGAAACCAACCATGATGAGTGCTCCGAGAGACCCCGCGCGACTTCGCGCTGGGTTAAACCCCATCCTGACGGCATCCATTGTTGGCTACCCTCAGAACCCGGGTAACACTCCCATCTCGGCCCTCTCCATCGGCTCTCACGGCGCGTTTTCTTCGGCACAAACCCCTATCAGCGCTATCCAGCCGTATAATCCTCAAGAATGGGTCGCTTCTCCCATGGTCTCTTCGGAACCTCAAAGTAAGCCGTCTGTTTGTCTCCGCAATATGAGATCCGTGACTAACCCTCGGCAGCTCCTCCCCCTCCCCCTCCTTATTCTCCGCCGCGTAGCGGACCACCACTGGGCACTCCGGGCACGGCAGCTGATCCCAACGGGACGGCAAATGCACCGCCCCGACCTCAATTACAAAGGCCTGCTCCAGAAACTCCCGTGACAACATCCTTTCCGCCCCCTCCGACGTCTAGGGGTAGTTCGCGCGAGAGGCGATTTAACTTTCCAACTTTGGGACGAAAGCGATCCCCTGAGATGAATACATCCCCGTCGGAGCAGGCTTCGGCATCTCGATCGTTTAGTTTGCTTGGTAGAGCAAGCAACAACCGGCCACTGACGTTACAGATTCCCACGCGACCTGCTGAGCCAGAGCCAGCTTCGGCCCTAGGACCCCCAGGTGCTCGGAGGGCCGCATCGACGCCTGCCCCGTCGACTCCAACTTCGGCGAGATCTCGTTCATCATCCCAGGTCAGGTGGGATCCTTCTATGCCTTTGCCCCCGCCACCCCCAGGCCCGCCGCCGTCGGCCATCCGGTCCCAGAGCGTCCAGCGTGTGTCTTCCGGAAGCGACCCTATCGTCTCGCCGCCGACTAGACGCCCTCCCCCGAGCGGGGTTTCTGCCCTCGGCCCCGTGCCCCCAACGCCAGCGAACTGGAGGGAAGGTGATGCCATGCCAGGTCCAGATTCTACGGCCCAGGCCGCTGGAGGAGGGAGTACCACGTCAGAGACAGACTCGACCAGCACGGCTACCATCGCGACCACTGCAAACACGACATTGAGCACGACACAACCTAGGGAGATGCCAAACGGCGCACACCAGATTGATTCTGCTGCTTCGGTATCCTCAGCCACGAGCTCGACTCTCGGCAGTGGCCTGACGAGGAGCCCTGCCGTCCGAGGTGAACGGGAGAAGACCATCCTTGAGAGGAGGAGCGAGAGTCGAACGAGGGCAGCGAGTCGCGGTTCGGTTGACGCAACAGCACGCCCTCCTCAGCACCTTTCTGATATCACGATTCCCCAGCAAGGAAACGGCTTGCAGAGGCGGTTGACCATCACTCGCGGTACCCAGAGGACAGGTCGCTCGTGCGACACTCCCCAGACAGCCGAGTCGATAGAGCAGGATTCTACTACTCCGCGGGCTTTAGCGACACATGTGATGACGGGGCAGGTGACGCCCACGAGGCTATCCCCCGATGCGGAGAAGCAGCCGGACAACGCGCCCCAGACGCTCGCTCCCAAGGCTCTGCCAACCCCCCCGACTGGCAGCCGAGCCTCATCGACCGTCCGCAACCTGACAGTGGACACCACAACTCTCCATAGCGAGGCCGTGCTGCCAATGACAAAGCAAGCCGCCATCTCTCAATCGACTGAGCAGTTCATGTGCGGCACGATCGAGCGGTTCACAGCGTTTGCGCAGCGCGAGGCCGAAGCGACAACCGACGCCGAACGTGTGCGGTTATTTGCCGAGTTCTTCGTCAGCGAGTCCAGGATACGCAGGGAGAGGTATGGGGCTGCCATCGCCGCGATGGGATCCGAGATTTTCGATCTCACGCGCGACTTGTTCCGGCCGATGCCGGTTAGGCGGGAGTCGGAGTCCGCGACGAGCGGGACTGCTGTGGATTTGACGCCGCAGTCGTCGGAGCCGAGGTCGCGTGGCGGATCGTTTGGTGTGCATACGCCTGCGTCTAGTGTGCAGCCTTCGCCGAGTATGGGCCCGACGAACCCGACTCCAGGTGGGTGGGCAACGTCGACGTATATGCCGTCACTGTCACCCATTCTGAGTATGAGTGTGAGTGATGCGCTGGATGAGGAGGATTCCCGGGGCCGGCCGGCGAGTCGCTGGTGGGAAGCTGAGTCAAATGGGGCGCCGTCGATGCGGATTGAGCGGTCGAAGAGGGAGAGCAAGTACATGGGTGTGGTTAAAGAGGCGAGAGAGGCGCTGCAATGGTGTGATGATCCCCATTCTTCGCCTAGGTCGAGCCAGCGCACGTCCTATCCGCCCGAGAAGACGGGCTGGCATGACGAGAAGTCGGATAGCACGGCGAAGGATAAATCACGAAGTTCGTTGGCGTCGTCGACCGCTTCTGTGCCGAGTACACCCAGCCCGGATCATTTGGATATTTCAAGGCTGGTGACTTTACCGCCGCCATATCCTAGGCATCATCCGGCCGTGAATAATAACCATCCTGAGCTGGCCGAGACGAGGAGTGCAGTTAGGTCATTAAGCAACATGAGTGAGGTGGAGGAAATCAAGAAGCGCTTCGTCGAAGCAAGTAGCAAGATGCGTGCCGAAGCCCTCGAGGCGACCAAGAAGAGGCGTCAAGCCCTGCGCCAGCACCTCCAGCAACAAATATCCTCCGGCAACCTTAGCTACTCTGAAGCCGCTCAGATCGAGGCCGACGCCAAACAGGAAGAACACACGGCCCTCCGCGAGATGGAAAAGAGAGATTTTGAGCAATTTCAAACTGACGTCGTCATCCCCGTCAACGAGATCCTGCAAACTCGCATCGCCAAAGCTACCGAGCTTTTCGACTCCCTGCGCAACCAGCTCTTTGACGAAACCGCCGAATCGAACCCCAACCTGCCCCAGGAAGAAGGCGACGAGCAACCAGAACTCCTCGAGAAACTCACCCTCCTCAAATGGATTTTCGAGGCCCGCGAGGCCTTGCACCGCGCTCTCTTCGACCTGCTCACCGACCGCAACGACCGCTACCGCGACATGGTGCTTGTCCCGTACCGGCTCGCAAATGATACCGAAAAGATTGCCTCCGCCGAGGCCTTCTTCGCCGACGACACCGCGAAACGCGCACTTCAGTTTAGCGAGGAGTCGCTCCATCGCACGCAAGAGTTCCGCGACGTGGTCGAGGAAACGGTTTCGCGCGGCGTGCAGGTGCAGTTGAATGCCTTTTGGGACATTGCGCCGCCGTTGAAGAGGTTACTCGACAAAATCCCCATGTCGGGAGACCTGTCGGATTTCAAGATCCAGATCCCACCGGCCGAGTATGCGGAGAATCCAGCCTATCACCAGCACCCGCTGCAGTATTTGTATAGCCTGTTGCTGCATGCGGAGAAGAGCACATACCAGTTTATTGAGAGCCAGACGAATTTGCTGTGTCTGTTACATGAGGTCAAGGAGGCGTGTGTCAGGGCTAGGGGGGTTGTGATGGAACGGGATGGGAGGGATCCGGCGAGGGTTAAGGAGTTTAAGCAGGAGGAGTTGAGGAGGCTGACGGAGGATTTGAAGGATAAGGTTAGGGTGGTACAGGAGCAGTGGAATAGCGGGTTGGGGGAGACCATGAAGAGCGTGAAGGAGAGAGTGGGAGAGTATTTGCTTGAGACGGGCGGGTGGGATGAGAGTTTTGAGGAGGGAGATGTTGGTGGTGTTTAAGAGGGGTTGAAGCCCTGAAACTTAAATGATGGGGGCAGAGTAAGGAGTGTATTTGATACCCCCCCCCTCTACTGTCGTTTATACCTATTTCTTGGATTGAGACATGTGTACTACGGAGTATAGGAAAGCAAAGGGTTGGAAGGTTTGTCCGTTTTGTTCGAAGGGATTGGGCTAGCCTGTCTTTCTGCTCGAGCTTTCATAGTACATTAGAAGAAGAATATTGAACTGAATCTAATTTTCCAGGCCAAATGCCGTCTATCGCAATTCCGTGGCTTCCGCGGGAGATGAAACACTGGTAACCGAGCATATGAGTTTTGGTTTCCCAGAGACTTTGGTATTTCCCTGGGATCGTCATATTCTGATCGTGGGGTTGCCCCAATGGTATCCCCTTTGGCGATATACCTAATCGCCGCCTGCGACCCGTCTATGTAGTTTGGGTATGTGTAGTGTGGGTGTTGTATAGTGCTGGTACATTTGATAGCGCTCATCTGTTTTATCATGTCAGCAAGCGGTTTTCTTGCGTGGTTGGAGATGATGTAAGACACGCCACGCTGAGACGTCTCGACATTTCTAGTTTTTCAACCCGACCCCGTACAATCGGTAAATCCACGCCTAAACGCCGTGCCCAATTCCTCCTCGATGAGTGACATAGTTCCGGCGGATCTCTTTCAAGCTTCCACTTCCTAGCCCTCAGCTCTCCCGTCTCATTGCTTCTCCCCATCCTCCCCCTCACCCTCCTCCCCAAACTGCTTCGGCAACTCCAACCCCACCTTCCTAGCCGACAACCTCACCTTCTCATCTTGCTCCATGTACATCCCCGGGTTATACCTCTCCAGCAACTCGACATATGTCTGCTGCGCCTTTAAGAACGCCAGGTATTGCTCCGCCTGTGCGGCTTGAACCGCGCGCGTGTATTCGGCTGGAGTCGCAGAGGTCGTGGCAGCCGTTGAGACGGGAGGAGAGACGGGGAGCGGTTGTTCAAAGGCTGAGCGCAGGGCTTGGTGGAGGGGAGCGCGCGGGGAGGAGAGGACGGGTCTAGGGGGAAGGTGGCGGAGGAGGTTGCGATAGAGAGTCCGGAGGTGGGTGGGAGATGGGGTTTGCGAAGTCATTTTATGATTTGGGCCTTTGCTGACGTGTGTATGTGTGTGTATTGTGGAATGTGTTTGGTTGGTGTAGGGGTGTTGACGAGCGAGGTTGTGAGAGATATCTTATGTTGAAAAGGTGATCGCAAAGTCGAGCAAAATGCGATTCCCCTAACCCTCTTAATGGACAAGGAAGGGTTCTCATAACCCGAACCCTTATCGCGGCAAGTGAGATCTTATCTTTACGACATCCTGAATTTCATCTCGACTCCGACAACAACGTCCCATACCACCTCATCTCAACCACCATGCCCCCAACAAGGATAACTAGCTTCATCACAAGGCCATCACCGGCCCGCCTCCTCCGGGCCCCTCCCATTTCCCGCCTCATCAACACCGTCCAGCCGCCAGGCCCTAACCTGGGCTTCCCCGAGCGCAAGCGTCTCTTCCTTTCCGAGGACGACCCCGACTTCGACCCCTCCACCACCATCTCCGGGCAATTCGAAAACATCCAAGTCACCGAGGAAGAACTCAACAACACGCCGCCACGCCGTCCACAGCGCCCTCCACCAGTCAACACAATCAAGCTGTATCACGGCCCGTCCAGCAAAGTCCAATCCGCCTTTTCATTCCTCCCTCCCCCGTCCAATGATCCTCACCCGACGGCGCATCCCTCGCCGCAAATAAAACCCAATATACTCGATCAGACGTCGAAGATATTTACGGAGAAAAAACCAGAGACCCTCTTCAGAGTAGCCCGCTTCAAAGACATCCCCCGCAACAACTACATCCCCGAGATCTGTCTCCTCGGCCGCTCCAACGTGGGCAAATCCACACTCATTAACGCCCTCTCGGGAGTTGACACCGCGCGCGCAGGCGCTTTACACGGACAACAGGCTAAATCTCGTGGCCTGGCCATCGTCAGCAAATGGAGCGGCAGCACGAAGCTCATGAGCGGGTACCTGTTCGGCGACGCCGTCAAGGCGCAAAAGCAGAAGTGGATTGACGAATTGGACGAGAACAAAGGCGTCGTTTTTACGGGGCTCAAGACACGCAAAGAGAAGAGAGATGCGGTCAAGAAGTTGGAGAAGATGCCCGAGCACCGGTTGTGCGTGGTCGATTTGCCCGGGTACGGATTGGGCAGCCAGACGGAGTGGGGAATTGAGATTGAGAAGTATCTTTCTAGACGCAAAATCTTGCATGGCGCCGTGTTGTTGATTGATGCGGTGGTGGGGATGAAGGAGCTGGATCGGGCGGTGCTCCAGATGTTGAGGGATTGTGGGGTTAGGACGGCAGTCGTGTTGACCAAGGCGGATAAATTGAGGAAGTTGCCCAGCCCGGCTGCGGCGGATCGGCAGATGAAGGAGGTGTGTTTGAGTGTGTGGCGGGAGTTGAGACGGTTGGAGAGGGGGAGTGAGTGGGTTGAAGGGGGAGAAAAGGGGTGGGAGAGGGAGATTTGGGTTACCGGGGCAGGTGATCCGCAGAGTACTGGGTTTGGGGTTGCTGGGGTGAGGTATTTGATCAGCCGGATGGCTGGGGCGGTTGAGGAGGAGAGGAAGTTGACTATTGTGCCAGGAGCGGCGAAGGTGACGTCGGGGGAGATTGTTAAGTTTGATGACATTCCGTGGGTTCATTCTCTCGCGCAACGGCCAGCATCGAGCTGATGGAGCGGAGTGTATGAAGGGAAGATGGTGTATATCAGAAATGTATATTATGTATGATACCCTTGGGAACAAATCCTGGCTAGACCAAACAATTTAATTTTGTGAAGGCATAACGCTACGCAAGGTATATCCTCTTTGCTCTTCGTTTCTTCCTCCCTCTTGTCTTACTCTCTGCCGCCGGCACCTGCGGATCACGAAACATAAACCCCGGCACAAACACATCCAGCAAATTATCCCACAACCCAATGTCATACAAATTCTCCACCTCCCTCAACTTCCTCACCCTCTTCCACGGCCCTTGACCGGGCCACCTTGTCTCATCCTCCCCCGGCGGCAATCCATCCCCACTCCTTACGAGCACCTGCTCGGCCTCAACAGGCCACCTCGTCCACGCGGGCTCGATCTGCAAATTCTTCGCCCTCCCAGCCGCATCAAACCTCCTCTTAAACACAGTCCCTTCATCCATATCCGCCTGCCAATCGCTCCACTTCATGCTCTCATTGATCGTCGTCCCGCTGTACACCAGCCACAGGTGATAGCCCAACAGGCCCCAGACCAGCGGCGTCGTCATCAGCGCGAGCAGTGTCACGGCGCTCATCAGTATCCCATCGGTACTGCTTGCGTAGGGACCAGCGGTCGCATTAAACCCCCAACTCCAGGCTAGCAGCCAGCGCGACAGGGTCATGCCCCGGCCGCGGTTTGCCCTCCAAGGGAGGAGAGAGAACTCAGGGAAACGACGCCGGATGTGGAAGGTCATGATGCTCATGCCGAGTAGTCCTCCGTAGAGCGTCACGATGGCGGTTGTGAGGAGGAGCAGAAGGAACCAGTGGTAGTTCTTGGCACCGACGCAGTTGTTGATGAAGATGCAGTGGTGGTCGGCGCGGGCGACGCAGCGCTTGCAGACGCGGCAGTGCTTGGAGCGAGCGGGCTTGAGGAAACTGCACGTTGAGCAGGCGTAGCCTGGATGGAAGAGGGTGAAGTCGTAGGGGTAGCGCGCCATTTCGGAAGCATGGTTGGCCGAGGTGATGTAGCCTGGATCGGAGAAGGCGGAGAGGTAGAGGAAGAGGTAGGGGAGAATGATCGAGATAGTACCGGTTACTTTGGTGAGAGTGCTTATTTGGGGCCAGACTACCGGAAGATAGAGGTACTCGCCGCCGACGAGTAGGACGAGGAAGAATACGAGCACGGTTGGGTGCCGGTCGTACATCATGTAATTCGTGAAGCGGGAGACGGAGGAGGAGATTCGACCGTGGAAGAATCGGGAGTCAAGACGCTGAAAGGCACGCGGGATGGTTACCCATATTACACGGTACAACCAAGCGATTGGTGTGTGTCTGGGAGAAAGTGAGATGAAATGCGCTGAAGTCCAGAAAGACAAAGGAGACTGACCTGAGAGCAGGCAGTCGGCCGAAGAAGGTCACAAAGACCATGAAAGAGATGGCCAGCACGCCGAAAGCCAGTTTGGCGAAGGAGCCCATGGCTGATTATTGCTAGAAGTAGGTAACCATATATCCAGTGGTCAAGAGCTGCATAATGCCATCGACAGTGGGATACAATAGCTTGGGTCGTTGGAAGATGTACTGTATGAGTGAGACTGCGAGAGGCCTTCCAGTCCCAGAAGCAGGAGATGGGCTCTGAAGTTTTATGGAATTAAACAAGATCGGCAGAAAAACCCTAGGACTATAAATTTAAATAAAAACACCTGGGGTCCTGCTTAAATCAACAGAGTACCATCAAGGTTGTCTTTTTGCCTGGACACAGAGATGTGAATTGTTTTAAGTCGAGTTGAGTTGCGGCTGTGACGTTGAAGTTGGGATGTTCAAGTTTGCCAAGCGTTTCGGGTCTGGATACAGTGCCACTACACAGTATGCTGCGACTCCGGAAACAGTGTAGTTGCGGTTTCCTTCCCCGCATCCTCTCTCCACAGGTTCACCCACTCATGACGCAAACCTAAACAACCCCAACCAACCCTAACCACCGAGCAGCGTCGACCGCATTCTTGAACCCTGACGCGTCACAACCCTGATGTCTGCCAACCCCAACCCTCTACGATTGCGATTGCTCGACAACGACAAACAGTTTGAGAATTGGCATCAGAAACTCAATTGTTCATTCTGTCTCACTAATTCTTGTTTTCCTGAGCCAGTAACACATAAATTTAGCCACTGCTTTAACCATTCTCGTCTCATTCCAACCGCATTGTCATCTAATCACCACCGTCATATCATCGCTTTCCCCTTGTCTTATTGACGAGCTTCCCAGAAGCATGACATCAATCAATAACCATGGCAGCCCATATCGCTTATGAGCTTGAAGATGGAGAGGTCCATGGAACGCTGTTTAAAGGGATGAAATTCTGGGTTGCCCAGCGTGTCCCGATACGCAATGATATCCTCAAAATGATCAAGGTATGTGTCCCCAAAAAGCTTTTTGTTACACTCAGCTACACTAGTCTCATCGTATCAAGCCACTGACCGTTCGATAGGACAACGGGGGTGAGGTTGTTCGGCTTGAAAAGCAGGCTGATATTCTCATTGCCGATCATGCCCGCAAGGACGCTCCTGAAGGCTCCGTCTCATGGAAGTTCGTCACAGAGTCCATTCAGCAGGGCCAGCGTCTCGACAAAGACAGTTATATCATCCAACATGGAGCTTCAACCTTAGCCTCAGCTTCAGATGCACATCCTTCCCGGGTGCGAGGTAAGACGGCACCGAGAAAGCACGCCCGGAACCCATTTACGAAGGACGATGACCGTATCCTGGCTGCTTGGGTCCTCAATCATGCTCTTCAGGACAGGATCAGTGGGAATGAGGTTTACAAAAAGCTTGATCAAGAGGTATGAGCTGAGATTGAGTGATTCCGTGTTTGTTCAGTTCCCTTTCTTACCATCTTCCAGTACCCCAACAGCGGCCACACCTGGCAGTCGTGGAGAGACCGCTGGGTGAAAAGGCTCGCGTATTATTCCAAGAAGGAGATACAGGCTCTTGCGCGGGAGGCCCCGGAGGGTTGGCGCAAACAAGTTCAAAGAGCGCAAGGTGGGGGAGCACCGACTCGAGTAACGCCAGTTCGGGAACAACAGGCTACCGCATCACAAACAACTGCATCACAGCAGGACGCATCAGAGTCCAGCTCATCCAAGGCTGAGGGTCCTTCACCGCATGCCACTCCACCACGAGAGAGACAAGACAACCAGATGCGCTCTACTTCTTCCCCTGGCTTAGCCTCGCCTAAGAGAAACCATTTCACGGCGCAAGAAGACGAGATGCTCGTCGCGTATGTCAAAGAATGTGAGAATGAGGGCTTGCATATTTATGGGAACAAGATATACCAAACTTTTGCCGAAAAGGTATGTGCCCTTCTTGTGTCCCCAGGCCTGCTCCAAGCTCTGCTAACCCGCACAGCACCCCCAACACACGTGGCAGGCGTGGCGCACGAGATGGTATAAACATCTCTCGGGGCACCAACCAGGTACGAGAAGGGTGAGGGGGAAGGAGCCGGTAACGCAAGACTCAGACGAAGAGGGTGAAGAGGTAGAAGGGCAGGCAGAAGCTGAACGGGAAGAGCCCAGATCTTCTGCCGTGAGTCGCGAGTCAAGCTCAGAGAAAGCGAAAGGGAAGCAACCAGCCCGAAAAGACTCGGAGAAGAAGGAGGGAGAAGTAGATAGGAAGGTGGAACCAGAAGAAAATCATAAGCCCTCCTCAGTGAGTCACCAGCCGGGTGCAAACAAAGGGAAGGGGAAGCGAATAGTATCGCAGGACTCAGGGAGTGAAGACAATGCGGTACCAGGAGAGGGAGAATCAGAGCACGAAGACTTTGAGTCCGCTCATGAAGCTAGGGAGCGCCGCTTCGCAGAGCTTGAGCGGAAGAAGCAAGAGCTTTTGGCTAGAAAACAGGTTCGCGAACATGAGAGACAACTACAACAGCATCAATTAGGGGAAGAAGCGGGCGCTGATGAAGAAGCTGTACTTCATGATACTCAAGAAGAAGCAGCCGATTCTTCTGAGGAGGAATATTCAGCGCGTGAGCAGTCTCAGCAGGAGGGAGAGACCCAAGACGGGTACGAAGGTCCTAGTCCTGACCTTGGTGAAAAAGGAGAAGACCATGATGCGGGCGAAACCTCGGCATTGGAACTCCCGCGAGCAGAGGATGAGGTGGAAGACGCGGAGGTTCGAGCATCTACTCGTGAGCCTTCCCCATCAGAAGATGAGCGAGAGACCCAAGATGATGATGAATCGTTGCCGATTGAGGAGACTCTCCTTCAGCCAGCCTCAGCACAGTCGAGACAATCCTCTCAAGCCGCGAGCTCCTGCTCTCAACCGAGACCCACTTCCCGGCCGATCCAGGAAGCACCGCCCAACCTCAATATCGACCGCAAAGTCTTCTGGTATGCCTTCAACCAGTTCCGCAACATCGCCTTCGGCCCATCAGCGCGTCGTTCCTTTTGGGCCCAGATCGGCAGGCACACAGTCGATTATTACAACTTGTGGGTAGCCGTGACGAAGGAGGATCATCACGCATCACGCAACTGGTGGAAGATTTGTGAGGACCTAGGGCTGAACTGGATCGAGGATCGGGATCTTCCTGATAAGGTGAAGGAAGTGTATGAGCGTGAGCTGATGCAGCTTGAGGCGGCGATTAAGGAGTATTCGGTTGAGGAGTTGAGGATGGAGGCTGAGGAAGAAGAATTGGGGCAAAGGATGGGAGGGAGCGAGAGTGATGAGGAAGATGAGGAGTATGAGCAAGATACCGAAGGGATTGAACCTGATAGTGAGGCTGATATGAGCGCCGATGAGAAGGAAGAAGTGGTCATCGAAGGAGTTGAATCCAAAAGCGAGGAGGAAGAGGATGTTTGGGAGGAAGCAGAGGAAGAGCCTACGCCCACCCGAGCCAGACACTTGCGAACTCTACACATTGCTCCCTCGCCTCCAGCACCTAGCACGAAGAGAACCTTCTCCAAGATGGGAGGTTCCTCGAGCTTGTCAGCTCGGAAGCGACGCCGCTATGATCGCGACGAAGAGATTCCGGAAACACAATTTCGGCCCAATGACCGGCCGAGCTCACCTGAGATCCAAGAGACGCCGCCGCACAAGACTGCCGCTTCATCCTATCGACAAGGTTCTAAGAACACCCAAAAAGGTTCACAGCTCTTCTCCCGCACCAATGTGGACTTTAAGAGCGCCGATGCATCTCAGTACTTCAGCGCTCCAACCCAAGAGAACGGCTCCGAATGCGCAGAACCAGAGACTCAGTACTATAGCTTTCCTCGAAATGAAAATGGCCTCGTCCAAGATGGTGATAACCTCCTTCAGGATGATGACGATGACTGGCTGGCGCCCTCACGACAGCTGCTATCCGAGCTGGGTGAACATGCTCCAGATGGCTCTCCTGACAGACCGCTGCTTAGTATCGAAGCTGTTGATCCACAGTTCGAGCCGGAGGAGAAACAACCAGATGAGGACGAAGACGATGAGGATGACGAGGAAGATGAGGATGAAGAGGCCTTCGAAACCTTACCGAGGTACAGCTCAACCACCCAGCGCAAGCAAACAGCTGCAGCCGGTCTCGTAACCCACCGAGCTCCAGTCGAACCACGCTATAACCCCCAATATTCCCGTCTCGACGAGGGGAAAGGCAAAGAATCCGCTTTCGCCAGCTTCTCACCGTCCCCTCCCCTCCCCCGAGAAGAAGACGAAGAGGACGATGAAGTTGATGACGACGACTATGAAGATGCTTTCGAGGCCTTGCCAAAGCAGCACCCAGCTTTTCAACACAAACAGGTAGCAACAAACCGTCTCTCCACCCACCGTGCTCAACCTCTGCCTGCCCGCCTCGACAAAGGCCAGAGCAAGCAAACCGTTCTTTCCAGTTCCCCACCAACTTTCCCCCTCTCCCACTCCTCTTATCCACACCAAAATCCCTTCACCCCTATCCCCAACCGTTTCCCACTCTCCTCCGCCCTCCCTCAAAACCATGGAACCATCCCTCGCCGCCCTTCCTACCCTCCTCCTCCCGACTCCCCCTCGTCCAACACAGCCGCAAACCTCGAAGCCTTTGAATCCATCATAAAATATTACACCTCCCTAGGCCACAGACCCTCCGACATCTCCCGCGCACTTCGTGCTACCTCCCTCCGTCACGTCCCACACTTCCCTTCGGTCCTCTCACATCTCGAGCAGTATGGCCGCGTCGAGATGGAGATACCGGAGGTGTGGACCGAGAGAGAGGATGAGATCCTCAGGGGGGTGATGAAATACCTGCAAAAGTTGAAGGGGAAAATGCCGAGATGGGAGGATGGTGCAGCGTGGTGTGGAGGGGATGTGGAGCTATGTAGGGGGTTTTGGAGGGTGGTTGAGAGATGGAAGTGGAAGGGGGTTAGGGAGAGGGTGAGATTTTTGGAGGATTGGGAGATGGCTAAGGTGTGAGGGTTTGGTTGATACTTTCCTGTGGTTTCTGCCTGCTGCTTGGAGGCATCAAGAGGGGTCATGTTTTACGGCCATTACTTAGGTGTTTAGAACGGCTGTATCATGAGGAGGAGTGTTGTAATATTCTAGCCTAATTGTTGATACTTCCAATGAGATATTATTCGCCCACTCTGACAAGTACTTTCTCAGTCCCAAGGGTTCGAGTGTCACCTTGATATCCAACACAGATGCCTAGGCAGCCACTCATATCATGCAGCTTACTGAAGCTAATATGACCCTCTTTCTGTATGATTGGCTCACGTAGCATCTTTTACTGTTGGGATTTCAAGGGCGGGCCGCGGCACACAAAGCATACCTCGCCATTTCTTAGGCTCACATCAAGTGGTGACCCTCTCCTTCTCATGATTAAGGTTCTCAATTTGTGATCCGAGCTTTGACAGCCCGTTCCTATATCATTGTCAGTCACCAGTTACGGAGCAGGATTGTCCATACAACGAGCGCGGGTAAAAGTTGCAATCTCTCCAGACACGTTGTAAATGCCCTTAACTTGATAATAAAGAAAGACATCCACAACAGTCTTCAGATTGTCGATCCCCAAGGAACTGGATTGATAGCGACAGCCAAAGCACAACCTTGAAGAATACTCACTCACAAGCCAAAGCCATATGTGATTTCCTTTGCAGTGAGTGGGACAATTGGCAACATTGTCAAGAGCACGACCTGTGACTGTCCGAGCTCTTTCCGACACCAACTCATTGTCAGTACAGGGACGAACTGGTCCCGACTGATGATGGGTGTGTATGTCAGCTTGATGAATCTAAGCTCTGCCGGTGAATTGGTTTTTCAATTGATTCGCGACATCGTTTTGGCACTTGCTAACTCGTCCTCTATGCGGTTGATTCATGGCAGTAACATTCTTCCTTTGAATCCGCCGGCGGTCGATGTGTTTGGTAAGGGAACTATTAGTTGTGAGAGAACTATAACTGCGGGTCTCCGGAATTGAAGGTTGTATCATCCAGAGAGGTCTCACTCAGTTCTGCATCTCCTCTCGGAGACTCCGTGATAGTATCTCTGACCGAAGCGCTTGATCTAGGGCTTGAAGGTTCCGATACTATTCGGCTTTGGGAAATTGGTGGTGCAAAAGGACACTTTATCTCACTATTCTACTGCTGGGGAACTGCAATATTTATCAAGACAATTGTAAGTATTAACAAGCATAAGCAAGGCATCAGCATCAAGCAACCCCCAAAAACTTTCAAGATTGCATTTTCGGTTGTCGTACGCTCGGAGTGTAATATTTTAGGATGGACGCGGTCTGCACAAGGCAGAGCAACATTGACGGTGCTGGTTAGAAGCGAGAATGCATTCTCATTGCCCATATTTACCGACACTCGTTGTTAACCATCTCAGTTGTGTGGGAATATTACCTTGCTCAGGCCTCTTCTGGGAGACAACTGGATTCAAAATCGGATCAGTTGTGGTTCACCAATTGGCGAACTTTCCAGGAGTACCTTTTTGGAACGATTATTGCCATAGGCGGTCGTGAGCTCGCACACCAGCACTGTTAAGAGCATGGATATTCCAAGAGTGAATGCTTGTTCCCAGAGTATTTCACTTCTGCGCCGAGGAGATAGTGTGGGATTGCATGGATATCCGGACATGCGAATATGGGCACCTTGTTCGCGAACAGTACAGAACCTAGCACACGCGGTGTCCATCGAAAGATGATGACTCACCCTCAGGAAAGCATAACTTAGCCAATATGTTATTCAGGTCGCAATTGCAACCCGCTCTTGACAATTTAATTACTGGGTCATCATTCATAATAAATATGGCTGCAGAGTGAAGCAGGCTTCTCATCGACTGCCCACATCTCGCCCGTACCTATCCAGAAAAGAATAAACTTGCCGCCATTGGTGACTTCTCCAAAGTATCCTAGAAGACTAACTGAAAGTACTGCTTAGGCCTTGGAAAGAGAACGTGATTTCAGATTTGGCATGGTAACAATCAACTGTGGGCTCATCTCCAGACCCGTTGGTGTCGCACAGACACGGCAGTCCAAGGAAAGGGGTATCCCCGACTGCCAACGCAAGGACACCAAAGATAGAATAATTGTGGAGGACAAAAATACGTCGTTGTTCCTGGAAGATATATGGGGCCACACAACCGAATGAACCAGATGGCCGAGGCAGGAGGACGAGACCCCTGAAAAGCCTGGCAGGCCGAGGGATTCACAAGGGCAAGAGGATTCCATAAAGGAAGCTGCCCAGACACGATGAAGGGTTTCTCTTAGTTTTTTCTCCCCCCAATACAAGGACACTGAGGAGTAAGATTGATTATTACACGTATCAATTGAATTCGTATGCACCCCATGTCGTCTGGGCTATCATTTAACCCATTTGACCCATTGTTGATCCCTGCCTGTACCAGATCAAGTCCCCTGTTACAGTTCGGACAGACCTTCATGGGACACGGGCTGCTGTTGATAAGAACATACAGTGGGTGGCCTAAATGGATGAATAACCCTAACCCCTTGTTTCATTGTGACTGAGCATGTCAGGGTTCTAGGTGTCTCATAAAGCGTCACAGGCTAATGTCAAAACACTTTCGTGAGGGATGAAGTTCATGAACTCGAATGTGGAGTAATGCAGTCTATACGCATTAGTTCATGACAACCCGAACGCCCGAAATTGCATGCGCACGCAGCAACTCTCCCAAACTGATGGCTTCGTTTACATGACTCCTCTTTTCACACTCTACGATGGTGGATGCTACAGGTTGTGACTATTTCTAAGAACTTTCACAATAATCGGCCATTGATTATCAAGAGACTCGGAGTTATTGAAATTATGGATGATAGCTGGATCGAAGATATCAAGCAGAACGGAAAAAAGTCACCTTAATAACGGACAGTCTGCAAATAAAAAGGCCAGCTAAGATGTCGTTGAAGTTGCGGAATGTAGCCATCAACGACAAAAAGGTTATCATCAGGATCGAGCAGTAATGGAGTCATGAACAGTCAATGATAACACATGATCACCTGTTTCCTACTTAGTGATGGTCATAAAGACAATCACGCTGTCAAACAGATGACAGCCAGGCTCTAATATCGTGATCCAGCCTTGCCAAGAACCCCGCATGCAATTCATTGCATTATCGTCAACCGCGCTCTCTAACAACGTGCCCTTGTCCTGAGAGCTTTTCTAAGACCTTTTGAAGTATCAATGCCGATACATCCGGAGACTACTTAGCTGGTTATCAACAAGCTTTTATCTCATTATACGTGAGCCATCTTGAACTGCTGCCAGCAGAGTATGTACGTTTCAATGTCGATAAGCTTGACCCCTCGCAAAGGGGCACCCGATGAATCTCCGAAGCTTGAATTCTCAGACTCAGCAAACACCGATGGAAGCGAACTCAGTTGCTCTACTTCACCCGAGGTGTCAACAAGCATGTTTGATGATATCGATCTGTTTGGGTGGCCTGTGGTAAATCCAGATAAGCCCACGCTCTGTGAAGACTGGACGAACAGGGGAGGACCAAAGTGGCGTGAACAAGGGCAAATATTTTTAGAGGAGAAGAGCAAGGATATGGAATGCTGCTGGGGATGTGCCATTCTTTGGCACCTCATGAAGCCAGGAGATTATGCAGCCCGATCTTACTTTCCTATCGAGGTCCCCTTTCCTCCTGGCAATATCCAAGCCATTGCGTTGGACTTCATTGAAGATGACGGGACGAGTGAGCAAAGGAGGGTGATACTCACAGGAATCGAGGGTAAGTAGTCGAATTCATAATTGCAAGGCCCTATTTGGTGAGTAAAACAATGACAAACGATAATTAACCTCTATCACTTGCAGGCATTCCTAACCCCTGGAACGTTAAGCCACTACCGGCAATCTCAACCAAATCTCATGATGCAATGGAGTGCCTTAAGTTCTGGGTCTCCAATTGTATCAACACTCATTCACAATGCCTCAGGGAGTCTTCTGGCGAGTCAGCTCTCCCGACAAGGGTTCTTGACTTGGGTTCCAACCCAGAAAAAGGCCCGATACGCTTGACTGAGACTAATGGGCAACTCAAAGGCCGGTACATCGCTTTATCCTACGCCTGGGGTGGTGCCGAGTTCATCAAGACAAAGATCGATACATACGAACGCTACCAAAAACAAGGCATCGCGTTGGACGAGCTTCCTCCAACCTTCCAGGATGTAATTGAACTTTGTCATACTCTTGAAATCCGTTACCTTTGGATAGATTCCCTTTGCATTATTCAGGACGATCGGAATGATTGGAAGCACGAGTCTGTGCGCATGGCAGACGTCTACCAGAATGCCTTCCTTACCGTTTCAGCACTTTTCAACACCTCCCCATATGGCGGTCTTTTTTCTGACGCGCAAGTCCGCTGCGTTGGTCCTGTTGCAACCCAGGAAACACGCCACCCTTATTGGACTGCGTTGGAAAAGAATGAGACCATCGCTTTAGGCTTTCCATTACTTACCCGAGGTTGGACTTTTCAAGAGAGGATGCTCTCACCCCGCGTGCTTCACTTTACCAAGCATGAAATGATCTGGGATTGCAGGGAAGCCACTTATTGCCAATGTGGAGGCCGGTATCAGAATGCGAACACTAAGCTTCGACGCAACTCTCAAACTCGTTATGAATTCTCACATGTGGTTCTCAACAAAAGTGACTTGTCATGGAATGATGCCTTCGATACGTGGGACTTCTCTCAGCTCTGGAAAGATATTGTCACTGAGTACTCAGAGACGGATTTTACCGTCAAATCGGACAGGACAGTAGCCATCTCAGGGATAGCTACCTTGATACAACGAGCAACCAAGTGGAACTACCTTGCTGGGCTCTGGAAGGAGACGTTAGTAGGGGATCTGTGTTGGTTCGCTACTAGCTTCCCTGATCCTCCTCAAGAAACTCGCCGGAAGCCGACTTGGTCTTGGTTTTCCGTAGATGGATCATTCTCTTGGATCTCTGCGAGTCATGACGAGCCGGGCCTTGAACTTATCAGAATCCTGTCTTGTGGATCTACTCTGTCTACACCCTCCCCGACGGGTCCAGTGCATGATGCTTTTCTGGAAGTAGAAGGCTACCTGGCCTTTGTTTCGAACAATTCTTCGGAGCTTGGTGGCGTCTTAGCTCAATTCTGGGACTGTAAAGCGGTGTGGTTCGACGAGGGAGAAGCTGCTCTGAACAAGTACCAAGGGCCTTTTTACTTGCTACCTTTGCTGTCGACTTATTCCTGGACAAAGCATGGATTGGACAAAGGGTTCTATTGTATGAGACTTCTGATTGTTACCCCTGCTACAAATGGGTCACAGGACATGATTCGCATTGGAATGGCTTTTGTGGAGAGGGATGACTTCTTTGTTGAGAAGGATGAGATCCAGCTCCGAGAACAAGGCCAGTCACTGGCAAAGTTCGCAACCAAGGGGAACAAAGTTAGAGCTAGGCTAGTATAGATAGAATCGAGCAATGCTAATATCCTGGAATCTCAGAAATTTTCTTTTAACCTACCAGTGTTTTGCTGTACAATGGAGACCACAACTACCAGTAAGAACGCCAGCTCTCGAGGTTCTCAAAACTGATATCATACGGTGGCCCAAAACCCACCCTAGCATCTTCCACGGACATCAAGATACAACTAATACGCCCTTACATGTTACGAATCGAATTTCACGCGAAGCGCTTGTGCTTGTTAAGCACAAAATCTTTCGGAAAAGATCTGTCCCCTGAGCGGCTACGGCTAGGCAAGGTATAATCAGCTAAGCGAGCACATCGGGGAGATTTCAGTCTATCGATTCTCGAGCGGGTCATAGGAATTTCATGGAGCCAATAAGGACTCGATGCTTGACATCGGCGCACAATGTTGGTGTGTGCGACAGAGTGTCTAGGATGATTACTAAGCAATCCGGGGCTACTTTAATTCAATTCGTACTGGTATAACGGAGTCTTTTGATGAAGAAACGGTAAAATTTGCCAGTTTTTCCTTGACCTTAGCTCTTGATCTCTCATCAGCTTCTGATGACATTGTGTGCCTTGCTGAAGAAGCAATTAAGATAAGGAAAATTACATCCTGAGGTCGTACGAATCGATCATAGGCTCATGCAAGGCGTACTGGGATACAACAGCCAATCATCAACCTCCATTCAAGGACGTGAGAGATAGCCTCTTGAGCTAGCTGGGATGCTTTGACCAGGAGAGTCTGCCTTACCCCTGACAAGGATTTTAGTTTGACAATATATGTGTATATAAACTTGCCACATAACGAGACTAAACCCACACAGTTCTAACCCTTAGACACGCGATAGCTCTCCGCCTTCGCTCTCTTTCACATCAATAAACATGACTTTTCGAGAGCGCCTTGGACGACACATTTTCAGGCTGCTCGGAAAACAACAGTTGGCTGCACAAGGTGCTTCACCCCCTCTGGACCCGCCTGAAGAAGCCAGAAATGCGTCGAATGATCCTGACTTTGACCTTTCCAACTGGCCGCTGGTAAATGGGGATAAACCTGCTTTGTGCGAAAGATGGGAGAAATGGAAGAACGCTCGAGAGTCATTGTCGGACCCTTCATTGCTTGAGTTTGACACAAAGTGTCAACATACACAGGGTCAGTGTTGTTGGGGTTGTGCAATCGCTTGGCACATCATGGAACCTGCAACGCGTGCCAGCAGACAAGCTGGCCAAGCTGTGAGAGTTAGCGCACGACAACCTTACCAAAGTACGTCCACCGTGGCATTGGAGTATGCACCTCGAGTGGATAATAGGGAGCAGGTGATAATTTCTGGAATTCAAGGTCAGTTTGCCTGCTACCACTGACTTTTTGGATGGGCCTAATGATGCATGTCTCTTTCAAGGGATGCCCAATCCCTGGGACAGTAGGCCACATTCTTATTCATCAACTGGATCTGCCGAGACTCTGAATCATATCAAGAATTGGTTGACAAATTGCTTGTCGAACCACGCGCAGTGCACTTCGGTGTATCACGACCTCATCGGGCCGCCGACGATGCCACCAAGAGTTCTTGATCTAGGATCAGATCAAGAGACGCACCTGATTTGTCTGATTGAACCTGGGGATCAGCACGAGCGCTATATTGCCCTCTCCTATCCATGGGGAGGCACCAGCTTCATTAAGACCGTACGAGATACCCTGGAGCGGCATAAGCAGGGGATTAGGTTCGATGACCTCCCACGGACGTTTCAGGATGCGATCAGGATATGTCGCTTTCTTGGGGTTCGCTACCTCTGGATTGATGCGCTTTGCATCATCCAAGACGACACAGATGATTGGAAGGAGCACTCGAGGAGTATGGGCGAGATTTATCGGCAATCATTTCTCACAATTTCGGCCGTCTTCAATACCTCTCCCCATAGCGGCCTCTTTTCTGAGCCGCAAGTCCGCCGCGTTGGTCCTGTCATGGTATTTAAAACACAACACCCTTTTGATGCGACAAAAGACGAACAGATATCTCGCGGCTTTCCATTGCTTACCCGAGGCTGGACATTCCAAGAGCGTATGCTCTCTGCGCGCACGCTTCACTTCTCCCAACAGGAGGTTCTCTGGGACTGCATGGACACACTCACCTGCCAATGCGGATCCTTTGATCCCAGCCGCGGAATCAGCCATCTGGAATCCTTACGCAATCAAACATCCGACGTCTTCTTTCGCAAAAGATTCCTAAAAATGGATGAGAATGATAGAGTAGTCTCAGTGACTTCCGACCGAGGTGGTACTGAAATCCTCTTCGGCCGCTATGACTTGCCAGCAGAAGAATTCATCACCTCTACCAAAGAGTTTTCGGAACTATGGTGTCAAATCGCTTCGAGATTTTCAGCACTGGAGTTAACTTATAAGTCTGACAAGCTTGCGGCTATTGCAGGGTTAGCTGACAAGATAGAACAAGTGACGAAGTGGACATATTGCGTTGGTCTTTGGGCAGACACTCTGCTGACAGATTTGTGTTGGATCCCGGGGGTTCGGGAGTCTTCTCTTCAGACATGCCAGCGTCTTCCTTGGTCTACTTGGTGGAAGGAGATCCCTCCGTTTTGGGATTGGAACTCCATTGCACACGACGATTTGCCTTTCATTCCACCATCCTGGTCTTGGGTTTCAATTGACGGACCTGTCTGGTGGCCCCAGGAAAGGTTCTCCCCCAGTTCAGATATGCAGCAAGACATTTTGCTTGCGACAGTCCTTGGCTCCCAAACCCAAGTCTTCCCAGAAACCTTGGACTATAGCAGGCCCCCGATACGAAGTCGATATCTGGAGTTGAATGTTCAACATATTAGTCTCTTCCTTGAGCCGCAGCATCGCAAACGTGATGTGATGTTGGGCAAGCTACGGAATTTTTCTGACTGCAAGATGGCAGTGGTTGAAGAAGGGTATGATCTTTGGGACGGCGTTGCTGCGCCCGTCTATTTGTTGCCGCTGGTGGTTACCCACACCTTCGATCTTGACAACCCTCAGAAAGAAGGCATAGCCAACATGTTTACGCTATTGGTGACTGGACGAGCAGAGGGATCTCACTGGCTGGTTCGGATTGGTATGGTTCAGACCCAGAACTCTGTTGATAAGCGCGGAAGGTTGCGATTTCCGAGGAAATCATTAGCGGCTTTGGCTCTTCGTGGAAAGCAGGCTATTGTTACCCTGATATAGATTCGAGGGCTTCACACTATTAAATAAGTAAATATAATCGGCAAGATGACAGTAAAATTCGTAGACTCGCGCTGGCTTCGATTTTCGAAGTTGCTACGTAAGGTTGCCTTCGCAGATGTGAGCTCATCATGTGAGCGAAAGTTGACAAGAAGCCCATTGAATCACGTGACAGCGCGTGCAACCGGATATGCGTTCGCCGCGTCTTTAACAGGTGCTGACTGAGATCACTGACCGCGGGCCGTCTACATCATGATCCCATCCCTTGCATTCTATGATGCGTGTCGCGTTTTACCTGTTATTTGCCATCTCTGTAACAGAATTCATCAAGATTGTATTGTATACAATAGGCTAATAAAATGCCCTAACTTAAGTGAAAGATACGAGTGTCAACATGAGAGTATGGAAGAGGATGTGTTCCTCAACGTGTTCTCTTTGCTCTCGAGGCTTCTTTCTTTGCAGCACCACGCATGCCTACCGCAATTTCGACTCTTCACAGTTCTAACCTTTGATCGCAGGACCGCCAACTCCTCGAGAAGCTGGTCCAGCATGACCTAAAAGATGCCAGCAAGATGCAACTCTTCAAAGCCTTTCTCATCACAGTCGACTTCGCTGTCACAGTCAATGCGGCGGCTCGATAATTTCTGGCCTGCCACAATACCACCAAAATGCAAACTTGCACGCCTGGAAGGATATGAGATGAGATTAGATTATTGAGGAGGACGATTACAACTCGAAGAAGCTGCCCTACGAAACGCGTGCTGGCACTTTTCGGAAAGTCTATGAAGAGGAAGGGGTTATGTTGAAGAGCCCAAGTGGCTTGCGGAAACGGAACCACCGAATCCGAAGACAAAGTGGTCTGCCTCGAGGGCAGTAGGTTGTTATTGTTTTGAGCCATCGTTGATGGATATGGCAATTTTGGCGGGCTAAGTTCCCGGACGAGGTCTTCTCCAACGAGCAGCTTATCGAATCCTCTGCTCCCCGCTTGACCTATCCCGAATGGAGGATTATGAACATTAAGTATCGTATAACTTTTAACCATGGCTGTGCCGAAGGCAAGGGCAAGGCGAATTGCTTGTTGGTCTGGGGCAAAGTAGTTAAGGGGGGCGTTTGGGTCAAGACTATATATTGGCTGATGTCCCGAACCATTATGTTCGCAATTACCTGATATATGCAACGCTCGATTTGAATGATATGGATGAAGCCAAGAAGAGGCAAGTTCAACCGATGATTTGCCCAGATCTGACGGACAACTAGTGAAGGGAATATACCGAGGAAGTCAGATCAACTTTCGCGGAAGAGATATGACGGCCTCAGCCGCGGACACAACCGCCCCCAGAACAGAGGCTTGTCCCTCGGAGGTCATGGGTTACTCCCGCACCCTGAACTGGTCATCTCCGCCCAGCAAGCCCAGCAGCAGCAGCAGCAGCAGCACGAGCAGCCTACCGCGCTCCCATACTCCACCTTCCAACAGAAGCCCGTCTATTCTACGCCCTGCGCCGCATCATCTCCGCAAGCTAGCTTCCTATTACCCATCCCCCAACCGGCCTCTCCCCGCCTTTTCAACCCGCTTGTACCATCTATTCCCTTCCATCTGCCACTCCGTGCTTATACCAGGGTGCAAGACCGCTTGGCGCGAACAACTCTGCATCGAGAAGATCTGGTGCGAGGAAGGGGCCAAGTATGGGTACAAACGGCTGTAACCAGAGCAAGGGCATCACGCAGGATATGGACATGACTGCTGATCAGATCTGGGCGGCAATCAAAGTTGGGTAATGTGAGGAAGACAGGGAAGAAGTCGTCTAGTGAGGTAGACAAGAACGTTACTCCTGAAGGCGCCGTTACCAAGGAGAATAAGGATGAGGATTAACCGCCGGTACAAGTGGGATATTGATTTGTTCAGGTACGCCATTGAACTTCAACGGGAGTCCTTGACTAATTTCCTCAAGGGAGGGATGATCAGTTGGCTGGGGGAAAATTTGTTCGCCGCGAAGACATATCAGCTTGCGTGGGAGTTCTTTAGAGGAGATGTATGCTGGGAGCCGGTTGCTGTCTTGAAGGGCTTGAGGAGCCGTGAGCTGGAAACCTTACAGGCGTGAAGAAACGGGGGAGTTGGATGGACAATGCTTTTTTGGTTATAGACACAATATGACCATCTAATTCCGAGATCTCATGATCGAGCCTGGAACCAGTTGGCGATCACATTTCCGCCTTCTGGCCCCTTAGTTTGGGAATCTTTTGGGCCCTGAAAATGTGTAAGTTACGGCAACATGGAACACCTGCTGAAAATAAGTTTACAAGCTGACTAAGCAAGGTCAACCTGCCGTCCGCAAACCATCTGCCGAACGGACGATCTTCTATCCAGGTCTTCGACAGCCGTGTGGAGCTCCGGTGCCACGCGCCAATGCGAGGGAGGGAACAAAGGAGGGGACAGCAACGTCGGCATGTGTGCCAGCCATTTGTTCACTCGTTACCAGGTGTCAGCGTGCCAATCTGTTGGTTCTAGGGTGACGATGCATTGCGACCCCCCTCTCTTCCTTCTGGTCTTGCAAGCAAATTGGTGGCCGGGAGTGTGTGTTGACGAGAACAGCAACTTCGACAACACCTCGTTCAACTTCCCGTCACTCCGATTAACACCACGAGCCAATCTGCAAGTCTGCGACGGCCCGTCTCTTATTCGCGCGCTTTTGTGCTTTTCATCTCAACTATTCCGATGATGTATTGGCAGCTGCACACCTCGCTAGATTGCCTAGGCCCCATATCCCGACGGCATGGCGCTGGACCGGCCCCGTTTATCCAACGGTCCGTTTCCAGCGCCGCAGCTTTTCGGGACGGCACCGCTTCTGGTGAGCTGATTTCCGCTGACTGCAGGTCGGCAACTCTTTGGGATTGGGATGAGAGGATCTCGAGGCGCACAAGGATCTAAGATTGCGGCCGGCAGGGCTTCGCAACACATGCGGTCTCACCCGTTGGCGTTGGATTTTTCCCGAAGGCACGGAGGAGGATGACTTACCTTATACTTACATACTTTGTCGCAGATGCTGTGCAACGGCCCTACGGCGCAAGAAGCATTAGAGGGATAGGCGGTCACTTTGCTCAGCAAGGGCTTGAGCCAAACAGGACGTTGTCATCGAAGCCTCCTCCAGCATAGCTAAGTAGCTGCCGGAAATGCCAAGGCGCCGGCAAGGCCACGCGAGCAGTTAGTAGGCAGGCGGCTAGCTCCTGACGCGGGTGTGCCGGTGGACGCGGTAGCCGCACGATTGGACGTGACATCTGCCGATGGAGATTGGGGCGCCGTTTCCCCTCCGTGCCCCTCACCGCGGTATGCCGGTCATGCTTGAATGCTCGCTGAATGCTTGGTTGGACAAGGTTATGGAGCTTGAGAGAGGGGTGTGTGCCTTGGTCTGGGGGGATGTATCGGCTCCCGTTCCCCACGTTGCTGCGTTACGGAAGCCCCACTGCTGATGATTACAGCTTGGGTCCCTGGACCCGGCAAACAAGATCCTTGATCATCAACCCCAACTCGCTGCTGACTAGTGAGGTCAGCAAGATTGAAAGTTGAGAAGACGCCAACATGACTGATGATGAGCATCGTCGATGGTTGCTTGCTGGACAGATGTTATCAAATATTCTTGTATGAGAAACCGCACACAGCTCATCGGAGACGAGACTGAATGGGAAGTTATTTTTTTTTTTTTTTTT
>Ga0065720_1019478_pt1 | contig 25288 bp, 22 predicted proteins | sample Thericmetagenome_FD_59107 | JGI IMG/M metagenome (GOLD analysis project Ga0065720, IMG submission 59107) | Thermophilic microbial communities from the Joint Bioenergy Institute, California, USA of rice/straw/compost enrichment - eDNA_2 v2... | ecosystem: Engineered > Solid waste > Grass >... | reverse complement strand
CTTTTGAGACTGTATAAAACCTCTCTTTCTTTTTCATACAGATAAAGTAACCAGATTAAATCTGATCACTGACCAGAATCAGTTTTTGGCCGTGAATAATTTATATCAGTACCTGATCAGCCGTAAATACTTTTAAAGGGAATGTGTTATTAAAATACATAATATTTAAAACGAAATGAAGAAAAACGACCATCCTGAACTAAAAGACGCCTTTTCAGCTTATTCAAATACACCACTCGGATCTGGTTCTAGCAATAACAAAAATGAATCATCCTCTCACCCTGTTTTGAGCGGTGTAGCTTCAGTTCTCTTAATCGGAGGAGTCGGTGCAGCCGCCTTCTTGGCAAGCAGATATAAAGTTGCACGCTCAAACGAATATATAGTCAAGACAGGTCTATTCATCGAGAATATCGATGTTAGCAAGAAAGCTTTTCATCTTCCATTCCAAACAATTGCTTATATCGATATGGCACCAAAAAGTTACAATTTTACCATTCACGCCATGTCAAAAGAGAAAATGGAATTCTTCCTTCCAGGTGTATTTACTATTGGACCTAAGGACTCCAAAGAACATCTACAAAACTTTGCTAAATATCTCTTATTTGAAACCGATGATAATATCAATGACATCGTCAGAGGTATGATTGAAGGTGAAACCAGAGTATTAGCCGCCAATCTGTCTATTGAAGAGATTTTCAAAGGTAGAAATGAATTCAAAGACCATATTGTCAAAAATGTTCAACAAGAATTAGACAAACTTGGTCTCACAGTTATCAATGCCAACATTAAAGAATTGCAAGATAGTCCTAACTCCAGATATTTCAGCTTCTTGGCACAAAAAGTATCAGCCGATGCAGAAAATCAAGCTAAGATTGATATTGCAGAAGCTAAGAAAGTTGGTAACATCGGAGAAAAGGAAAGAGAAGGTTTGACAAGACAAAAAGTCGTTGAAATTGAATCAAACACAACTGTCTACGAAAACGAAAGAAAGAGGGAAATTGAACAATCTAACGCAACCCTTGCCCAAAGAAAAGCCGAATATAATCAAATGGTCCAAATTGCCAGAATCGAAGCCGAGCTTAATGCTGCTAAAAGACAAGAAGAACTCCAAAAGGAAGTCGAACTCAAGCGTTTGGAGAAAGAAACTGAAAGAAGAAGAGCCGAAGAATTATCAAAGGCAAGAGTCGAAGCTGAAATCAAAAGAACTGAAGCTGCAGGTGAGGCTATTGCTATGCAACAAATTGCAGATGCCAAGTTATACACTGAGATGAAACAAGCTGATGCTCATCTCTACAACAAACAAAAAGAAGCAGAAGGTATCCAAGCCCTCCTCGAAGCCCAGGCTGCTGGTCTTAACAAAATTATCGAGGCTTTTAATGGCGACTACAGAGCTATGCTTAACTATCTTATGATTGAAAAAGAGTTGTATCCTAAGCTTGCCCAAGAATCTGCTAAAGCTATCCAAGGGCTTAATCCTAAGATTACTATTTGGAACACTGGAAATGACGGTACTGGTACCTTCGATAACATCAGTAAAGTCGCTAAAAGCATTCCTCCTATGTTACAAACTATCGAGGAACAAACTGGCCTTGGTCTTCCTGATTGGCTTATAAAGAAAAAGAATCCTGAGGACTATGAAAACCTCTTGAAACTATACCAAGAGACAAAGGAAAGATTAGTTGCATCTGAAGGCAATGTTAAAGGTAATGATGTCAAAAGTATGTAAACTACTGAGATGATTATTACTCTTTGCTATGATAAGCAGTATTACAAGTATGAGATATCATTGTTAAAAAGACATTTTCATAAAATACATGGTTTATGCAAAGAAAGTTCATCTTTAATGAAAATCCCTAAAATTGTTCATTTACGACTGTTGCAGCTTAGGTTTCGTTGTCCTTTGGACTGTTGATTTATGGGAATTAACTAATTGTTCTCTAAGGAAACCCTTTACTTTGTCCTTAAGTCCATCAAACTCATCCTTTACCTCCAATATCTCTTCTCTTGCCTTGAAACGATCCTTAATGGTATTTTCTAGTCGAGTTCTAGCCCTGGCAAACTTCTCGAATCCTGGTTTCCCGCTTAACTTAGCATACATCTCGTCTAACTTCTTTAGATGTTCTTCAAGATTTCCGCCGGGCTTCTTTGTCTCCTTTGGCTTGGTAGGACTGCCCAATTCACCCATGGAAGATTTCTGTTTTCCTGGTCTTTTGAGCTGATTCATTTTGTATTTATTTAATATGATAAAACGTTGCACTCTAAGCAGAAATATGATATCCCCCTTCTAGAACGATTTCTTCTTACAAAGCACAAGAACGGGCTCAGAAAATAGGAAAATATCCTGAAAAAAGTTTTTTCAAAGAAAATAGAATTTCATCTGTCCCTCTACTCTGGAATGAAAATACTAAGAGAATAGAGTTAAGATCAGACCTAAAACAGGAACGAAAAATAGAATCTCTGAAATGAGTATGTATTTTAATTAATTATTTGAGGTGAGAATTTGATTTAAGTATGTTTTTTAAAGGGTTTGCCAACAGAACCTTTGCTGGGTTCACAAAGTAAGGAAGTGCCGAGTAAAAAACTCAACCCCTTGTAGATTCGCATTCTCTCAATACTTTAAGGGAGCTAATTTCTCAACTATGACCAGAAATGCCATGAGAAAAGCCAATTCTTTCACAAAATTAGAGTAAAATTGAATAAGTTGGAGTAATGGAGTAGCAAAATACATACAAAGGAAATGAACCAAAAGATCGCAGCTTTGGTTTCAGTTTCTAATAATATGGGATTGAATATGACTATTTCTGCTATGCTTGAAGAACTTCTTGGTAAATAATTACTAGAAATTGTTAAGGATTTAGGAGACTCCGAAGATGACAACCTGTAAGTATTTATTTTGATTTCTCGACAATTTTTCTCTATTTTTTTTTTGAAAATTTTTTGAAATAATCCTTAGCTCTAATAGAAGCAGAAGTAAGAGTAGAAAAAAAGGTCGCTTGAAAGACTGGTCAGAGTGTATATGAATTGGGCATAATTTGTATTGTTTAACTTTATCAGATATATAATATGGCCCTAAATACACAAACTCAAATAAAGATAAATAATTGTTGCTAAGTTCGAGTATTCATACTTGAAAAGATTTTTTCTATATTGAACCACTTAATTGGATAAATTTTATTTTTTTCAAATATTACAAAATTGCAATGTCTGAAGACAGGAAAGGTAGCTCGAATGAAGTCTTAATCATAACTGTACTTAGACTGGGCTGATTTTTCTGAGTCAGATGAAGAGAATCCAAGTATGAAACATTCATAATTTTTAAAGAAATTTATAGCGCAAACTAATGTTAAGGAGCATGAGGAAAAACCTTCTGCAGAAGCAGAAGCCAAAGAATCTAAACAAGAGACTAAAGAAAAGACAAAACCTCCTCCAAAGGCTGATGAACCCAGTAATCAGCTTTTTTTGTTCATATAACCTAAATAGAAGAACAAATGATCAAACAAATCAATGATCTCAATCTAGAAAGATACTATATAAACCTTTTTAACTTGGAATACCAAGTTACCGAGGAAGATATCAAAGAATTCTATAAACCAATCCCTATTGAGAAGGTTCTGACTTCTCAGAGCCAAGGAATAGTTGATATTGTTCTACGAACCAAGGAAGATGCTCTTGCAGTTGTTGAAAAGGGTAGTGGAGTAAGTTGTGCTAGTCTCTTGGTTAACTAGGTTAGACTATCAGGAATAGAAGGTTCTTTATAAGACTGAGCCGTAAAAACGCCAAACAAAAAGAGAAGGAAGAAGCCAGAAAGCAAGAAACCAATGAAAGAGATAACAAATATTCCAAATATAAAGGTATCTTCTCTTCAATCAAATAAATATTTTTTAGAGGGAAGAGATCATGATAATAGAAATTATAAAGATAACAGGGAGTATAGAGAGGGAAGGGACAGTAAAGTATACGATAATAGAGACAGGCCCCACAAATATAAGGAGTTCAAAGAGGATACCGAGAAAGACTATAGAAATAAAAACGTCGATACCAAGTATTATGTTCCAAAAGGAGAAAAGAGCGATCCTGTTGAACGTAAACAATACAGCATCATCACAAAGGAAAAATCTGATCCTCAAGTATATTCTGGAGATTTTGGTTAATCTATAGCCTTCCACTCAGCAAAAAGGACCTGTTGAAGAAGCAAAAGCCAAGGAAGAGCCATCCCCTGTCGTCGAAACAAAGGGCAGAGGGCATCATGTACTCCATTTTATCGTTATATCTTAACCAACAGAATTATGGAAAAGAAGGTGCCAAGCTTGAACAAGAAAAAATTTACGATAATCGTTGGAATGGCAGAGACTCTGGCAAGGAGAAGAATAGCTGGGGAGAGCAAAAGGTCTACCAACCAAAGAAAGATAAAGAACAGGACTGGAAAAATAAAGAACGATCTGAAAAGCATGAATCTAGACATGAACAGCACTATGAACAGAGAGAGCGCAAGTATGAGCCAAGACAAGAAAGATATGAGCCCAGATATGAACCAAAGCATGAACCCAAGCATGAAAGACATGAACAAAGATATGAGCCAAAGCAAGAGTCTAAATATGAAAAGAAATACGAACAAAGACAAGACAACTACAATAAAGATTACCAGAAGGACAACTATAGAGACAGGAAGTATGACAACTACACTCAAGAAAAAGCTATCTTTGTTCCCAAGCAGAAAGCTAGCCAAGAAAATCATAAACCAGAAAAAGGATTCAAAAAGAAAAAAGAAGAAAAATTCGTAAATGACTTCTCACACTTAGACCCAATTGACGTATCTTTCCTCTTTTATATTTTCTTATCTTTCTAGCAACCTAAGGCCTCAGCTGATTCAGATAGTCCTCCAAGAAAAACATCTCGTGATCTCCTTGGAAAGGTAAATAATTGTTTCTTTGTTATATTATAAATAGAAATCTTCAAATACTGCTAATCCATTCGATATGCTTCAAACAGAATAAAGAGTAAATTTCATGATATAAATCCTACCTTTTTGTAAAGAAGGCCGCTACATCTGTAACTCCCCTTCTTAGTAAAGAGACCCTTTTCTCATCACTTCTTAGCTTAATCATTCCAGATACAAATAAGATTTTTATTGCTTTTTTATTTAAATCCCATTCTGAATTTGAAAAATAAAAATTTGACTCTGATAGAGTACCATTATAATGAATTCAAACGTTCCTGGCCCGAACCAAACAGCTTCACCCCTCGCCAAATACAAACTTGTATTCCTTGGGGATCAGTCTGTAGGAAAGACCTCAATTATCAATAGATTCATTTTTGATACATTCGATGGGAAAGATCATGTATGATATCTAGCAACTCTAATTCTAATATAATAAGCCTACAGTTGGAATAGACTTTATTTCAAAAACATTATATTTTGATAACAGAACCATCAGACTCCAGCTTTGGGACACAGCTGGTCAAGAAAGATTTAGAAGTTTGATACCAAGTTATATCAGAGACTCCTCTGTGGCAGTTGTAGTATACGATATAACGAGTATAATATCCAGGGACATGAATTTACTTGATTAGGCAGGAGTTCCTTCAATAATATCAAAAGATGGATTGAAGATGTAAGAACTGAGAGAGGAAATGAAGTCATTTTAGTCATAGTAGGAAATAAAACGGATTTGGAAGACAGGTAACAAGGAATAGTTAGATATTAATTGGATCAGAGCCATTTCAACTGAAGAGGGAGAACAAGTAGCTAGAGAAAATGAGGCTATGTTCTTCGAATGCTCAGCTAAAGTTGGAACAGGCGTAAATGACTTATTTATGAGCTTAGCTCAGCTTCTACCTGGAAGTGAAATGAGTCAGATCATTTCGAACCCTAAAGGTATAGTATTCTGGTACTCCCTTATTAATTTGAAAAGATGAGGCTCCAGCCAAACAAGCAGACAATAAGGATAAAGTTGTCTTGCAAAACAACAATAGGGATGATAACTTAAAATCAAACACGGGAAAAAAGTGTTGCTAAATGACCATATTATAATTCTTTGAGTTTGAGGTATTAAAGAAGGCAAAATCTCTTGATAAAATTCATATCCAGGTATTTGGTGTGTTTGAGCAGAAACAAGATATTATCTTATATCTTGTTGCAGTAAAATATATGTGAATAAGCCTTTGTAATTTCTATATTAATTAAAAAACACACATCTTGCTCAAAGTTGATTTCTCAGTATGATCATAAAGGAATTTACTAGTCCATTTGGCTAACCTGATGTCTTCGATAAGAATATTATCACTTACCAAAATTGTACTAACACTATCAAAGTTACATTTATTAATAAATTTTACAAGAATACTTCACATGATTCATTTACCCGAGGTGAACAGAAGTTCGTCACGAAATGACTATAATAATGAAAAGATTCGAAGTGAAAAATCATTACAAGCCGTTAAAAAGGCTAGAAAGCAAATAGAGGCCGATGCCCAATTACTTGCTAACAGAATTGCATTATTAAAACAAGAAGAGCTCAAGTCCTGGAAGAAGATCGAAGAGACAAAAAAGAAAGCAAGAGAAGTATTCTTGTTGAAAAAGAAAAATGAAGAAAGAATGAGAGAGGTATATTTCTCACAAACTGATTACTAAAAATGTAGAAACAGCAAAAATTGGCACAACACAACCACATGTTGAAGGACTCGCAATATGTGTATATGGAAGCAAGAAAGCAGAAACAAGCAGATAGACAAAATATCAGGGAGGCAATTTACCTGCATAAGAGAGAGGAGATGCTTCAGGTCAAAAGACAAAAAGAAATGAACGAGAATAAGAAGAAGGAAATCCAAACAAAGATATACTTTGATAACAAGATGAGACAAAAGCTAATCAAAGAACAGGAGGAAATTAGTCAACTCAGGAGAAAGGAATTCATGGAAGCGAAAATTAGGCAATATAGACTGGAGCATGAAAGGAGAATGGCAGAAGAAGAAGCTATAAAACAGAAAAAGGAACTTGAAGTTCTGAACATGGAAAAGTTAGAAATGGAATTAATCAGAAAATTACAGCATACTCAGTTGTTACAAAAAGCCGCTTATGAAGAACTTGAATCAGCACTAGCTCAGCCTCCAGAGGAATATGAAAGAAAATATCTTCATATGCTAAACGGCTATGGAGGGGTTGAAGAGGCCAATCCTATGGCTAGGCTCAATGGAGGTCGTTATTCTTTCTCAGGAACAAAAAGTGGTTTGGAAAGAGATGACTCTTTCGCAACTGGAAATAATGAAAGGAGACATAAGACTCCAACTCCCCAGCTCAGGGTCGAAGGAGCCCATTCTAATATACATTCAAAGTCTGAAAATAAAAGTAGTAGTGTTAGAAAACCGTCTGAAGATTTGATCAAAAATGATTCTATACCTAATTCGAAGGAAGATATAAAGAATCCCAGCCAAAAGGAATCAATAGCTCAAGATAATAATAGTCTAAAGGATACGGAAAACAAGGATGATCATCAGCAAGGAACTGAGAGAAATAATGAGAGTCTCCTACAATCATCTACCAGAAAGGAAGGTGAGCTTGAGCAAGCTAACTCAGAAAAGAGTGGTCAGATATTATAAATACTCCACTATATTTCAAACTTTTTTCCTACTTCTTCGTAGTAACACATGTTTTTGTGTACTGACGCATTGAAGTTTTGATTAAATTAAAGGAAATTTGTACGAATATTGTCTTTCATAAAAACTCTTCCTTTATGTAAGAAGCCGATTCAGAAACTTAGCAAGTACAAGCAATAAAAATTTAATATATAGAAATGAATTACTGAACCACATGAAGAAGACAGTAGATGTTAGATAGAGTTAGACACGATGTTATTTAAAAAGCCTGGAATAAAGGCCATGAGTTTTATTGAAAGATCCAGATAGATCATTCTTAGGATCTGTAATATCCCTGCTAATATCTTTCTTTTTCAATGCCGCAGAATGCAGTGATCTGTGGTGTTTATTAGGAGTCCTGCTAGGGACTGAGCCTTCAGTCTCATGCTTCCTGTCAAAGTCCACTGTCATGGATTTTTTTGTATTAGGTTTTGACGTAGATGGTTTACTGGTGGTGGTATTCACTTTTTCATCTGGTTGTGTGTGTATAGTCTGACCAGCTCCATTTTTGTCATCAGCATCCTTTTTCTCTTCCTTAGGGAAATTAGCTCTCTTAAATCCAGAGAGGCAGACCATAACTACCGTTACGTTGTCTAAAGTTTTCCTTAGAAGAGACTCTTTCATAAGGTGTTCGACTGCCAGAGAAGATTGTTGATGAATATCACTGGCCTTCGTGGCTGTAGAATCCCAGATGCACTTAACTGCTTCCGCATTGGAAAGCTTATCAAAGATGCCATCGCCTGAACATTATTACAATATAAGGCAACTCTTACATCCTAATATGATAAAATCACAGTCCTTGGTAATTTTAAAGGTCTTGATTTCAGGTTCTGCTATAACCACATTTGGGTTGCCACCATACTTAGGTATCTTAGCTTCAATATCTCCAAAAGTTCTTGAAACCTTAACATTTACATTATTGTACTTCTTGTCTTACTGATAATCTGCCTGGAAGAACACGGTGTGGACCGAGCATAATTCTTGTGAAAGGACTAGCAGCTCCAGTAGGCTTTACTTGCTGTGGGACTTGACTCCTGTGAAATAAAAATAAATTTTTCAATGTTTACTGATATATTTTTCCTCCATTGCTGAGGATTCTTTCTTGTTCATCTTCATCAGTAGGTTTATGGTCTCTACTTAGTGGTATAATTTTCTTTCCTTGTTCAGCACTCATAACAGCTCTGCTATCGCCTACATTGGCACAATAGCATGTATCACCTAAAATTTAGGGCTAAATTAACAACAAATTACCAACTATCAAAACCACAATTGCGCAAGAACCAGATCGATCAATATCGAACTGCGTCTGTTGGGCTAACTCTGTAAACTTCTTTTCTGCCTCACTGAAACCAGCTTTTAAAGCTTCTACAGGATTGTGTGGGAAGTTTTTATCTCGAATGACCTAGAAATTAGAGTGAATCAGTTTTTTGTTACAAATTGATGCAAATTGTCTCTTAGGAAGTCCGCACAATTAGTTCCACCGTGACCATCATATACACCAAAGAAGGAACAAATTGGCCATTCTTCTTTTGTGTCAAGATTAGGAGGCTTCATTATATTCAAGATAATAGCAACTCTGTCTTCATTGTAGTTTCTAACAATACCTTGATTTGTATTTGCTGCGTATGCCTTGACTATTCCATTTTTTCTTGTAGAGCATTTTGTTGGTTCGAAATATGGCAGCACAGGGGTTGGGTTCATTAAAGGATTTTTCGTTGGGCTGATCAGTTCTGACTTTTCCAGCCTTACTCCGTTCATGCTACCATTGAAATTGTCATAGGAATTGGATTTTAATTCTATAGGGAGGGGTTGGGGCATCGGTTGATGGCTTTGCATTTTCATATTCACGAATTTCTTAGGGGAGAGTCCTTTAAGGCGAGTATTGGTTTGCGATTTATTTGAATACGAGCCTGAGAAAGAATTCAGAGCATTACTTGCTTTATTTGTGTTTGTATTTAAAAGACTGGCGATAAAACTATTCGAATTTGAAGCACTTTGTAAATTCAAGTCCCGGAGAACTGAGTTGGAATAATTTTTCGGATCGTTTGCTGTCTCGACACTCAAGTTTTTCGAAGCCCGCAATCCTTTGATTTTATCATAACTTGCATTTTCCTCAAAGGCTCTTCTCTCCAAGTTGGCCCTGTTGTCAATATTTCTTAAAGGGCTTTCTCCAACTCTTAGGCCTTGCTGAGAAAATTTCCCATTCTGTCTTGAATCGTTTAACTGTATTCCATTGATTGGGGGCATCTTTGTCGTCCTCAGCTCAGATTTCATTCTGATTTTTGGGCTAGTTCTACTTTGCACTTCCTTCAATCCACTCTCATTTAGTGAAGCTTTATGAACCCCTCCATAGAGCTGTCTCACATTATATGACTCTGTTCGTAAAGACATTAAATTTATTTATGTAAATTAAATCAAAACTGCAGGGATTATATAAGAAAAAGCATTATAACATTGGACGGTTGAATTGGCTATACCATCTTCAGTCACATAGAATTTATAATTCACTAAAATGAAAAAATATCATCTAGAAAATATTAGTACTTAATCAGAACATTTCAAATTACTGAGTCATTGATACAATCTTCTACTGTTACTACAGACCAAAGCTTTAATGCAATAGCTTGGCCCATGGCCAGACGACCATTTTAAACCCTTTTGTAACTCCTTGCTCTCCTTAGACTTTTCTTTTGTCCTGAAAACTGTGCAAAGAATTTACCAGAATTAAATTCACATAAAATTATATTCAAGATGTTCTCTTTGTCCAAGAGTCTTTTCCGTCTTAGAGGCCTCACCAAGCTTAGAACCTCACCTCTTTATCAACTCTACGCTCAAGCCAGTGCTATGAGCTACTTGAATACCCCTAGATTCTCTTTCTCAAGCCAACCTGAAAAGAAAGAGGAAGATGAGGTTGATAGTCATGATGACTTCAAACCCAAGAGCAAAGTTCAAATCACCGAAGAGAACGTTTTCGAGCAAATTGATGATGTAGAGATTCTATTTCTTTTAACCTTATTGTATAGTGGGTCAAGAACAATAAATGTGTCCTATTCATGAAAGGCGTACCTCAGATGCCTCAATGTGGATATAGCAAATTCGCTGTCGAAGTGTTGAAATATTACAGTAATTAGCCATAGAAAAAACTCATTTTTTTAGAGGTTAAGAACTACAAGGCAGTCGATGTTCTTAAGGATCCTATTCTCAGAGAAGCCGTCAAGAAATATTCCGACTGGAACACTTATCCTCAACTCTATGTTGGTGGAAAGCTCATTGGTGGTGCTGACATCATGAATGAAATGCATAAAGAAGGAACATTGAAGGAATTGTTCCAACAAAATGGGCTCACTGAGTAACTTTGTAACATTTCGAACGTAGTAACATAACTCACATTTTCTTCATAGTTAAGCTTGTAATGATTTAAAAAGTCCCTGAAAAACCGGTTTCCCTTGTTCTGCCTCCATGATTAAATTTGAAAAATAATAAAAAGAGAGGTCTTACTGGGACTCGAACCCAGGTCGCAGGAGTCAGAATCCTGAGTGCTAACCACTACACCATAAGACCAACACATTCTTTCATCGTTCTTACCTCGAGGTAAGACAAGCCAAGATGGAGTTTTAGATACTAATCTAATTAAGCCCAGGTCTCCTGAAATATTTCTATACAAAAGAACTCAAGGAGTTAATCTAGTTGAGAGGAAATTAGGATCAGAGTTAGTTGTCGTATGACTGAAACAACAATCTGTACTTAGAAATATAATACACTTAGATAAAGACTAAGATATGAATGAGAAGTATTATCTGCGGCCCTTTATTTCATAGAATTGCTCTAAGAAGTATGTAAATATCTGGGTTTCTAAGAATTTGACCATGAATGGCTTATCGAGCTGACTGGTTTTATTGAGAATTTCCTGTTCAATGGCTTTATAATCGAGCTCCTATCGGGTTATAGAGCTAACAACAGGACTACCTTTCCGTTCAATATAGGTTTAGGTGGAAGATGTCGAACAATTTTGGTAAACAAGGTATCCTTGAAGATATCTAAAACTTTCAGACATGCTTCTTTTTCTTCTTGGGTAGGCGCTCCTTTTAACTTCTTCTTTCCAGTTGGAGCTTTTGTTTTGTTCTTATTATTAACATTGAAGGAGACTATCTTGTAGTCTAGATGTTGATTTAAAGTAGCATAGTGGTGAAGGATGCTTTTTTCAAAATTGTCAAAATATGGGAGATCGATTTTGTCGCCTTCTTGCATGTAAGTTTTCTCTTCATCAAGGCAAATATAGATACAGCTGGGATACTCAATGTGTAGATTTTCTCTCAGAAGGAAGTCTTCTCCTTGGTTTATTCCTAATTGCTTATGGAAAGGAATAAATTTTTTACCAATTAGAGCTGCGCCTGGAGCATCACAAAGTAGCATCAATATCTCAGGGAGATTGAAGATCATAGGGAAAGGGTACTTGAAGGGCTTAATTAGGCTTCTAAGTAGTGATCTAGGGATTATGAAGGAAGTTTTTTCTCTTACAATGTTGCTGTGAGAAGATGAATGTTCTTTGACATGAAAACTAGCTTTCTTTCTAGTAGAATAGCCGCAAAGAAAAAGATGAGATCCTTGATGGGAATCCAATCAAAGACTAAATGGCATCCCCACATAGATTCTAGAGTATATGCCTTAAATTGCTCCTCTAATTGCAAGGTAATTTTATAATCAGCATGGCTAGATTCTAATGTCAAAGGCAAAACTTTTGTGAATTCTGGAGCCTTTTGCCTTAGTATTATTTCCAAGTTATGTCTTATAGTTTGTTCAAAGTACTTGAAAGTTAGAATCTAAGGAATATACTTACGTTGTAAGTAAAATTGAAATCAAGGTGTTGATGTCTAAGAAATTCCTCTCCAAAGTTTGGATTACTCAAGCGAATCATTCTTTCCACTTTTATCATATCTAGAAATTTACAACTTTGAAAATCTGTTTCTACTCAAAAATTTCATTAAAATTTCAAAGAAGAAGTTGATAAAAGGATAGTAGGTCATGAAACACATGACATATGTGACTTCCCAATATTTAAGATCCTTATGGCTCTTCTTCTCTTTGGTGGGATCGGACTATAGTTAAGATAATGAGAACCTTCACACTTACTGTATTTATATAGTCTTTATAGGTAATGCAGATATTGTAGAGTAGATGGTGTGGGTTAGTTGCTTCTACAACCTCACCCAAGTTGACACTCTGAGTTGGGTCAGTTTCAGCAGATAAAAGAGGAAAGACAAAACAATTAAATCTTTGCTCGTAGTCATTAGGAGTATAGATGATTCTAAATTATGACATATTGGGAAATGGTTTCTTACTGATTCAAAGCACTAAATGAAGGACTTGATCTAAGTTGTGTGACTTCACAGCCAAAAGGAAAACAGAAATCAGGTAAAGAATTCCTTGGAGGTTCATTATTCTTACTAGAATCGCCTGGATAACTCCAAAGAATTTTTGGAGGTAATCTGCCACTAGTTGCACTATTCAAATTACAACTTGAGTCCAAAGATTACTCTGGATTCTCTTTAATGAATTCTTGAAGTCCTGCTCTATCGACTCCGAGCAATAAAAAGTCTTCAAATAGCTCCTTGTGAGAATCTTTAGGTTTAACTCTCTAAAGAAAATTAAACTTAACAGAAAAGGGTTACTGTATCGGAATCTCTATTCTCTTTGACATAGGTAAAGAAAGGGGGTTTCTTATCACGATTAGTCTCTGGTCCATTCACTTTTGCTCCTTAGAGATGAGGAGTCTTCAAAAGTTATTTACCTTCATCCACTCCTGTAGGTTCAGCATCAGGATCAATTAACATAGGTCTTACTCCCAAAGAGACTACTTGATTTGTCAGCACTTGGAAATGGTGTTTTGCTAAATAATATGACTCTTTTCTTTAATAGTTTTACATTCTGGATCATTTAAGATTGTATTTCTTGATCCATGAGGTTCGCCTTTACTATTTCTACGGAAACTCAAGAAAGGTTCTCCATTTGTAAGCTGATGATCATTATTTTTAATTTCCTCTCTTCTCTTTGCGAACAAGTTCAATTCTTGAGCCCCATTGTTATCCAACTCAAAGGATTTTTCATTAGTTAATTCACTCGAAAATTTCTTTTGCTGAGGGATAAATAGTGGAGACTCATCTGCGCTTGTTCTTGCTCTATCATGGTCTGTAGAAATTCTTATTGAACTTGGTTCATTTGAGGAGAGAGGAGGTGAATAGTGAGTTCCATCTTCAGTTAAAAGATTTCTATTGCCAGACCCGTCAAAACAAGTGTTGCTTCTTTTAATTTCTTTGACAGGCTCGCTGATGAAACTATTACTTTCTTTCAAAATGGAAAGAGATGGTAAGCATATTGAGCTGTTGAGCTTCTCTCTTTCCAAATCTTGGGCCTTTTTATAGTATTTTCTCAATAGTTGTTTTAATTCATTGATAGTGGCTTGTTGCTCATCCTCTCGCTTTCTACTCGCATAGAGTTGATATTTCAAATTTAGATTTTCATCCTCGAGTTTTCTAATGTATACTTTGTTTTGGTCCAATTTATCCTTCAGAGCCTGAATTTCTTTCTTGTGTTCCTGATCCATAGATTCCATATACTAGATGTTAAGAACTTCAATAGTTAAGCATTCACTTGAATTAATTTTTGGTTTCTGCTCTTGAGATCAGCTAGTTTCTTATCATAATTATCTGGGATTATAGTCGTGTTTGAATCTACACCTTAGGATTTCTCAAACAGGTCTTTACCTCGATCCGAGGATTTTGAATGCATTCTTCTAAGTCTAGTAAGATTTATTAATTTATTGATTTGCTTATTTCAACAATAGTGAAATTCTTTCTATTAAATCATTATATAACAAGTTATGAGTAAAGTATGCTTAAGAAACACATGATAACAACAAGTGAGTACATATGCTGAATATCAAGAAAGTATAGAGACTTTAAGAAAATTACTTAAGGAATTGGCTCAGCCATTTAAATCCATCAGCGTAACCTGTCTTTTTGGCAACACTGCACATGAAAACCTCAATGGGTCTACCATTGATCTCATTCACTTTATCAGATCCCCAGGTTCCTTTAGAGCTCAATCCAAACAATTCTCTAATTTCATCCTCAGAAGCAGCATCCTTTTTGTCGATCTTATTGCCCAAGATAACAATAGGGACCTTTGCAAGCTCTGGAGTCTCCATGAGCAAATCGAGTTCCTTCTTAGATTCCTCAAATCTGTCCCTATCAGCTGCATCTACCATATATATAATTCCATCCACTGTAGGGAAATAAGTCTTCCAAGTTTTTCGAACAGTCTCATGTCCACCAAGGTCATATGCTCTGAATTTAACATTTCCGAGGGTGAGTTCTTCAGCATGGGCATGAACAGTTGGATCGTGTTGAACCATCCTGTCATCTTTTAATCTCCTGAGAAGTGTGGTTTTTCCAGCGTTATCCAAGCCGAGGAAAAGGATCTTCCCACTCTTTTTATATAAGCCTAAACTGTGGAGCAAGTCTTTGAACCAATTTACAATGAACATTTTGTTTCAAGTTGAAATAATCTTTATTTCTTGAATAATTGTAGTACATAATAAAGACTGTCTTGATTTTCCTTTCGAAAAAATCTGTCTGTTATTCGTTATTTGTATCTCCGAATATTTCCGATCCCCTAAATCCATTGTCTTTATGATTCCTCCTCTAAACCTTGATAGGATACATAGAAACACATTATCCTGTTGAATAATAACATGAATTATGAATGGAGTTATGTTACTTCTTTGAAGAAATTAATCTCTAAATTTCAATCCGATAAAGAGCGTCTCTGTTAACGTTTTGGTTATAGCATTCATGTCAATCCTAAGTGAAAAAAGTATTCAATATTAGCCTAGATGTTAATTATTGAGAATCTTCAACCAGGTTATTCACTATTCATACATTTTTATTTTCAGACAACACCACTGGTGAAAAAAAAAAAGTTACTCAGATCTGATAGATTTTCTATTCATTTTTGCCAGGGAGGACATAGGGATATCGATAAGCTTTAGAATTTATCAAGACAACTAAGGAAATACATTGGCTATGAGTCAAAAATAGCAGTTCTTACAAGCAGAGGGTCAAGAAATTGACCAATAAAGTTCTGAAGTATTTTAACTTCATGCGAATATTTTCTCAATCAGGAAATTAGAATAATTAAGATTGAGTATGTTTCTCCCCTAAGAATTAGTTCTAGAAACTACAGGCTTTATCTCTAGCATTTTTCATTTAATTTGAAGAGAGTACCTGATATTGTTAGTAAACTATTAGAAATTTGATCTTGACTTAAGATACAAACTTCCTCTTCTATTCTTAATTGAGAATTAGGATTTCTTGACATCACATATACATTAAGGAATTTTTATTTTTGATAGAAGAGTGACATGCGTTTTACATAACTGGCAACATTTATAATTTATTTCAGAACATAGTACACAAAGTATGGAATTTAAAGAACGTTTCAAGGGCAGAACTTCAACGATGAATAAGGATGGAGTCATAGGTATCGTAGCTCACACTGGAAAACCTATTGACAAGTCCCAAGTTGGATTTATGCCCTCTCAAGAGAAAGAAACTTACATTAAAAAGGAAAATTTTGGTAACACTTATTATAAATGGCCATAAAGTTAAAGTTACTGCAAAACCACTAAATCCCCCAGCTAATCAGCCTTACGAAGTCAGAATCCCTGGTTTTGAGAAAAGAGAATACCAAGCTCCAAGTCCAAAAGGAACTCATTATGTAAAGCATCCTTTAACTCAACAAGCATCACAACTAATCAAGCCTGTAGTTAAGGATAATCCATTCCTGGTTAGTAATCCTTATCCTGAATATGAGGGCAATGAGAATATTGAATCTCTTCGTATGCCCAAAATTGTTAGTGATGGCCCATACCAGCCTCAGCCTCTGTACCAACCACCTATGACTCAACAGTTCAATCCGAATAGCTTTTATAACCAGCATTCTCAGTATAGAATGACTCAAATGCAACCCGTTGTTATGATGATGATGCCCAGTGAAATGATGATGCCTCAACAAATGCATTCAATGAAGCCCAGCCTAAGTGAACCTAAATTCTTTATGCAAAACTTGAATATGACACACAGGCAAAACTTTGAGAATTTGAGTTCTCAAAATAGACAAATGAGAATGGCCGGAGAAGCTGTGATTAATCTAGGAAAATCTCCCCAAGTATATCAATATGATCAATACGAAAGCAATAGCGATCCTCAATACAATTACAGCAAGCCTCCAATGATAATGACCTATACTCCACAAATGATGCCATCTAGAGGAGAACTTTATAGCAATCCAGTTCCTTATCAATTCCAAAAGGGTAGCAGTACGATGACTCATTCTATGGAAAGGAATTATTGGGGAGATCGTAGTTACAGCGCTCAGAATCCTGGAGCAGAGGACAGAAGTAAAACAGTATCTCCTGGCAAGGATGGATTTAAGCCATATAGTTACAAGGATTACAAAGAAATGAAAAACAGGATTCCCACAAAACTAGGTGGGTTAGGAGCCAATATAAATACAGAGGAATGGCAGAAGAGAAAGGAGAAAATGGAAAAAATGGCGGCATTTTCTCAGGAGGTCAAGCACTATAATTCTCAAAAGAATTTGATCACTACAAGCACAAAGAAATATAAAGATGAAACCAGAGAGAAATCTAAGAGAGAGATAGCCAATGAATTTGCAAAGAATATTCCAAAACCAAAGATAAAGAGTGTTGAGGATATAATAATACCCGTACAAGCAAGAATTAGACAAGAGAATTATTACGAGCAAGATGATTATATGAGTAATGATCTTGAGATGTTAGAAAAAAAGCATAGAAACTATCTAAACCAAGTTGAGAAAATAAAGTAATTAGACATTCCTTGTACTAAATTATCATATTGCTTGATTCGTTATTTTAAGCTGTATTCTTACTGTTTCAAGGGAATTCTATTCCATGATTACCTGCGCCTGTAAGTACCTGTCATTACTAATTACTCAAAGGCACTCCTTTTGGGTGATCTCTTTGATATCTTAAAGAAAAAATAAAATGTAAATTCGAAGATTCTATAAAGAAATAAATGTTACTTGCTTCTTAATTTAAAAGTTTCTCTAAAATCAAGTTTGATCATAGAATAAAAGTGGAGTCAGGGAACAGACTGATCGGTTGAGATTATAGAGTTGTTGGATTTTCCTTTTTTTATGTTAAAAAAATGGGATCCAAAAAAATAAAATTTCACTCACAATAAAATTCGAAAGGCCCAGAAAGTCGAATTATTCAATCTGGGACACTTTAAAGTGAGTCGAGAGTAAGTGGGTTTATTAATTTCTTTTGATTAGAGCTCTCTAGAGCGATTTGAGAATATATATATATATAGAGAAGGTAATCTATAAATTCTTTAATTGAGTTAGTCAATCAATAATTATATTTATTCCTAAATCTTTTCCGCTATCACTAAGCGATTGCCAACAACTCTTCAAAACAGTGTAGTTTGTCAGTCCAATAGGTTATTTCTGCTTTTCACCCATTATATCATCCTCAGACTTAGAACCACTGATTCTAAAATTGAATAGAGAATTTCGGTTCTACTTACATGCAAGCTTATGGGCGAGTTCCCTTCTTGGACTGAAAAAAATATAAGGCAGAGCAGAATGCTGAGTTCTCAGCGTGCCTACTTTAATCATCAAAGTTAGCATCGAAAGTCATGGAGGATATCTGGGCTCCAATTAGCTCAAATTATAAGCAATACTAGAATCTAGATAAATTCTAAATACTATTCATTGGTAAGAAAAATCAATCTTCAGCTCTTTAAAAAACAGTGTTATTGTGGCAGAAAGAGGCCTGGTTTGCTTTCATTTCATTACATCGTTTTTGTCTAGATAGGAGCCACTCGGATTAATCAAAATTAATAATCTTAATTGTACTAGATAAATCAGGATGACATGAGATTATTATCAAGCAATGCAGAACCATGTTCAGCCACCTTGATTAGGTTTCTCCATGTAGTTAAAGGCATGAAGATAGCATTAGACAATAAGATTGACATAATGAGTGAGTGAATATTAATGACTTATGTATACAATTTACTCTCATCTAAAAAAATCATACTTTCTTCTTAACAGGATAAACATTGAGGACCTTCTGACTGATTAGAGACTAAAAGTTCAAAAGTAATTTAATTCTTGAAATTTTATGATCCATTTAACAGGACAGTGTTCTTTGTACAGATGTAAAAATGATTCTGAATAAGAAGATATATATATCCAGTAACACCTAAGGAATTAGAATTCTATAGTTGATGTTGCGGCGTTATTGAATTAAAATTTTAGTATTTCTTCCTCCTGGAAGCTTTTAAGTATGTAAAAGCTTCGGGATTGCGAACTCTTCTAAGCATTTTGAAGCGAAAATATAAGTGAATCAAACGGTGAGTCAACTTTCCACTATAGATCCAGTTTACCGCAAAGTACTTGAGAAATATCTCGCTTATTTGTTGAAAAACTCGCTTGAAAGAAGATATTTCAGGTGTATCGCCTTCATAAACAAGCAGACAGTTCCTAATCCCTTCAATGGTATCGAGGTTTTCCTTTTTTCCTTGGATCCAAGGAACAAATCTTTGGGGACTGATCTGTTCTTGTTTACACAAGGGGAGTAGGTAGGGGAGAGCAACCTCGGAAGTAGCGAAACTGCACATAGCTTTTCCATAATTCTTAATGATATTCTTGGAGTCTGTCCACTTTTTCTTCTTGGATTGATTATTTCCACCATTTTTCTTTTTCGCTGTCTTTTTATTCGCCTTCTTGTTCCTCTTGGGTCTTATGGGCTCTTCATCATCTGAGAATTCTCTCTCAAGAGAGTCCTCCCTCTCCTTATCAAGACCTAACTTTCCTACTGACTTCTCTATCTTCTTCTTTAGGATTCTCATTTAGAATCTTTATTTTAGAATTATTGACTTCTATGAAATATATATACCAACAGATTTAAATGTTGTGATCTTGTTTTGCTTTTCAGTAATATGCTAAACCTACATTCTAAGCCCAGTAGGCCACCAGCCTTAAATTGATTTTTGGATAGACTCCGCATCATAAGCATTGTTAAGTCGTTCAATGCTGACTTCCTTGACTCAAACTGGATTGCTTACTTCATATAAATTCAGTGGCTTTTTAAATAATCCATTCAGACTACCAGTGAAAAACTCTATAAGAACGGTATGGCGGCAAGTAACGATGTGTATTGGCTCATTAATGTAAAGCGAACAGGGGCTGGCTAATTAAAAATTAAAATTAGTGTCTTCATGGAAATATTTTGGTTAAAAAGTTAATCCACGCACTCTTTGCCAGGTGGTGTATATAGCAATTGTCCGAGGAACTAGATTATCTCGGGTGTTTTTAGTTCTGACTCATATTAGTATCGAGGTTTTTATGGTTCTAATTCGCAAATTGGCAGTTTAATAATAATCCAACAATTTGTGATTCGAAAAAAATTGGATTGGGTTTTTGGGGTCATCCTTATCAGTACTCTTTAAAAGGCTTTAAGTGCAAGATCGACTTAAATCTGGGTACTAGTTTCATTAACCACTTGGTTTATAAAATTCCCTGACTGGGGTTTAGTAATCTTCAATACATTCTTGCCAAGCCTATTTCCTCTTTCAGACGTTATTTCTAGGAAATTTGCCAGCTTGAAGATGCTACCTAATTAAATATTCTCAAAAACACGTATTAGAACATGAATGTGATGAGGATCAAGGAAAATAAGGCCAATCTGGAGTGCTATTCACCAAAATAGTCAGGGTAATAATCGCAATTTTTTTTGAAACTAGCATTCATTAATTAAAAATTTCATTCATTTAGAAACACATAAAATAGGTTTAGTCATTCTTGCTCTCATATTTTCATTTCATACTGAATTATGAGCAGTTTTCGATGAAACACTTGTTGACTCAACAACTTACTATACCTTTATAAAGAATTACCCCATATACTAGATTATTATATATGCAATACAAAGAAAGAGAAATTTATGAAAGAACGAGACATAAGACTCACTTTAGCGATACATTCTTCTCAGCAGCTCTGTTAGTCGTAACAATGTAGTCGTATGCTGTTCTTAGTATATAATAATTCACAACGAGAAGGCTAGAATAGGTTATGACTTTGAAAGCGATACCAGTGGCTTTGTTTTTTTCCTTACTTTCTTTGTCTCTTTGTTCTAATCTTTCTTTTTCTTCTCTGCAAAGTTTTTCGTAAGGATCTTCCTCAGAATTCGTTGCTTGACTAGGATTTTCTTTATTGGGATTATTACTATTGCGTAGATTCCTTGTTTGGGATATACTATCACGTAGTAAGAATGACGAACGAGCAAATAATCTAAGCTTGTTCATTTTGTGGATTTATATTTTTATTGAATCGAAATTAACACTGTCTAAAACAGTAAATTTATTTGCTCTCAGGCTTTATGATATGCTGTCTTTCATGTAGAGGAAATGATCAAGACTTCTTTCATGGCCTTTTTGGGATTTAGACACTGATAGGTCTAATCGTAACTCTAATTTCTATCATTAGGTCGAATTAGTGTCTCTGAGTCGAGGCTAATAAATATATTTATTTGTGAATTAATTGAAAGAGAAGGCTTAAAACGACACTTCAGTCTAATGGGTAGCATGTGCAACAAAGTAGCAGTCAAATGTGAGAGGAAAAAAGAAGACGATAATCCGGTATGAGAAAATATTCTTATTTTATGGATAGCTTAAGTTGATCGATGCTGATTATTTCGACAAAGATGATATCCTAAAGATTCAGGAGAAATATCCAGAGTACAAAACTTGGATGGAACAGAGTCTAGTAATTTCTAAAGAGCGGCCGAAACATAAGAAGATAAGGTAGAAAATTTTGCCAATAATATTGATGAATTTTGCAATATCTATAATTGGAACACTTGACTAATTCATTAGATGGAAAGAAGGAGAAGTTATTGGCCACGGTTCGTTCGGAAGAGTTATATTAGGTCTTAACCTTGATACTGGGTGTATAATGGCTGTAAAACAAGTTCAAATTGGCCAGGTTAACACACCAGCTCAACAAGAGGTAATCAAGAGGACCCTTCAAATGATTTGTTAGAGAATACGTGCTCTAGAAATGGAAATCGAGATTCTTAGTCGATTTTCTCATAAAAATATTGTGAGTTACTATGGAAGTTCAAGAACAAAAAATACTTTTAACATTTTTTTGGAGTATATTTCAGGTATTTTAGAGTGAAAAAGCTCTTTACGTATAGGCGGGACCATATCTTCTCTCCTAGATAAATATGGACCTTTTAACGAAAATTTGATCAAGGTATATACAAAACAAATTTTGGAAGGATTGGAATATTTGCATGTCAGGAACACTGTGCATAGAGATATAAAGGGGGCCAATGTCCTCGTGGATAATCATGGTGTATGTAAGCTTACAGATTTTGGAACTGCAAAAAGAATTTCTTCCATTGTGGAAGCTGATTTAAAGCATTTACCATCTATTCGTGGAACCATCAATTGGATGGCTCCTGAAGTTATCAAGCAAACAAATCTAGGAAGGTAATAAATATATTCCTTTCAAGTTTATCAAATAGATATTGTGATATTTGGAGTTTGGGATGCACTGTAATAGAAATGGCGACGGGTAAAATGCCATGGGCAAATCTTTCACGAAATGCAGACCAGGTAATTTAATGAATGATATAAATAAAAGTTAGGTTGCAACATTGTACAAAATTGCACAAGCAAAAAGTCATCCTCCTCTACCACAAGGACTCTCTCCAGAAGGGATTGATTTTTTGAAACAATGTTTTAAGTAGAAAATAAACTAGAGATTGAATATAATTTTTAGGATCAATCCAAAGGAGAGACCAAATGTAGTCAAATTGTTAAGACACAAGTTCATCTCAGGAATTGGGACAATAACGAAACCAATTGCCTTAACAGATGAGGAGAAAAGTGCAATAGGTTCTCCTAAAAGAGGAGGTGGAAGGTATTTTTTATAGCTAACAATTCTAATTTGTGTAGCAGGAGACAAACCCCTACTCCAGCTGATGTTTTAAATCTGCAGCATGATCAAGGATCAGCGGAGAAGAGGCAACAAGTTTATGATTTTGGCATGACTAATATGACTACAAAACCTGAGAATCTACTCCAGGTTCAGCCTTTAATTCGACTTCAGCCAAGTGAGAATCTACAAGAAGAAAATAATGATATGAATGGAGAAATGAATGGCATTAATAGAAAAGCCTTGGATAAAATTAAGTTAACAAATAGCAACGATTCTAATATACAAATACATGAAGATAAGAATGATGAGTCTCATCACGAAATTCAAGAAGAGTCTCCTGACAAAATTAAACCTGAAACCATGGAGGAAGAGGATGAGGCAGAAAAAATTTCAAATCAAAGAAAAAGCTTATTTTACAGAACCTCTCAAAGATCTAATACACATGTTGGGACATTCGTAGCTAAAGATACCAAACTCAAAATTAATAAAGAATTTGATTCTGCCAATTTTGAAGATCATGCAGGCAGCCCATCAAAGTATAAGAAATCAAATACTGGATTGGCTAATGTTGGTCGAGATATAAATGAACAGCGATCCATATTTTTCTCTGATTTTAGACAAGTCAAGATAGAAGATCAGCAGCCTCATTCCCTTGAAGCTCGAGGGGATATAGATCCTGATGAGAGTCGAGATAGTGATAAAGACCATACTCCATCTCTTCAGAAGACAACTCCTATTCAGGGGTCATTAATGACAATAAATCTCTCTGCAAAATTGCCAGATTCAAAAATACCCCAATTCAGGAAACCTGAACCTATAAAAGCCTTTTCTCTTCAAAAAAGTTCCATATTCGTTCCAAAACCTGAGAATAATGGTGAAGGTTATCGTTTTGATGGAGAAGTTCACAATGGATCAGACGAAGATGAACCAAAAAATACTGAAGAAGGAGGACAGGATCATAGATTCAGCATCAACAATATTGCTCTCACAGAGAGTGTAAATTTAACTGGGGCTCGAGCTATTTTGAAAACTCAGCCAGATGTTCTACCTGAAGATGTGCTGATAAAGCTTGGACAAATCTATGATCCTAGCGTGCTTAAAACGGACGTGAATGACCAAAATCCAGATAAAGTCACACTCAATGATATTATAGATGATCATAGAGCCATTAAGCTCGATGGGCAGATATTACTGGACCATCAACAGCTTGATAAGCTGGATTCAAATATAAATAAATTTACTCTTAATCGAGTATCATTTCAATTTCTGCTATAATATTGTCAAGTAGGTGTATGCATTATCTTCTACATAACCTTCACGATGGAGTAGAGAATCTATCCAACTTTAAGGACTTCACCATATTTTAGTCTGGAGATGAGACTGGACAGAGAAAGTATCTAATTGGGAAGAAATCCTCAACAATGAGAGACTTCAAACTTCATGTAGAAGGAAATAGCATTATGAACATAGAATATATGGGGTATGATTGAGATAAATATCTTGCCTTGAATTTCATATAGGAAAGTTAATTAAAATTGCAAATAAATAAGAAAGATGTCCGACGACTTGTCAGATGAATACATGCCCACAGGTATTTATTACCCTCATTCTATTATCGAAAGAAGATGTTAAAGCCCAAGAGAGTGCCAGCAAGAACAATAACATAAGCTATGCCCCAAATCTTCAAGGTAAAGATATGAAGAATATAATAAAGATGTTAGACATTGATATCAGAGGTTCTATTTTGCTCAAGCCAAATGACCAAGTAAGCCAGAGGTGATTGTACTCAAGAAATAGGGAATTACAATTAAAGTATGTGATCCTGTCATAAAAGAAGAAACTTTGAAAAAATATGTAATTTATACCGTTAAGGTATGAGCTTTCGACAACTTAAGAAAACTGTTCAGGGCGAAGATAGAGAAGGTTCATTCACTACTGTTAGAAGATATAGCGAATTCCTACTCATTAGGAATTGGATGGTTATTAGATGGCCTGGATGTGTCATTCCTCCTATCCCACCCAAAAAAGTTGTTGTAAGGAATCGCTCTATAATGAATCACTACCCAGGGAAATTTGGATCAAAACTTCATTGAAGAAAGAAGAAGATTTTTGGAGAGATTCGTTAACCAAGTTGCTGCCCTCCCTTATTTGTATTACTCCGGTAAAGAAGCTATTACAGTCTTCTGATACGCTTAGAGGAATTCCAAGTATTCTTAAGAAGCACTGGCAATCTCGAGAAGGTTCAAATAGTTTTTATTGGGATTAATTTTTCGTAGACACATGCCTATCTTGGTAAGCCTAAGTATGATGAGATCATCGAGAGGCTTACAACCAATTTTGGTCATCTATCAGGAGTAAATAGACAACTAGACTTTGCTTATAAGCATAGAAAGAAATCAATAATGAAATCATTTCCAAGATTGTCAATTTCAATTCATTCCTTGTTAAGGTTAAACAATTCTTCAAGGGATACAAGAAAATGGCAAAAGGCTTTGCTGTTGCTAAGAAGCAGTTTTACGATCAATTCAGTAATATTTAAGTTTTAAAAAGTGATTTCTAGACATTTTTAATAACTATTTCTTGAATGACTACGAAAAAAGAG
>Ga0065720_1003076_pt1 | contig 25307 bp, 18 predicted proteins | sample Thericmetagenome_FD_59107 | JGI IMG/M metagenome (GOLD analysis project Ga0065720, IMG submission 59107) | Thermophilic microbial communities from the Joint Bioenergy Institute, California, USA of rice/straw/compost enrichment - eDNA_2 v2... | ecosystem: Engineered > Solid waste > Grass >... | reverse complement strand
CATCGTGCGCGCCAGCGCAGCTTTTGCTGCGGAGCCGGGGGAGGATTAGCCTTCCTAGGGGAAGAGAAGGGCAAACGGGTCAGCGTGGAACGGGCGGAGGAGCTGACCGCGACCGGCGCGGAAGTCGTCGGCGCCGCCTGCCCGTTCTGCAATACGATGTTCCGCGATGCCCTTGCCGCCATCTCGCCTTCTCCGCCAAGACTGCTCGATATCGCGCAGATCGCGGCTGCTTCGATCAGACAGGACTCGCAGGGCTGAAGGGTGACGCTGACGGGCGAAGGGCGAGTCCTGTGCAGAGCCTGATGAGGCGCTGAGCGAGCGGCGGCCCAAGGAGATGGTCGCGGCTGTCGGCCGTACAACGCTTCCTAGTCTCTTTTCACAGTTTTGTAGCGTTATTCCCCGCTTCAGCGTCTACGAGGCGAAGCCGGACGCAATCCGGCTGATGCGACGCAAGCTAAGGAGAAGGATGACACGGATCGTGCTCCCTGGAAAACCGTTCCCCCAGGGAGCAACGTGGGACGGGCTGGGCGTGAATTTTGCCCTGTATTCGGAGGGGGCGACTGGCGTCGAATTATGCCTCTTCGACAAGGACGGGACGGAGGAACGCATTCCGCTAAGTGAGCGGACCGGATTTGTCTGGCATGCCTACATCCCGGGCATCAAGGCGGGGCAGTTATACGGGTATCGAGTGCACGGTCCGTTTGCGCCTGAAAAGGGGCAGCGCTTCAACGCGGCCAAACTCCTGATAGATCCGTATGCGAAGGCGTTAGCCGGGCAGGTGAACTGGGCTGCTCCGGTCTTCGGCTATCGCCTTGGCGATCCTGACGCGGACCTTTCAAGCGACACAGAGGATGATGCGTGGGGAATCCCGAAGGGCGTCGTCACGGCTCCAGTGTTTGACTGGGGCAACGATCGTCCGCCTCTCACGCCCATGAACGACACGATTATCTATGAAGTGCACGTCAAGGGGTTTACTGCCCGCAACCCGGACGTTCCCGAGGCAGTGAGAGGAACGTATGCAGGGTTAGCGTCGCCTTCGAGTATCGAGTATCTCCGCAAGCTCGGCATCACCGCCGTTGAGTTAATGCCTGTTCACGCGTTTCTCGATGATAAGCACCTGTGGGATCGAGGACTGCGAAATTACTGGGGCTACAACACCATCAACTACTTTGCGCCCGACTCCTGTTATTGCAGCTCGGGGGATCACGGCGAGCAGGTGAACGAGTTTAAGGCGATGGTGAAGGCGCTTCACCACGCGAATATTGAAGTCATCCTTGACGTGGTCTATAACCACACAGCAGAAGGAAACCATCTGGGGCCGACACTAAGTTTTCGGGGGATTGATAATGCGACGTATTATCGCAGTGTCCCCGACGCGCCACGTTACTATGTCGACTACACGGGCACGGGTAACACGCTCAACGTCCGCCACCCGCAGGTCCTAAAGCTGATCATGGATAGTCTGCGCTACTGGGTGCTTGAAATGCACGTCGATGGCTTTCGCTTCGATCTGGCAGCGGCGCTGGCGCGAGAGCTGCATGACGTCGACCGGCTTTCCTCCTTCTTCGACGTCATCAACCAGGACCCGGTGATCTCTAAGGTGAAGCTGATCGCCGAGCCTTGGGATGTTGGTGATGGCGGTTACCAGGTCGGCAACTTTCCATCCTTGTGGGCGGAGTGGAACGGAAAGTATCGAGATACTGTCAGGCGGTACTGGAAAGGAGACGATGGCATTCTCGCGGAGCTTGGCTACCGGCTAACGGGAAGCAGCGACCTCTACGAGCACGACGGCAGGAAGCCGTCGGCCAGCATCAACTTTGTAACCGCGCATGACGGCTTCACCCTCAACGATCTGGTGAGCTACAACGAGAAGCACAACGAGGCAAACGGCGAAGACAACCGTGACGGGACGGATGAGAATTACTCCTGCAATTACGGCGTGGAAGGGCCGACGGACGATCGCGCCATTCTCGAAGTCCGCGAGCGCCAGAAGCGGAACCTGCTTGCGACGCTGCTCCTTTCCCAGGGTGTGCCGATGATCTGTGGCGGCGATGAGATCAGCCGCACACAGCTTGGAAACAACAACGCATACTGCCAAGACAGCGAACTGACGTGGCATGACTGGAACCTTGATGAGAGGAAGCGTGCTTTGCTGGAATTCACACGCGGTGTCATCGCCCTGCGTAAGGAGCATCCCAATTTTCGGCGCAGGAAGTTTTTTCAGGACCGCTCCATCAATCCTGCCGCGGATCGAGTGCGCAGCGTCGGAGGGACGCAAGTGCAGGACATTACCTGGCTGCGGCCGGATGGCGGGGAGATGACGGAAGAAGAGTGGAACGCGGGCTGGATACGCTGTATCGGTTTGAAGCTCAGCGGGAAGACGATGGGCGAGATTGACGTTATCGGCAATTCCGTCTACGACTCAACGTTCCTCCTCCTGCTGAATTCACACGACGAGGACATTGAGTTCCTTCTTCCGCCGTGTGAAGCCCAGAAAGGGTGGTATCTGGTGTTCGATACAAGAGATTCGTACTTTCCGAACATCGCAGGAGCCCCGATCTTCCTGCCCGGGAGGACATATCAGCTAATTGCACGTTCTCTCGCGCTCTTCTCCGAACCTCTGCCAGACTGAGCTACCGGCTTTCCGGCACGGGCGTTTTTGGAAGCTTGTCATAGCGAAGTTCTCCGCCTTCCAGGCGCATAATGCCTCGCCCTCCGCCGCGAGGTCTCGGCGGTGTCGCAGGAAGCTCCTTGTTTACCTTGTCGAACAATGCTTTGAGCCTCGCCACAACGTCCGGATGCTCCTCTGCGACATCGTGCTGCTCACCGGGATCTTGCTGAAGATCGAAGAGCATCATTTCTTTGGCCGGTGCTCCGGAAAGCAGTCCGGGGTAGGCCGATGGCCTTGCCTGCTCGTACTGTGCAATCAGGGTGAGGCCGTCGGGGCCGCGCGGGTCGACCCACTCCGATGCGCTGTCCAGAAAGGCGGGCCCCGTGGCGGGCTTGCGCACGTGGAGTTTCCATCGTCCGGACCGGACTGTTTGCAGGTTCGTACCGGACATGGAATAGAGCGCTTCATGCGGCGTGCGCGCGCTCTTGTCCGTCATCAGGGGAAAGATATCTTTTCCGTCGATCACGCGGTCGGCCGGTAGTGCTACCCCTGCAAGTTTGCAGATTGTCGGGAAGAGGTCGATTACACCCGCCATCTCCCTGCAGACCAAGCCGGCCGGAATTTTACCCGGCCAGCGGGCGATCATTGGAACCCGGAGTCCGCCTTCCCACGAAGTGCTCTTCATGCCCCGCAGCCCTGCGGCGCTTCCGCCGAACCATGGGCCATTGTCGGAAGCAAAAATCACGAGCGTATTTTCCTCCAGACCGAGATTCCGAACGGCATCGAGCAGGCGCCCGACATTGTAGTCCAGTTCCCGGATCACATCGGAGTACAGGTCATCCGGGGTATCCGGCGTGTAGAACTGTTCTGAAGCGGCCAGAGGCTTATGGGGCATCGCGTGCGGCAAATAGAGGAAGAAGGGCCTGTGGCGATTTTGCTTGAGAAATTGGATCGCACGGTCGGTGTATTCCTTCGTGAGATTCGCCTGTACGACGGGATATTGCGTCACCTTTTCGTTATGAACGATCTGGACCGGCCGCATGTCATTGGAGTACAGGATCCCGTAGTATTCGTCGAATCCCTGGGCGCGGGGCAGGAATTTTTCCGTATGCCCGAGATGCCATTTGCCGATGCAGATGGACGTGTAGCCTGCCGGTTTCAGCGCTTCGGCCAGCGTAATCTCTCCAGCCGCCAGGCCTACGTCATTGATGCCGGCGTCGGGAGCCGGATTTAGCATCATGCCGTTGCGGAATGGGTAGCGGCCTGTGAGGAGGGATGCCCGCGAGGGCGCGCAGTAGGGCGTCGGCACATAGAAATCCGTAAAGCGCACGCCCTCCGCCGCCATTCTGTCGAGCCGCGGCGTCTTGTGCTTTGTGGCTCCATAACACGAGAGATCACCGTAACCGAGATCGTCCGCGTAGATGATGATGAAGTTGGGCTTTCGAGTCTGTGCATGCGCAAGACCAGGAACATGGCCCGCTACGCCGGCGGCGAGGGCGGAGAAGAGGAACGTCCGACGGGAACTCATGGTTGTTAACTACTTTAGTATGGGAATCCGTATCGACGAAGGGGTTTCGCGGCTCCGATAGACGCGCTGCGTCGCCTTCTGGAAGTCGCTGGCCTTGGCGTTATAGATATCGATGAATTGCTGCGGGTTCCGATCGATCAGCGGGAACCAGGAGCTCTGCACTTGCACCATGATGCGGTGTCCCCGGCGGAAGGTGTGGTAAATGTCCGGCATCTCGTATTCAACCTTGGTAACCTTCCCCGGCTGGAACGGTTCAGGCTTCTCGAAGCTGTTGCGGAACCTGCCGCGGAAGGCCTCCCCGCGCACGAGTTGCTGATATCCGCCCATACGCACCTGCCGCGGATTGGGATCCGGGTCCGGGTAGTCATCGGGGTAGACGTCGATCAGCTTCACCACCCAGTCTGAGTCGGTGCCGGTGGTCGATACTCGCAGGTCGACGTGAATTGGGCCTGCGGCCGTGATGTCCTCGGTGAGAACGTCCGTTTGGTACACCAGAACATCGGGACGGGTGGCGGCGAAGCGCTGGTCGTCCACCATGTGCTCCCGGGTCATTCCGCTTCGGATGTCCGCAGTGAAGGGAACGGGCTTTGCCGGATCGCTCAGGTATTCATCGAAGGCGTCGGGAGAAGTGTCCGCCGGTCTTTCCGTCGACAGCTTGCCGTTCGCGCGGAAGTATAGCGGTTGGGTGACTGCTTTCGGAGGCCACACGGAATGCTTCCGCCACTGATTCGTCCCCGTCTCGAAGACGAAGGCTTCGGGAAGGCCGGGGTCGGGTTCGCCTCGCAAGTGATGTTCGAAGAACGGGAATTCGATGTTGTCCCGGTAGAACAAGGATGTCTTGGAATTGAATGAGACAAAGCCCAGACGGTCCCCATCCGAAGTCGCCCAGCCGCCGTGATACCAAGGGCCCATCACAAGCAGGTTCTGGATGCCCGGACTGCTCTTTTCGATCGATTCGTACACTCGCAGAGGGCCGAACAGATCCTCGGCATCGAACCATCCGCCCACGTTCAGCACGGCCGGCTTGATGTTCTTGAGATGCCTGCGAATATCCCGCTCCTGCCAGAACTGATCGTACGCGCCGTGCTTCATCATTTCGTTCCAGAACGGGATGGCATGCTTCAAGTACTTCTCATTCAGGTTGTTGAGCGTGCCTGCCTCCAGGAAGAACCGGTATCCGTCGGGCGTGCCGTAGTCAAAGCGAGGAGGTCTTGTACGAGTCGGCTCTGTTTGCGGCTTGCCAAAATTTATGAAGTAGTTGAAGGCGTGAGCGAGGTAGAAAGCGCCGTTGTGGTGAAAGTCGTCGCCGATGAACCAGTCAGCGATCGGGGCTTGCGGAGAGGCAGCCTTCAGCGCCGGATGAGCATCGATGAGTCCCATGGCTGTGTAGAATCCGGGATAGCTGATGCCCCACAGACCTACGCGCCCGTTATTGTTCGGTATGTTCTTCACAAGCCAATCGATCGTGTCATAGGTGTCGGTGCTCTCGTCGACGACCGAAGGAGACTTCTTCACGGGCACGTACGGTCTGACATGGACAAACTCGCCCTCCGACATCATCCGGCCTCGAACATCCTGATAGGCAAAGATGTACCCCTTCCTTGCGAACCGTTCGGATGGCCCGAGGCTCGATCGGTACTGATCGACGCCGTAAGGCGCCACGCTGTAGGGCGTGCGGGTCAGCAGGATCGGATAGGTCTTGGATGAGTCTTTGGGGACGTAGACGGCAGTGAAGAGCTTCTTTCCGTCCCGCATCGGAATGTTGTACTCGAACTTCGTGTAATGGGCCTTGACGTACTCTACGCCCTGGCCGGACAAACTGATGGCAGCGGCCAGCAACAGTGCAAACGCTCGCATGATTTCCACATGATAAACCACTGTTTCGCTACCCTTTTTCTATGTTCTCTTCACGTCTCGCCTGGGATGTGCATCCCAACCGTCTCAGTGAAGCTCTGGCGCGACGCCGCGCGGCGGGCGCTGAGATTTTCGATCTCACTGAGTCGAATCCTACACGCGCCGGCCTGATTCATGATGCCGAGGAAATCCTTGCTGCCTTCGACGATCCCCGGATTCTCTCCTACGTTCCGGATCCGGCGGGAGCACCCGAAGCGCGCAATGCCGTCGCCTCCTACTATGCGAATCGGAACGTGCGCGTGGATCCGGGACACATCGTTCTTACAACCAGCACCAGCGAATCCTACTCGTGGCTGTTCAAGCTACTTGCCGGTCCCGGCGATCGCATCCTGGCGCCCAGGCCTTCCTATCCGCTTTTTGAGTTTCTTGCCTCGCTGGAATCCGTGACGGTCACGCAGTATCCGCTGCGGTACCACGGACGATGGGAAGTGGACTTTGGCGCTCTCGAATCGCTCGTTGACGACAGAACGCGCGCGGTTGTGCTCGTCAGCCCCAACAATCCGACAGGATCGTACCTCAAGCGGGATGAATACGAGCGGCTGACGGAACTGTGCCGGGAAAACGACCTGGCCTTAATCTGCGATGAGGTGTTTGCGGACTACGCGTTCGAGCCGGATCCCCTGAGGCTTTCAACACTCGCCGGCGCCGAAGAGGTCCTCACGTTCAGCCTGAGCGGGCTTTCGAAGGTGGTGGGGCTTCCGCAGATGAAGCTGGGCTGGATGGTGGTTTCAGGGCCGGAACGCCTCCGTACAACCGCCCTGGAGCGCATCGACCTGATCGCGGATACGTATCTGTCTGTTGGCACGCCCGTCATGTGCGCGGCTCCGCGCCTGCTCGACCTCGCGCCACGGTTCCAACAGAGGCTGATGTCCAGGCTTCGCTCCAATTTCAGGACTCTCAAAGAGGCCATAACGCGGATGCCGGAAAGCGAAGTCTTGTATGTCGAAGGGGGCTGGTATGCAACGCTGCGCGTGCCTCGCATCCGATCCGAGGAGGAGTGGGCTCTCAAGCTCCTGGAAGAGGGGGTGCTGATTCAACCAGGATACTTCTACGATTTCGAGTCGGAGGCCTATCTCGTGCTGAGCCTTCTCACCGATCCCGCTGTCTTCTCAGAAGGACTGGGAAGGCTGGCAGGTCTGATCACTGAAGAGGGGCCGGACCGGGGACTGTGCTGATGAAGGAGGAGCCCGGTCCGGTCAGAAAAAATCAGTTTTACCGAGCCCGGGCGAAAATGCCGCTCGATTTGGAGACTTCCCGAATCAGTTCGCCCGCCGCACGTTTCGGGGCATGCCTCGCGACGTCTCCCTGGGAGATAATTCCCTGGCACTTGCCATTCCGGTCGACCACCAGAACACGACGTACCTGATGCGTTTCCATTTTTTCGATGACCTGGTCGACGGTCGCTTCCGGCCGCACGGAGATCACATCCTCAGTCATGCAATCCCGGGCAGTACAGTCCATCGGATCTCTTCCTTCCGCAATGGTTCTGATGACGATGTCGCGATCCGTGATGACGCCGATGGGTCTTCGGCTCGACTTGCTGTCAACGACCGGGACGGCGCCGCAGTCGCATTCCGCCATCAGTTGCGCGACCTTCTTCAGGTCCGTGTCGGGCGTGACCACGGCCGGCGATTCCGTCATGATATCGCGCGCCCGAATCTCGCTGGTGTCTCTGCCTTCGCCAATTTCGCGGCCCGGTCCGCGCGCGCGATGGGCGAAACGTCCCACGCCTTCCTCGATCACTTCCTGGGCCTTTTCGCGATTCATGAGAAGAAAGGCCAAAGCGCCGATAGATCCGGCCGCGATCGCCGAGTAGAGTCCAACTCTCGATCCCATACCTTCCTGGCCAAAGCGTTGAGAGCCCTGCAGTTGCGCCTCGCCTGGCGATGCGTAGCGGCGGGACTCTCCGTATGGAATGTTGCTTTGACCCGGCTGCCCCCAGGTTTGAGTGGTCGTTCCGGGAGCCTCGTTCTGCGCCATACGCTAGCCTCCTTTCGGGTGTTGGACTCCCGCATGCCCAATCTGTTTCAGCGCCGGAAGCCTTTCAGTTGCGAATTAAACCGCCATTGAGCGCACGGGTTTGTAAAGTTCTTAAGCCGGTTTTTCGCGCTAGAGCAGTGGATGTAGACTGGTCTGACAACAGGAGGCGCTCATGAATCGACGGACGTTCCTCCCTCTGCTTTCTGCTCCACTGCTGCCCCTTTGCGGTGCGGAACAGACAGCGGATTGGCCGCAGTGGCGAGGGCCTCTCCGCAACGGCATTTCGACTGACTCCGGTCTGATGAAATCGTGGCCGTCCAATGGGCCTCCAGTTGTATGGTCCATGACAGGATTGGGCGACGGATACGGCTCGGTATCCATGAAGGGTGACCGGCTCTATGTGCAAGGTACCCAAGGTTCTGAAAGCGCGCTGTTCTGCCTGAGCCGGAATGACGGAAAGAGGCTATGGAGTACCGCGCTTGGGCGGAAGCTTGCGCAAGATCGCGGCGACGGGCCTCGCGCTACTCCAACGATCGACGGCGACCGCGTCTACGCACTGACGGAAAACGGCGATCTCGCTTGCGTGAACGCTGCCAATGGCGGCATCATCTGGCGACGAAATCTGCTCCGCGATTTTGGCGGAAGCAATCCGAACTGGCACTACAGTGAATCACCATTAATCGACGGCGACCGTCTGATTGTGACCCCGGGAGGTCGTAGCGCAACGATCGTGGCTCTAGAGAAAGCCACTGGGAAAACAATCTGGACGTCGAAGGAGCTGAGCGATCCTGCCGGATATTCCTCGTGCATTCCTGCGGATGTGCACGGCGTTCGGGTGTACATGACGTTGACCCACAATTCGGCGGTCGGGGTGCGGGCTGAGGACGGGAAGCTGTTATGGCGCTACCAGCCAGTAGCGAATCGCGTGGCTAACGTCGCGACTCCCATCTTCCATGACAACAGGGTGTTTTACACCACTGCTTACGGCACGGGTTGCGCGCTGCTCGAACTGAGGCCCCGGGGCAAGGAAGTGGAGGCTAGGGAGCTTTATTTCAGCCGTGAGATGCAGAACCATCATGGCGGCGTGGTCCTGATTGGGGACCATCTTTACGGTTTCTCGAACGCGATCCTGACTTGTCTTGAATTTGCAACGGGCAAGGTCGCCTGGCGCCACCGCAGCGTCGGAAAAGGCAGCCTGGTGGCAGCGGATGGTCATCTTTACCTGTTGGGCGAAAGCAATACGGTCGGGCTGGCCGAGGCGACGCCCGAGGGATATCGCGAGAAAGGCCGCTTCCGCATTGAAGATCAGGGGCTGCCGAGCTGGGCTCATCCGGTTGTCTGCGGAGGGCGGTTGTACATTCGGAATCGCGGTATGCTCTCCTGCTACAACGTCCGGCAGACTTAACTTTCGGCCAGGAAACATGTTCCCTTCGTGTTGAGTCAAGACTCCGGGGTGTTTCGCTGGAGCTCGAAACGGCGGCCGCGTTTCGTCTTGCTTCAACTGAGGAGGAACATGTGACAGTGAGTAGAGCCGCAATAGCTGCGATACTCCTTGTGTCGGGATTTGGCGCCGGGTGCAGCGGACGAGGGCAACCCGAAGTAAGCGCCGCAAGTTCCCCAGCCACCGAATCCAGTGCCGGAGGCATTACGGCTGGGGAGCGCCAGGACTACCGGGACGCTCTCGAAAAACGTCTCGAAGCCATCGACCGGCGTTTGGAGGCGCTCGACAAGCAAGTCAAAGCCCGCGGAGGCCAGGTGAGCCGGGAGACGCAGAAAGCCATGGACGATCTACGGGCGCGACGCCGGGACATCTCGCGTCAGATAGAGCGAATTGATGAAGTTTCTGCCAGCGGCTGGCACAGCTTCCGCCGAGGGCTTGACAAGGCGGTCGACGACCTCGAGGGCGCCTACAACCGCACGCTGGAGACGATGAAGACGAACCAGTAGTCGAGCCAGCCTTTTCGGCGGCCTAAATCCGCGGATACTCCCAGGGCTGCCGGTATTTGCGGCTCAGAAGTGCGTTGGCTTCGGCATCACCAATGATCTGCTCCTTGTCGCCGTCCCATTGAATGCTCCGGCCGATCCGCAGCGAGAGCATGGCCAGCAGGCTCATGTTCGTGGAGCGATGGCCGATCTCGATATCGCAAACCGGACGCCGATTTTTCTTGATGCTTTCAAGGAAGTCGGCCCAGAGTTCCTTTATGTTCTGGCTGTCCGGTTCGTGGAGCTTCGGATCCTCGTGAATGACCGGTTCTCCTTTGGCGGCCGGGTAGAACGTCCAGCCATCGCGCCAGCCCATATGGAACGTACCCTTCGTGCCGTAGAAGTACGCGCCGAGAGGCGCTTTTTCGGCTTGATTTCCGGCATACGTACGATGCTCCCAGACGGCGGTGAACGTCTCAAACTGGAACGTCGCCACCTGGGTATCCGGGGCGTTGCTGTTGTCCTGCTTGATGTACCGTCCGCCAGTAGAAAAGACCCGGCGGGGGTACTTTTCCTCGGTCCACCACAGGATCTGGTCGAACCAGTGGATGCCCCAGTCGCCGCACGTTCCGTTGGCATACTCGAGGAACTGCCGGAATCCGCGGGGATGGATTGACTTGTTATAAGGGCGCAGCGGCGCCGGTCCGCACCACATATTCCAGTCCAATCCCTTCTGCGGTTCGCTGTCTGCGACCATTTGCCCGGGACCTCCCGCGTTATGCACGAAGGCGCGGATCATCCCGATCTTTCCGACCTTGCCCGATCGCAAAAACTCCATGCCGCTGACGTTGTGCGGCGAAACGCGCCGGTGCGTGCCGACCTGAACAATTCTGCCGGCGTCACGCGCCGCCTTCACCATGGCACGGCCCTCGTTAATGGTGTGACCGATCGGCTTTTCGACGTAGACGTGAGCGCCCGTTTTCACCGCCTCAATCATCGCCAGCGGATGCCAGTGATCGGGGGTAGCCACGATCGCGATCTCCGGCTTCTCCTTGGCGAGCATTTCACGGAAATCCTTATACTTCTTCGGCTGGTCTCCGCACAGCTTCGTCACCTCGGCTGCGGCCGGGTCGAGCTGGTTCTGATCAACGTCGCACATAGCGACTACTTTGGACTCCCCGGCTGCAATCGCCGTCCTCAAAATATTCATTCCCCACCAGCCTGTCCCGATGAGGGCTGTGGTGTACTTCTTGCCCTGCGCTCGCAGTAAGGGGACTGCTCCTGCCGCGGCAACTCTGGCAAAGTCTCGACGATTCATCGCACGCCTCCTCAGTAGGAACAGAGTATCATCGGAACCGCAGCTTCGCCGCGCATCCGAAGCGCCCAGATATAAAACGTTTCGGCCCTCTCGCGAATCATACGTGCTGGAGGAACAATGTGCGCTGCTGCGGCGGGAGAGTAATCGGGCAGGAACTTCTGGACACGGCGGATCCGAGCATAGTCACGGAAAACCTGCGTGACCTTGTGCGCATCAACCGTTTCTTCGGGGGACATCGGATTCTCAAGCGGATGTTTTCACGACATGTCCGGAGAAGCGAGGCCTTCTCTGTGCTTGATGTAGGCGCTGCTTCGGGGGACATGGCTCGCGCAATTAAGAAGCACTACCCTAGAGCTACTGTCGTATCTCTTGATCGCCGTGTTCCTTACCTTGCACCCGCGCCCTCTCCACGTGTTGGCGCTAACGCGTTCCAGATACCCTTCCGTGATCGCAGCTTCGATTTTGTTTTCTCGTCGCTGTTTCTTCATCACTTCAGCGACGACGAAGTGACGTATCTGCTCAGCGACTTCTCTGCGAAAGCACGCCGGGCTGTTCTCGCAATCGATCTGGAACGGAACCCGATCCCTTACTACTTTCTGCCTGGCACCCGGTGGCTGATGAAGTGGGGACCGTTTACGGTTCACGACGGAAAGCTGTCGGTGGAGGCAGCGTTTCGCGCCCGAGAGCTCGATCGCCTGGCGCGCGCGGCAGGCCTGAAGGAGGTACGCGTCCGCCGGCACTATCCCTGGTTCAGGCTAACGCTCGAAGCAAGGGTTTAGAGCGTGCTTCCGGGCGCCAGTTTCGAAGTCTGGACAGGAAGACGGGCATGCGGCGGGAAAACTATCGAGGAATCAGTTACCGGTCTTCAGTATCTCAAGAGTGAGCTTCGGCTAAAGCGAGACGAATGCCCGAGATATGGAATGTGATCAAACGAAGGATGCGACTCGGGCTTGTGATGCTCGCCTTGGCAGTCATTGCCTCTTGCGGACGGCGAGAAAGGGGCGCGGAGGCCAAAGCAGGCGCACCTGCGGTACCGGTGCGCGTCGCGACAGCCATAGTACAGGAGGTGCCGCTGACGATCGAAGTCACGGGGAGCTTCGTTGCCGAAGAATCGTCAGACCTGGCGCCGCGAGTGGCCGGCCGCGTACTCGCAACGCCGGTGGAAGTCGGCGACTATGTGCGCCGGGGAGATCCGGTCGTTGTCCTCGACCCGACCGATCAGCAGCTTGTTGTTCGACAGGCGGAGGCCAGCTTTCAGCAGGCGCGGGCGGCAGTGGTGGAGGCTCAGGTGGCGATTGGACTTAAGCCGGGGGCTCCGTTTCGGGCGGAGGCGGTGCCGACAGTGCGCGCCGCCCGCGCGAACTGGGAAGCTGCTGAAGCACAAGTCGGGCAAGCCCAGGCCGAGGAGGCCCGCTACGCGGCGCTGGTTGAGACAGGCGATGTCTCGCGAAGCGCGTTTGAGCAGACACGAACACAGGCTCGGGCAGCCGAAGCGTCGGCGCGCGCCGCGCGCGAGCAGTACGAGGCGGCGCTGGACGCTGCCCGGAAGGCCTATGAAGCCGTCAAGACCGCGCAGGCGGCCGCAGAGGCGGCTCGCGCCGCGCTCGAAATTGCGCGCCGGGATCTTGCGAATACGGTCATTCGAGCTCCCTTCAACGGTTCCATAACGGCTCGGCCTGTCTCCGTCGGTGAATGGGTCGCTCTAACGACAAATGCGGCCACCCTCACGAAACTCCAACCCATCCGTTTGCAATTGCTCATCCCGGAACGTCATTCGGGGCAGGTCCGGCTCGGGATGACGGCGTCCGCTCGCGTTGACGCATACCCGAACCACGATTTCACCGGCAAGGTTACGATCATCAACGCCGCGGTGGATCCGCAGTCCCGCACCTTTCTTGTTGAGGCCGAATTTGCAAACACCGATGGCGCTTTACGCCCGGGCATGTTTGCTGTGGCGCACCTTCTCCTGCCTCAAACGGAGCGCGCCGTGTTTGTGCCGCCGTCGGCCCTCCTCTTCGAGAGTGAGACCGAGTCCCGCCAGGTGTATGTCATTGAGAACGGCAAGGCACGCGTCCGCGTGGTTCAGATCGGAAAGGCCGAGGCGGACGGAATGATTCGTGTCCTCTTCGGACTCTCCGGCGGCGAGCTCGTGGTCACGAGCAATTTGGAACGGTTGTACGACCAGGCGCCAGTTCGCATTGAGGCGTCTTCTTGAGGTTGCGCCCGCGACACTATGCATAAGCTTGCCGAGATCTGCATTCGAAGGCCCGTCTTCGCCACAATGCTCATCCTGGCCCTGACGGTCATCGGTGTCTTCTCGTTCTTCAACCTGGGCGTTGACCTGCTGCCGAACATCGATATTCCGACGGTCATCATCACGACAACAGATCCGGGCGCTTCGCCCGAAGTGATCGAAACGGAGATCACGCGCCGGATTGAAGAGGCGGTCAACACGGTGAATGGAGTCGACGAGCTGCGGTCGACGTCCGTCGAAGGTCTTTCTCAGGTTGTGGTGTCGTTCATTCTCGAGAAGGACGTTGACGTTGCAGCTCAGGAGGTGCGCGATGCGATCAGCCGGATTCTGCCGGACCTCCCGGAGACCGCGGAGCAGCCTGTCATCCGCAAGATCGACCCCGGCGCTTCGCCCATCCTTCAGCTTGCGGTCGCGGCGCCCCGTCCACTTCGCGACGTAACCGATGTCGCAGAGAACGTCATCAGCGAGCAGATACAGACGGTCAGCGGAGTCGGGCAGGTGGAGGTGGTCGGCGGGCGGACCCGGGAGATTGAAGTACGAGTCGACCCAAACCGGATGCTGGCATTCAACCTGACCGTGAACGACGTCGCTACTGCTATCCAACAGCAGAATCTTGAGCTGCCCGGCGGGAGGATTGATGCCGGACCGACGGAGTACAGCGTCCGGACCATGGGCCGGATTGTGGACTCGAAGGACTTCAACGAAATAGCGATTGCGCGGCGCGGCGACTATACGGTGCGCGTAAAGGACATTGGCGTTGCGCTGGACACGGCGGAAGAAGCCCGTTCGGCGTCCCTGCTCAACGCACAACCCGCTGTCACACTCGTGGTCTCAAAGCAGTCCGGGCAAAACACGGTAGCGATTGCGGAAGGAGTAAAGCGGCGCGTTGCGGAGATTGGACCGAGGCTTCCAAGCGGATTCCGCACAGAGGTTATCTCGGATCAGTCTATCTACATCAACGCGGCCATCCAATCAGTGCAGACGCATCTGATCGAAGGCGGCATCCTGGCGTCCGTCGTCATCTTCGCCTTCTTGGCGAATATTCGAACCACGCTCATCGCCGCTGTCGCCATCCCGACGTCGATCGTTTCCACGTTCGGCTTCATGGCGTGGCAGGGCTATACGCTCAATCAAATTACGCTGCTGGCGCTGACGCTGATGGTCGGCATTGTCATTGACGACGCGATTATCGTTCTCGAAAACATCTTCCGCTATATGGAGGAAAAGCACTATTCGCCGTTCGAGGCCGCCATTCTCGGGACCAGGGAGATCGGCCTTGCCGTCATGGCCACCACGCTATCTCTACTTGCCGTGTTCGTTCCCGTCGGATTCATGGGCGGTATTGTCGGACGATTTATGGCGTCGTTCGGGCTGACGGCCGCCTTTGCCGTGATGGTGTCGGCGCTTGTTTCTTTCACTCTGACGCCGATGCTCGCGTCGCGGTTCGTCAAACCGACACGGGAGGGCGGAGAGGGGGAATCGAAGCAGAGCTGGTTCTATAGGAGGATCGATGAGGCCTATGTCCGAATGCTTGAATGGACGATGGCGCATCGCCTCTTCCTTGTTGTCGTCAGTCTGTTTGTAATTGCTTCTATCGTTCCTTTGTTCGCTGCGATTGGAAAGAACTTCCTTCCGCAGGACGACAGATCTGAGTTTCAGATATCGATCACCGCGCCGGAGGGGTACTCACTGGCTGCCACTACGGCCCTGGCGGAATCCATCGCCAGAGACTTACGACAGGAATTGCCGGAGGTGACGGACACGCTGACCAGTGTCGGTGGCGCGCAGGGTGCGGTGAACTCGGCGACCATCTACGTCCGGCTTGTGCCGATTAAGCAGCGCAAGCGTTCCCAGGCGGAGCTCATGATTCGCGCGCGTTCGCTGCTCGACCGGTACCCGGCCAACTTGCGCAAGAGCGTTCAGGAGGCCTCGGCGGGCGCGGCGGGCGGGAGCTTCCGGCAGGCGGATATTCAATACTTCGTTGCGGGACCCGATTTGGAGGTCCTGACAAGGCTCTCGAACGAGCTGGTCCGCCGGGTGCGAACACTGCCGGACGTGGTTGACGTCGACTCGACACTTGAGGCAGGGCGGCCGGAGTTCCGTCTGGAGATCAACCGCAAGAATGCGGATGATCTTCGCGTTCGTGTCTCCGATATTGTGCAGGCCGTCAATCTTCTGATTGCCGGCGAAGAGGTGTCCACCTTCGATGTCAAGGACGAGCAATATGACGTCAGGATGCGTGCGGCGCCCGAATTCCGGCGGTCCCGGCAGGGGCTTGAAAGGATTGTGGTCCGATCAGAGACGGGAGAGCCTATTACTCTCGACCGGGTCGTCGATATCGTTCCCGGAACCGGTCCAACCACGATTGAGCGTCTGAACCGGGAACGCCAGTTTACGCTCCTGGCCAACGTACTCCCGGGCGGGTCTCAAGCCGCGGTGATCTCCGAGATCGAGCGGATTGTTCGCGAGATTGGGCTTCCGCCCGGCTACTCCTCCGGGGTGACTGGCAGATCGCGAGAGCTGGGCCGCGCTGGCTACTACTTCGGGCTCGCGTTTCTACTCTCCTTCGTGTTCATGTACATGGTCCTCGCCGCGCAGTTCGAATCATTCCTACATCCGGTGACAATCCTGCTGACCCTGCCGCTCGCGGTGCCGTTTGGCATCCTGTCTCTGCTGCTGTTCGGCCAGACGGTCAATGTGTACTCGGGGCTTGGCCTGCTTCTGCTATTCGGCATCGTAAAGAAGAACGCAATCCTCCAAATCGATCATACGAACGGCCTTCGTGCCGCCGGCATGGAGCGTTATGAGGCGATCATTCAGGCAAACCGGGACCGTCTCAGGCCGATCCTGATGACCACCATCTCGCTCGTGGCGGGAATGCTACCGCTGGTCTTTTCGAGCGGACCCGGCTCCGCCACGAATCGCTCAATTGGCGTGCTCGTTGCTGGAGGACAGACGCTCTGCCTGCTGCTGACGCTTCTCGCCGTACCAGTGTTCTACTCGCTGTTCGACGATGTTCGGGAACTGCCGGTCTGGCGCAGGATGGGCCGCTGGTGGGAACGCTGGTCCGGCAACGTGTCTGAGCGTCTGTCGAGAATCCGGGCCCGTGTGCGCGATTCCATCCGGCGGCCGAGGGAGGGCTGACGAGTGTCCGCACTCCCTCTCCTGCTTTGTGTTTCTCTCTTTGTACTGGCAGCACTCGGTCAGGCGCCAGAGCTGAAGGACACAACCGAAACGCAAGCCCTCCTCGCGTCTCTGCCGCCGCGCGTCGGCGTGATGGGCGAGGTGCAGATTACTCTGGATGAGGTCGTCGCTTCGGTGCTCGCAAACAACCAGAATATTCAGAGCGCCGAACTGGCACGGCGCGTGGCGCGCCTGGACCTGATAGCCGCGCGTGCCGCCTACGATCCCACGCTCACCTTTGATACACGCTATCTCCGGGAGGTGATTCCGGTTACTTCCGCGATCGCAACCGGAGAGGAAGGGCGCATTACGTCCGCCGAAGGAGCGGTCATCCCGGGTATCTCTGCATTGATTCCTGGTACTGGAGGCTCGTACCAAACAACCTTCACTTCGATCCGGCGCACAACGGATAACCAGTTCACCCTTCTCAACCCGCAGTATCCGACCGCGCTCACGTTCAATCTGACCTTTCCGCTGCTCCGTGGATTCCGCTTCGATCAGACGCGCCTGAATATCGAGGTTTCACGGAGTAACGTCGACCTTTCAACGTCTCAGCTGCGGCAGACTGTGACGGACACGATCACGGCGGCTGTACAGGCGTATTGGGAGCTCTACTTCGCCCGTCAGGACGTGATCATTCGCGCCCGGGCGGTGGATGCGGCTCGCAGGCAGGTGGAAAGCAATGAAAGACTGGCAGCGCAAGGCATCCTGGCTCCAATTGGGGTGGTCGAGGCAAGGGCTCAGGTTGCGACGTTTGAGCAGACCCTCTTTGCTTCCCTTGCGGCTCTGACGCGCGCCGAGAATCAGTTGAAGACCCTGATGCTGGGGGACCGCCGGTCCCCCCTCTGGCGAGTGGCTCTGCTTCCTGTAACTGCGCCTCCTGTCGATCCCCCCGCCGTAAACATCGAAGATGCGGTAACAACAGCAATCGCCGAGCGGCCCGAATTGAGGCAGGTCGAGATCTCTGCGGACATCAATCGATACCAAACGAGGCTTGCGCGAGAGCAAACACGCCCTCAACTCGACTTCCTTGCCACCTACACCACTGCTGGTCTCGCCGGCACGCCGGTGCTTCAGCAGCCGAATCCGTTTCTGTCCAGTACGCAGATTCTTTTCGGGCGGGTAAACGAGCTGTCCGCGCTGGCAGGTCTGCCGCCTCTTCCTTCCCTTCCTGATGTGACTGCAGAAGATATTGCTCCCCTGCTGGTTGGGGGGTACGGGCAGTCGTTGCGGAATCTCCTCCGTCAGGAGTTTCCGACGGTGCAAGTGGGATTGCGATTTTCGTTCCCAATTCGGAACCGCGCGGCTGAAGCAAACCTCAGCGCCGCCGTGCTCGAAGGCCGCCGGATCGAGACGCAGCGGCAACAGGTGGAGCAGCAGATTCAGGCAGAAGTAAGGAACTACGTCGAGGATATGATGGCAGCGCGCCGGCGCCTACAAGCGGCTCGCGCGGGGAGCACCTACGCACGCGAGCAGTACGAGAGCGAACAGCGCCAGTTTCGAGCTGGCCTGTCCACGGTGTTTCTTGTGCTGCAAAGGCAAACGGAGTACTTCCTGGCCCTGAGCCAGGAAGTTCGCGCGGGCGTGGACCTGGCGGTGGCAATCGAGAACTACCGCCGCGCAACCGCCCAAACGCTCCCCTTCTACGGCATCCGGATTCAACCCTGAACAAAAAAATTTGCTTCGCATGAAACGCTCGATAAACGAGCAACACTATGTCGGTGAACGCCAAAAGCGTGGGAGCACATTGTGGAGAATGCGTTCAAGCGGTAGTCACCGCGGGACGCTAGGCTCGCGTGAAGCTGCTGGTTTCTACCTGGCCATCCAGCAGTGAGCGCGAGGATCGTGGGCGCGGGGTTTACCGTGGTTTTCTGGGTGGGAACCCGCGCCCCACGGAACCGCCTGTGGCAAACGCGCTTAGGGTGAATCGATGTCAGACTCGGATCTGGGGTATCCGCTCAGGTCTGGCTCACGCGGCGGGGCAAAGAGGGCTCCGCTCCGCCGCGTTTCAGCGAAACGTGATCAATTTCCACTGATGTAGAGTTGGAAAGCGCCCCAATAATACGGCTTGTGAAAATTGGGAGAGGAACCCATCAGCTTCAACTTGGCCCCGCGAAGCGCCGCTGCCGGCGTCTGTCCTTTCGCAATCCCGGTGTACAGCTCTTTCATGAGGAGGGCAGTGGAGCGGTCGTTCACGTCCCACACGCCTGCGACGACGTTCCGCGCTCCCGCGCGCTGAAAGGCCCACGCGAAACCGACGAGGCCTTCACCCGAATAGATGCGCGAACCAGCTCCGCGGCAGGCCGAAACTGTAACCAGATCTGCATTCAGGGGCAGGTCCATGACGTCGCGGGCATAGAGTTTGTTTCCTGTCAGCAGAACAGCCGAATCGAGGGGGCTTTCACGGTTGGCAACCGCGTGCGCCGCAAAGTGGATGAACGAAAACTGGCTGGGGTTGGCTTTGCGGTACGCTGCCGGTGTCGCGTCCGGCCCGATATAGACGGCTTTTTCGATCGACGGGAATGCTGCCAGGATCGAATCAATCTCTCGCGCAGCATGGGCAAGTTTCGGGTAGGCCGGATCTTCAGGCACCGGATCACCAATCACAAGAATTGAGCGAGCCTTCCGGCTGGCTGGCTTGGAATCCGCCAGCATTGCGACGGACGGCGCGACTGATACCTCTACATCCTCGATCCAGTAGCGCGACTTCCCGGGTACAGGCAAGGTTTCGAAGTTGAGTTCCTGCAGCGGCCCGTCCGGCACGATGATCACCGAACGCGCTTTCGCTACCCAGTCTTGTACGGGCTCAACAACAAGTTGATACAGACGGTTTCCAGCGCGAAGAGGAGTGGCCGCGGGGTCAGCCAACTGGCGTTGAACTGCCTCGCGAAACTCCTCCACCAGGGGAGCGATCTCAGTGACGGGCGCGAGCTTGACAAGCCGAATTTCTAAAGGGGTAACGACCCAAACGTAAGATCCCCGCGGCGTAAGCCAGTAGGACAGGACCACGGCTTTCCTATGAGCGGCGGCGCGCTTCAGGTCCTCTGCGGAATATCGTTTTGATCGGGCCATTCCCGACCGTTCCGCCAGTACCTGGGCCCGGCTGGAATCTGCCACTACCAGTGCCTGTTCCGGCTTGCCTTGAAGCAGAAGCGCTTCGACGGCACGCTGGTAGAGATCGATCAACCGACCAAGGAACGAAATCTTAAAATCCGTTCGCAACAGATCGGAACGCGTCTCTTCCACGACCTCAAGCGCGGCTGCGAAGTGGCGCCATGCCGCGGAAGCATCGCCTCGATTCAGCGCAACCAAACCCAGACCCGCGTGTGCATCCCAGACGACTGCCGGAACCTTCTCGCTGTCGTTCAATGCCTGCTGATAAAGGGCGGCCGCCCTTTCCCAATCTTCCTTCCCGCTTGCGATACGGGCGTCATTCAAGACGTTGTAGACCAGGGTTTTAGCACCTGCCTGCTTCTTGAGCTGAGCCGCCTCACGGTTCCATCGTTCCGCGGAGTCCCAATCCCCGAGCTCCGCGTAAACGGTGGACATGTTTCCGGCCCAGATCGCCGCATCCGCCACGCGCTTCAGCTTCCTGGAAAGGCGGTAAGCGCGCTCGAAGAACGTGATGCTTTCTTTAAAGCGTCCAGCGAGCGCGTGCGCACTGCCCGCCTCGCCCAATGTATTGGCGAGATACGTGTTTTCTCCGAATCGCTCATGAAGCGCAATCGCCCTGGTTTGAATTTGAATCGCCCGGTCGATCTCGCCAAGGCGGTAGTAGCAAATTGACAGGTTTGCAAGCGCCAGGGAGTACAAAAGCTTGGCGTGTCCTTCTGCCAGTGCGAGGGCTCTTTCAAACTTTGCCGCAGCCTCCTCAAAGCGGTGCCTTGTTAGGCGGATCATCCCAAGATTGACCATGGCGCCCGCCTCCAGGTACCGATCCTGATGCTTTCGGGCGCGTTCCACTGCGCTCAGGAGCTTTGTTTTCCGCCTCGTCCCAGCGTCTGAGCCGAGCCAGTCTGGAACCTTCGAGGATCTCGATATTGGTGAGAATGTCATCGAATCCGCCACTCTTCGCCAGAGCAAAGGCCTCCTCGAGGATTGGCGCAGCTTCGGCGAACTTTCCCATGCCGATCGTGGCCTGGCCTTCGAGCAGTTTCCGCCGGGCCTGAATTTCCCGGAACTCGAGGCCGTCGGGAAGAGGCCGCTGCAGGATGGACAGCACCTCACCGGCCGCTCTTCTGGCAAGCAGGATCTCGCAGCGCAGGAGCTCGAACTTCCAGTGATCGACCGTTCCGGGGCTTGAGAGGCTCTTTCCACGCTCGACCTGGTCCAAGGCGGCTTGCAATTCCCCGTTTCGGAAACTGGCTGTCGCCGATTCGAAGAGGCGGTCAAGCTGCTCGCCCCTTCGGGAGCAGGCGAAAAGGAGAAGAGCCAGCAGAACCGGAGCGATGCGAAACATTCAGAACGGCCAGTAGGTTCCGTTAGTTTCAACATCCATCGCGACGACGTGACCGCCAAAGGAAGATCCGAGACGCGCGTCACCGCCAACGGAAGATCCGAGACGCGCGCGCAGCATGATGAACCGGCGATACTGGCGGCTGATCAGCATCTCGGCGAAATACACGACGCCGTAATCGGGGATAACGACGCTATTTCCTACAATCGTTGCGTTCGGATGCGGAGTCCCTTCCCAGGCCAGTTCGTCCACCATGGTGCAGTAGACAACTCCGTGCGATTCGGGAAGCTTGTCTGATAATGGCCCATCGGGGCTGAAGAAGAGTTTGCCATACCGGGCCCGAAATGCCGCACTGTCATCGTAGGCGCGCTCCAGCTTTGCGTATGTATCGTTGTTGGCGAAAACCTGGGTGGCCAGAACGACACGGAGCGGATAATTGTCGATCTTGACTCCAGTAATGCAAATGTCAAATGGCCTGATTGGGCTTTGAAGGGGGAAGAGAACGCCCGTCGACTCCATGCCGCCCTTCATCAGGTCGACGGATACCCTGTCCGCAATCGTAAGGCCCTGTATCTCGACCTCGGTGCGTGTTTCAGGAACCAGGTTCTCGACAGAGACTCGATCATAGGAAAGCCGGAGAGGTTCCCTCTCCACAAAGTCGCCGGAGGCCTTCGTACTGATCGATTGGACTTGAACGAAGTCGTTCTCCCATGCCTCCTCGTCGGACTCCGCGCGTCCTCCGATTGCGGGAACGGCACTGCAACCCCTGGCCAAAATCATCTCATCCTGGGGATAGGTGATGTGGCCAGCAATGCCGATCGCGTGACCACGGAAAAAGAACCTTCTCTCTAAAGTGGGCGGAGAGACACTCAACGTATTCACAAACGCCTCCGATTAGATGACTTGGGTACTTCTACCGAAATTTACCGCCGCGACTGGCTTATCTCAAGAACAAACCGGTAATGGGCCGTTTCCGAGACGGAAGTTCCGCGATCAGGGGCGCCGCTTTCCAGCACCAGTTCATACATGCCCGCGCCGGGAAGGGCGGATGCCGGGACGATGATCAAAAGGGGGGCGCCTGGTGGTGGTGCAGTAGCGTGTCCTGAGAGAATAGGCTTCCCACCGGGGAGCGCTGTCAAGGTGTACTTGAGGCTAGTCCGCGGCTCGAACGCATTGATATCCGCAGATAATGGCAGCCAGAGCTGGTCGGAGGTGATCGAGTAAGTCGGTTCCTCGCCTCTTGCGGCTCCTCGGAGCGTGAGCGGCGCCATAGCCTGAGGTGAGGTTGCGCGCCGAAAACGAGGCAAGAGGAACAGTGACTGGTACGCGGTCACGAATGCAAGCGCAAGGGCGGCCGCAACTGCGTAGGGCGCCGGTCGGGAGAACCAGGATCGCCACCCGGATGTGGTGGGCGGTTTCCTAACTGCTTGAGTTGAATGCTCGCGCTGCTCGGCAAAAACGGCTCGTGCATTGGCGAGAAAGGCCGAGAGACTGCGCACGTCATCGGCACAGGTGGCACAAGAAAAGTAATGTTCCTCGAAAGCATGGCGTTCGAGTTCGCTCATCTCCCCTAACAGGTAACGTTCGGTAGCTTTCGATTGCACCGCAAACCCGTGGTCCATCAAATTACATCCCGTTGCTTGGTGAACGCCGTGCTCATTCCGTATCAATCCGAGACGCCTGCAACCTTCTGGTTGAGCGAAAACTGCGTGCGAAAGCGTCCTTTTGCCCTATGCAGCAGTACGCGAAGATATTCGCGGTCAACTCCCAGCTCCCTGCATACTTCGTCCTTGTCACGCTCCTCGAAGAAGATCCACCGCAGCAGCTCGCGGTCTTTTGGGGTCATGGAGCTTAAGGTCTCGCGCACTTTCGCCCGGCGTTCTTCGGTCACCAGCACGGATTCCGCGTCGGGATCCTCACCTGGAATATCGGCTTGGAATTCCTCTTGCTGTAGGAATTTGCTTTGGGACCGGTACATTTCGAAAAGGACGTTGTTGGATACGGAATTGACAAATGCTCCCAAAGACTCGGGGTTGTCGAGGCCGCCCGGGCGGCGGATCGTGCTGAGCACACGCAAAAAAACTTCCTGCTTGGCGTCTTCTACGAGATGGGGCACACGAAGACGGCTGCGTAGTTTGATCGTGATCAATTCGCCGAAGTACTCAGTGAAGTGACGTTCGGTTTCTTGATCACCTTCAGCAAGCCGCCGTAGGTATTCCGAGTCGAAAGTATGCCTTTCCACCGATTGTTCAGCTTAGACCGTCGGTGCCCAACCGGGTGGGAGAGCTCCAGTATGGCTGTAACTCATATCTTATACAAATTTTGCGAGAGGTACGGGCAAGAAAGCGCACGAGGTTTCGCGTTATGCTCGAAGAGACGATGGGAAAGAAAGTAGCGATTTTCGGGAGCGCAGGGCAACTTGGGACCGAGTTGCAGAGAGAGTTTGAGAGCAGGGGATTTTCAGTTATCGGTCTTGATCGCAAAACCGTGGACATCGCCGATGCCGCACAGGTTGAAAACTGCATTGCATCGCTCGAGCCGTCGATTGTGCTAAACGCGGCAGCTTATAACCAGGTGGACGTTGCCGAGGCCGAACCGCAGGCAGCCTTTGTCGGAAATGCGCTGGCGGTGCGCAACCTGGCGGTTTCCTGCCGGCAGGTCGACGCATACTTCGTTCACTTCTCGACGGACTACGTGTTCGACGGGATGGCGGGGCGTCCTTATACGGAGGAAGACAAGGTTCACCCGCTCAATGCTTATGGGGTGTCGAAGTTGGCCGGGGAGCTGTACGCACAAGCATATCTGGAGCGCGTTCTCATCGTCCGGACGTCAGGAGTGTTTGGGCCTGCGGGACTGCGCACGGCGCGAGGTAATTTTGTCGAACTGATGCTGCGGTTGGCAGCCAAGGGACAGCCCATCCGTGTTGTCGAAGACCACGTCGCCTCTCCAACGTATGCGCCGCTGCTTGCCTCAAGGACTGCGGACCTGGTTGAAAGGGAGGCAGTGGGAATCTTTCACATCGGCGGCGGCACGCCCATTTCCTGGTATGATTACGCGCGGCTTATTTTTGACGTGGCCGGGCTTACTCCCGAGTTGAAGCCTACGAACGAGAGGGAGTATCGGACGGCGGCGCGGAGGCCTCGCTTCTCAGCGCTGTCGAACGGCAAGATGGAGTCGTTTGGGTTGGAGCCGATGCCGCCGCTGAGATCCATGGTCGAGAACTACATGGAGGCGCGGTCGCAGGTGATTATGGCCGGCCGCTCGTAGCGTAGTATCCCTTGCGTGCTTGTACCCGAAGGTCCTTATCCCTGGTCTTGATTTCGATGCGGCGGAATCCGCCATCACCGGTGGGCTTGGCAGGAGTGTAACCAATTGCGTACTGACTGCGCATCTCCATCTCGATCTGCTTAAATATGTCATCCAGGGTCTGCTTCTTTGAGACCTTAAAGACGCGCCCGCCAGTATCTTCCGAGATGCGCTTCAGATCCGAGTCCGACCCTCCGTAGCGCGGATCTGAGAAGAGAATGCTGTAAACGATTGCGTCGGACTTATGCGCCGCCTCCATTGCCTCGCTCATCTTGATGCGGCTGCCGACATCGACGCCGTCCGTGATGACAATGATTGCCTTCCGGCCTACCTCCCGGCGTAGCTTCTCTTCGGCGGCGAGATAGATTGCCTCGAACAGGACGGTGCCGCGTGGGTTGGAAGGAATGGGTCCAGGATTGAGGATTCCAGGGACATAAGGCGAAGCTTGCACCCTGAGTCCCTCCAGCCCTTTTCTCAGAAGAGTTGTGGAGTTCGTGAAGTCCTGCAGCAGCTCCGTGTCTGTTCCAAAGCTGATGAGGAACGCCATATCCTTTTCCTTGAGTACATTGGAAAAGAACTGCAAGGCTGCCCGGCGTTCCGTCTCAATCAAATTCTCCTGGCTCCGGCTTACGTCAACAAGCAAACCGATGGTGAGAGGAAGGTCGGTCTCCCTGGCGAAGAATTTAATCTCCTGGGGTTTGCCTTCCTCGCTAACGATGAAGTCTTCTTTCGAGAGGCCTGGAACCAGCGCGCCCTTCCGATCCCGCACGGAGAACAGGACGTTGACAACATCAACGTCGACTTTGATTGTCGGTTCCTCGTTCTCCTGCTGCG
>Ga0065720_1019475_pt1 | contig 25339 bp, 21 predicted proteins | sample Thericmetagenome_FD_59107 | JGI IMG/M metagenome (GOLD analysis project Ga0065720, IMG submission 59107) | Thermophilic microbial communities from the Joint Bioenergy Institute, California, USA of rice/straw/compost enrichment - eDNA_2 v2... | ecosystem: Engineered > Solid waste > Grass >... | reverse complement strand
GAAAGTCTCGAGGTGTATCAGATTTTTGATCTCTGCCCATGCTTCCTCGCAATTACTGGGGATAAGTTGAATACTCAAAGCCTGAATAGCTTGAAATTTAAAAAGTTCAATGGTCAGGTGTTTTATCCCAGTCGTGTTCTTAATTATTCTTTTGAGGCAGGCTAAGGAAGTATAATTTCCACATATCTTTAAGCTTTCCAGCCGCTCAAATCTGTTAAACCCTTTGTTGGCAAAATCGAAGAGTTCAAACCGACCTGTGTCATAAGATTTTCTCTCACGAACGTGAGGAATTTCTCCAATTTGCAGCCCTGAAGGTGCTACATGATTCATGAACTGAATAAAAGCGTCTATTTTTTTACAAAAGAATTGTGCAGGTCTCAGGGCAACATATCTCAAAGTTTTGATTTGAGCCAGTTTTTTGAGAAGAGCAGGAGCTGCTGGGATTGGGCTCTTATCATAATAAGAACGCTGATCTTCTGTAGTCAGAGATATTCTTTGAATGGATGATCTTCTTAGGTTGTCGTAACATTTTTCCAATGCATGGAATGTCTTGTGGTTAGTAATAGGCATTATTAATGAAAAATGTTTTAATGACTTGGTAAGCATATACTTTGCCCAGTAATAGAGTCCTGTGGAACAATAAGATTCAGATACCAGCTGGAGAGAGCGCAGATTCCTGAAAAGTTGACTGACCTTTATGAAATCCTTCTTTGACTGGATTCCTAGCTTTAGAGACTGGACAAATTTTAATATTTTCTTGGCTCCAGGCGATGTTTTGAATGGTCTTAGACAAGTCCTCCAAGTCTTAACTTCAAGTGTAGCAAGCGTGTCAATTCGGCAAGTGTTTATGGATTTAACAAATTGTCTTCTTATTATAATCTTTCTAATTCTTTGATAACCAAGGACATTGGGGTAAGTTAGTAATCCTGATGGAATTTTCATTCTTATAGGATTTACTGGTATCTCACCTTCATTTTCTTGGTCAATGGGCTTTTCTGGCTTCGGTTCCTTCCTTGGACCTGATTTTGCTGGCTCTGTTGGCTTGGACGTAGCCTTTTTCTTGGGCATAATTTCTTGATTTATTAATATTTAATAAATACACGTATTTTGAAGTCTTTTGAGTAATCAATAAGTATCGAGAATGATTAGCCTATAGATTTACAAGGAGGGGTCCTCAAGCTGGTCCATAGTACAGAGAGATTAGCGCGTTGAGCACATCTCACTCTTTTCAAGAGAAAGAGGCTGAATGCAGTTAAACTCTCGAAGTATTGATTTATTTCTGTATAGGAAACTTCCTTAAGTGGCCTTTTCTTCAAGCATCCGGTTATTTTCCAGAACACAGGATTGTTAGATTGATCCTCTTGACAATAAGAAGGGTATTAACCCTTCAACAGCGAATCTAATCAACTGGATCAGAATGGATAGTAGGTAATCTTCTTTTTGAGAAAACTAGGATAGATACCTTTTGGAAGGTATTTATCCATCACTTTCTTGTAATGTAATGAGACACCTTACTCCATATACTATCTCTAGATCAATATACCCAAAGGGATCAGAACCACAATCTAAAGTTTCTGGTTCAATTATGTAAGAAGCATAGTCTTGTATAGTTTAAGTTTAGGGGTATTAGAACGATTCTTGTTCTGCTAGAGTATCATTTCAATGAGATTTCTTTAGTTCCTAGCTTGGTTGAATTGCCCAGACTAGATATGAAAATCTATTAATAAGAATATTGTTAACTAATATTCTCCTATCTTTGAGCCTGTTTTCAGACTCTAATCAAATCGAAATAAAATTTGAACCTTGAGAATTAGGCAAAATACAAAAAAATGGACAATACATCATTGTTAGCGGGTGGCCAGCAGGCTGGTCAATATGTGCCACTTCAGGATATGCATCAGGTTTACCAATCAGTTCCTAATGATCAATCTGGAAGGGGTCAAGAATTAATTAGGGTTAATACTAGCCTCATCAATGATTACAAGTGCTATGACATATGGTTGATAGTAATGATGATCTTTGCAGGAATTTCTATACTTGCAGGGTTTGCAAATTTGTCGTTCATTGAGCTAATTGGTATGACTTTTCATGGTTTTATGGTTTATACATATTACCTTGCCCACATCTCCAAGAAGAATTTTGACGTAGACAACCAAAGGACTGCAGTTAACTACATGAGAGTCATATTTTATGTTGGTTGTGCCTATGTTGTGCTCGTGGCTCTCGCTGAGTTAGTTGCTTTTGGAGAACTTTCAAAGCATATCAAAGAGAAACACTTTTCGGGCAAGGACTTTGGTGACCAATTCGAGGAGTTTTCTGATGATGAATTTGAGGATATTGAACCAAAGCATATTATTAGAGGGTTAGCTGCAGCTTTGATCTTGTTTTTGATTTATGTCATAGCTGTCGCTGCGGTTCTTCCAAGATATCTCTGGAAAAAAGGAGAAGAAATACTGAATCTCTTCGAGAGAAGAAGGGAATTGATGGCATCCATGGGAGTGGGTGTTGTCGGATATCCTTTGTTTCAGGTATAATTGATACTTTCATTGCAATCTCTATGACATATTTATTAATTAAGAGCAAAAGCTTTTACTTGTTGTGCAATAATAATGAACTACGTTTTATAATTTCATAATATCTTCTTATTCTGCTATTTTCCAAAATCATCGATTTTCTTATCTTTTCTTGGATCATAAATTACTCAGAATATATTAAGTATAACAAAGAGTTGCCCAGAATGAATCCATCAAGAGAAGTGTTTTCATGTAGCTTCCAGACCTTGCTAAATGTTCAGGAATCGAATAATGCGGTTTCTGTTCCTTGAGAAATAGAATTTCTAACTGGCTTCTCGAGTTTGTTTTCTTTACAAGAATCTATTTCATAGACTTCAATAAGTAAAGCAGTCTCTTAATCTGGTAGGTTTTCTACAAATTTCTATTCTCTTGATAAGCTTGCAATGCGTCTTTATTTGGGTTAGGCCATTCCTTTGAATTCCAACTCCTCTCCCATGAAAGAGAAATTGCTTTCAAATGAAAGTATTGAGTCTGAACGCATTCATTAAATCTAATTTGAAGAGAAGTTGCCCCTATTGATGTATTTTGATAATTTTATGCTATACAATACAGCTGTCATGGTTATTCCCCGAATAATTGCAAAAGATGTTTCCTGAATCTCTAAAGATTAAGAGTAATTTGAGTTGTCAATGCCCTCAGACACTTCCTCAACCCCTTACAATTACTCAATCTTATCACAAATATTTGGTAGAATACTACATGTTGAAAAAGATCCGACCTTTATTTTCAATATTTTCAGAAGCGCCCTCTCAAATTTGTTGTTTTTGAGGAAGTTATAAATTCTACAAAATAATAGAGTAGTGCCAACTCAAGATTTGACAGTCTAATTGCAGTCGAGGTCTGAAGAGGTAATTCAATAAAATTAAAATTTGAATGCCCAAAAAGAAAACCATAAAATCCAAAACTTCTGACAAATCCGAGAAGAAGACAAAGCAGTTCCCTAAGGAAAATGATCCAGAGATAGTGTCAGATGGAATCACAGAACATTATACCCTCAGCAAAGTCCCATCTCAATTCTCATCTATATCAATCAGAATGCATCCCCAATCCTTCCATAATTTCTGTAAAAGAAGACAATATATACGGACTATAAGAGCTACAGATCAGTTTAGTACGACCCCACAAAGAGTCACACTCAAACAATTCATGAGAAGAATAAATCGAGTAGAAATCCGAAAATATCTCAAATTTCTTAAGACAGCCGACCTTTGCCATTCTGGAAACTTCAGAATAAGGCACGCTTTCACCATCGCTAAATATGCAGAGAGCATCAAGATCAGAGTAGTACAACTCTGGAATATAGGTTCTCCTATCCTTGATAATGAAGTCTATGGACTTATTTGTTCAATAAATAAAAGGACCCGAGGCATACACATCCATGACTGTGAGTTTAGGAATCAAAGTGTCAAAAATATTTTAGAATTATACCGAAAAATGAGTCATAAACCCTTAAAGGAGATCAGCTACGACCAAGGAATTTATTGGTTCGGCGAGAACCAGCCCAAGAAGAACGATTTCTTTGCTAAAATTGCCCAGAGCATAGCAAGAATGACCTGGCTTGAATATGTCAAGCTTTCCCCATTGTTCTATTTTCTAAAGGAAGACTTCCCAGTCAGCAAGTCCTTAAATAGGCAGAAAAAATTAACCGCAGCAGTTATAGCTAGGCCGTCTGCAAGAGAGTTTGAATGGGCTGGTGGGAATGTGGTGCAGAGTGATGTTAGCTCTGAAAAGTTTTACCAAACCTTCAATAACTTTGCTAATTTGACACATTTGTCTATAGAAATAGGCAATCTTTCTCATATACTTCTCAAAGAAGTTTTCAAGAAAAGTCTCAAATTAAAGTACATTGTCCTCAATTTATTGGACACACAGATGTCTGGGAAGAGCCGGATCCCCGAAGGATTTGAAGAAGCCCTCCAGCAAATAGGCAACTTAGGAGGGTCTTTATTGGAATTCAAAATTACTCATTACTTCTTGCTTGATGAACAACCTCCAGCCCCTCCACTGTTCTCTATAGCCCCTATATCATCTCTCGTCAATCTTAGAAAATTCACACTTGAGACTGGATCAAGAGTGAAAAGAAGGCTCATTGATTATGGAGTTCTTGGGGAAGCTTTGGGAGCTATGAAGAACCTGGCAGAACTAAGAATGTTTAGTTACTTTTCGAATGATGGCTTTAACAGATTTTTGCTCTCTTCTTCACAAAAATTGACAGAGCTCGAGAAGATAGAATGGACTTTCCAGTTTTATCAGGAGATCAAAATTGAAGAGAGCTTTGAAGCTTGGCTCAAAACGAAGAAAAAACTAAAGCATTTTGAATTCAGATTAGGAACTGCTATCGTAATGAGATCAGAACATCCTGTATTTTATGCCCCAACTCTCCATAATATTGCAAATGGAATAAAACAGCTGACCAATTTGCACTATCTCAGGTTTTGTATAGGCCTCAATTATGGCAATGAGAATATTTTTAAGGCTCTGACAAACAAAAATGACAAATCTTTGATCTCAAACATGCTCAACGAACTGACTGAGCTAAGAAAACTAGCCATCTTTGTGGGGTCAACCTACCTAAATGATGCTGAATTAAGAAGAATAATTGCATGTGTCAGGAAAATGAGGCACTTGAGAACCTTTGGATTATCTGGGGACTTTAAGAATATTGGGCAAAACCCAATTTATGAACTAATGGACTTTGCAGAGAATATGAAGAATGATCAGCGATTAAAGGAACTTGCTATTATTCCCATGAATTATGACCTTAACAAAGTTGAGAACTTAACGGATTGGATCAAGAAATTTTATGGGGAAAATACCCACTACAGTATTGATGATCTCGAGTTCTAGAGCCTTTCTGTGTCTTTAGAATCTATCTTATAAAGTATTCTGTCTCGTGTATATATAATATGCAGGACTATTCTATACTACATTATGAATCTTTTCGCATGAAATCAATTTTTAACTATTCAGTTCTTGCAGTCCTTATACCTGTGTCATCAAAAGATAAACAAAATACACATGTTTACAATACATTTATGACACTGCAGCATATCTAGATGGCGTGTCCTCCCTAATTAGGCTATCATCAAGAACTCCTCCCACTTTATGCACTGCCTTAGATTCCTCAAACAAAAGCTTAGCAAACAATGCAAGCAATAGAAATCCGCAAAAAGTTACGATAATGAAATACGTATTATTACAGCTCACAGTTGCGTAATGTTCCATAGCATCTTCCAAAGCTGCGCACGAGTTATCAGACAGCGTTACAATCATCAGAATGAGAGTTACCAAAAGACTACCTGCTCCCACCATTTGTATTATTAGTCCGTGCTGCTTATTTCTGTTCGTGAAGTACAACATCCAGAACCCCAGCATCAATAAAACTAGAGACATATACCCGACCAGAAGAGTAGGTGGTGTCCATGGACATGTTTCTTTTAATGTGACTAAACCTGAAGTTACAGAAGCTGTAAAAGCATTGTAAGTTCCGCAGTCCGTCCTTGAGCAGGCTTGTCCTCCAAGTGAGCAGGTTGAAAAACTGGAGAGGATTAACTCAATAAGGAACACAGAAGTTCCAACAAAGGTTGCTATAGCCAAATTAGTCTTCCGAAAAGCTTTTGGCATTTTAAATAATAATTATTGTCTCAATGTTTTATTTCTTTAAGTCCCCAAGTATATAAATAGACCATTTGTCTTCAGTTTGGTAGAGAGAGAGGAATTACAGGCGAAAGAATGATAGAACTACCAGAAATGATGCACTATTCTGATTCTATTCATATGATAAGAGAGGCTGAACAATGGAATTAAACCAGATTTATATTAGGATTCTAGTTAAATTCTAAATTCTATTTTTAATTTTTAGAAAAGATTGCTAAACACAAAGTTTTTTGATAGACTGTTAACATAATCTCAGGGGAAAAAAAAAGTATATCATCTAAATATCATATACACAGTAATAATATGAATATCTATACAAAGCCTTATCCAAGAGCAGAGGGATATGTATGAATAATAAAGAATCATATTAACCAATATATAATCCTTTAAATAACTTCACTAATGTGTTTCTTTCTTGGGTAGGCTTAGTCTTGCTTCTTCTCGAACTCAGTCTTCAATATCCAATCGATATCTTCCCTGAGTTTCCTCAATTTCTTCGAATTTTCAACGACCATGACTTGTTTGAATGCATGACATGTTTCTAGCATACTTTTCAGCACAGGATCTGTGCCTATTGTTTTGGTATCACAGATGATAATCAAAGCCCGCTTAGCTCTGGTAACAGCCACATTTAGCCTTTTATATTCTTTAAGGAAGCCTACACTTTTGTTCTTGTTATTTCTAACTAAACTCAGAATTATGACTTCCTTTTCTCTCCCTTGGAATCCATCTACTGTAGCAACTTCAATCTCTGTCCAATTGTAATCCTCGAGGGCTCTCTTAATCAATCTGTTCTGATCTAGATAGGGAGTAATAATTCCAATATCACATTGCCTCAAGCGGTAATTCTCAAACAATTTTCCAATCTCCCTAATTGCAATAGCAGCTTCGGTTGAATTTAGGAGACTGGTATTAAGCTTTTTTTCTGTGGCCGATAATTGAGAAGTGTCGAGAAGCTTCAAGACCGGGATGTCCTTCTTCGTAACTTTCGACTCAGGACGTTGGAAATCTATTAAGGTTCTGTAAGCAACACCCAGATCAGGTTTCAGCTTTCCTTCATAGAAACTCTCACTTGGCCATTTGTTTAGGACATGATTCATTCTATATTGTACTGTTAGCATCCTGGAACACCACTTAGGCAAGTTTTTCATCAATCTCTCTAGGAGACTTTCTGCATAGCCTTGCGCCTTAGCTTGCTCGCTTTTAGGTGAGTGAGATAGTTGCATGTGATCTCCAGCAATAATTACTTTCGTTCCGGCTAGAATAGGTCCAGCAGAAAACTTCAGGAGACTGAGCGCATTCATCAATAATCACACAATCGAAATATTGAACCTTTGGCTGCTGCAAATAGTCTTCCATGAATCTATCTCTTGCTCCATTAATGGTTGAGAATACTATATCTGCTGATTTTATAAAATCATTTGCTATTTTTGATTCTTGAATTTTGCATCGAATCTCAAGCTCCTCGATCTGAGTCTCGATAGTTCGAGTTTTATTGTACTTCAATTTCTCTCTAAGTTCTTCAAGCGAAATGGACAACTTCTGATATAAAGGGTCATTTTTGACTACATACTCAATTGTATAGGGGTTCACGTTGTTTGAGACTTTACCCATATCTCCAAGCCTTGCAATAGGAATTCCACTTTTGACAAATCTCTCAGCTATATTATCAGTAGCAATGTGGGAAGTCGCACAAACTAATAACTTCTTTCCCAATTTATTCATTTGATAGATTAGCTCCTCTAACACAGTGGTTTTTCCAGTGCCTGGAGGTCCTTGTAAGACATAAGCCTTATTTGCTGCAATGGCTTCTAAAACTGCTAGGCGCTGCTCTTTATTGATGTTCTTGTTCCTCCAATCAAGATCGTCATGAATCTTAAGTGGCTTTGGGAAAGACTGTGGGTTCTCATCAATTAAAGCTTGGAAGAATTCCTTTTGAGGGTGTTCTTCCGTCTCAAGGATCGTCTTCAGGGTTTTCAGGATTCTGTTAATCTTTGGAAATATCAACGTATTTGGCCTTTTAAGAACAGTTAGTTCATTGGTAGAAAGATGATTCTGAAGCTGGTCTTTTTCTACACTTTGTGTTGGAATAAAAATGAGGCATCTTTGAGCAGGATTGTATTCTTTAACCAAGCCACTTACTATTTTGACTTCTTTGTCTAGGATGAGATATTGATTCTTAGGGCCATTATCCAGCACTGTAATGAAGTCATCAATCTTCAGGAAGAAATTTCCAAGATCCTTTTTATTAGGCAGTTTCAATTCGATAGCTAATCTACCACTTTCGAATCTCATACGGTGGAATTTTATATTTGTCAAGCCTTCTCCTTTGTCTAGAAGTTTTTTTATAGGTGTCTTCATGAGTTTAAAATCTTCTTCGGAATAGGAGGCCTCTTCAAATCGGACCAAAGACTGCCATTTTTTAAGATAAGCATCCGCTATCATTTTCTTATTGCCTGGTATGCTAGAAGTATCGGAGACATCTATGGTTAATTTAGAGCAAGAATCACTATCAGAGTCCATTTCAACCAATTTTATATCACAACTTTGCTCAGAATTCTTCAAGAGATGGGATTTAATTTCTAGGGAAGCAATACTTCTGTTAATAGGGAAGATTCCTGCGAATTGAAATTGATTCATTTTTATGTTTTATACACTGAGATTGGTATTTAATCATGATTGATTTAATTTCCGGTTTTAAATTTCCAAATTTTTGCTTTAACTGATCAGTATCGTAGACTAATTTCTCTTTTTCCGATCTCACCTGACCATACTGCATTTCTGAAGTCTAAAGTCTTCTACTACTATGAATTCCGGTTTCGTCTGACCATTTATATTATTTTATATGAATTTTCTAGATCTTAGCGAATTGTATTTATTAGATGAATCTAGATCTCTTGGTTTTACTAAATGAATTCATAGAAAGTTAAACAAGTGGGTACAAAGAAAGCTTAAGTCATATGTTAATCTATAGCTCTAAATTTAAAGTGAAAGCTGCCTGTCCTTACATAGAAGATAGCCCACAAGAAACTGGAGTAACTTTTCTAGAATGGTCTTTTTATTCTTATGAGACCCCTAAAGCAATTGAAGCAAAGGAATAGAAATTTGTTGTTTTATATTTATTGGTGTTACTTCGAATTATATTAGCATCAAATTTCGAATAAAATCTATGGATATCCAAGACGAAATAACACAATACACTTGCTTTAGAAAATTTTTCGTACAATAGTATGAATATTTAAGGAGAAATTGAATTGCAAAACAAGATTTTATTCTGACGATGATTAATAAAAGTTTAGCTGGTATTTGGGCTTAGACCCAGACTTTGATTTTGGCTGTGCCATTAGTTTTGGAATATCTGCCCTAAATTCTGCTTATTATCATCGAGATTAGAACCTCATATCTAGCCAGCTCTCTAGAATCCTGGACAGTCTCGACTTGTCCAAAAGCACGGCATTCTTCAACTAAAGTCTTGAAGATAGAGTTTGTTTCTATTGTATCTGTATCACCAATAATAATCAGTGCACGCTTAGCCCTAGTTACAGCTACATTCAGCCTGTTGTACTCAGTAAGAAATCCAAGTTCTCCTTTATTATTACTTCTAACAAGACTGAGCAAGATTACTTCCTTTTCTCTGCCTTGGAACCCATCAACAGTAGCCACTTCAACATCTCCTAATTTCTCTTCTTCAAGTGCTCCTGTTTTGGTCTAGATAAGGGGTAATAACGCCAATATCAGACTGTTTTAAGTTGAAATTCTTAAGTAATTTTCGGAGCTCCATAACAGCCAAAGCTACTTCCATTGGATTTAAGAAACTCGTCTTGGTTCGCCTTTCTATGCTCATTGTTTTTGAAGTGTCAATTAATTTTAATCCTGTGAGGGCGGGCTACTTCGTTTCAAGTTTATTCATACTAGAGAATTCTATTTGGGCTCATCTATAGGTAATGCTCACCTCCTATTGTCACAGAGTTAAGATAGGGATATCCTGCTTTTTTACCCAAGGTTTGGCGAACTCTGACAAAGTCCTCATGGCAATGGCTTCACAAGGCTGCAATTTTCCTCCATAAAACTGTTTACTTGGCCAGGAATTTAGGATAGAATTCATTCTATATTGGATCTTAAGTGTTCTCTTGCACCAATGAGGAAGGCTATTCATAAGTCTCTCCAAGAGACTTTTAGTATAGCTATTTTTCTTCGCTTCCTGGCTCTTAGATACATAGGATAACTGCATGTGGTCTCCTGCCACAATTAGCTTCCTTCCATTAAAGATGGGAAGCCAGCAAGAAATTTCTGGAGATTGGGCGCATTCATCGATTATGAAGCAGTCATAGTAATTCTGTGTTTCCTGTAAATATTTGACTAATTGAAATTCTCTTGCTCCATTGACAGTTGTGAAGACTATATTAGATTCAAGGAATTGAGCCCTAATATCTTGACTCTTTTCTGCTATAGCTGCCTTTAAGTCACCCAATTGACAAGCAATTTCATCAGGGATCTCATTTCCGTTCTGTTCAATCAATTTTTCGCACTCACTCGATAGTTCTAAGATACCAGCCTCTTGGAATCTATATTCTAGGGTAATTGGCTTCACTTTATTTGAAACTTTTTCCATTGTTCCCAGCCTAGCAATATCGATCCCAGAATTGATGAATCGCTCAGCCAAGTTATCAGTCGAAACATGAGAAGTTGCGCATACAAGTATTCTTTGTCCCTGCTTGTTTAACTGACGAATTATCTCCTCAAGAACAGTAGTCTTGCCCGTTCCTGGTGGTCCTTGGAGGACATAAACAATACTAGCCTGTAGAGCTTCTGCAACTGCACATTTCTGATCTTCGTTCAGATTTGGATTGATGAAGTCTATTTTAGAAATGTCTGGGACTGTTTCAGGTTTTGGGAAGTAATCGATATCTGTGTTAACCAAGGCTTTGAAGAAATGGTATTGTGGATGGAATTCGTCATCAAGAGCTTCATCTAGATCCATTAAGATAGCCTTGTATTTTGCAAATATTGCCATATGGGGACGCTGCAGTATTGTAAGTTCATTTTGTTGAAGACGTTGCTTGAGAAGTTGTTGATCTACTTTGGCTATGCACTCAATTGTTATGAATCCTAGACGAGGATCATATTCCTTGACAAGTCCATCAATGATACGCTCTTTGTTATCTTTCTCAATATTCTCATTTTCCTTTCCATTATCCAAGATAGACACGAAGCTATCGATCTTCAAGAGAAAGTTTCCGATTTTCTTTTGACAGGGAAGCTTTAGCGTAAGAGCCCGTCAAGTTGGTCAAGCTGATGATATTTGACATGTCACAGCATTTCCCTTCTTGATCAATTCCTTAAGCGTGGTTGACATCAACTTATTGTCTTCTTCGCTAAATGCTTCTTGCTCCAATTCAACAAGAGACAACCATTTAGCAATATATGAAAGCTCACTCTCCTGTGATTGAATGCTAGAGCTATCTGAATTTGTAGATATTTCTGACATTTCTGAGAGTGAAGATTCATGATCTGTAATGAATTCACTTATCTCTGTATCAAGCTTATTAGAAGTTGAGGGATGAAATGGTAAGGAAAGAAGTATCCCTAACTTCTTTTTGTGAGGGACGAAATGGTTCGGAAAGAAGCAGCTTAAACTTTTTATGATCTTTTGATGAAGGATGAAAGGGTTCAGAAAGAAGCTGCTTAAACTTTTTAAGATCTTTTGGTGAGTGTTTATCTGTTTCTTGAGCTCTTTTCATGGCTCGCAAGACAGCATCACTGTCTAAGTTATCAATAATGGTTAATAGGTCAGAATTGTTTTGGCTCATTTTGCTAAAGATTATAAAGTTAACAGTTGTTCCAATTTGAGAACAATTTAATTGATATATTCACCAGGTCTACGGAATTTTAATCTAACAAATTCTGATCTCATGTAGACAGCTGTGTTAGTCGACCATACTCGAAGGTTCTAGGCTGCTAACCTTGAGCACTGATATGAGCTTGCTCGAGGAATCGCTGTAGATAGATGATGGGACATCAAATCAGAGGGTTTGATGTTTCTCAGTCTGAAGATGGCACAAAAATTCCAAAAATTGATTTGCAAAGATGTTATCAAACCCAAACTGAACATTTTATAGATAGAATTCCCTATGTAATTTCTTTTTACTATTTGGTGGAGCATTTGCACAAAAATTTTTAACTAGATAGAAATCAGATATTCTCAGGTAGTATGTTCAAGTTCTTATGGAAATTAGACTATATAGTTGAATGTCTAGTTCTATACTTGGATGCATTTCTGCTAACCAATCAGGAGACAATTATCCTTCAAGCAAGACATAACCAGTATGATGAGAAAATTTTCTGAAAAATAAAGATTTTATATAACTAAGGGTACATAGGCTGCATAGAACCATAAGTTATAATAACAGAACGACAAAATCCTTATATATCATGACAGACTCCTAATGTTATGCTCTCTTTGCTTCAGGTTTAGCCGAGAGTCAATGATGCATATTCAGGGTTATGGTAGTAGTCCAACATTTTATTGAAAGTTTCAAGATCTAGAATTCCCTTAACAAAAGAGGGTGATTTTCTTACCGAAGGAAGCATCACCAAAAATATTCCAAGATTCACATTTGAGACTTCCATTATTCAAGATTTGTCCTCTAACTTCAAGATGAACTACTTGTTGTTCTCCATCGAAGTCACAGTTCACGACACTCAAAGGCTTTTCTAGGAATTTAGCTCAAATAATGAGAAAAAAAATACGGCCACCAATGTCCAAAGTGACACGATTGTTCCCAACTTGAGTTACTTTGCCAACAACGCTGACATACTGGCCGAGGGCGTTGATGATCTGAGCAGGACCGACTCTGGTGTAGATGGTGGTCTCGGAGTCTTGTTGGACGTCTTCAACTTGCATTTGCTGAACTAGGGAGCAAAATTGTTAATATTATTCAAATTTCGCAGATTTAAATCACATTGAGGGAAATTATTTATTTTCCCGCTCTTTGCAGTGTGATCAGACTAGGCTAGGTTCTCACTGAAAATAGGAAAAAACTGTACAAGACGAGAAACAGATCCTATAAACAGACAAAAAAAGATGTAAATCAGAAAAGGAAATGAAAAAACTGTTTCAGATAGAAGCTTGAGATTATTGAATTAGATCTCTTTGACTAACAAATCTGAATTTTCTTTTAAGGCCTTTATGTTAATCCAATGAACAGGGACTAACTTAAACTCTTTAATATCACTTCGAAGCTTAATTTCCTTTAAAGCTTCAACCAGATCTTTAACTACTGTCCCAGATATCAAACCAAAATTGCCCTCCATTTTAAATGAATATAACCCTTTTCGATTTTTAACTGCAGACAATAGTCGTTTTAGCTCTGAATCTGTCAAATATCCCGATCCAATTAAAAATGAAATTTTCCGAATATGGCTCATCCTCTTAAGAAATGTCGAGAGTATGTGAGTCTCTTCCTTTTGGAGCTTGAAAGAAGTAACAACACTAGATTCATATCTCATTACCCCAAGTTCAAAGATAAGCTCTCTGAGTTGGTTTAATTTTGAAATTCCCTGGCACAAGTTCTCTAGAGTACTCCCTAGAATTCTTGTAAATTCTCTGTGGAAAAAGTTTATGCTAGTTCCAATCTTTAGGGTAAGATATTTTATCCCAGGTTTTGTTTCGAACCAGTTGATTACTGTATTATTCAAATTAAATTCCTCAAAGCACTCAATATCTAGTTCAAGCTCTTCAAGCTTGGTCAGTTTATCAGTAGTTTTCTCAAGAAGTTTTTGAAGATCTTTACTCCTAAAATACATATGAATCTTCAAGAATGCAAGCTCTGACAAGCAAGCTAGAGCTGATGACAGTTTCATAGGATGGAAGAGATATCTTTTTGTAGATATATTTGTAAGTATGAAGAGCCTTTTAAGCTTCTGTAGATGGCCAATTGGTCCTGCTGGGATTAATCCCTTGTTCTTAACGGCACTTTCAATGTCATCTTCAGAATCTTCTTTGTTATATATTATGGACAAGAATTCAAGATTTTCGAGGTTCTTGATTTCAGTCCATGTTTTCTTCAATTTTGAGGGATCAGAGATAAAGGAAATTTGAAGAAACTTCAAATATTTGGTACTCATAATAACTCGCGATAGCATAAGTGCTGAGATATTATTTAGCTCCAGGGAGAATTTTTCAAGTTTCTTGAAACAATTAAACCACTTAAAATAGGTATTTAGTGTCTGAGTAATCCTATTATCTCCCAGAACTTGCCTGAAGTTATAACTCATTGCTGAAAATTTTGTGACAGGAATTTCTTTGATCTCCTTTAGTTTATTGAGACACTCAAAATAAGACCTTTCTGGAGCAACAAAATCGAGGAAAGCCAGAAACCTGAAGTACTCAAGCCAAGGCATTCTCGACAAGAGCCTTGATACAACTATAGGAATTTTCCTTAATAAAGAAGTATGTGTATTGCACCAAGGAGAAAAACCGATACTTTGGCCAAAAGAAAATTCTTTTATTGGCTTGAACTTCAAACGCTGTAGAAGTTTTTCTAAGGCTGCAGCATTGGATATTTCTGGTTGATCAAGATGAAAGGAAAGAGCCCTGGATCTCTTACTGAGGTTATAAGAGATAATTTCAAACAGTTTCTTGGGCATTACTTTGGGCTCAAATACTGAAATTTGTCTAAAATCGAGCCTCTTAGCCTGTCTGAAGCAGTTGAGGTACTTAGACGGGAGATGGTCTCCAGATATGATCAACTCCAAGCAATATATCAACTTCATATATTTTTTTAGAATGTTAGGAGGGACAGTCGAGAAGAGTTTTTCGTATTTGGGGTCTCGGGTAAGCCTCAATTTCCTGATGTAGTATTTTCTGATTCTCCACTTTGGAAGTGAGGCTTTTTGTGGACTTATTGTGATAAAATAATGAATTTTATGGGGATCTTTTAGATCCTCGAAAGAACTAGATAAACACTTTTGTGAAAGTATCTCTGGATCTTTTATGTTGTTTTTGAGGTGTTCTACTTTCAAACAAGGAGGGTTTGGAAAAGTATCGTTTTTATACATATTTGAAATAAATTTATTTTTTCTCCCAAGGACAATACTGCTATTTCAAATATTTCAGGCTAAATTGAGGGTTTTGTGTCCTCATACCTCAATAACTAAAGGTGAAGGGCTATGGTTTCTTCTCTGATCAAAAAATTTTTGGTGTAAAAAATGAATTTAGACCTAAATCCAGAGTGATTCATTTGATTTCTTTATATCTTTCTTGGGAAAAGAAACAGGTTAGTTCTCTCGATAGAACTAGGTAACCTCTAATTGAGGCATTCCAAATCATGACATTACATGTGATTTATCACTCTATCTTACATAATGAAGACGGAAAGAAGGATTCAATTTAACAAATTTGACGAGAATTTTTTATTGAGCCTATGGGTTTAAACTCACTCAGTTGGAGTGTTCTCAAGAAATTAAGAGGAGTTGTGTTCTCTATTTATACTCTTTACACTCTACTACGAGTTTGCTGACATACTTTAATGAGGTTTATAAATCCAAGTTTAGCTTTACTATCCAAAAATAGAGTACTTTGGGTTGGACAAAATCATGTTAAAAGTGGCCAATATAAAATAGGAGTGACTCTGTTAGTGGCTTTATAACTCTGGCTTTATGTAATTAGGTGTGAGGATGTGGAATGTGAGGTTCTAGAAAATTCAACCTTTTAGACTATAAAAGGTCAGTTTGCTTGATTATTAATAATATTTTAATAAAAAATCGTATATTTTCGCAATGACAAAAGGAAAGCTCACAATTAAGGTTTTACATGGAAAGATATATGACAAAGACTCCATGGGTCCATGCCAATTGTATGTCAAGGTCACAATGGGAGATCAATCAGACCAATCCATGGCAGAGACCAAGGGCAAGAACGAAACAGTCTTTGACTTCACCACCTCTTTCAACAGACATCATGAAGACAAAGTGTGTTTAGAAGTCTGGATGAAAAAAGGAGATGAGGACACTATGATTGGAAAAGGTGTGATTAACATCCCTGAAATCACGAAAATGAATAAGTGGACTGACTGGGTGGAGGTCAAGAATCACGGAAAGGTCACAGGAGAAGTTTACTGTGATGCTGACTTCCTTCCTGACAGAGATGACGCTCCTTCTTCCCCTGGAAAGCAAAACAAGCACCACCACACTCAAACTATCCCTAATCATTAAGCTTACTATTTGAACTTTATTTAACACCTAGATCGTAGAAATTCATATTGGTGGTATGAAATAAAATTTGCATATCACGAGAGTATCAAATTCTAATAATTTAACGAATGAATTAATCTTTTTTCTCTTTAGGAACCAAATGTTAGGCCCTGTTTTGGATCTCAACTGCAAGCTAACTTCTTCATAAGATCCATTTACTAGGTTCTGGATAGAAATCAGTTTTTAGCTTTTCTTAAACTGATTACTCTTAGAATTTTCAGTATTGAAGTCTAAATTGGCTAATTAGTTGTACTTCATATAAGTTAGCATCGGTTCTTTGATGATGAGATGGGTCCTACCTGAAATGGATACTAAATATACATAGATTTAGGTTTGCGACATGGATCTTACACATTTCTCTTTTATTGTTGAGTAGCTTCAGAATAAACCAGATTATTGATTTGACTAACTTCGCAAGAATGTGCATGTATTGTGGAAACTAGACTAATTGAAGTAAGTTGGTAAGGCTCCATATCTGGTCGGTTTAAATAGAATTTTCGCGAAATTTCTTTTTCCTCCACTCTAGCTTAGAAATACAGGCTATTCGCCTGCTCTTGCAACAGTAATAATGAGATGATTAAACCCATTCATTTTATAGTTGTTAGCCTGGAAAGAAGTATTGTATTAGGCATTTGATCTTGTAAGTTGAAATTTTCTAAGTTATTTTCTAGAACACAATGACCTGATATAAAAGGGCTGTTAGGTATCCCAATTATAATCCTTTTCTTAACAGCAAATAATCCACTATCATGAGCAATCACGGTACTCTTACTTTGAAAGCCTGCCACGGGAGGGTCTATAGTCCAGACTTACGTGGTTCTATGACACTAATGCTGAAACTTATCATAGGAGACAAAACTCATTGCTTTGAAGCTTCTTCCAAAGGAAAACAGGATGTAATATTTGATGGAACAATAGAAATGAAGAGAGAGTATGAGGACAAGATCTGCTTAGAGTTATGGAAGGAGATGGGAGAGGATTATGAATTGATAGGAAAAGGAGCTATAGATTTTGCAACTATTGTGACTAAGGCGAATAGATGGAATGATTGGGTCATACTTAAAAATCGTGGAAAGATTCAGGCAGAAGTCTTCATGGATATCATTTTCTCTCCTGAAAAGTTAATGGAAGAGAGATCTGACAAGCATATTAAGCATAAGACCAGCAGACTCCATCATCATATTTCAATGGTTCGTTCTTAATTATTTATAGTTGTATGCCGTTACTTAAGTTATTACTTACTTTATAAACATCAATCTACTTATGATCTGATTTACATCAAACTGATTTGCGTGAAGACCACAAGACTTTTCCACTAATTTAGGGAAGGTTTTTTTTTTTTGTTGTTGTTTATTTAGAATTTTTTTCTGGAAATACTTAAGAAATTTCTCAAATTGTATTTGAAAAGAAAAATTTAAAGTCAAATAACTAATGATGATATGTCTTGTCCTAACTTAGAAGAGGTAATTTCAGTTCTATGCCTATGAACTTGAAATGAAATTATCATCATCACATTAACTTAATATTCGGCAGTCCGTGTACTATCTATCGAGCATAAGACATGAATTTATACTCATATACTTTATTCAGAGCATTATATAAGATCATAACAGACAAAATTACAACTTAGGCTTGATTTTGAACTGGTGCTCAGTGGAGTGCTCATTGGTAGATGAAAGACTTTCATTTTGAGTGACAAGAATCTGTTGCTTGTCAATCATCTCAGCTCCAGACCATTTCTGGTGGAGGAGTTGATCAACATTGTGTTTGGCCTCCTTTCTCTGGACCTTCTGGACATATGCAATCATCTTTCTTTTGCTAAAATCTTTAGCGAACTTCTCACTGACAAGAGCATTAGTATGGAATCCAGCCAAGGTAATGAACTGCCAGCAGTAACCAAGCTTTCCAAGTTCAGTACAGAAGTTAGCAATTTGCTCGTCATTCATACCAGCAGCATCCCAGTTGAAAGAGGGGGAAAGATTGTAAGTCAAGAAGACTCCAGGGTGGAGCTTTAATATTCCATCAGCAAAGGCTTTTGCGGTCTTGAGGCAAGGGGTGGGGGTTTCCATCCAGAGGGCATCAGCAATTTTGGAATATTGGTTGCATCTGGCAACGCAGAAGTCTATGCATCCCTTAACTCTGTAAAATCCTTCGACAGTTCTGGTCTTTTCCCAATCAAAGTAGAACTCAAAGCCGAGGTCCTTAGCCAATTTTCTGGCATCTTCGAGTCCCAAGAACTTAGCCTTGGAATTCCATTCTTGGAGCTTTCTTTGTTGTTCACTTCCAGAGAATTTCTGTTTAATAGCCTCAGCTCCAGCCTCAGGGAAGGTGGCGACCTTGTTGGGGTTATTAGGGTCTACTGAACCAAGGATGTAGGGTTGATCAACGGGGTCAATATTATTGTCAAGAAGGGTGGCAGAGAGAGCATCAGTTCTGGCAATAATAACGAGGTCACAACCCATGATATCGGCCTGAAGTCTTGCAGCAGTAAGACGAGAGACATGTTCTCTGCAGGGAACGAGGACTTTGCCTCCCATATGTCCGCATTTCTTGGTACCAGCTCTTTGATCTTCCATGTGGATACCACCTGCACCAGCTTCGATCATAAGCTTAACGAGCTTCATGACAGAGGTAACACCTCCAAAACCGGTATCGGCATCAGCAACGATAGGAGCTAAGAAATCGTATTTGGGGGTTTTCTGCTTTTGTTCAAGAGTCATTCTGTTTCTAGCTTCAGCTTGTCTTCTATCATGGAAAAGCATGGCTCTAACAAGCTGGTCGACTTTGTTAGGTACAGTGTTAGCGGGATAGTCGGCAAAGTCGGGGCCAGGCTCATTAGTGGTGGATGCAGTTGATGAGCATTGCCATCCAGAGACATATACGGTTGTGAGGTACTTAGCAAGGTTGATTACTTGGACGGGGTCGAGGGCTCCAAAAGTGTGGTGGAAGGTTCTGTTTTCGAAGGCGGTCTTCATGTAATTGTAGAGCTTTTTTGAGAAATAGTGAGAAGGATAAGTGAGCTGGAGGGTGCCACGAAGTTTGGCGACGTCTTCAGCTGTGTAAGGTCTCTGGCATCTTGCCCACCTAGGCTGGGACCACCACTGGCGCACTTCTTCGATTGTTTGCTTCAATCTTGCTTCCTCTTCCATTTTTAGATTATTTGATTTTATTTAAATTGTAACAATAGGAATGTTTTTTATATCAAGACTGACGTCGATGAGTCAATTAATGCCATCAATTGATTTCTAGAACTGCATTTACGCTAACTTCGTCACACTTTCCAACTAAATACATCACTTTAACTAGAAAGCTCCCTACTCCGTTCCCTCCAAAATATGATTATCGGACCTTCTCCACCCAGTCTGAATATTTTTGGCTTGCTACGAGAAGGATTGGGATTGTCTTTCAATGATCAGAAGGATCTGATAGCGGATTATCGAAAGATGAAATTGAACACAAGACTAAACCTCTCCAAAAAAGCTGAATGTGCTTCAAAAGAACAATAATCTTATTATTACAAATTCTGAAAAGTTACTTTTTTAAGGAAATCCATCAGACTATTCATTTCTGCATGAAGTGATGAGTAACTTATTGATTACTTATCAGATTTGAGTCTAAAAGTATAAAATAAACCCTGTAAATTCAACCCTCTCGGCTCATGATAGAATTGGATTTCTGGAGTAAGCATCCCGCAAGTTAAATGAACAGATAACTATTCTTCTACGTCAAAGCTTTCTTGAGCAGGTGAGGTTTCTTCCAAGGCCTGAAACGATAAGTGGACAAAATCAATAATGTAGAAGACGCCTAAGACTTTGTGAATTTCGCGATCCCCTTTGACAAATACAAAGGGCAATTTAAGCATTTCAAGAAGTTGAAAGAAAAGATTTAGTATGTTAGGATATTAGAATTTCTATACAGATGTATGTCCTGTTAGATATAATGGAGTAATAAATTCTTTTTCTAGTAAGTAGGACCCAATTCTTGAGAGAACGAAAATTTCGAGACCAACTGTCCTTATATTTTCAAGAAAATGAAAATATGCTATGCTCAGTCCTTACCTACCTTATTTCGCTATTACATAGATTCTGTATGCTTTGAATTTACCTTGCTAGAAACTAATGTTACTAATAATGACTGGGAAACCTGTTCTCACCAATTTCAGAATTAGCAGGATGCAAGGTCTGATCCGGTGGAAAGATCCTTTACTGCAAAAGCTTATAACTAGAAACAAAGAATTGGTGAGTTTAAGTTATATCTGGAGTGGTGGAATGTGAGTTATGCTTTTTATTTAACTCAGAAGTTGAACCATATAAGAAACTTCCCATTCCTTCAATCAACAGTTTAAGTCCCTAAAGGACCTCTACCTAAAAAACTGAAAAAAAGCATAATTCTATTGCCCACTTAGAATAGAGACTAGTATCAAATCTAAACAACTTGATAGGTATTGTGGTTTTAACTCAACTTAATTTGCAAGCCAAGGAACATCTTCTGTATGGAAAGTATGTTCAAGATAAGTGTTTGTCTTCTGTACTGAGTATGCAGCAAAAGTTGAAAGGATGAAGAAAAAGGCAGATAAAATTTCTCTAGAGTTTCAGAGACAGAATGAAATCGTAGGAAAGAATTCTCAATAAGTAAATGATATCATATCTGAGAATAAGATTTCTCAGAAACATTAACATACTTTGAAAAGAATCTGTAGTAGTAATTAATGGATATTAGATAAGATTTCATATCCCCCTACATAGTCCACAATTCATATACGAAAATCTAGTTTATGCTTATTTTAACTTACAATTTTCTCTACAGCCATTTTCTAAAATTCCTATACACTTCAGAAAATGTCAATTAGACCTAATTAGAGAGCGTCTAAGTCTTCTATCCTTTCTTATAAAATATTCAGGTGATACTGTCACTTATTATCGTGATCATGTTGCTAAATTTTATTTAAATCTCAAAATTCAAAACCCAGTTTCCCTTTCTCACACAAATACAAGAAAAATTAACAATTGTCTTGAAAGCATGAGTAGAGAGCACAAAAGATCTTAAACAGATGAGATCTGATCATTCCAGAGCCCTTGAAAATTCATTGTATGTGGGAATAAATCATTCTGAGGCGATCAGATAAATTCTGATTCATATGAAAATAAATTGGTTTTTGAAGGCTATATAATTATCATTCTGAGAATATATCCTCAATAACATATAATAGCTCTCACAACACTATGTACTCAAGCATCGAAGAATACAAAGTCGCCATTGAAAACGCACTTGAAAATCTCTCCAAGGACATAAATAGCATCAATAAGAAAGAGCCTTCTCGCCAAAAGTTTCACTTTGAGCAATGCCAGAAACAGGCTATCGCCATAAAAGAAGATATTGATGCCTTAGAAATTGAAATTATAAACGCTAGCAAACACTCAACATATTCTGAGACCTTAAAGAAGCTCAGAAACAGACTGAAGCAAGTCAAGACAGTCCTCGATTTCCTACAAAGGCAAAAAGCCAATATTTTGAAGACTGATGATCTTGAAGTTACTGAAAAGAAGGACTTAAAGAATCTAACTCCCTTTGACCTGGAAAGAATTGGCAGCAAGTACCAAGAGAAAAGCATAAAGAAACTCGAGGAAATAAAAGTGAAAATAGCCAGCAGCCATGAGAAGGCTGACACTATTGCTATTTCCCTAGATGAACAAACCAAAAAAATGGAACAAGCACAAGTCAATACCCTGGATATTAAGTATGATCTGAAAAAGGGTAAAGCCATAATTCGGTACTTTTCAAGAGAAATTTGGAAGGATCGCCTAACGAGGATCCTTCTTATTCTTGTTATACTCGCTCTTTTGGCGGTTATTTTCCTGAAACTCTATTATGCATATTGGCCATCAGCCAGAAATAATTCAAATGAGGATCCTATTGATAAAATTGAGAAATTTTCTCAATAATTTTTGCTGCATACCTAATTTGAATACTTTATCCTTACTACTTGTTAAATACTCTTACTACCTTACTTATCACTTCCCCAAGGATTCCCTAACAAGATGACACCATAAATCTCATTTTAAGTACAGTAGCGCTTAATAGTTTGATCTAACACTAAGAGATAGAGAAATGTTCATAGTTCTCAAGAAAAGGAGATAAGCAAGATTGAAAGTTATAGAAGTATTTATGCATACTTAGTTCATTAATTTATAATTTCAACTTGAAATATGTTACTTATTCAGAGACCACAATAAAAAAGATGATCTTCAATTGGTAATAGCAGTAGGCAATAGTGTAGCTCAAATAAGCCATTAGATGTCAATCATACTTAGATAATATCTTTGAATCCCCGAAAATCCATAGAGTTCTTGGATTAAGTTTATTAGTTCTCTTTCATTTTTCCCGTTGTATTCAACAGGCCTGATTATCAGGTCCTTCACTTTATTTTCTCTTTTTATTTTTTTGATAAACTCAATCATATCATACAAAGCAAGACTTGAAACCTCACTAAAATTTCCTCCAAATGCAAGGAATTTCAGCTTAGTAAATCCTCTAAACCCTGCAATTATTCTTCTCATTTCCTCGTCATCAAGATATCCTGAACCCACATCCAGTACAAATTTTCTTATTCCCTTCAGTTCCTTCAAGAAGTTCGATATTATGGACTTATCCTCTTTGGTCTTGAAGTACTTCAGAGAAGGCTGTCTCAAGGGAAACGAGTGTCTAGGGCAACCAAAGCCAAGCTTAAGGTATTTCAGGTTCTTAAGTTTTAGGATTGCTTGGCAGCAATTATAAATAGACTCTGGCAGGATTGTAGACCCATCTCCTCCGATATTCATTTTTGCTCCTAGCTGGAGATTGAGGAGCCTCGCCTTTGTTTTGTTCTGCATCCAGGAGATAAAATCCTTGGTTATCTTGATTTCTTGATACATTTCAAACTGAAGTTCAATCTCCTCGAGCTCTGAGAGACTGTTCATAGAATTGATGATCATCTGGGATAAGTCTTGGCTGGTTAAATAACTCGTCAATCTCAAGAATTTGAGGTGCTCAAGCTCATGAAGTGCAATGCCGAGCTCTCCGTAGTTTATGAGTCTTCTTCTTACACCATTATTAGTCTCAATAGTGAAGCTTTTTAGGTTCTTAAGGTGGGCAATGGGTGCTATGCTGAAGAGGGGAGGGGATTCTGGGTCTTCTTCTACAAGGCTATAGTGGGTAATTGTTAGGCTCTCTAGAGTCTGTAGGTTGGGGATGGATTTCCAGGCATCTTCGAATCCTTCCGGAACGGAGCTCTTGGAAGGCTTTGTAAGGCTGAGGTTGTCAAATCTGACAATATTGAGATATAAGGCTGTAAGGCAGTGATTCTCAAGGCAGAGTCTTCTGAAGAAATCGACTGAGTAATCGTTGATTTCCAAAGAGAGTTTTTTCAAAGTTCGAAAATTATAGAAAGTATTAAAGAAGTTTATCGTCTGTCTAGTTCCTTCTATTTGGATCTTCTCCTCCAAAAATGGAAACCTAGCTGGGAAAAAGTCCATGATCTTGGTCTCTTCAAGTTTGGTTAGTCGGTTTAAGATGTCCTGGTAGCTAAGCTCCGTGAACAAAAATTGGTGTATTGACCCTAAGTGGACGTATTTTAGCTGTCTCATCTTCCAGACCTTTTGGTTTATGCCCACTAGGCTATCGTGGATAAATGTATTTTTGAGATAGGAGACATTGCTGGAAGGGAATTCTGAGTCGTATGAGAATTCTTTAATTGGCCTGAATCTAATAGCCTCGAGTAAATAATTAGTCTGTTTTAAACTTTCGTACATATGCCAGTGGTCCATGATAATAAGAGAACTAGCTCTCTTATTAATAGCGTATTTTATAGCCTTGATTATTCCTGTTGCACCCTCTGTTCTTCCATTGAAAGCATAAGACCCCAAGTTAAATTTAAACTTCTTAGCATTTTTGCAATGTTCCAGAATCACGCGTAAGCCACTGATGTAAGATAGTTGAACTTCCAGAGTATCTAGGAGCTTCAGGCACTTTTTGGAGCCTCTGGATCTTATGAATCTTGAGAGCTTTTCACAACATCTTGTGCACTGAGAGTAATTTCCTTCGTTTATGGGCCTTAGAGATTTGATGAAGTAGTATCGCTTCCTGGCTTCATCTAGAGAGGAGATGTCTCGCCTGATGTAAAAGAAAGAGAAAGAAGAAGGGATTAAAGAGGGAGAGTGGGAGTTAACAATTGTAGGGCTGAAAAATTGGTGATGTGAGTCCTTAAGATGCTTGTGTGTCTTCTCTTGTTTGAGAGAAGGCAAAATGGAGTTTGACTTTCTTGTGCGCATTGAAATTATTTTAGAATCTACGCATTCAGCTGCTTAATAATCGTAAGGATTAATTCTGAAAAGTTGAAAAACTCTTCATATTAATTTTAAAATGATCAAGGCTATTACAAATAATCCGAGTATTTATATTAACTTTTATCATAGCATATCATTCTCTGGTTGCTCCTTTACTGACCTATATAGAGAAGATCTCTTGATTTGAGATATTTTCGATCCCTTAGTTGGAGACTTATAACTATTCTAATTAATTAGAAGCAGATTAGAAATATATTCATCCGAATCTAAATCGGATCAAATGAAGTCCTGCTATTTAATCATACTGATTGAGGACCCGAGAGTTGACTCAGCAACTAAGGAGCTTTTGCAGTTCCTATTTGGACTACACGCATTGAACAAAGATGATGGAGTATGAGGGATCCTTCATTTTAACAAATAATTACTCAGGACTGAAGCTCTACTGCAATACGACCCTGAGAATCTGAAGTCAACCACCCTTACTAATAATTAAAATTGTTCTTCTCATCCAGCATATCCAATATGAATATGAGT